>JAABUQ010000247.1_pt1 | contig 122562 bp, 102 predicted proteins | sample 5560001 | NCBI WGS metagenome assembly JAABUQ01 (sample SAMN10711888, study PRJNA513371) | rock metagenome | isolation source: Antarctica rocks | place: Antarctica: Victoria Land, Finger Mt nord | collected 2015-12-18 | reverse complement strand
CACCCCAGGCACTCTTGTATGCGACCAACTCGAACTGGCGGCCATGCCATGGATGAAAGGGATGAGTGACTTGGAGCCTTCGCGCCGCAACGTCGCATTGCGGTGCAGTCGACGATGCATGGGAACGACCGCCACGAACGGATGCATCGAACTCTCAAAGAAGAGACCACTCAACCACAAGCTGCAACACTCGGTGGACAGCAGCGACGGTTCAATGCGTTTCGCAAACAGTTCAACAACGAACGACCTCACGAAGCATTGAACTATCAGACGCCGTCACAGATCTACGTCTGTAGCGCTCGCCCGTACCCGAATCACATTCCCGAAATCGAGTACGGGAACGATTTCATCGTTCGTGCGATCAACCACAGCGGCGACATGAGTTGGCATCAAGGACGCGTGTTCATCAGTCGCATTCTCAGCGGGGACCGCGTCGGTCTCCTGCAGATTGCCGATGATCGATATCGGGTGTTCTATGGACCACTGGCTATAGGTGAGTTTAATGACCGAGACTGTTTGTTTTACCCACGGCGTTCCTGGGATTGTTGACGATTCGGCATTCGAATGGAGAAGGATGCGCGGGTTCAAACTGCGAAGCAAGTGCTACAACCCCACCTCTGGGCACGCCTGGGTTACTTTCCGGTAACGGTGTTTTCCGAGTTCAATGCAGGATCGGTAAACGCTTCGCGACCAGGCAGGATCTATTCAGGTAGGTGGAATTCCGCCGATCTTCGGCAGCTCTAATTTTAGTTCCGGTTTTGAAACGGCATCCATGACGATCTGCTTCTGTTTCGTCTGCGACCCATCGCAAAGTCCCATTCAGCCGCAGCGAGTTAAGACTGACACGTCAGAAGTAGCAACCACGGTGTGCATGAGCGTGAGCACCATCTGCGCAGCATGGGTTCTCCACACAGGCTGGGACACTGTGCATTACTTCTTTGGCAATCCAATCGTTCCATTTGCGCCTTCTTCTTCGCTGGATGCGCGATCTGTGATCTACTGCTCGCAACGTGGTACTTCCTCGGTGCCGGCTCGATTTACCGCTCTCGCGATACGGCCAGTGCTATCGGCCTCCCCGACGGATTGTTGGCTAGGGCTCGCCTATCCTTAACAACTCCTAACGATTGTGCTCGCTCCCCCGGCATCTTTGCCGTATTGCGGTGGGCATCCTAGGCCACGCAGATGCCAGGTATCGCAAGCTTCTGAAATAGATGAGGAGACTCCACTACACCCAGAGGGTACGTCGCCAACAATGCCTGAAACTCCGGCTGTTCGACAGCTTGCGTGTGATGTTTTGCGGACTCCCAAACAGCGTAATTGATGAAGATGTTGCTGCCAGCAATTCCCCTGTGGAACTGGGCCGAGATAAAGCCGGCCTGGCTCCTCTCGAAAGCCGTAACTGCCCGCCATACCTGGAGAAATTGATCGAGCTGTGCGGGCTCGACATTGAATTTGTTAATGAAGACGACGGGCCCAATCTCTACGCCGCCTTGCTGGTGCAGGCTGACCGAGTGATCCAGTTCGACAATAGTTGGTTTCGGCATGTGTGTGCGTTCGTTTTCTGAGGAGCCGCAAGGGATCAATCCATGACTTGCAGCCATGGTTCAACGGTTGGCGTGCGGATGCCCTCTTTGTGGAGCGGGTCCTGGGCGGTAATGCGGCGCGCCTCCTCCAAGTTATCCACTCGAAGGACGTAGAAGCCGTTGCCGGTGTTCTTGCCGTCCTGTGTGAAGAACGGACCGGAAATTGGCAGAATTCCCTGATCGCTTAGCGACTTCATAAAGCGCAAATGATCGGCAAGGTGATGGTTCAACTGTTCCACGTCGGGAACCGCCAAGCGGCTATGAACGACGAATTGGACGTCATGCTTCTCGGCAATGTCATTCGGAAGATTGATTGACCGGGATGCGGCGTTGACAGGCATACTATGTCTCCTTTGTGTGGTGATTGTTGGTGACTCTTACGTGCGGTTGTCAATCGAGGTTGGTTCGCCGAGGCAGATGCCCGGGATGGCCACCCGCCGGAACAGGTGAAGCCTTGCGGTAGCGCTGTCCGGGTAAATCTCACGGAGTGGCCCGAACTCCGGCTGCCGGGTCATCGATGCGAGGGAAGCTACGTTCTCGAATACCGCATAGTCCAGAAATGTTGTACTTCCCTGAATGCCTTGGTGCAGCTGCGCCGAAACGAATCCAGGTTGCGCTTTCGTAAACGCGGCATCCTCTGCCCAGGCTGTTTTGAACGCTTCCACGTCGTTTGGTTCCATCGTGAACAAAATGATCAGGACAACCGGTTCGTGGAGATGATCCTGCAGCTGTTGCTCCAACGGGATCTCCGAATCCAACTCTTTCATCTTGAGCATGTTTTTCTCTCGCCCCTGTAAGTAGAACCTCGGCTACGAGTCCTTCTTCACACTCCCAGGAGGCATGAACGCGGCATGCTGCTGAAGAGGCACAATCTGGGCCTCGGCGTAGTTCGCCTTGATCAGCGGAAAGCTATGAATCATCTCCTTCAAATGTTCCGGTGAGTCTGCTTCAAAGAGCACCACCCCGCCCTTGGTGCGCGGAACCTGTGCCCACACTTGGCGGAGTCCACCGCCGGCATAGAGCACGCGCACCTGTGCCTGCTCCTGCTGTTCTTTGTCCATGAAGTCGGAAGGCATTCCCTTCGTTACGAACTCCTTATTCGGTGAAAAGATGACCAGAAATTGCATAGCAAATATCCTCCACGCCTATGTGATGGCGGTGCCGCGCCGTAGTTTCTTGCGCAGGTAGTCGTACACTCTTGCGTAGAACGTTGAAATCGTACCCAGGATTAGGCCATGCAATTGCTTGCTGATATGGAACTGTTTGTGAAAACCGCGGAGCTTAGAAACTTTGGACGTGCCGCTGTCGCCCTCAACATTACAGCAGCTACAGTGAGTCGTCGAATAGCCGCTCTTGAAAGAGAACTGGACCTTGTCTTGATTCGTAGGTCCACGCGAAGCTTCGCACTCACTGAGGCCGGCCAACGATTCTTCGATCGCTCTCGGAAGCTCATAGAAGAGGCAAGGCGGACGAAGGAGGAACTCTCGTCAAGTTTCAATGCGATATCTGGTCACGTCAGGGCCGGGTCGCCGTCCGATCTGGCCACCACGATTCTCGCTCCGGCATTCTCAAAGTTTTGCCGGGAAAACGCGACTGTATCGTTGGACATCATCTCCACGCAGGGGCAGCCGGATCTCGACCGCGACAAGTTAGATGTGGCGTTTGCTGTGACGCACCAGGTGTCGCTGCCGGACTCTGCCTGTTCGGTTCGTCAGATTGGTTCATTTGCAAGAATGCTCTATGCTTCGAGAACCTATCTGCGAAGGCATGGTACGCCAGAAACTCTACAGGATCTGCAAACGCATAGTTGCATCCGCTTCCTCGATTCCTCACCGGAGCGGCATTGGCGGCTGCACCGGGATCGCAGAAGCCAGGCGGTTCCGATTGGAGGGAGATGCGCTTCCAGCAGCGCGATCGTGTCAGCACAGGCGGCTAGAGAACACCTGGGAATCGCAATGCTGCCGTGTCACCTCGCCTCCCATCCGACCTATGGAGCAGGTTTGATCAGGGTGCTAACAGAATGGGAGGGAGCACCGGTCAACGTCTTTGCAGTGACGGCGGACCGAAAGCTGCCTGCGAGACTGGAAGAGCTCATCCGCGTAGCGCGATCTGAATTCTCAAGGCGTCTGGCACAACTGGAAGCCACACAAAGTTGACCTTGCAATGCGTCGTTGTGCGGAATGCTCGCCTCGATCGAACAAGTGACCTCACCACCTCTCACGGAGCTCTTCAAGATGGATTTCAGTTAGGGGCAAGCCTATGGTTTGTCGTTTTATCAAGGGGTCTTGTTTTGGAACCAGCTAAGCTGCTCTGATTCGTAAACGTCAAGTATTTATCCTCTTGGTTGTTCCCGCGTTTGTCCGTTCACGTGGGAGCGGCATGTGTTTACGAGCGAAACCATCGACTGGCTGCCGTCCGAAACGTACGTATCGTCGATCTGACCGGCCGAACTCCGCCCCCGTTCCTGGATTCGAGGCAGATTACTCGCGCAAAACGGAGAAGTGACGATCTGACAATGGTTGCTCGGTCGCGGTAGATTACTCCCTACGTCAGAGGAGGCAAGATCAGCGTCACGCCGCTATCATGTCGCCATGGACGATGTGGTTGTACGGCCCGCGGAACGGGTGGATGTTCCAGAGATTGCAGCGATGTGCCATCTTTTGTGGCCCGACGCCAGCGTCGAAGAGCGCGCCCGAGAATTGATGTCACTGGTCGTCGCCAAAGCTCCGGGCAAGCTACCTACGTCCGTCCTCGTGGCGGAACAACCGAGTGGCCGGTCTGTCGGTTTCGTTGAGGTTGGGTTGCGATCACACGCTGATGGCTGTAACCCTGCGCATCATGTCGGGTTCATCGAGGGATGGTATGTGACACCAGCATCTCGGCGACGCAAGATCGGAGCTCGACTCATTGCTGCTGCAGAGGGCTGGGCTCGGTCGCAAGGGTGTATTGAGATGGCTTCAGATACTTGGCTGGACAATTTGGAATCCCAGCGCGCGCACGAAGCGCTCGGATTCGAGATCGTTGACCGGTGTGTTCACTATCGAAAATCGCTTTAAGCCCCTGATTTGAAATAGCCTCGCAAGACTAGGATTTCGATTACTCAGATGTGACGACGAAGGATGGAACATTAGCGAGATGCTTGATGCCGGCGGCGTAGGAGGCCGCCGAGCATGCAGAAATCCCGTCGCAAGAAGAGACCACCAAAGCGCGTCCCGCGAAACAGACTGCCGCAAATTATCGCATTGTACGAGCTACTCCTGAGGATGTCTGACAATCCCATCGTCCGTCCGAGTAGTACGCAGGCTTCGGACGCATCTCTGGTGTAAAAAATATTTGACACCTCGCCCTAGGAAGGGCTATTCTGCCAATGTCAAAGATATTTGACATTGGAGCGAACTGTTATGGCCAGCCTTTCCTACCGGGAGAAGACCCTTTACGCCTCGCTTGCCGCGGAGCTCATTGTCTACGGACCTTACTTCTTCCTGGACCTGCACCGGCCAAACTCGGTCAACAAAATAGCGGGCATGATCGTTGGCATCATCGTGCTGCAAATCATTCTGCAGTCGGTGATTGCCGCACTAACGCGCAACCGTGTCACAGACGAGCGCGACCGCTTGATTGAACTCAGAGGTTATCGCGCGGGCTATCTGGCTCTCGCGTCGCTCATGGTGCTCGGCCTCGGCATGTTATGGTTCCATGCGACGGTCGGCCATCTTCAACTGGAGAACCGCATGGTAGGGCTTCATTTCCTCAGCGTCTTCTTCGGCATGTTGGTCATCGCGGACATCACCAAAACCGCCAGCCAGATCCTCGGTTACCGGAGATCGCTCTAGTGCCCGCCATCCGCAATCAGATCCGCGAACTCCGTGCCCTTAGTAATATGACACAGCAGGACCTGGCTGACCGAGTCGGCGTCACGCGCCAAACCGTCATCGCTATCGAGCAGGACAAATACTCCCCATCGCTCGAGACCGCTTTCAAAGTAGCCCTCGCTCTTGGCGTAGCGCTCGAGCAATGCTTCCAATACGATTTCCGCGGTAAACGCTAACTGGATAGATCCGCCCTGACGGCGTAGCGTAGTTCGATGTTTGGCTCATTCGTTGCAAAGTAGCGTTGTCGGACAATGGCCCCAATCTATCGGCCTAGTAAGCCAACATTCTGCAGAGGCCTAAAGTGGCTCTGCGACGCTCCTCTTCATGGGGCTCCGCCCCAAGCCCCGGGATTTAACGCTTTGAGGCCAGAATGATCCGAAGCTTGGGGCAGACGCGCTGCCCCAAGCCATTCCGGCATTTGAGTCGGCGCTCAGGTTGCGTCCCCGCAGAGCCTTCCGCTCAAGTGAGTTCAGATTACCGCGACGCACTCGCCGGCACAATAGCGTTGCGAGAGAATGCAGCCATGAGCCTTGGCACCCACTGTAAACGATGTGCCCGGTCCAAAATGTAAAGCATCTCCCAGAACGCTCATTCGACATTGCCCTTGTGTCGAGGAAGATAACCAGCCGTGTGATGGACAACGGGTACAGCCTTTGTTTCCATCCAATTCAAACAGGAGAGGCCCAGCCCCCAGAAGCGCAAGCCCAGAACGCGATCCGACTTGGCAGATTGTTACGGAATGTTGCGCAGCAGCGCGCATCTGTAGACATTACGCAATGGTCCTGCAGGAAGAGCTCATCGCCCATAATCCCGACCCTTGTCAGGGCCCGTTTCCTTCACAGGTCCTTGGCGTTCGGCTGTCGCAGCTTCGCAAAGCGCCTTCTGGTAACGACCGAGCCATCCATTCCAGCCGTCCTCTTGTGGAACAATCCCGCGCCCAATGAGCCGTTGCGCGGTTTCTCGCAGGTATCCCTTATTTCGCAAAATTGACTCCGAATCTCCCAACTCGTCGATCTTCAGCACCGGAGGACCGTCGGAGAATAACTTTCGAAGTCGCACAAAGGAATTGGTTCGCAAACCGCCCTGGCTGCGTGCGGCTTCCAGTTCCGGCGTGTAGTAAATGTAGTGAACCTGTCCGTCTGTTCCTTCGAGCATAAAGTAGCTGCGTCCGGCCTGGCGTCCGGCGTCCTCTTCCCCATGCACCAAGATCCTGCCTTCCAATGTGGTGAGGCGGCGAAAGTCGAGCACCCCCAGTGGGAGCCGCTCATCGGACATCACGACTCCGTGCGCGGCCAGCGTTTTCTGACGGTCTGCGCTTCGTTGCATGGCTCGTAGGATATTCTCAAAGTCCTGTCGCACGCGCCATGCGCTTGGACCGATGGCTTCGGCCAACCCCATCGATTCGAGGAATTTCAGCCGTTCCGCAGTGTGCTGTTCTATCAGCGGTGTACTTCGACTGCGCCCGGCTACCTTGGGGTCCATCGCCACTGTGAAAAACGAGGAGTCTGCCTCGTCAGCCTTTTCGGCGCCGCGCTTTATGATGCGGTCGAGAGATGTGTAGCGGTGCTGATACACCTCGCGACGCTGAGCTACGGCGGCATCCAACTCCGTCCGATGCCCGAGCTGGCGGGTGCAGAGATCTTCGGCAATTTCGCGTAGGCCCTGTTTGACGTAATCCTGGCTGAGATTTAGCGGGCGGCCTTCCGCCCCGATTCCCCGGAACCCCATATGCACATGGGGATGCTCCGTGTTGTAGTGAGCTACTGCTACCCATTCCAGGGGCGTGCCGAGGTCGATCTCCATCCGCGAGACGAGATCGCGGGTCAACCGTTTCAGGTCGGCTCTGTCGCCGAACTCAGGAGATACGATCAACTTCCAAAGACGCTCATCGCCCGCTTTCTGCCAGCTTTCGAGCCGCTTCGCGATGTCGATGGATTCTCCGCGATCATCGAATCCAACAGCCTTGGGATCGCCCTTCTGAGTAGCACTCTCGCGGGCGAGGTAGCGCCCATGGGCTCGCCACTGTCCAGCAACGGTGTTCTTCGCGTACATGACCCGCACAGCACATCGTTGGTTGTAAGGTCGAGTGCGCTTCGGGCCCGTGCCGAATCCAACCGAGCGGTTCTTCCGGCTCCCGCTCATGCGGGCATGATGCATCAAGAGCTTGTAGGCCGATGCCCAAGCCGCGCGTTCATTCCGGGCAGGCGGCTTCCGCGGTCGAAGCCGGAACTCGCGTTCGTCATCCTTCGCCACGGTTCGCCAAATCCTGCATCGCCAACTGCGAGTCGCCGACCATCGCTTGGCCCGCGCTCTTCAGCAAGCGGGAGTGCCGGCCTCGTGCCCTCGCAACGGCGGCTTCCATAGCCTCCCCGCCTGGCTCGGGAACACACGTCAGCACAACCTTAGCCAGGCTGTCCAAGAACGCGAACAAGGCCTGCTGGGCTCGTCCGAGTCGGAAGACCTCCCGCCTGAGCTGCTCGATGCTGGCCGCCAGTCGTTCTTCGGCCCCGACGACTTCCTCGCTGCGTCCCGACAGTTCCTGTTCCACCGAATGGCGGATAAATGCTGTTGGAGATGAGAAGCCGCGCTTCCGCGTTGCTTCTTGAATTCCCTTGTCCGTCGTCTCAGAAAACCGGATTGCTCGCTGACGCATGCGAGAGGCCTCTCACTTGTAAGGGGGATGGCCGAGGCGACTTGGGACGGAGCTAGTCGCAAATCAGAGGCGCATCCCAAACGGGATGCACGTCGATCGAAACGCATCCCGCCCAAACACAACTAAATCAACCAAAAGACCACCAAAAACCCAACAACGCATCCCAACCCTTATGGTCCACTACGGGGTTTCTGACTGTTTGGGGCCGTCTTTGCTGCCGGTGGATGTTGCAATCGGTTGCAGACTGTTTCAGGCGTGAGTTGACCGCCGAAACTGTTGCAGACGGTTCCACTACGGGGTTTCTGACTGTTTGGGGCCGTCTTTGCTGCCGGTGGATGTTGCAATCGGTTGCAGACTGTTTCAGGCGTGAGTTGACCGCCGAAACTGTTGCAGACGGTTCACAAAGTGTTGCAATCTGTTGCAAAGCGCGAAAACTTGCGGATCGCTGTCACGATAGGTTCTCGCCATTCCCTTCTTTAGATGAGGGAGTAAATCGGTACCGATGGACTTGAATCCACCGCCACGCCGCAGAAAAACAAGATCGGACCTGGTCCACTTGCGCTCCCTCCTTTTAGTTCAACCTGCCACGAGCACAGGACAGGTTACTGCAGCTTGGGGAGAAATTGAGGCAGGGCTGGCAAGGGGATTGAAGCTCAGAGAGGTTTGGGAGGCTGCGAAGTTGGACGGGCTGGAGATTCCGTACCCACAATTCCGTGTCTACGTCTCACGGCTACGACGGCGCCAACGGCCCTCCACATCTACGTTGCTGCCGCACGCAATGACCACGGGAGAGAGGCCGCCAGCTTCAGATCCATTCAGCAATCTGCGGGAGCAGCGGGAGAAAAAGAAACAGTCGGTACTTGAGTACGATCCGTTCTCGATGAACAAGAACCTGATCGATTGAGAGATGTGCTATGAAAAAATGGAACTCAGGCATCGGTTCACGTGGTTCTGCAAGGGAAAGGAGGCGTTGGGAAAAGCTTCGTCTCGGCAATCCTGGCCCAATACTTTCGAACGAAATCAGCGCCAGTGTACTGTCTGGACACCGATCCGGTCAATGCGACATTCGCGCAATACCGGGTGCTCAAAGCTGAACACCTGAAGGTTCTCCGGCGCGGGATGGTCAATGAGAAGCAGTTCGACGTTCTGGTCGAGAAGGTGTGCCAGGGTGAAGGCATCTACATCGTGGACACGGGAGCCACAACCTTTGTCCCGCTCTGGAACTACATCCTGGAGAACGAGATCCTCGCCTTCTTCCGAGCACACTGTCGAAACGTGTTCGTCCATTCGGTGGTAACCGGAGGGCAAGCGATGAGCGACACGCTTAACGGTCTGGAACGTCTGGCGCAAACCACGTCTGAGAAGAACGTCATCGTCTGGCTGAATGAATACTTCGGAGAGGTCACCAAAGATGGAAAGGCCTTCGAGGAATTTAAGGTCGCCGAGGAATACGCGCCCAAGATCGTTGGCACGGTGGTGATCCGCGAGAGAAACCCACACACCTACGGCGATGATGTGCGCCAAATGCTGGAACGCCGATTCACCTTCGACGAGGCGATCCAAAATGCGGACTTCTCTCTGGTGTCCAAGCAACGACTGGCGATCATCCGGAGAGAGATTTTTGAGCAACTCGACAAGCTGGCTATCGTGTGACCCTGATGCCTAACGGAAGCGGTTCGATCAACGTTCAGCGGCTCATCGCGGAAGTCGCGGCTCGTCACAACCTCTTTCTCAAGCCGGACGACCCGGCAATCGCCTTGGTCACGATGAACCAGCTCATTCTTCACGCCACTGTCGAGACCGTCCACGAGCAGGTTCGGGTAACGATCGCAGAATTTGACGCATCCATTCAGAAAGCGGAGAAGCGCGCGGGAAGCATGTCCAGAGGGTGGAGATCAGCCGTGGACACAAATAGTAGTTCCGATCCCCAACCGATCGAATCGCCCAGCGGACTCGATCTCCATCCCGAGCCCCAGAAAGCTGTACGTATCAGCAGGCGAGCAAGCATGGCCATTATCTCTGCCATTGTGCTCCTGCTGCTCGCATTTGCTTATGGCGGATACCGCCGAACGCTCACCAATCAAGCGGCTGCTCGCGATGCTGGTGTTCCCAAGAACGTTACTTCAGCAACCCAGGCGGGCACCGAGTTCATACAGGCAACCCCGGCAGGTACCGTGCCGATGACCCGAACTCATGCAGAGGAACTGCGCCCACCTGATGCAGCATCGCCTTCCGCAGCCACATCCTGCGGCGCTGATCCGAAGACCGGCCAGCCGTATCGGTTCAATCCTCAAACGGGTCAGCCCTGCGACGGCGTTCAGGAGCGCGTGGTGGTACGCGAATCGAATGCGATGCGAACGCAGACGGTCCCTACGACGCCGGTCCAGGAAGAAACGCCAGAAGACCGCCGGCTTGCCGCTGCCTACCAGCAAGAGCAGGAGGCGATTCAGGCCCCCACCAGCATCCGCAATTCCTCAGCGTCATCATTCGGGACAAGCGATACCATGCCCACTGCGCACTCTGGATCAGAGGACCATTCTCAGGTCGAAGCCCTGAGCCGTGCTCTGGGCGCGCGGCAGGGCGGTGATTCCGTGGCGTTGCCTAATGCACAGCTCGCCGAAAACGACTACGACACCCAGAACATGCAGTCCCGGAAGGACGCCTTTCTCGCGGCAGTTCGCAACCGGCATGCCGATGACTATCTTCGCTCGACACGTGAAGCGCCGATGTCGCGCTACGAAATCAAAGCGGGCTGGGAGATTCCAGCCGTTCTCGAACAGTCCCTCAACTCAGACTTGCCAGGAGAGTTGAAGGCGCTGGTGACATCGAACGTCTATGACACGGCTACGGGTCTCTACCTCGTGATTCCGCAAGGATCGCGTCTGATCGGGAAGTACGACTCCCGCGTTACCTACGGGCAAGATGGCGTTCAAGTCGCCTGGAGCCGCATCATCTACCCGGACGCTTCCTCCGTCGATTTAGACGGCATGATTGGTCTCGATTCCCACGGAAACGCGGGGCTGCGGGACAAGGTAGACCGCCACTATCGCAGGCTGGTTGGATTCTCCGTGCTTACGAGCTTGTTCACTGCCGCCTTCGAAATCTCCCAGAGAAGCAGCCAGAGCGCTCTCACGTACCCCACGCCCGCTCAGACCGCAGGAAGCGCGGTCGGTCAGGAGCTCAGCCAAACCGGCTCTCAGATTACACGGCGCAACCTGAATGTGCAACCAACAATCAAGGTCCCTGCTGGCTATAAATTTACGGTCCGTGTGAACCGCGACATCCTCTTTGAGTCTCCATACGAACCAGTCCAGCCTGAACCTCAGCGCATCCCGGTAAATGGTACTCAGTCTCTCGGAACCAGCGAGAAGAATTGAGAGCACATCACTGCTGGAGGCATCCGTTGAACGCCCTACACGATCTTGGCCTACTGACTCTCTCCGATGTCGCCGAACTGCTGCACTGCTCCAAGGCGCACGTTTGCAAAGCGGTATCAGGGCGTGTCCGGGGCTGTCCACCGATACCGGCGGTTTCTCTCGGACGCCGAAAGCTTGTGCGCCGCGAAACGCTTCTTTCGTGGATCGAAGCTAACGAACACGCTGCTTCCGGTGCTACGATACCCGCATCGCCAGTTCGGGGTGCCGGTAAACGCGCATAGGAGAAACTGAATGCGCAAACGGTACCAAACGGGAGGTATCAAGAAACAACGCGGTCGCTGGATCGGTATGTGGTGGGTCGATCGCGGTCGTAAAAGTAGGGTCCTTGGCTTGGTGAAGGACATGTCCAAGTCAAAGGCTCGGGAAGCAGTGAATCGAATTGTCGCTCAGGAGACCGCCAAGCGCCAGGCAAACCGAAGCTGGAACTTTGGCGAGTTCGTGGATGAGATCTACATTCCCTATTACAGCCGAAAATGGAAGAAGTCCACGCGGGAAAACAACGTGAATCGAACCAAAATCCATCTTGTGGCGAACTTCAAGGATCGTGAGCTCTCCGGCATTCACCGCGACGAGCTTCAGGATCTTTTGGACGAGAGGGCGACACGTGGGCTCTCGTTCTCCGTTGTCGATCATCTCCGATGGGATCTTCGCCAGATCTTTGAAATGGCCGTCGGCGAAGGTTACATACAACGCAATCCGGCACTGCTGTTATTTACGCCAAAGGAAGCCGTGCGGCGCGAGCGCCGGGTTATGAATCTTCAGGAGGTAAAACGATGTATTGAAGTTTTGGATTTGAGAGAAAGATTGATTGTGAAGCTCGCGATTATCGCGGGCATGAGGCCCGGTGAGATTTTCGGCTTAACCTGGGGGCGACTCTCGGGCTCATATGCCGAGATCGTGCAGCGAGTCTACCGAGGCGATATCGACACGCCGAAGACCAATCAGTCGGTGCGGAAAGCTGCGCTATCGGGTAGCTTGGCTGCCGAGGTAGAGGCGTGGCGGCAGTTCGCGGTCGATACGAGGCCTGAGGTATGGGTGTTCCCTTCGGAACGGATGACGCCACTCTCGAAGGACAACTGCTGGAGACGGCACATTCAGCCTCGCCTTAAAAAAGTGGGATTGGAATGGGCGAATTTTCTGGTAATGCGGCGGACGCACGCAAGCGCGATGAAGGAACTTGGCGTAGATCCAAAGCTGGTAGCCGACCAGCTTGGCCACAGCCTTGACGTAAACCAGAACGTCTACACCAGGGTTTCAGTGGAGCACAGGAAAGGCGCTGTTGAGCAGTTGGAAGCGGCGCTCATCATGTAAACGGAGCACAAACGGAGCACAGGGTGAAGCTGGTATTTGCAAGTTGTTGATTTTCTTGGAGCGGGAGACCGGGATCGAACCGGCGACGTCCAGCTTGGGAAGCTGTCGGCGGACTGCCCCCATCGCGTGGGCACCTCCTACTTCGACCGGTGCGGAGCGTATCTCCCGAATTGGAAGCCGGAGTCCTGAGGGGGTTTACTGGCCGCCGCAGGCGCGGCGTTCCCACCCGTCTTTCGCGCGAGCTTCCTGGCGGCTCTGCCATTGCATGTTCTCGGCTTCATCTGCGCCGCCGCACGCCAGCGGCTTGAATGTGATCGATTGCGTACCCCTGACACGTGCCGCGCGCCGACCACCCGTAACAAAGGCTGACCTTAAGATCGCGCACGGCGCCAGGGAAATTTTGAACTCTTCCGCGAAGTGGAACCGTTCTGACAATCGGGTCTGTCCCGAACGCGCCGAGACCTTTAGTCTCTATTGCGCCTTGGAAAGAGCGACCAATGATGCCGGCGACCACTTCGAGCACCGCAGCGCAGCAATGCAGGAGGCGCGTTTCGTCATTGAAGACGTCGTCCCCGATTGGAAGAAATACGATCATCGGCTCATGGATTCAACAACGATCCCAAGACCACTTTCGTTGACATCCAAAAAGTGCTCCGCTTGTTAGAAGAGCGAATCGCGCACCGTCTCGCAGGACAAGACAACAAACAATCAGGACAAGACAACAAAAAATAACGTCCTGACAGGCCGCCGAACAGGTGCGGGTCAGGCTCCATGGCCGCACTCTGACTTAGGAGTTTTTGCCGCGGGCTTTCAGCCACTGCAAAGCGCGGCGGGCAGCGTTGTAGCCGCACATGCCGTGAACACCGCCGCCTGGGGGCGTTGATGAGGAACACAGATAGACGCCATGAAGCGGAGTGCCGTAGAGTCGCCAAGTGGGTCTAAAAACGAACTGGCTGAGGCTGAGCGCGCCGCCGCTGATATCGCCACCGACGAGGTTTTCGTCCCAGCGCTGCATGTCGGCGGGAGCAAAAACCGCCCGGGCGAGAACACAGTCGCGGAAACCGGGCGCAAACCGTTCAATCTGAGCTTCGATTTGAGCCAGCATGGAGCCTTCCCAGCCGTTCGGGACGTGGCAGTAGGCCCAAGCGGTGTGCTGGCCTGCGGGAGCGCGCGTCGAGTCGAACAGGCTGGGTTGAGCTAACAGGACGAAAGGCCTGTCGCTGGGCTTGCCCTGCCATACAGCACGCTCCGAGACGGCGATTTCTTCGAGCGTTCCACCCAGATGCACGGTGGCGGCGCGCAGACATTCCTTCGCTCGCCACGGGATCGGTTCTCTTAGTGCCCAGTCCACCTTGAATACGCCTGGGCCGTAGCGGTAGCGCTCCAGCAGTTGGCGGAATGCACGGCCCTGAAGCTGGCGGTTGGCAATGCGCAGGAACTGCCGCGGCGTGACATCGCAAAGCGTGAGATCCGGTGAGCCGAGTTCGTCCAACGTCTCCACGCGCGCATCCGTTACGATGCGACCGCCGAAGGAGCGGAGAACCCCTGCGAGCGCATTCGTAATCTGTTGCGAGCCGCCCTTCGGTATGGGCCAGCCGGCGGCATGTCCGGCCGTGCCAAGCATCAGTCCGAAGGCCGAGCTGAGAGGCGACTCTAACTTCAGAAATGAGTGGGCCGCAGAACCGGCAAATAGGGCGCGGGGACGTGGAGTACGGAACGAACTTTTGGCCAGCAGGGTGGCGGGCTTGACAGCTTCTACACCGAAACGGCCAAGCAGGAAGGGATGGCTGGGGACGCGTACCATGGGCCGCAGCAATTCTTGTTTCAGCGTGCCCCAGCGCGTCACGAAGGGGTTGAAGAGGTGGCGGTAGGCATTAGCGTCGGCTGAGTCAAACTGAGCGGTGGTGGCCGCTACATCGCGCTCGAGCATCACCGCCGTGCCGTCATCAAGCGGATGGGCGAGTGAAGCGCCGGGCCAGATCCACTCCAGGCCGTGATCGGCCAGCGGCAGCGTCGCGAAGAAAGGCGAAGACACCCCCATCGGGTGAACGGCAGAGCCGAGATCGTGGAGAAAGCCGGGAAGAGTCAATTCGCCCGAGCGCATGGCGCCGCCCGCGAAGGATGCCGCTTCCCGCACTTCCACTTCGAGACCTGCCTGCGCCAGCACAATGGCGGCGGAGAGTCCGTTCGGTCCACTTCCAATTACGACAGCGCGGCCGTGCATGTACTTATTTTGCGAAACGAACCCAAGGAAAGCTAGCTGTGCCGGCTTTTACCGAACGAAGCTCGAATGGGTTCGTTTTTGCTGAACGGGCTCAGTTCTCCCCTTGGACGGCGATCTCGGTCAACTCCACAAACTGCGCATAATTCATCAAGCTTGACCAGGCCGCTTGGGTGCCCCAGATGGATTGAGTCCCCCAGATGGACTGCGTACCCCAGACCGATTGAGTGCCCCAAATGGATTGGGTCCCCCAGATGGATTGGGTACCCCAAATGGACTGCGTACCCCAGACCGATTGAGTGCCCCAGACCGACTGTGTTCCCGAGACCGACTGGCCGGCGCAAATAGAAGATGTATCGCAAACGATCAGGGCCTGAGTGGGGGCGTTAGAGGGGTGAAAAACGGCGTGAGGCGACAGCGCAGTGCCGGAAAAAACGGTGGTGTCTTCGAGTGCTTCTTCAATGTCCAGGTAGCCGGATCCAACCGTGAAGATGTCGTATTCACTGGTGTAGCGTTCCCCGGTGGTGGGATCGTAGGCGGTACTGGTTTGAGGAAAAGTTTTGTAGGCAGTGCGCATGAGCCTGGCTTTCACTTGGTCCGGGCTGAGATCGGGATGAGCCTGAAGCAGAAGAGCGACCCCTCCGCTTACTACGGGCGCGGCCATGCTGGTTCCACTGAGCACGAAGTAGGACGGGGAAGCAGCATTCAGCCACGTGCATTGGTAGTAGTTCAAGGGCACATTGTTCTGCGGGTAAAAACTCTCGAGCGTTGCACCGGGGGCGCGCAATGAGACGACTCTATTGCCGGGCGCCAGCAGATCGGGCTTGATGATGTGGTCAATGGCGGTGGGACCTTTGGAGCTATAGCTGGCGATCAAGTCATCAGCACGGCTGGGCGTCCCCATGGACTTCATGGCCCCGACAGTGATGACGTAGGGATCGTTGCCGGGCGAAGTGATGGTGCCGTACCCGTTGTTCCCGGCAAAATTGTCCCGGCCGAAATTTCCGGCTGCGACGACTACCACGATGCCCGCCTTCCAGGCCGCCTCGACTGCCTGACACAGCGGATCTTGCAGGTAGCTTTCATAAACCGGCCGGCCTAAAGAGAGGTTAATTACGCGCACATTCAATATGTCTTTAAGCTGAATAGCGCGATCAATAGCCGCGATGACGCTGCTATCGGAGGATTGGCCACTGCTGTCGAGAACACGAAGGTCGAGTAAATTGGCTGTGGGCGCCATGCCGATAAAGTGGCGGAAGCAGGATTGACAGTTTGAATCCTGGCCATTTCCCGCAATAATGCCGGCGACGTGTTCTCCATGACCGTACAGGTCATCCGTACTACCGCCGAAAAACACCGCACCGCCGGGTTGCAGAGTGAGAGGAACGCTGCCGGTGAAATCCTCGCGATACACGATGCGGTTGCCGCCCGAAACAAGATCGTCGTGGTTGGAGATTCCACTGTCGATAACGGCGACACCGATGCCGCTTCCACTCCAACCGGCTTGCCAGGCGGCTTGCACTTTGACGGCGCCCGCTGTGTTGTCCAACAGGCCCGAAACTTTTCGATCCGATGAAATATAGACCACCTCATCATCGGCTTCCATCTCACCCAGCTCTGCCGCTGGGATGGAATAAGCTACACCGTTGATGAGCTGCAGTTCGGTGAGCACAACGGCGCCGCCAGCCAGCATGCGCTGGCGTTGGCTGGCCGTTTCAGGTGACTTGTATTGAACGATGACGTTGACGCGAGAGTGAGGATCTCTGCTCCCGAAATCGGGCGACATCTTCTGGTTTTGGGCGAGAACGTCTGTCGAATACAGAATCAGAAGAGTGATTTCGACCAGTGATTTTTTCATGAACCTTTCTTTTGAAGAGTGGCTCCGGGGTAGTTAGCATCATCCATCGACGAAGCAACACGGAGCTAATCATTCTTGATCAATCTCTTAAACAATCTTTGTAAAATAACTTCTAAAAATCTACACACGAACCGCAAAAGCGAACTGACTTTTGTAAAACTGGGAACGTGAGCCTCGGTGCATAAGCATCCAGAACTGCAAATTGCGCTAATGGTGTATGCTGATGCGTTCTTAGCTTTTAGATTATAGACTAGCTGTTGCCAGTTAAAACAGTGATTTTTAGGGTAATGTTCACGCGTAGCGATAGAAGTCGAATAAGTAGATGACTAGGGCGGAAGCAAAACGCACGACGGCGCTAATGTTGGCGGTTGTCGGGGCGCTGTTTGGAGCCTCGGCTGTCAGCAAGGCTTCCGATGCGCCCAAAGGGCTTGATCCGAATAAGGCCGTGGCGGAGCTTGGACAGGATATTTGGGGAACCGAGGAAGGCCTGCCGCAAAACACTGTGCCGGCGATACTGCAATCGCACGATGGCTACGTGTGGGTGGGCACAGAACTGGGAGTAGCGCGCTTCGACGGCCTGCGATTTACAGTTTTCAATAAAGACAATACGCCTGAGCTGCGAAGCAATGTGGTTGTGGCGCTGCTGGAGGATCGCGCGGGCGATCTCTGGATAGGAACGCTAGGCGGCGGCGTGACGCGCCTGAGTCATGGCAAGTTCGTGAACTTCTCATCAAAGGAAGGCTTGTCGAACGATGCCGTCATTTCGCTTCTGGAGGACAGGGCGGGAAACATCTGGGTGGGAACTGACGGCGGTGGCCTCGACCGGTTTCGCCGGGGACGGTTTAGCGTCTATACGACCAAAAACGGGCTGCCGAATAATGAGGTCTTCGCGCTGGCGGAGGATGGGAAGGGAAGCCTCTGGATTGGTACGCACGATGGTTTAAGCCGCTTCAGCGAGGGCCGGTTCACTACGTATCGAACCGCCGATGGACTTCCCAATGCCTACGTGAAATGCCTGGCCTTGGGGCACGACGGCGCGTTGTGGATCGGTACCAATGGGGGCGGAGTGGCTGTCCTTAGAGACGGCAAGTTCCGTTACTACGACACGGCAAACGGTTTACCGATCAACGCCATTGCGTCGCTTCACGAAGACCGCCGAGGAAGCGTTTGGGTGGGGACAATCGGCCGTGGACTATGCCGAATCAGAGGCGAGGCGATTAGTTGTCTCTCCACTAAAGAGGGTCTTTCGGGTACCGACATCTTTTCGCTGCTGGAGGATCAGGACGGGGATCTGTGGATTGGCACGGGCGGAGGATTGGACCGCTTATCAAGCGGCAAGCTCTTTGCGACGTACGGCGTGAAGGAAGGCTTGTCGAGTGCCGTGACGCTGCCGGTTTTTGAAGACCACGCCGGGGATTTGTGGGCAGGAACGAATGGCGGCGGACTGAACCGGCTGCATGACGGCAAGTTTACGTCGTTGACGGCCAAGGACGGCCTGGGGGACAACCTCGTGTTTTCGATTGCAGAGGGCCAGGACGGGGATCTGTGGATTGGAACGCGGAAGGGACTCAGCCGCTTGCGGGAAGGCCGCTTTGACACATACACGAAGAAGGAGGGTCTTCCGAGTGACGTTGTAATGGCGACCTTCGTCGATAGGGAAGGGTGCGTCTGGATTGGGACGCGCGCCGGGTTGTGCAGACTGAAGGACGGAAAATTCACCACCTACACGACCAAAGACGGGATGTCGGACAATCTGGTGCAAGCGATTTACCAAGATCGCGAAGGCAGCTTATGGATCGGCACGGGCGGGGGACTGAATCGCTTCAAAGATGGCAGCTTCGAGGTCTTCGACAGCAAGCGGGGGCTTTCAAACGGCGTGGTGTTCTGCATTCACCAGGACAGCGAGGGAGTGTTGTGGGTGGGCACGGACGGCGGAGGATTGAACCGCCTGAAGAACGGCAAGTTTATCAGCTACACGAAGAAGGACGGCCTGCTGGATGACGCTGTCTTTCAGATTCTAGAGGACGACAAGGGCGACCTTTGGATGAGCAGCAACAAAGGCGTGTTTCGTGTCAGCAAGCAGCAATTGAATGACTTTGCCCGGAACAAGACGCACCAGCTGAAATGCGTCAGCTATGGTATCGCGGACGGAATGAAGAGCAAGGAATGTAATGGCGGTTTCCAGCCGGCGGGCTATCGGGGCCATGACGGGCGGCTCTGGTTTCCGACGCAGAAGGGCGTGGCGGTGGTGGACCCGAAGAATGCGGGAATTGGCGCGCCGCCCCCGCCGGTCACAGTAGAAGAAGCCTTCGTCGACCATCATGCGATTGATCCTGGAAGCGAGAGCCGGGTTCCGCCGGGGCACGGTGAGCTGGAGTTTCTCTATACCGCTCCGACATTCAAAATGGCGCAGCGAACCATTTTCCGCTATAAGCTCGAAGGCTTTGACAGGAACTGGGTGGAGGCAGGCAGCCGGCGGACGGCCTACTACACGAACATACCGCCGGGAAAATATCGTTTTCGCGTGATTGCGAGCAGTGGCGACGGCACGTGGAGCTCCCCTGGCGCGTCGATGAAGTTCGCGCTGGAATCGCACTTCTATCAGACCTTCTGGTTCCTGTGGCTGTGCGCGTTCGGCGTGACAGCGGCAGCGGGTGGAGCGCATCTGACACACGTACGGCAGCTGGCGGGCAGAGAAAGAGTTCTGGAGCACCGGGTGACGGAACGAACGGCGGAACTCACCAGGGAGATTACAGAACGGCAGCGCGCCGAGGCGGAGTTAGTGAAAGCGAAACAGTCGGCGGAGGCCGCCAGCCGGGTGAAGAGTGAGTTTCTGGCGAATATGAGCCACGAGATTCGTACGCCGATGAACGGCATTGTGGGAATGACGGAGCTTGCCTTGGACACGGCGCTAACGCCGGAGCAGCACGAATACCTGGAGATCGTCAAGGACTCCGCCGACACGCTTCTGACCGTCATCAACGACATACTGGATTTCTCAAAAGTGGAAGCGGGCAAGCTGGATTTGAACCCCATCGATCTCAACCTGCGCGAGAGTTTGGAAGAGACGGTAAGGCTGATGGCTTTCCGGGCAGATGAAAAGGCCCTGGAGCTTATCTGTCATGCGGCACCCGATGTACCGGAAGTAGTACACGCCGACCCCAGCCGTCTGAGGCAGATTCTGGTGAATCTGTTGGGGAATGCCATCAAGTTCACCGATCGGGGTGAGGTGGCGATTGAAGTGGCCTGTAAACCGCGCAGCGCGGCGGGCGTTTTGCTGCACTTCACTGTACGCGATACGGGTATTGGGATTGAGCCCCAGAAACTCAACTTCATCTTTGACGCGTTCTCGCAGGCCGACAGCTCAACCACTAGGCGCTTTGGAGGCACGGGCCTTGGTTTAGCGATTTCTTACCGGCTGGTGCAACTGATGGGGGGCCGGATTTGGGCAACCAGCCGCGAAGGCCAGGGCAGCGAATTCCACTTCGTGCTGGAGTTGGCGGTAGTCGAAGAGCGCGCGCGTCAGGAGGCGCCGGCGGAACTCCGGGACTTGGCGGTGCTGGTGGTTGAGGACAATAGCTCTACCAGCCGCATGCTCTCCGAGTTGCTAAGGGGCTGGCGGATGAGACCGGTGACGGCGGCGACGGGAGAGCTTGGTTTAGCGGCGCTCCGGGAGGCTGCGGCGCGCGGAAACCCGTTCCCGCTGGCGTTAGTCGACTCGCGGTTGCCTGACCTTGATGGCTTCGAAGTGGCCCAGAAAGTTTTCCGCGAATCGGCGGGTGCAACCGGGACAGTCATGATGCTGACGGCGTCGCGGCACCTGTCGGATTCGGCTCGCTGTCAGGAATTGCACATGGAGGCGCATGTGACTAAGCCTGTACGGCGGCGGGAATTAGTCGAAGCGTTGATGCGCGCGCGCGAAGTAACTTTACGCGCCCGTAGTGGGGGTGAGGAGCATAGAGAGGGCGCCGCGCCGGCTGCCGGGCGGCCACTTCGAATTCTGCTTGCCGATGACAACCCGATTAACCGCACTCTGACGCTGCGGCTTTTGCAGAAGCGGGGGCATGACGTGGTGGTAGCGCATAACGGCGCACAGGCGTTGGCGGTTGTGGAGAGAGAGAGCATTGATTTAGCGCTGGTGGATATCCAAATGCCCGAGATGGATGGATTCGAGGTCACGGCAGCGATCCGGGAGCGGGAAAAGCTGACGCAAGCGCACTTACCGATCTTTGCCATTACCGCTTATGCCTTGAACGGCGTGGAGGAGCGATGTCTCAGCGCGGGTATGGACGGCTACATACCGAAGCCAATCCGGCCGGAACAGCTTTACGAAGTAGTAGGGCGGATTGTTCCAGCGCCTGCTTCGGCGGCTTTCGCCTGAAGCGTTCAGGAGGCCGATAGCCGACGACATCGTCGGCAACTTGCCGGGAAGCCGGCAGGGTTTCGAACTACTCGCAAATATCCTGGTTCTGAATAGTTGTATCTTGTAGTCCAGATAAGGAACCTGGTGAACCAATGTCTATACGACTTATTTCTCTCCGATTCGTGCTTTTGACTTTCGTCTTTTTCTGTTTCATGCCCACTGCGGCACAAGCCGCGCCGAAGCATCACCGGCATCATCACCGCCATCACTCCTCCACTACCAGGCGCGCGCCGGCCCGTTAGAACAGAAGAACTATCCAGATAAGGAATTATTTTGGGATTCGATCAATATCATGAGCCGCCGCAGGAACTCCCCGAGAAGACGCGAACCTTTGCAAGGATGATGGCCTCACTGACGGAAGAGGCGGAGGCAATCAACTGGTACGAACAGCGCCTGGCGGTGGAAAAAGATCCGGAAGCCAGGGCGATTATGGCTGATGCGCAAGGCGAAGAGTTCAAGCACTTCGGCATGGACTTAGAGTTCCTACTGCGGCGGAACTCGAAGTGGCGCGAGACCCTGAAAGGCATTCTGTTTCAGGACGGCAATATTGTTGAACACGGTGAACAAGCCGAGAAGCAAGCCGACTGACGGGCCAGTGTAAATACTGCCCTTGGCGGGGCGTTTTAGCGGTTGACAGACGTACCCAGAGGGTAGACTCTGGGTACAAGGGGCACTTTATGCGGATTTTTCGCGCTCTCTTTCCTTGCGTTTTGGCTTTGCAGATGTGCCCTGGAACTTTTGGGCAAGAGGTTGTCTCGGCGCGGTCCGGGATGGTTCATTTCGCCCAGGGGCAGGTGTTCCTAGACGACCAGCAACTGGACAGGAAGTCAGGGTCGTTCCCAATCATCAAAGAAGGCTCAACCTTTCGGACCGCAAAGGGACGGGCGGAGGTTCTTCTCACGCCGGGCGCCTTTCTGCGGTTGGACGACAATAGCTCAATACGGATGGTGTCAACCGAGCTGGCGGACACGCGCTTGATCTTTGTAAGCGGCTCGGCGATTTTGGATTTGACGGATGCAGCGCCCGCAAACAGCGCCATCACTATCACGTACAAAGACGTTCGAACGCGCTTCCCGAAGAAGGGAGTGTACCGGTTGGACGCGGACACTGGCGTGTTGCAGGCTTACAGCGGCGAGGCTGAGGCTACTTACAACGGCCAGAAGACGCAGCTGGATCCGTCGCATCTGTATTTTTGTTGGCTGGGGCTTCAGACCTACAAGCTGGGGAATGGAACTGAGGACGAGTTCTACGACTGGGCGAGCGACCGGAACCAGGTCATTACCGAGGAGAATCAGTTGGCGCAACAGACGGCGCACGATCCGGGGGATGCGGGTGGCGACCCGAGTGCTCAGTTGGGAGCTGGAGCAGTGCCGTATTTGGGATCGCCAGGCATGGCGCCCCCCAGTATTGGGCCGCGGATTTATCCCGCGCCAAACAATACGTATTCAATGGGGAGCACCCTCTTCAATCCATTTCTGACATTCGCGCCCACTCCATACGTTCCACTTGGCTATCCAGTGCTAGTGATGAGACAGCCTTACAGAATAGTGAATTCGCAATGGCCCCACAGTGGGAATCATCCAGTGTGGCATCCCATTGCGGTGGGCGCTTCTCCGCTACCGGGCCGATACCCCACACGAGTGGGGGCGCCAATTGGGGCGCCTGCAGCGGTGGGCGCGTTCCGTCCCGGTTCTCCGCGTGTGGGCGCCATTGCGCGACCTAGCCCCGGGATCGGGATGCATGGCGTAGGACGGCGCTAAGTTTCTATTGCGCGGGTGCGTAGTAGCCGGATCGCCAGCGAGCCTTCAGTGCCGACAAGCCCTGGGGCTCTTTCAGCTTCACCTCTACGTGGCGATACTTTCCATCGCGCTCCTGATTCGACGGTGTGTAGGCCAGCACGTACTGGTTCCGCAACTCGATCCCGATTTTCTTGGCAATGGTGGGAAGCACGCTGTCATTAGGCGCGGCGAACGCTCTGCCGCCGGTTTGCTGCGATATCTCGGAAAGCAGGCGCGGGCCGGAAAGCTCCGCCATGCTGCGAGCCAGGTAAGAGTACGGTTCGAAGACGCCCATGGAGTAAATCTGTACGTCCGCTTCACGCACCAGATCCTCAATCTCTTTTGAGGTGTAGCGGCTGTTGTTGTCACCGCCATCCGAGATGATGAGCAGAGCTTTGCGAGGATTCTTGGCCTTTTTCATTTCGGTGAGGCCGAGATTGACCGCATCAAGCATGGCGGTGAGACCTTGCGACTCAAGTGCGGTTATCTTGTCCTTGATCTCGTCCGTGTGGTGAGTAAAACCGACAACCAGTTTGGCGCGGTCGCTGAACTCGACAACGAACGCCTCATCTTGCGGATTCATGGTTTTGAGGAATTGCGATGCAGCTTGGCGTGAGATGTCCAGCTTGGCGCCCATACTGCCGCTGATGTCGACGAGAAGGCCAACGGAAAGCGGCGCATCCTCGCCTGAGAGGTGGGTGACTTTTTGCCGGACGCCATTTTCGAAGACGCCGAAGTTCTCTTTATCCAGGCCGAGGACAAACCGGTTCGAAGCGTCAGTCACATTGACAGGTATAAGAACCAGCGTTGTCTCAACGCGGAGGCTGAAGCCGGGCGCGTCAGCAGCACTGGTGCTCTTGGTGTCTGGCGCAGCCGGAGTCTGAGGCGCCTGGGAGAGGCCGCGATGGGCAGCGGCTAGAAGGAAAAAAAGTAGGACGGAACTACGCAGCGACACCGCCGCTCCTTTCAGGCAACAACCCGGGTTGGGTAACAACACCCGAAAACACACTTCGCTGCGGCCTGGCTGCCGGGCCGGTTCGAGCACGAGTGTAGCATGCGGTTTCGGGCCCGTTCTATAGGCCGAGAAAGTTGTCAATTCTGCTATTTAGAAATGCGAACTGAATGCCCTGGCGGACGATGAATGAGAGTCCCGCCTGCTTGAGAAGAATGCCTGCTCGATCCTTGAGGCGATCACGAAGTTGCCGGCGCTTGGCTAGCGAAACTTGCTGAATGGATAAGCCTGTGAGACCCGGTTTCAGTGGCCGGATAGGTGGCGCGGTATAGCTTATAGCGGACAAGGGCCCTTGTTGCGGTGTGCCGGGATTGCGGAGGAATGCCTGGGCCTTGATCCGGCCAACGTCGTAGTCGTGGTCGCGGTACTCCCGATCGAAGAAGCCGAGAAAGTTCATCAGCGGAGAGCCGGCAAGCTCCTGTTCGCTGGCTGTGATGGCGTAGATGTACATCTCGTCCTTCTGGTCGAGATCGGCGGCCATTTCGAAGACCAGGATGGCGTCGATCCAACAGCCGGCGGCTGCAACGCCGCGCGTGTTGCCCAGCTTGGCGAATTCCGGCAAAAACTGCTGCTGCAAGCGGACACGCGCCGACGCGAGTTCCTGTGTGCTCTCCCGGCCGAATAACTCCGCCAGTACCGGAGTCAGGGCGGGCGCCATAGTCTCGGCTGTAAGCATGCCGTCCACTACAAGCTGGTGCAAGGCCATGGCGCGCGAGTTGAATAAGGCGATCTGGTGATTTGTTTTCTCGGCTTCAATCCAATCCTCAAAACGCGATTGGTTGAAGACGGCCGAGAGAAGCCGCAGGGCGACTTGGCTGAAGTATCCGGCTTTGGCGCTGAATGAGTCGTCGGCAGTGGAAGTTTTCGGATCCGGCGCGACAAATAAGTAGGCCCGCTGATCGGCGCCAAGGTGTTGATCAACGGAGTCAACTAGATTCTTCGCTAGCCCAAGCGGTTGATTCTGGAAGAGTCCACCATCGGTGTAAGTGAAGGACCGGCTAGTTTGGCCCCTGAAACAGGCGGCGTCGAATAAGGGCGATGAGTTATAGCAGGCCACGTCGCGATTGAGATCCTGAACGCGAAAGGCGAAAGGAAAGGCGCTGCAGGAAACAGCAGCTTGCTGAATGGCAGTCCAATAAGCCGCTGAATCTTCCGCGGGCCCGAGAGCTTTTGTCAGTTCGTCCTGAAAGCGGGTGTAAGTGAAAGATCCGCAGCCGAGTGTCTTGTGGGTGTAATCAACGCCGCATAAGTTGGACAAGGCCAGGCCCAAGCGCACCGTTTGATCCGGGGCAACGGAGGGATGGGTTTTGGGGGACGGCAGCGGACTTAAATCGTAGCGGGAGAGTAAGTGCCTCTGAGTCAGTTTGTCTATCAGGTCGGATGAAAAGAGGGAATACCCTGGCAGCTCATCCTGTCCTAAATTCAAGAGACCTTCTATGTCGACCTCAGTGACCCAAGCATTGTAGAGCGGATTGCCGTAGGGGTCATCGAGAGAATCCGCTTCGTAGAGCAGCTTTTGCGCGGCAAGGGCAACCGAGAGACCACCTGCGGAAGCGCCGGTCAAGACATCGACATAGATCTTCCGATCTTCCGAAATGCCGGGCTGCTGGTTGTGCTGCTTAAGTGCATAAAGCACCTCATAGAGCACGCCGGCCTCATAGCTGCCGAGCGAAGCGGCGCCGGACAAAGTGACGGCTAATTTTCGTGACATGTTGCGTAAGATTGAAACCGCACGTTAGCCGCTGGAGCGTTCGAGCCGGCGACGTGTTCTGATGTAAACCTTTGCTGCCATTGAGAAAATTTCGCATGGGTTTAGCGGGATGCAGGCAGCGGTTGCCGAACTCGAAGCTAAGATGAGCAAAGAATGGGAAGAGCTTCGAGGCTGAAGTGCAGCCGGTGCACTAGAACGTACGAACCGGATGAATTGAGGAATTTGTGCGGCTGCGGAGGGCCGCTGTTGGTCGATTACGACCTGGCGGAGATCCGGAAGCAGTGGCGGCCGAGCGACCTGAAGAACTCGGTTGAAAGCATGTGGCGCTATGCGCCTGTTCTACCCGCCGGATTGGAAGAGGCAGTGACGCTCAAAGAGGGCTGGACGCCGCTGCTGAAGGCAACATCGCTGGGCCGGGAAATGGGTGCGGAAGACCTGTGGATGAAAGATGAAGGCCGCAATCCGACCGGCTCATTCAAAGCGCGCGGCCTTTCCTGCGCGGTGACGATGGCGAAAAAATTGGGGGCGCGCAAACTTGCGATTCCGTCGGCGGGGAATGCCGCGGGTGCATTGGCTGCCTATGCGGCGGCGGCGCGCCTTGAAGCACACATCTTCATGCCGAGCGATGTGCCGCAGGCCAACTTCATTGAGTGTCAGGCCTATGGCGCGCACGTGACCTTGGTGAATGGCCTGATTAGCGACTGCGGACGCCTGGTGGGGGAGCGGAAGGAGCGCGAGGGCTGGTTTGAGGTCAGTACGTTGAAGGAGCCTTACCGGGTTGAGGGAAAGAAGACGATGGGCTACGAAGTGGCCGAGCAGTTTGAGTGGCAGCTTCCCGACGTCATCTTGTATCCCTGCGGCGGCGGCGTGGGACTAATCGGGATGTGGAAAGCTTTCGCCGAGTTAGAAGAGCTTGGCTGGATTGGCGCGAAACGTCCGAAGATGGTCGCGGTGCAGGCGAAAGGCTGCGAGCCGATTACCCGCGCCTTTGAGCAAAACAGCGAGGCGAGTGAATTTTGGAAAGATGCGCACACGGTTGCAAGCGGCCTGCGGGTGCCCAAAGCGCTGGGCGACTTTTTGGTTTTGAGAGCAATTCGGGAAAGTGGTGGAACAGCGATTTCGATTTCCGATGAGGAGATGCTGGACGCGGCGCTACTCATGGCGCGCTGTGAAGGTGTGTTTGCGGCGCCCGAAGGCGGGGCTTGCGTGGCGGCGACGAAGCGTTTGATAGAGTCGGGCTTTCTCAAGCCTGAGGAACAGATTGTGATTTACAACACCGGATCAGGGCTAAAGTACTTGGAGGCCTACTCGACGCGTTTCCGGCGGCAAACGATTTCAGAGCAGGATAAGCTGGGAGGCCTGATAACACCGCGCTGAACCTTGCTCCCGCAAAACTGTCAGCCCATGGTAGTTTGCCTTTTGCGGATGCAGTACTTGTGGGACGATATAAGTAGTCAGTTTGGAACCGGTTTCCGCTTGGATGACTTCCCCGTTAGTCGCCTACCCTTCCGTATCCGTGTTTTTCCGAACCGTCAGTTAGGAGAAAGATAAGTGACTAAGCTTTTCGTAGGGAACTTACCCTACAAGGCTACCGAAGCCGATCTTCAGACGTTTTTCGAAGAGGCGGGCGTTCACGTGGCCAGCGTGAACATCCTTCGCGACCGTGTCAGCAACGAAGCGAGAGGCTTCGGTTTTGTTGAGATTGGCGACGACGCCGCAGCCAACCAGGCGGTTCAGGCCTGTAATGGCCGCGCACTTATGGGACGTGCGTTAGTTGTGAACGAGGCTCGCCCGCCGGAGCGGCGTGAGTATTCAGGCGGGGGGCCCGGCGGTGGCGGCGGGCAACGTGATTTCGGCGGAAGTAAGAACCGTTGGTAGTTCAGTCATCACCCAAGTTCCTTGCGACACTCTGACAGCGCCACCGCATAAACATGCTGGCCGTTCATCTAGAAGCTGGACAAGTTAGTATCTGCCAGGTGGATGTTCCGGTGCGTCCGCCTGACTTCGCACTTATACGTACCCTGGTTGCCGGCATCTGTAATACAGACCTGGAGTTACAGCGTGGTTACTACGGTTTCTCCGGAATCCCGGGACACGAGTTTGTGGGTGAGGTGGTTGAGGCTGACGACCGCGCCCTTTTAGGCAAACGCGTGGTGGGCGAGATCAACCTTGCTTGCGGCCGCTGTGACTTTTGCGCGATAGGCTTAGGTCGACATTGTGCGGAGCGTACGGTTCTCGGCATTGTTAAACATCCCGGGGCTTTCGCGGAATATCTGCTTTTGCCGCAAAGTAATCTTCACATTATTCCAGACGAGATTCCCAGTGAACAGGCGGTTTTCATTGAACCCTTGGCGGCAGCCTGCGAAATTCTGGATCAGGTGCAGATTCCGGCAGGCGAGCAAGTGGCTGTGCTCGGCGATGGAAAACTCGGCCTGCTGGTGGCGCAAGTGCTCCACGCACACGGCTGTCAGGTGACGCTCTATGGCCGGCATGAGAACAAGCTGGCGCTGGTCCGCAAAGCTGGTGTAGAGGCGCTTACTTCGGAACGACGGCGGCAGGCGGCATTCCCACTGGTGGTGGATTGTACGGGCTCGGCGCGTGGGTTGCAGGAGGCAGTGAGCATGGTGCGGCCACGAGGAACGGTGGTGATGAAATCGACCGTGCACGGTAGTGTGGCGATCGACACAGCTCCCGTGATCGTCAATGAAATTACGCTGGTGGGGTCGCGTTGCGGTCGTTTTGAGCCGGCGATTGATTTGCTGCGCAGCGGAAAAGTGGATGTTTTCGGATTTGTTGCCGCCGAGTTTCCGCTCGAGCAAGCGCCCGCTGCTTTTGCTGAGGCAGGGAGGCGTGGTGTGTTGAAGGTGCTTTTGCGAAACGATCAGCGAACGCGCACGTCCTGAACTCTCCCCTTCCACTCGCCGCCGCGGGCCCGCCAATAGCTGACTGCGGAGTGGACCGTTGCGCCCGCATAGAACACTGCGATGAAAGGTAGACAAACGCTCCACAGTGTCGAGCGGCCATAGAAACGAACCATTGGAAGATAGCTGAGGCTCATCAATAGCCAAGCGCAAAGTCCGCAAGCGATGGGGACCGGGCCGTTAGTGAACAACAGCAGCGGGGGGAGTAAATAAGTAAAGAACAATCCCAGAACCGTGCCGGCGAGCAGCAGCGCAGAGTGGTGAAGTTGATTGAAGGCGCTGCGCGAGATCATGCGCCCGATTTCTGAGAAGGCGCCGTAAGAGCGAATGCCGGCGGCAGAATTGGTAAGCCCTAACCAGACTCGACCGCCGCTGCGTTTCACGGCGCGCGCGAGAGCACAATCATCGATGACTTCGCCGCGAATGGCCGCGATGCCCCCTATTTGCTCAAGAGCTTCAGTGCGAATTAGGACGCAGCCTCCTGCCGCACCAGCCGTCGCGTGCCTCTGCGAGGAAATCCATGGCGGCGGATAGAGCTGGAGAAAAAAGTAAACGAACGCCGGGATCAGTGCTTTTTCAGCGCTTGTTACGCAGGCAAGCTTCACCATGTAAGATGCCAGATCGTAATTGCCTGCTTCTGCGATTGCGATTAGCTGGGCGATGTTTAGAGGCCGATGCTCAATGTCTGCATCGGTAAAGAGCAGGTAATCGGGAGAGAGTGATCGGGTGTGCTGAACTCCTTGCGCGAGGGCCCAGAGCTTGCCGGTCCAGCCAGCGGGTAGAGGTGCGCCTGCGATGACGGTGAGCTGGGCGGCCTTACCTATTTGTTGGGCGGCCGCGCGAGCTAGATCGGCGGTTCCGTCGCTGCTGCCGTCGTCAATGACGATGATGTGGAGCGGTGCGAGATTCTGATTCAGCAGAGAGGTGACGGCAGTTGAGATCCCGGCTGCTTCATCACGAGCTGGAATCAGGACCGAGATGCGCTTCTGAGCGGGCGTCGGAGCGAGGTCGCGCTGCAGATGCCGTGAGACTCGCCAGAATCCGCCGCGGCCGAATAACAGATAGATCCAGATGAGTAGGGGGACAGCGGCGATAACGTTCAGGAGCACGGAGAAAACTAGTCCTAAGTAGCAGCCCGGCAACGCACGGCGTCGCGGCTTGGCAAGTCAACGGAGTTACTTACCATTGTTGACCAAGCGCAGCTTGGCTGCCGGGCTACCGAGGCTGCTGCTGCGTCAGGCAATGCAGTGTGCCGAGGCCGAGCACCAGGTCCGTGGCCGCAATGCCCACAATCTTGTGAGCGGGAAACAGCTCGGCAAGCTTGTTGAGAGCCACGCGATCATTGGGATCGTTGAATGTGGGAACCAGCACCAGCGCGTTAGCTATGTAGAAATTTACATAGCTGGCGGGCAGCCGCTGGCCATCGAAGAAGACTGGCTGGGGCATGGGCAGAGTTTCAATACGTAGCGGCTCACCGTCTTGATCGCGCATTTCGCGGAGCAGGGCGAGGTTCTCTCTCAAAGGCTCATAGTTGACCTCTGCCGTATCATTCTCGCTGGCAATCACAATTGTGCGCGGGTCTGTGAATCTTGCCAGATCGTCCACATGCCCGTGAGTGTCGTCGCCGGCAATGCCGCTGCGAAGCCATAGAGTGTGGCGCGCTCCCAGGTATTCGCGAAAGATCTGTTCAATCTCCTGGCGCGTAAGCTCGGGATTACGCGCCTGAATGTTGCTGAGCAGGCATTCTTCGGTGGTCAAGAGGGAGCCCGCTCCGTTGACGTCGATGCTGCCACCTTCGAGAACGATCCGGCGATCTTTCCAGGTTGGCGTCAACATCCGATGGCCCAGCTGAGGAGCAAGCACCTCTGTGACGGCGTCATCGTATTTCGAATTCGCATACTTCGCCCAGCCGTTGAACTGCCAATTCAACAAGACGCAATTGTTGGCGGCGTCGCGAACGAAGATGGGACAGAAGTCGCGCGTCCAGCTGCGATCAGTGGGGATACGGTAGAACTCGACTGCGTTCATCTGTGCTCCACTCTTTTTGAGGACACGGCGCGCTTTCTGTTCGATATCGGAGTCCTGGACGAGAATGCGAACCTTTTCCACTTGCGAGAGGTGGCGCACGATTTCGCCATAGACCCATTGAATGGGAGTAAACTTGCCGGGCCAGTCGCTGACTTCATGCGGCCAGGCAAGCCAGGTGGCTTCGTGCGGCTCCCACTCGGCCGGCATACGGAGATGGGTTTTCTCCATCCCGTTAAGCGAGCCAGCGCTCAGTGATGGGGGCGTAGGCATCAATGCGCCGGTCACGCAAGAAGGGCCAGTTGCGGCGCACTTCGTCCATCTGCTTGGGATCGCACTCCACCACCAGCACCTGTTCCTCAGACGCAGGCGCTTGGGCAATGACGCGTCCGAAAGGATCGGCTACGAAAGAGTTGCCCCAAAATTCGAGGCCCTGATCGGCGGGACCTTCGAATCCGGTTCGGTTCACCGCCGCGACAAAAACACCGTTCGTAATGGCATGCGCGCGTTGCACTATGCGCCAGGCATCCAGCTGAGCTTCGCCGTACTCCGCTTTTTCAGACGGATGCCAACCGATGGCGGTGGGATAGAACAGGACGTTTGCGCCCTGCAAGCTGGTGATGCGCGCACCTTCCGGGTACCACTGGTCCCAGCAGACGAGAACCCCAATGCGCGAGTAGCGCGTTTCGAAGTTCTTGAACCCCAGATCGCCGGGCGTGAAGTAGAACTTTTCGAAATACAGCGGATCGTCCGGGATGTGCATTTTTCGATACAGGCCCAGGAGGGAACCATCGGCGTCCAGCACGGCCGCAGTATTGTGATAGAGCCCGTGAGCGCGCTTTTCGAAGAGGGAAGCGATGATGGATACCTGCAGCTCCTTGGCGACGGAACTGAGAGCTTCTGTAGATGGGCCCGGAATACTTTCCGCCAAGTTGAAGAGTTCGGCATTCTCTTCTCTGCAGAAGTATTGACTGCGAAAAAGCTCCTGAAGACAGATGATCTCAGCCCCTTTAGCCGCCGCGTCGCGCACGCCTCGGATGGCTTTTTCCAGGTTCGCGCCGGGATCGGTCGAGCAGGACATCTGCACCAGGCCGATCTTGAATCGACTGTCGCGGTGTGCTTTGGGCGCTATTGTACTTACCGGCATTTTGAAGGTTCCTAGCTTTCGATGCTGCGACGGCGCCGCAAGCTACATGTGCAATCCGCCGTTGACATCTAAGACGTGGCCGGTGATGAAACTGGCCTCATCGCTAACCAGAAACTTCACTGCGCCGGCGATATCTTCCGGCGTGCCCATGCGTTTCAGCGGCGTTAACTCAAGCATTTTCTGCTTCAGTTCAGCAGAGAGCCCGTGAGTCATGTCTGTCTCGATGTATCCAGGCGCGACTGCATTCACCGTGATGTTGCGGCTGCCTACTTCTTGCGCCAGCGATTTGGTGAGGCCAATCAAGCCAGCTTTAGAGGCGGCGTAGTTTGCCTGTCCGGCATTGCCGGTTTCCCCCACCACTGAGGAGATGTTCACGATGCGGCCCCAGCGCTCACGCATCATTCCAGCGAGCACCTGCTGGGTGGCATAGAAGGCGCCGCTGAGATTGGTTTGAAGAACCAGCTCCCAATCGGCTTGCTTCATGCGCACGGCCAGGCCGTCTTTGGTGATGCCGGCGTTGTTTACCAGAACGTCGATGCGGCCGAATTCTTTTAAGGCTTTTGCGATTCCGCTGGTGATCGACTCGCGGTTCGAAAGGTCGGCCTCTATGACGAACGTTTCACCGCCTGCGCCGCGAATGGCGGCGGCGGTCTCCTCCAGCTTGTCGAGTGACCGCGCGGCCAACAGCACACGAAAACCAACGGAAGCCAACACGTGCGCGCAAGCTTTCCCAATGCCACGGCTTGCGCCTGTGACAAGAGCCGTCTTGCTCACGATCCTTCTCTCATGTTCCTTGTCTCATGATTCCTTCTCATGATAATGGGTGTTGGGTAATTGATGGCCTTCAATGATTTGCGCGATTTTATACGGGCGTTGGACAAGAGCGGAGAGCTGAAGCGGATTCCATTTGAGGTAGATCCCCACCTGGAAATCACGGAGTTTGCGGATCGATCCGTGAAAAGCGGCGGACCCGCTTTACTCTTCGAGAAGCCGAAAGGGTCTCGCGTTCCGGTGCTGATCAACGCCTATGCGAGCATGCGCCGCATGGAACTGGCGCTGGGTGTGGACGATGTGGAAGAAGTTGCATCGCGCATCGTGGGGTTTCTGGAGATGCAGAAGCCGGAGGGTTTTTTCGACAAGCTCAAAATGCTTCCGAAGCTGGGCGAAGTGTCGGCCATGTTCCCGAAGACCGTCTCGAGTGGGCCATGCAAAGATGTCATCCGGCGAGATGGATTTTCGCTCGCGGAATTTCCCATCTTGCATTGCTGGCCGGGCGACGGCGGACCCTTCATCACGCTTCCCATGGTGTTTTCAAACAATCCGGAAACGGGGAAGCGGAATTGCGGGATGTACCGCATGCAAGTGTTCGATGGCCGGACCACGGGCATGCATTGGCAGAAACATAAACAGGGCGCTGAACATTACCGCCGGCTGGTTGCGGAAGGCAAAGATACGCGGATGCCGGTGGCAGTGGCAATCGGCTCTGATCCCGCCACCATGTACTCGGCAATTCTGCCGCTGCCGCCCGCCATTGATGAAATGCTGTTTGCCGGCTTCTTGCGCGGCAAGGCAGTGGAGATGGTGAAATGCGAAACCAGTGATATCGAAGTGCCGGCCAACTCCGAAATCGTTCTCGAAGGTCATTTGCAGCTTGGTGAATTGCGCCGCGAAGGGCCGTTTGGCGATCACACCGGGTACTATTCGCTCGACGATGAGTATCCGGTGTTTCACGTCGACTGCCTCACGCATCGCAAAGATCCCATCTACGCGGCGACGATTGTGGGTCCACCTCCCATGGAAGACTTCTACATGGGGAAGGCGATTGAACGCATTTTTCTGCCGCTGATGCGAATGCAGCTGCCTGAAGTGCGTGATATCTGCATGCCGGCGGAAGGCGTGTTTCACAATCTGATTCTGGTTTCCATTCGCAAATCGTACCCGGGGCAGGCGCGCAAGGTGATGCATGCCATTTGGGGGCTGGGCCAGGCGATGTTCAGCAAATGCGTGGTGGTTGTGGATGAAGATGTGGATGTGCAAGATGTGCCCGGGGTGGCGTGGCGGGCGCTGAACAATATCGATCCGCAGCGCGATATCGAGTTTGTGATGGGGCCTATCGACTCACTGGACCATGCCAGCCGGATGGCGAACTACGGGTCGAAAATGGGCGTGGATGCGACCACTAAGTGGCCGTCTGAAGGATTCACGCGGCGCTGGCCCAACGTGATCAAGATGTCGCCGGAGGTGGTTAAGCGCGTGGATGAGTTGTGGAAGCGTGCGGGGATTGCCGGCAAGTAGCGCATGGAGCGCATTCCGTATCGCGCCACGGCCGGCGCCGCGCCCTATGCCGAATTGCGGCTGCCGGTTTCAATTCTGCTTGACAACGTGCGCAGCATGTATAACGTGGGCGCATTCTTTCGGACGGCGGATGGCGCGGGGATAGAGCGCTTGTTCTTAAGCGGCATCACGGCTCGTCCGCCGAAGAGCGAGATTACGAAAACGGCTCTTGGGGCGGAGAGGCGCGTTGCGTGGGAAGGCGCTGATGATCCCAACGCCGCTATCAATCAACTCCGGGCGGCCGGTTATGAGATCGCGGCGATAGAGACCAGCACTCGTGCAACGGATCTTTTCGATTGGCAGCCGCGCTTCCCGGTTTGCGTGCTCTTCGGTCATGAGGTAGACGGCTTGGCCGAACCGCTGCTTGAGCATTGCGACACGCATGTCCGAATACCCATGCTGGGGCTAAAGCACTCGCTGAACGTAGCCAGCGCGGGAGCGGTAGTAATGTATGAGCTGCTTCGGAAATATCGCGCGTTACACGCTTGAGCGCCTTTCACGCTTGAGCGCGCCTTACACGCGTTAGATGACTAGGCGATGGGCCGCCACGCGTGGCCATCTCGCGCGAGCAGTTCGTCCGCGGCCGAAGGGCCTTCGCTACCGGCCTTGTAGTTGGGGAATTTGTCCGGCCGCTCATTTGCCCAACGGTCGAGCAGGGGCTGAACGACCTTCCATCCATCTTCGATATTGTCGGCGCGCTGGAACAGGGTTGAGTCGCCAATCATGACATCGTAGATGAGTGTTTCGTACCCAGTGGCGGGCGCGGTGCCGAAATAATCCTGGTATTTGAAGTCCATGCGCACATCGCCGATTCTCATTGTTGGGCCCGGAAGTTTGGCGCCGAATTCGAGCGCGATGCCTTCTTCCGGTTGTATGCGCAGCAGCAGCCAATTCGGAGGCGGATTGATAACCGATGTGCCGCGGAAAAGCGCGCACGGGGCTTCTTTGAAACGAATGGCGATTTGACTTTTGCGGCGGGCGAGGCGCTTGCCGGTGCGTACGTAGAACGGAATGCCGGCCCAGCGCCAGTTCTCAATCATGATCTTCATCGCCGTGTAGGTTTCAACAGGCGAATCCGGCGCCACATCCTTTTCCTGGCGATAAGCGGGAACAGCTTTGCCGTCCACCTCTCCGCTATCGTATTGGCCGCGCACTGCCATCAAAGGGACATCGTCAGGCGAGCAGATGCGGACGGATTCAATTACTTTCGCCTTTTCGGAGCGGATGGCGTCGGCGCGGAAGGAACTGGGAGCTTCCATGGCGGTCATGGCGACCAGTTGGAAGAGGTGGTTAGGAACCATATCCCGCAGCGCGCCGGTATTTTCGTAAAACTTGCCGCGTTCTTCTACCCCCACCGTCTCGGCGACCGTAATCTGGACGTGATCGATGCGGTCGCGGCTCCACATGGGCTCAAAGAATCCGTTCGCAAAGCGGAACATCATGATGTTCTGGACAGTTTCTTTACCCAGGAAGTGATCAATCCGGAAGATCTGGCTTTCGCTGAGAACCTTCAGCATCCTTCTGTTCAGGTCTTGCGCGGATGCCAGATCGTGCCCGAACGGTTTCTCGACAACGACGCGCCGCCATGAGCCGTTCTCCTCGCACGCAAGTTTACTTTCCCCGAGATGCTCCACAACCGGGGCAAAGAAGCGGCCTGCGACGGCCATGTAGAACAGGTAATTACCGGCCGTCCCTTGCTTGGTATCCAGTTCGCCTAAGTTGGCCTTCAGCTTCTCGTAAGTGGCGGGGTCATTCAAATCTCCCTGCTGATATTTCATGCGGCCGGTGAGCCATTTCCAAACGTCCTCATCCACCTTTCCGTTCGGATCCCCGGCTTTGACGAATTCCTTGGTCATGTCTGCGAGCGAGCGATGCCAATCTTCATCGGAGTGGCTGGCCAGATCGACGCCGACAATCGCAAACTCCTCGGGAAGGAGTTTGGCGCAAGCCAGGTTATAGAGAGCCGGGACGACCAATCTTTTCGTCAGGTCGCCTCCAGCTCCGAAGATGACCATTGCATTCGGGTCGGCAGGCTGGGCGCCGCTCGCTCTGTCGTGAGGCATTGTTCTCTATTCTCACCCGAAGGCTTCAAAGTTCCCCGTTACGCTGGAATGAACGATAGTAGTAACAGGAAAGTACCGGCAAATATGAGTATTGGCGAACAGCTGGCGTTCTTGTTCATCCTGGCGCTTCCTATTGCGAGCGTCGCCTGGACAGTGACGCATGAAGAAGTATTCAAGGAGCCGCGGGAGTGGTGCCAGAGCCGCAGCCAGAACTGCCAAAAGCTTGCTCAACGCAAGTTCTTTTATTTGTTTACGTGCGAGTACTGCTTCAGCCACTATGTAACGCTCTTCTTTCTCGTTCTTACGCGATTTAAATTGCTCTACGTGGATTGGCGAGGGTACCTGATAGCGGAGTTTGCGCTGGTTTGGGTGGCGAACGTGTACATGAACATCTACTCGCGCGTGCGGCTCGACATCAAGCGCGAGCGCGTTGAAATTGCGGTGCAAGAGAAGACGATAAACACCGAGTAGAAAGTGGCAAGTCGCGCAATGGATCACGCACCTGACGCGCTAGAGAGCGCGCTGACTCAGCTCTTCGGTTTTCCGGCATTTCGTCCCGGTCAGGAAGCAGTTTGCCGCGCGGTGTTTGAGGGGCAAGACGTACTGGTTGTCATGCCAACCGGCGCCGGCAAGTCGCTCTGCTACCAATTGCCTGCCGTGGCGCGCGGCGGTACGGCGCTGGTCATCAGTCCGCTGATCGCTTTGATGGAAGATCAGGTGGCGAAGCTCAATGAGAAGGGCTTGTGCGCCGATCGCATTCACTCGGGCCGCACTCGCGAATCGTCCCGTGCCGCTGCGCTCGCGTATCGCGATAAGAAGCTCAAGTTTCTGTTCATCGCCCCGGAGCGATTCTCGGTGCCGGGCTTTCCGGAATTTCTGGCTCGTCATAAGCCTTGCCTCATCGCCGTCGACGAAGCGCACTGCATCTCGCAATGGGGCCACGATTTCCGCCCGGATTACCGGATGCTGCAGTCTTATTTCCCCATGCTAAGGCCGGCGCCCATCATTGGCCTGACTGCCACCGCCACGCCTGTAGTGCAAAACGATATCGCCCAGCAACTCGGGCTTCAGCAGCCGTTGCGCTCCATTCAGGGCTTTCGCCGCAAGAACATTGCCATTGAAGTAGTGGAAGTGTCACGTGCCGGGCGCCGCGATGCGGTGCTTGATCTGCTTAGCGATGACTCACGCAGGCCCGGCATCGTTTACGTCCCTACTCGCCTGGAAAGCGATTCCCTGGCGGATGATCTGGGCCGCCACTTTCGAACACAGCCGTATCACGCGGGCCTGCGCTCCGACCGGCGCCAGCAGGTGCAAGAGCGATTTCTGGCTGGTGATGTCGATGTCATTGTCGCCACTATTGCATTCGGCATGGGCATCGACAAACCGGATATCCGAACTGTCATCCACACAGCCCTACCCGGCAGCACCGAGGCGTATTACCAGGAAATCGGCCGCGCGGGACGAGATGGCGGACCCAGCCGCGCCATTCTGATGCACTCCTACGCTGATCGTCACCGGCACGACTTCTTTTTCAATCGCGACTATCCGGAAGTAGATGTGGTGGACGCCCTTTACAAATTGCTGCGAACGCAGCCGTTGAAGAAGGAAGATTTGCAGACTGCCTCCAGGCTTGATCCGGATGTCTTCGAGAAGGCGCTTGACAAGCTATGGGTGCATGGCGGCGCGATCATCGACCCGGAAGAGAACGTGGTGCGCGGGCCAGGGAAGTGGCGCGATTCCTATGTGAGCCAGGGTGAACACAGGTCAGCTCAGCTTGAAATCATGCTGCGCTATGCAGCCGCGCAGCAGTGCCGGATGGCGGCGTTGGTCCGCCATTTTGGCGACCGCACAGACACTCAGGCCTGGTGCGGGATGTGCGATTTCTGCGCTCCTGGGGAGTGCATTGCGCAGCAGTTTCGCGACGCGACGTTCGCCGAACAGCGGGCAGCCCGCAACGTGATCACCACGCTCAAAGGCGGGTTTGCGAAATCGACAGGCAAGCTACACAGTGAGATTTGCCCGGCGGAAGAGCTTGATCGGAATGGCTTCGAAGAACTACTCGCTGCCATGGCGCGCAGCGGTCTGGTGGCGCTTGCGGATGCTGTGTTCGAAAAAGACGGAAAGAACATTCCGTATCGAACCGTGCGGCTGGTGGGTGAGGGCTCGGCGGCGGACCCGGCGCAGCCGCTACCTTTGCAGTTGAGAAAGGCCGGGGACGATTCACGTACTCGAAAACAGCGGCCAAGAAAAGTAAAAAGAGCACCGGGCGCGACGCGGGAAGCGCGGGTTGACTCTGCCGACGAGCCGTTGACACGGGCTCTGCGAGAGTGGCGCGTGGCGGAAGCCAAGAGCAAAGGCATTCCAGCTTTCCGCATTTTTACCGATAAAGTGCTGCGGCAGATTGTTGAAGATCGCCCGGCCGCAGAAGAGGATCTGCTGGCGATTTCCGGTGTGGGCCCCGGTTTCACAAAGCGCTATGGTTCGGAAATTCTGAAACTGGTTAGTGCTTCTGAGATTGGCGGAGAAAAGTAATTCCCCAGCGCTTGCTTAGATCATCGAAATTTGTTCATACTTCCAATGTGGAGCGGGCGGTTGTCGCCTTTGCTACGCTATTTACAGCGGCTCTCGACCAGGCGTTCGCGGCATCGGTGAAGCCAATAATATTTTTGGTGCGCTTCACCAAACCATCCTCAATCAGTTGAGCAAGAGTTCTGTAGAACACCTCGTGAGCCAGCCCGAGATCATCGGCGAGGTTCTTAAGCGTTCGATCGAGTGTGACTGTCTTCGATCCGGGAGGAGCAGAAATTTGGAGAAATTGCAGAATACGGCAACGGGCTGAGCGAAGGCTGCGAAGCTCCAAGCTAATTCGAAGACTGTTGCAGCGCTGAGCTTGTAAAATCATAAACTCGACAGCCAGATCCGGCCGCTTACGAAGCGCATCCTGGAGAGCTCTTATCGGAAAAGAACGTACCCGGGAGCCGATCTCCGCGACAACATCACTGCAATAGTTTTCTGCGAACAGTGCCGCCTCCGCCACACATTCACCCGAGCGAACTGTATACAGCGGGACCTGCTTGCCGTCGGTGGTAGAAACGCATAGCTGCAATCGTCCGTACTCGACAGCGAAGACCGCCTTCGCGGGCTCTCCTTGCCAGTACAGGGTCTCTCCCCGGGCGAGGTCGCGCGCACTCGATTCAGCTCGCAAATCTTCTGGTAGGGCTTCGCTGCGGAGAAGAAAACAGACCATAGAGTCCCGTAACTGATTCGGTGATCTTACGGCGTAAGTTACGGCGGACACCGGCATTTCTGCGATCCAGTGAAAACCCCCGTTTCCTTTAAACATGATCTGGATCATAGGCAGATTCGAATTTCACCGCTATAACTGATAACGACTGTTGTCAGGATGAGGCGGGTGCCGGTCAAGCGAACTGCAAGGAGAATGAATGAGCTATTTTAAGAGGCACTATTTCAAAACTATGACGGTCGGCCTGGGCGTGATCGCCTTAGCTGGTGCTGCCGCTTACAGACCGAAGAACCCGATGCACGTACATGCGTCGGACCACCTCGATTCCCCTCAAGTGGCGCAGGACCGGGCTGCTGACATCGGGGACATGTGGGCGTTTCTAGATCCGAACGACAACTCTCAAGTGGTTCTGGTCATGAGCACAATGAACTTCATTGTGTCGTCCGAACACTTTGGGATGGTCATCTTCGACTCGAATCTGCGGTATCGATTTGAAATCGAAAACACCGGCGATGCGACTGCGGATAAATTTGTCGATGTTACATATTCTCCGGGGTTGGGCCGGCAAACCGCTCAGACGGCCACCATCATGCTGCCTAACGGCCAAAGCTTCACCGCCCCGACTACCATCGCGACTCAGGAGCCCTATACGTCCGCAACGCCACCTGACACCGGAACAGCGCCGCCGCCGGTGGTCACCACGGACCCATTGACGGGCGCGAAATTCTTCGCCGGTGCTACCGATGATCCGTTCTTCCTGGATGATACGGGCGCGAACCGGCTAGTCGCCTCCGCGATTGCCAACCCGGGCCATCCGAACTTGGCGCTATTCAACCAGCGAGGCGGCCGCGATACCTATGCAGGGTTCAATGTGCTGCTCACGGTGGTAGAAGTGCCGGCATCCATGCTGAAGGGTGCATCGAACATCATTGGGATTAATGCGGTGACCCAACGCCAACGTAATCAGCTGGTCACTAGTACCGGCACGGTGGTTGCGTCCGGGCCCTGGCTCAACGTGGATCGCGAAGGAAATCCGTTGGTCAACAACGGCCTGATTCCGCCGCCCCTGAAAAACGCCTACAACGCCGCTTCTACCGCGGACGACGCTGCCGGAACGTTCAAGAATGCGTTGGTGACGTCCATGAACGCTTTCGGCACTAATGCGACCTACCAGACCAGGATTTTGAATGTCATTCAGGCGAAGGGCGATATCCTGCGGCTCGATCTCACTGTTCCCAATATTGGGTCCGGCGGAGGCAATAACCCGAGCGGTGGTTTCGCCCATATGGGCGGGCGGCGACTCCAGGATGACGTGGTGGATGCTGTTTTCACCATGCTTAACAATGGAAATCTCCTGAGCGATGACGTGAACGCGAACCAGGTGCCCTTCCGGGATGCTTTCCCGTTCGCTCATGACGCGATCCAACCCTTCCCGGCTGGGGTTATCGACGATCAAACCCGGCAGTAGTTTTCATAGCAAGGGTTCCCCACTTATATACACAAGGGTTCCCCACTTATATACAGAGGAGTTCAAAATGTTTTGGCATTCTAAACTGAATAAACATCTTTCCATGTTAGCCGTCCCCGTGCTGCTGCTGATGGCGCACGGTAGCATGCAGGCGGATCCGGCTACGGTCGCGAGTCTCGTTTCAGTAACAGGACCTAATTACCTGTACGACTTTGCAATAACTAACAACACGTCGATGGATCCGTATGGCGAATTGGTCTCGGTCGATTTCTCTCTGCCCGCTGGTTCCAGCCCCGGCGCTGTGACCGCTCCGGCGGGTAATGGGGAGGTTAGCGATCCATCCGGGAATTTCGTGGAGTTCTCCAGCAATAACGTCTCCGGGTTCGCAGTGGGAGTAACGGTAGATGGGTTTCAATTCACCAGTCCTCTAAAGTTCGCTTCTTTGCCTTTCACGGCCAACTACTTGAATCACGCCGAAACCATGCTGACGACGTTTAACGCGACAACCTCGCCCCTGACGCCTGCTTCGGTTCCGGAGCCCGGCACTTTGGGCCTCCTGGCTGGTGCGTCAGTTTTGCTGTTCAGCAGAATTCGTTCGCTGCGGGCGCGGTAGGACTTCTTCGGCTCTGAGTCTTGTCAGCGCTCCTGCTCAAGAGGCCAGAGCTCCGCGAGAGACTGCATGAGCAGAACACAACGCGAGACAAGGGACGCGCGCCCAGCCATCTTCGTTGCCATCGGCGTGGCGCTCTTCCTGCTCGTGGCGACTGTTGTGTTGCGGACCGAATGGCCTGAGTTCGAAAAATCTGGGCTCGAAAAGCCACGGTCGTCCGCCGCGACTCCCAGCGAGAGCAATGTGGCTAGTCAGGCGGCAGCGGAGTCCGACAGCGCGGAAACCGTCCGTTTTCTACTCGACCGAGTCAAGCGCGATCCGGACGACTTCCTGGTTCAGAACATGCTGGCTTCCGCCATGCTGCAAAAGGTCCGCGAAACGGGTAATGCGGATTATCTTGAGCGCGCCAAACGTGCCGCAGACTTGTCGCTCGCCGCAGTTCCGCCGGAGCGAAATGGTGGCGGGCTTAGTACCCGGGCGCGTGTCGAAATGGCGGAACACGACTTCGTCAGCGCTGGCGCAGATGGCTTGCGCCTTACGCAGCTGGATCCTGGAACGCTCAATGCGTGGGGTGTATGGACCGACGCGCTTCTCGAACTGGGAGAATACGCGAAGGCAGACGCCGCCATCCAACAGATGCGCAAGCTGGGGAGCGACACGGCTGAGACCGAGATCCGAATCGGTCGTCTGCTCTTTCTGCAGGGCGATACCCCGGGGGCGCAGAATCATCTGTTCCGCGCACTTGCCTTTACACAAAATGTGCCAGTGCCGCCGCGCGAAACGGTGGCATGGTGCCGCTGGCAGCTGGGGGAGATGGCGTTCTCGATCGGTGACTACGGACCGGCGGAGCGGTATTACCGTGAGGCGCTGTCCGGTTATCCGGGCTATGTGCAGGCGCTTGCGTCGCTGGGCCGCGTGCGCGCGGCGCGGGGAGACTTGGCAGGCGCCATTCCGCCCTATGAGGAGGCGGTTCGCCGTTTTCCCGACCCCACCTTCGTCGCGGCTTTAGGAGATTTGTATCACTTGGTGGGGCGCGAAAGGGACGCGCAGACGCAATATGCTCTGGTAGAGCAGATCGGCCATCTGAGTGCCCTGAACGGAACCCGCTACAACCGCCAGATCGCCATCTTTTACGCCGACCACGACCGCAATGCTGCTGAAGCGTACGCCGATGCAGCGCGAGAGTATCAGGACAGGCGCGATATCTATGGCGCGGACACGCTGGCCTGGACCGCCTTGAAGGCTGGTAAGCTAGCCGAGGCCCAAAAAGCCGTATCAGCAACTCTCCGACTGGCGACCGGGGATGCAAAACTGTATTATCATGCGGGGATGGTGGCAGCCGCGAGCGGCAGTCGCAAACTATCTCGGGATTACCTGCGGCGTGCTCTGGCGCTGAATCCCGCGTTTGATCCACTGCAAGCGCAGCTGGCCAGGAACGCTCTGGCTCAGTAGCTGATACGTCGTCGATATGCCCTTTTCCGCGGTCGCGCTCCTTCCACGTCGCACTTTGCTGTACTTGAGCGCCCTCATATTCGTGCTCGGGCTCTTTCCCGGCGCGGCGGATTCGCATCCCCTGGGAAATTTCACGGTCAATCACTTCTCACGCCTGAAAATCAACGACGGTAAAGTGCGAGTCACTTACTTGATCGATATGGCGGAGATCCCGGCATTCCAGGAGCTTCGCAACGCGGATACAGACGGGAACGGAACAACGTCCGAAACCGAGTTGAACGTCTACATGGGGCGCGTGGCTGATTCGTATGCCAACGGGCTCCTTCTCAACGTGGACGGAAAGCCGGAACACCTCACGGTGCAATCCGGGAAGATTGCGGCGCTTCCTGGAGCAGGCGGCTTGCGGACATTGCGCCTGGAGTATGAACTCATTGGGCCGCCCCAGGATGCCGAACCAGGCATGTCTCATCGCTTGCAATACCAGGACAGCAATCAGCGGGATCGCATTGGCTGGCGTGAAATTGTGGTTGCACCGGGACAGAATGTCACTGTTTTTGACAGTTCAGCGTTCAGTAACTCTGTCAGTAACGACTTGCGAAGCTATCCGCCCGATATGCTGGCCTCGCCGCTGGACGAAGACCGCGCCGGCTTGTCTTGGGCGGTTGGTCCAGCGCCGGCCGGGGCTGTTCTACTGCGAACACGTACCGGCCGCTCCACGGTGGCTTCACGTGACCGCTTTGCCGAGCTGATTGCGGTGCATAAGTTAACGCCGGGCATCGCGCTGCTGGGATTGTTGCTGGCCGCGATTCTCGGCGCCGCCCATGCGCTTTCGCCAGGCCACGGCAAGACCGTTGTGGGCGCTTATCTCGTAGGATCGCGCGGCACGCCGCGGCATGCTGCGTTTCTTGGCTTAACCGTTACGATTACTCACACGGCGGGTGTTTTTGCGCTGGGGCTGGCAACCCTTTTTGCTTCCCGTTATATCCTGCCTGAGCGTCTCTTTCCTGTACTTAGCCTGATATCGGGCGCTCTTGTTGCCGTGATCGGTTTCAGCCTGTTCGCGCACCGGCTAAGTGCTGCGTGGGCAGCAAGACACGGGCATTCGCGCGCGGATGATCCATTTGCGCACACGCATGGAGAACAGGATCAGGGGCTCGACGCTCATTCCCACTCGCACGGCGGCGGACCGTCTCATTCGCATCTTCCGCCTGGAGCAAGCGGCGACGCGATCAGCTGGCGGAACCTTTTGGCGTTGGGTATTTCAGGTGGAATTCTGCCGTGCCCCTCTGCCCTTGTTGTTCTGCTTTCGGCCGTAGCCCTGCACCGGGTCGGCTACGGACTACTGCTGGTTCTTGCGTTCAGTGCCGGCTTAGCTGCAACCCTGACGGGCATCGGCCTGGCATTCGTCTACGCGGGCCGTTGGTTAGGCCGATTTGGATACGTACATCGCGCCGGATGGCTGCGGACGGTGGTACCCGTCTTGAGTTCCCTGGTGGTCGCTTGCTTGGGCACGGCGATTTGTTATCAGGCAATTCGTCAAATGGGCGCAGACCCGATTGCATTCGCGCAGTGGGGTCTTCTACGATGGCGCTCCGTTGTTTCCGGCGAAAGATCGCTCGCCTCCATGGGCGGTTGGGCGGTATTGGGCTTTGGTCTGATTCTCGGCTTCAAACATGCCACGGAAGCCGACCATGTTGTAGCGGTTTCAAGCATAGTCAGTGAGCACCGTAAGATCGTGAAAGTGGCTTTAGTTGGCGGCCTCTGGGGACTAGGGCACACCGTGATGCTGGTGGCAGTCGGCATAGTTGTCTTGATGTTGGGCATTGCTATTCCTGAACGCGTCTCGCGATATCTTGAGTTCGGCGTCGGCTTGATGATTATTGGCCTTAGTGGGGCGGCCCTCACGCGCGCTCTCCGCCGTCGTAGCGATCTGCATGTTCACACACACAGGCATGGGACAAACAGACACTCACATATTCACTTTCACGAGGATTCGCTAGACCACGAGTCTTTAGAGAACCACTCGCATCGAGTTAGCCAAATCGGGCTGAAGCCGCTGTTCGTTGGCGCAATGCACGGGCTAGCCGGATCGGCGGCCCTCACCCTGCTGGTTCTCACCCAGGTTCACTCCCTGATCTTAGGCATCAGCTATCTTCTGATCTTTGGATTCGGCTCCGTCTTCGGCATGATGGCGGTCTCCACAGTCATTGGAGTGCCTTTCGCCCTCAGCGCCGGGCGCCTGACTAAGCTGACGGTGGCTCTGCAAGTGGCGGCAGGTTGCGTGGGTATTTGTTTTGGCTGCTGGTACGCCTATTCGGTGGGGGCAACGGCTTTCGGCGGATAAGTAGTGCGGGCTGGGTTCGCGTTACTTACTATGAACATGCTGCGAATAGGTTGATGGAGGCGCCGCCTGTTACTCAGGCCGCCGATATGACCCTTGAGAAAATCCCACGTACTTCTAGCCGCTACTTTTATTCTTGGAGCCGTTAAGCTTGGCTCGGCAGCAGACACGCCCCAGCGTGCTCCCGTCCTGCTTGAACTATTCACATCGGAGGGCTGTTCAAGCTGTCCACCGGCCGACAAGCTGCTTCAGAAGCTGGATCGCGCGCAGCCTGTCGATGGCGCCGATCTCATCGTTTTGAGTGAGCACGTCGATTACTGGAACCATCTTGGCTGGACCGACCCTTACTCCTCCGCGGAATTTAGCAAGCGGCAGCAGAATTATGCATCGCTGCTGGACTCCGATGTTTATACGCCGCAGCTTGTCATCGACGGAAGAAAACAGGTTGTAGGAAGCGACCGGGCAGCAGTCGACCGCGCCATTGAAGATTCACTGCGAAGCCCGAAAATCCCAGTGGTTGTAAATGCGAAAAGAGAGGCGAACGGGCTCGAAGTGCACATCGAGGTTAGCCCGATCCCGGGAAACAAACCAGCATCCGTTTATCTGGTCTTGGCTGCGGATCAAGCGCGTTCTCACGTGATGCGAGGCGAAAACGCCGGCAGGGAATTAGAGCATGTGGCTGTCGTCCAGTCGCTTGTCAAAATTGCGGACATTAGCAATGGCTCGGGTCTTCAGAAGGATATACGCTCGGCACTTCCACCACTGGCGCAGGCCGGGAATTTACGTGTGGACGTATTCGTTCAGGACGCCGCTTCAAAGCGCATCTTGGGCGTAGGGCAGGCTAAGTTGTGAGGCGTTGACGCAATATGTTGGAGCTTCCCTGCGATCTGCCCGGCTTCATGTCGTTTTCTGATCGAGCTGTACGTAGAAGCTGCGTGCAATGCGTGACATCGTCCTCGACACCGAAGCAATGAGTGTTAGCGTCAGAAACACGGTCTGGGGCGGCCGGTGGGATTTGAACCCACGACATCCAGAATCACAATCTGGCGCTACTACCAACTGAGCTACGACCGCCGTATCCAATCAAGTTTAACATCGAGTTCCCCTCAGCGCTTCACATCAGACTGATGGGATCTACGTCAATGATCAGCGCGGTTGCGGGCCACTTTTCTTTCTCTGCAAAGCGGCGCAGGTCCTTTAAAGCTTCCCGCAACACGGGTCTCTTCGCAGCCTTGATCAGAATCTGATAGCGAAATTCATTCTTCAATCGCAGTACGGGCGCTTCCGCCGGTCCCATCACGCGCACGCTTTCGGGCGACGGCATTAGTACATGGCCGAGCTGCGTGGACATGCGCAGCGCTTCCTCCTGCTTTTCGGCTCGTACCAGCACGTTTGCCAGCGCCGCAAAGGGTGGATAGCGCAGCCATTTCCGGTACTCCATCTCTTTTTTATAGAAGCCTTCGTAGTTCTGCTCAGAGGCCAGTCGCACGGCATAGTGATCCGGGTTTAGCGTTTGGATGATCACGCGCCCGGGCGTGGCGCCGCGCCCTGCACGCCCGGCCGCTTGCGTCAGAAGCTGAAAGCTGCGTTCCGCCGCCCGGAAATCGGGCATGCTGAGCCCGATATCGGCCAGCACTACGCCGACCAACGTCACGTTCGGAATGTCGTGGCCTTTAGCGATCATCTGCGTGCCCACCAAGATGTCGATGGCGCCGTCGCGAAAGCTGTGCAAGATGTGTTCGAAGGCGCCTTTGGTGGCCGTGCTGTCGCGATCAAGCCGGGCAATGCGCGCCGTGGGAAGATGCTGGTGCAGTTCGTCTTCTACGCGCTCTGAACCCGTGCCCAGGAACTGTACGTGATCGCTCCCGCACTTCGGACACTCAGCCGGAACCTTCTCCGCATACCCGCAGTAGTGACACAGCATCCGGCGGTCGCGCCGATGGTGAGTCAGGACAACGGAACAGTTCGTGCACTGCAGTCGTTCTCCGCACGCGCGGCAAACCATGAAGCTCGAAAAGCCGCGCCGGTTCAATAGCAACATCGTCTGCTCACCCTGGGCGAGGCGCTGTTCCATTTCCTGCAGCAATTTTCGCGAGAAGGTTGACTGCTTCTTGGTCTCCAGGAACTCGACGCGCATGTCGACGATCTCGACCTCCGGCATAGGCCGCTGTGCGATACGCTCCGGTAATCGAAGCAATGTGTACTTGCCAGTCTCAGCGTTGTAGCGGCTTTCCACGCTAGGCGTGGCCGACCCAAGAACGGCCACCGCACCCGCTTCCTTTGCGCGCATCAACGCTACATCGCGGCCGTGATAGCGGGGACTCTCCTGCTGTTTGTAGCTGCCATCATGCTCTTCATCGATGATGACTAAGCCCAGCTTCTGAACCGGCGCAAATACACCCGAGCGCGTTCCCACGATGACGCGAGCTTGTCCATTTTGCACGCGACGCCACTGATCGGCCCGCTCGGCGTCACCAAACGCGGAGTGCAGAATGGCTACCTGCTGCCCAAAGCGATGGAAGAACTGTCCCGCAACAGCCGGCGTGAGCCCGATTTCAGGCACCAGCAGCAGCGCATTCTTCCCCAGCTCAAGCGCGGCTTCAATGCTGCGCATATACACTTCCGTTTTGCCGGATCCAGTGACGCCCTCAAGCAGAAAGGCCTTAAACTGATCCTCTTTGAGAGCGGCTTGAATCGCGTCGAAGGATTCCTGCTGGTGCTGATTGAGCACCGGCGCCGGACGCTCGAAACCACTGGGCGTCGGCAGTCCCTCCGGTTCCAACCTAACCAATTCTTTTCTGGCAAGTGCACGTGCGGTCTCGCTTGCTTTGTTGATTTTTTCCGATAGAGCAGCCAGATTGTGCGGGCCCGGATGCAACTCCAGAAACGCCAGCAGCTCGCGTTCACTCTTCTTCAGCTTCACTTGGGCTTCGGGCCTGCGTACGAATTCCGCTTGCAACCGCTCGGCGGGTGCGCGCAGCGGATCGCGATCTTCCTGTGTTTCTTCCGCGCTCACCCAGCCACGCTTCACCAGTGCCCGCAGTGCGCCCCGTGCCTCTTTGATTTTGCCGGCAAGGTAAGGAGCGGAACGAGAACGCTCATCAAGCGCACGGAGCACAGCTGAGGCTGCGTCGGTCGCCGGCTGCACGCTGAGCTGCCGCGCCACATCACGACCCAGCGTCGTCAGCGAGTAGCGCGTGGTCCGCCGCATCTCACCGCTCAGCGGCAGCATTCCTTTCAACACCTCGCCGATGGGCGCGCAATAGTACTCGGCAATCCATTGCGCCAAACGGAGGAGTTCGCCTTCGAGTACCGGCTCCTCATCGACGAGTGTCAGGATCTCGCGCGTTTCCTGCTCAGGCGATTCATTGTGCGCGCGCAGTACAACGCCAGTCAATCGGCGTGAGCCAAAGGGCGCCCACACGCGGCTGCCGACGTGGACGCGATGACGAGCAGTCAGCGGAAGTTCGTAGGTGAAGAGACGGTCGAGCGGCACCGGCAGCGCCACATCGCAGTACCGGAAATCCGCATCAGCCATCTGTCTTAGAGTAAGCGTTAGACGACACCGTCTGTCATGAATCGCCGGTGAACGACTCTCAGTGCCGCCACATAGAATGCACTCGTCATGAACCCTACGGCTAACGCGTATATCAGGCACGGGACAACGCGATACTCAAACCGTTGGTCGTACCCGAAGAAGCAGGCGGCTGCATCGGATCACGCATCCATCTCGCCGATTTCTCCGAACGCCGATTTCAGCGCAGGATAAAGAGAGCGATAAATCTCATAGCGCGGCTTGTAGAAATTAACCGCTTCCAGCTGCGGCTCTTTCATCGATACTTCCTTGATGGCTCGACGGCAGACGTCGACAGCACTACCGTACTCGCCGGTACCGATAAGCGCCAGCAACGCAGCTCCGTAGGCCGAGCCTTCCTGCGTCTCTAACGTCGCAACACGTGTGTCGAAAATGTCCGCGAAAAGCTGATGCCAGAACGGGCTCTTCGCCCCCCCGCCGGACAACCTTACGAGAGAAGGCGGCGCGCCCAACTCGCGAATGATCTCAAGCCCATCCTTCTGGCTGTAGCAAACGCCTTCAAGAATGGCCCGGACCAAGTCTCCCCGCTGATGTTTTGCAGTCAGCCCGATCCAGGCGCCGCGCGCATAGGCATCCAAATGCGGCGTTCGCTCACCCATCAGATAAGGCAGCCAGAACAGCCCATGAGCGCCCGCGGGCGAGAGCGTGGCTTCGGCCGTTAAGTCATCGTATTCAGTGCCGGGCGCCAAGCGGTTTCGAAACCATTCAAAACTCAACCCTGCGCCTTGCGTGACGCCCATGACATGCCAGGCGCCCGGAATGGCGTGGCAGAAGGTATGGACGCGGCCGGCCGGATCATACGCGGGCTTTTCCAGATACGCGAAGACGACGCCTGAGGTGCCGATGGTGCACGAAACCGTTCCAGGTTCCACGATGCCGTTTCCAATGGCGCTCGCCGCCTGGTCGCCGGCGCCGCCCACAACAGGCGTACCGGCAGCGAGTCCGGTGATTTTCGCTGCCGCTGCCGAAACTGATCCGCTGACCTCGCTCGATTCATAGGCCTTGGGCAGAATAGCGGCATCCAGTCCAAGCGCGCTCACCATTTCGGTCGACCACCGGCGATTGACTACATCGAACAACCCAGTGCCGCTCGCATCCGAAACGTCGGTTGCAAATTCGCCCGTCAAGCGGAAGCGCACGTAGTCTTTGGGCAGCAGCATCTTCCGAAGCGAAGCAAACTTCCGGGGCTCGTTATCCCGCACCCAAAGCAGTTTCGGAAGCGTGAAACCGGTGAGCATCGGGTTCGCGGTACTTCGAAGAACCTTCTCCGGCTGCACCTGGGAGTTGATGAAATCGACTTGGCGCTGGCTCCGCTGGTCACACCAGATGAGCGCCGGCCGAATTACCTCATGCGCATCGTCGAGTAACACCAGCCCGTGCATCTGCCCCGACAAGCCGATGCCCGCAACGGAGGTTCCATCTACACCTGCCGCCTGGAGCAGGCCTTTGATCGCGATTTGAGAAGCGCGCCACCAGTCATCGGGATCCTGCTCGGCCCAAAGTGGCCGCGGCATTTGCATCTCTTCGTGCGGCGCCGTGAAGGAGTAGCGTACACGCCCGCCGGCGTCCACCAGCAATGCCCGTGAACCGCTGGTGCCGACATCCAGTCCAAGCCAGTACATAATTTAGTTCATCGGCACGCGCCGGCGTGGTTAGGGCAGGGGAGCCGTTTTACGGGCATAGAGTTCCTTTTGAAACGGCAGGTAGGCGGCCCCAAACAGACCGGCGTCGGCGCCCAGCTGAGCGCGTTCTACCCGAGTGCCGCTTCGACCAGAAGTAAAAGAGCGCTTCTTGATCTCGGCCATCATGCTCGGCTCGAATAGATCCCAGGCGGGTAGCGGACCTCCGCTTACCAGGTACAGCTGAAAATTAAAAAGGTTGATCAGATTTGCGATCGCAATACCCAGTGCGCGGCCTACCGACTCAAACACCAACTTGGCGCGCTCATTGCCCCCCAGCGCCAGTTCATACACCCGCTTGGCAGTGATCTCATGCTCATTGTTGCCGAAGTGCATCATTTGTCCCATGGCCGCGATGGCGGTTGCCGAAGCATGTTTTTCGAGACAGCCGCAGTTGCCGCATCCACAAGGGTTGCCGTCCGGGAAAATAGTCATGTGGCCGATTTCGCCGGCCATTCCCAGAAACCCGTGCAGAACCTTGCCGTCCACGATAATGCCGCCCCCAATCCCGGTTCCCAGCGTGATTAACAGCAGATCCCTAATACCACGACCAGCGCCCATCCACATCTCGCCCAGTGCCGCCGCGTTGGCATCGTTCTCAAGGATGATGGGGATCTTCAACTCTCCCTCGATATGAGTTCGAACGGGATATCCTTGAAATCCCGGCAGGTTGGCCGCCCCCACAACCACGCCCATCTCCATATCGATGAAGCCCGGAATGCCGATTCCAACCCCTTCAAGACTTGAACCGTCCACTCGCGCTCGGACTTGCTGGATGATTTCGACGATATCGCAGACCACACGATCGGGCCCGGCATCGTAGACAGCCGGAACCGAAACTCTGTTCAGAACCTGCCCGCTCGAGTCGATGGCGGCAACGCGAAGGTTCGTGCCGCCGAGATCAACGCCTATCGAGTAAGCGTCCATGCGCACTGAATCATAACAGATGAGGTCCGCGCTACTGGGTCACCCGCGTATCCGCCGGGCTATGCGCTACGTCGAGCCAAAAATGCGCCGCTTTACGAATGGTGCCTAAGAAGCTATCCAGGTCAAGCGGCTTTCGTAAATAGCAGTTGGCATGCAGTTCATAGGCGTCGCGGATATCCCGTTCCGCGTCGGAGGTCGTAAGAACGGCAATAGGGATCAGCCGTAAATCTTCATGCTGCTTCAACTGGCGAAGAATATCCCGCGAATCGGACTTTGGCAGATTGAAGTCGAGGAAGATGAGATCCGGCGTAGGAGCGCCCACATGCTTTCCCTGCTGGTGCAGGAACAACAGCGCCTCATCGCCATCCATCGCCACCTGCAGCGTGACCGGAGGCTGCATATCGCGAAGGGCCTCGCGCATTAACCGGATGTCACCCGGGTTGTCCTCAACAATGAGTATTACTCGCGCAATAGCCAACGATTTTTTCTCGTGTTTGACGTTTCGACGAACCGGTGCCTCTGGAGTGTAGCCAGACTTATAGAATACGTTTATTTTATCGGCAAATTTTCTTCCCTGGAAGCTGGAAGACAAACCTGAGAAAATAACACACCTGTGAACAAACTGATGGTTGCCGCTTTTCTGCTGCTCTCGACGAGTCTTCTGCCCGCTCAACATCCCTCGGATTCAGAGTCCAAAACCTTTAACACCCGGGTGGCAGGGCTCCGTAAAATAGACGGCTTTCTCCCGCTCCACTGGGATGAGCACAGCGGCAAAATGTGGCTTGAGATCGATCGTTTCAACCAGGAGTTCCTCTACATTACGGCGCTCTCGGCGGGAGTCGGGTCGAACGATTTGGGACTCGACCGCGGCCGCATGAACCAGCCTTCCGTCGTGCAGTTTGAACGCTCCGGCCCGCGTATCCTGCTGGTTGAATCGAACTACAAGTTCCGTGCCGCCAGCGCCGCCCCAGCCGAGCAACGGGCCGAACAAGACTCTTTCGCGCGCTCTACCCTGTGGGGGTTTGAGGTCGCGGCTGAAGACGGATCGCGGGTGCTGGTGGACGCCACCGCATTTTTCCTGCGCGATGCCGCGCGTGTCTCCCAGCAGCTGCAGGAAGCCAAACAGGGGCACTATGAACCCGACGCAGCGCGCAGCGCCTTCTACCTTCCGCTGACCAAGGCCTTCCCAAAAAACACTGAACTGGAGACCACGCTGACCTTCACAGGCGAGCCCGCCGGCGCATTCATTCGCGAAGTGACGCCGTCAGCCGAAGCCGTTACTGTCCGTGAGCACCAGTCTTTCGTGGCCCTCCCGGAGGCCGGGTATCAACCCAGGTTGCAGGATCCCCGGGCAGGTTACTTTTCCACCGATTTCATGGATTTCTCGGCGCCCCTAGACCAGCCGGTGATGAAGCGCTACATTGCGCGCCACCGCCTCGAAAAGCGAAATCCTGAGGCGGCCGTCAGCGATCCCGTGGCGCCGCTTGTGTATTACGTCGACCCCGGCGCTCCTGAGCCGGTGCGCTCCGCCTTGCTCGAAGGCGCCAGTTGGTGGAATCAGGCCTTTGAAGCCGCCGGGTTTCGCAACGCTTTTCAAGTCAAAGTCTTGCCGGTGGATGTTGATCCCATGGATGTACGCTACAACGTCATCCAGTGGGTTCATCGATCCACTCGCGGCTGGTCCTATGGCAACTCCCTGATCGACCCGCGAACGGGCGAGATCATCAAAGGCGTGGTTTCGCTTGGCTCCTTGCGCGAGCACCAGGATTTCCTTATCTTCGAAGGTTTGATGGCGCCACATGCGCCGGGGCACGACACATCGGCATTGCTGACGGATGCGGTGCTGGCCCGCCTGCGCCAACTCGCCGCGCATGAGGTGGGGCACACCCTGGGCCTGGAGCATAATTACATCGCGAGCACCGAAGAACGGGCATCGGTGATGGATTATCCTGGACCCCGCGTCGATATTCTGCCTGACAACACCTTGAGTCTGTCGGACGCTTACGCCAAGGGCATCGGCGAGTGGGACAAGATCGCCATCACCTGGGGTTACAAGCAGTTTGCGCCGGGAACCAACCAACAGGAAGCGCTGGACAACATCATCCTTGATGCAGGCAAGCGCGGCATCACCTTTATTACCGACGCTGATAGCCGTCCGCCGGGCAGCGCCCATCCCCAATCGCATCTTTGGGATAACGGCCCTAATGCGGTAGATGAGTTGAACCGCATGATGAAGATCCGGTCGCTCGCGCTCTCCCGTTTCGGAGAGAACAACATCGCGGTTGGAGCGCCCATGGCCACGCTGGACGAAGTGCTGGTGCCGCTGTATTTCCTCCATCGCTATCAGACGGAAGCGGCCGGCAAGGTGCTGGGAGGCAACGAGTACAGCTACGCGTTGCGCGGTGATGGCCGGCGCGTGACGGCCATTGTTCCTGCCGCCCAGCAGCGCGCCGCTTTGAAGGCGCTTCTGGGAACGATCGAGCCGACAGCGTTAACTCTGCCCGAGCGCATTCTCAATCTGATTCCGCCCAGGCCGCCTGGCTATCCTCGCACTCGTGAGACCTTCCCGTCGCGAACGGGCGTGACCTTCGATCCTATGTCCGCGGCCGAAGCAGCGGCCGATCTTACGGCCAGCCTGATACTGAATCCACAGCGAGCCGCCAGGTTGGTGCAGTATCACGCTCGCAACCACGACAGTCCCGGGTTGCGGGAAGTGATCGATGCGCTGCTGGCCGAAACTTGGCATGCCGGGGACCGCAAAGGTCTGGAGCGCGAAATCGCATACACAATAGACTATGTGGTTCTGACGCGCCTGATGGGTCTTGCCTTGGACACATCCGCGCCGGCTGAAGTGCGAGCCATTGCTACAGATAAAGTCGTTGAGCTCAAAGCTTACCTGACTCGCTCGCATCCCGACCCAGACCTGAAGTATGCGCTCACTCTGATCGCCACATTCCAAAGCAACCCGGACCGGCTTGAGCTTCCGCAACCGGCTGAAATTCCTCCCGGCCAACCGCTCGGGGATGACGAGGACGTTTCGCCCTTCAGCCCCGCAGCCAAGCCGCCCCTTCGGTAAATCGGTAAATGGGTCAAATGCGGTAAATGTGCGGTAAATTGGTCTGCGGTAAATTGGTCAGCCTGATCTGCAGCCTGATCTGCGCAATTTCCTAAATTGGTCAGCCTGATCTGCGCAATTATTAAATGTAATTAAATTGGTCAATTAAATTGGTCAGTCTGATCTGCGCGATTTTCGGCGGTGAGGGCAGCCGCCCTTTCCACGTCGGGGCTGCCTTCTAGAGGAATAGACTATTCGACTTTATGGCACAAAATCGTGGCACAATCTTGATTAGTGCCTTCCGTGAATATCCGTCAACTGCGCGATACTCGCCACTGAAAGCTTGGCTACAAGCCGGCCAGACGGTAGAACTTCGCGAGCGAGATCGTGTTCTTGGCCGCATCGTTCCGGAAACCCGGCCAACGAGCCTCGCCCTTAGCCCGACTTTGCAGGCCGAGCGAAGAAAATCTTCGGAGAACGGCTGTTGCCGGGCGCGGATCTTGTAATTTAGACAACGCGGGGCGCTATTAAGCGTCTACGTTGACACGAGTTTTTTGTCTCACTCAATCTCCCGGACCGCCATTCGACGAGGCCCAACGTCGTCAGATAGCAGAAGCGCTCGCCGCCCGGCTGTTACTCAGGACGCTTTCAACAAGCCCTGCAAAGCCATCTCGGCAATAGCATCGGCGTCAGCCGTAGTCAACGTGCCGTGCCCCACCAGCAGCCGGAAATACAGCGGTCCATAGAGCAGATCCAACACTAAATCCAAATCTAAATCGGTCGCCAGACGACCACTCTGCTGATGGCGTTCTAACACCGCTTTGGTGCTGGCTCGCCGCGGCTGGAACCAAACAGAAAGGAAAGCGGTCGCCACTTCCGGATCACTTTGCGCGGCCGCAATGAAGGCCTTGAAAATCCGGCCACGCCGCCCCGTCAGCAGCTTGACGAAGTTCTCCAGCTGCACGCGCAGATCTTCGCGAAGGTCACTGGTATCCGGGAACGGCAGCTCCTGTGCCACCGCCTCCCGCAAAGCTTCAATCAGCACCGCCGCTTTATTCGGCCACCACCGGTAAATCGTCGCCTTGCTCGCGCCCGCCCGCTCTGCGATGGCGTCCGTTGTGGCGCTCGCGAACCCAAGTTCCTCCAGCAGTTGCAGCGCCGCTTCCAGAATTCGCGAGCGCGCCACCTCGTCACGCGGCCGGCCTCGACCGCGCGCCAACTCTTCCCCGGACTCCTTCACCAACGTAGCCATCGGCACTTTCCATGCATGAGATGAACGTATTCGCGTTGCGGTTACATCTTTTCGAAACTTATTAGTACTGTAAATACTCCATACCAGTGCATGTGGATTGTCAAAGTAGCGCTTAACAGGCCCTATACCTTCCTGGTTCTGGCGCTGCTCATCCTACTGGTCAGCCCCATCGTTATTCTGCGGACCCCCACCGACATCTTTCCTAACATCAATATTCCCGTCATCTCGGCGATCTGGACATACAACGGTCTCTCGCCTGAGCAGTTCGAAGGGCGCATCACTTCGGTTTACGAGCGCACGTTGACCACCACGGTCAACGATATTGAGCACATCGAATCCACCACTCTGAACGGAACCGCCGTCGTAAAGATCTTCCTTCAGCCCTACGCTAGTGCTACGACGGGTGTCGCTCAGGTGACCGCAGTTTCTCAATCCATCCTGAAACAGATGCCGGCTGGAGTGAACCCGCCCATCATTCTGAGCTACAGCGCCTCAAGCGTTCCCATCCTGCAGCTTGCTCTTTCGGGCAAGGGGTTGCAGGAGCAGGACCTCAACGATATTGCAATGAACTTCTTGCGTCCCCAGTTGGTGACTGTGCCGGGCGCCGTGGTTCCCTACCCGTATGGCGGCAAACAGCGGCAGGTGATGATTGATTTAAACCCGGCTGAGATGCAAGCCAAAGGGCTCTCGCCCGTCGATGTGGTCACCGCCGTAGGCAACCAAAATCTGATTCTGCCTTCGGGAACGGCAAAGATCGGCCAGTTTGAATACGACGTGGACATGAACTACAGTCCGCGCCGCATTGTCGAGATCAACGATTTCCCGGTGAAGGTGGTTGGAACTTCCACCATCTATGTGCGGGATGTCGCCAACGTCCGCAATGGCTTCGCGCCTCAGACCAACATCATTCGCAGAGACGGGCAGCGCGGTGTGCTGGTCAGCGTTTTAAAGGCCGGAGGCGCCTCCACGCTGGACGTGGTTGCGGGCATCAAGGCCCTCCTGCCCCGTGTGGCGGCGACGCTCCCGCCGCAACTCAAAATCCAACCGCTCGCCGACCAGAGCATTTTCGTACGCGCCGCCATCAGTGGAGTGATTCGCGAGGCCATCCTTGCCGCCTGCTTAACCGGCTTGATGATACTGCTCTTCCTCGGAAGCTGGCGCAGCACGCTGATCATCGCGATCTCCATCCCGCTCTCGATTCTTACCTCCATCATTGTGCTGAGCGCGCTGCACGAAACCATTAACATCATGACGCTCGGCGGCCTGGCGCTGGCCGTCGGAATCCTGGTGGATGACGCCACCGTCACCATTGAAAATATCGAACGTCATCTGGAAGAAGGGTACGACCTCACAACCTCCATCCTGGAGGGCGCGGCGCAGATTTCCGTCCCGGCTCTCGTGTCAACGCTGTGTATCTGTATCGTCTTTCTTCCCATGTTCTTCCTGAGCGGCGTGGCGCGGTACCTGTTTGTGCCGCTGGCGGAAGCGGTAGTTTTTGCTATGCTCGCTTCCTACGTTCTATCCAGAACGTTGGTGCCTACGCTCGCCATGTATCTTCTGCGCGCCAAACAGCATTTCACCCCGAATGGCGCAAGATCGCGCAACCCGCTGGTGCTCTTTCAACGTGCCTTCGAGCGCGGCCTTGAACGCGTCCGGACCCAATACCAGGCGGTTTTGACCACGCTTGTGTATCGTCGCAAAATCTTTGTTCCGGTCTTTCTGCTCGCCTGCCTGGCGGTCATGCTGCTGATTCCGTTTCTTGGCCAGGACTTTTTTCCCACCAGCGACACCGGCCAGTTTAAGCTGCACGTGCGCGCCAAAACCGGCACGCGCATTGAAGAAATGGCCCGCCTTTGCGATCAGGTGGATGGCGCCATTCGTCGCGAAGTCCCAGCCAATGAGCTGGTCACCATGATCGACAACATCGGGCTTCCCTATAGCCAGATGAATCTGTCCTACAGCAACTCCGGGCAACTCGGAACGGCAGATGCCGACATCCTGGTCTCTCTCGCCCGGAAGCACCGGCCGACGGACGAGTATGTCATGGCGCTGCGCAAAAATCTGCCCAGGCAGTTCCCGGGCACAACCTTTTATATGTTGCCCGCCGACATCGTCACCCAGATCCTGAACTTCGGCCTTCCCTCGCCTATCGACCTGCAGATCGACGGCAACGACGTTCAGGCCAGCCGCGCGTTTGCTGACCGGCTTCTGCCGCAACTCGAACGCATTCCGGGCGCGGTAGATCTCCACGTTCACCAGGTGTTTGACCAACCCAAGCTTCACATTGAGGTGGATCGAACCAAGGCGGCGGAGAGTGGCTATACGCAGGTCGACTTGGCGCGTCCCCTTCTCACTTCTTTAAGCGGCAGCTTCCAAACTCAGCCTACATTCTGGCTGAACCCGGTGAACGGCGTCAGCTATAGCGTGGTGGCGCAAACCCCGCAGTACGCCATCCAATCCATACAGGATTTGCGGAACATTCCAATCAGCGGGCCGGGCCAGAAGCAGCCGGAAATTCTCAGTGACCTTGCCGATATCAGCCGTACGAACGAACTCGCAGTGGCCACGCATTACAACATTCGGCGAACGGTAGACATCTATGGTTCAGTGCAAGGCCGCGACATGGGCGCCGTAGGCCGCGACATAAATAATGTTCTGGCGGCGAATGGGAAATACCTGCCCCGTGGGTCCCAGGCCGTCTTGCGCGGGCAGGTGCAAACCATGCATGAGTCATTCGTCGGGCTGCTTGGTGGATTAGCGGGCGCCATCGTGCTGGTCTACCTGCTCATTGTGGTGAACTTCCAATCGTGGGTGGATCCCTTCGTCATCATTACGGCCCTGCCTGCGGCGTTGGCCGGCATCGTCTTGCTTCTCTTCGTCACGCACACAACCGTCAGTGTTCCCGCTCTGATGGGCGCCATCATGTGCATGGGCGTGGCCACCGCCAACAGCATCCTAGTCGTCAGTTTCGCCAAGGAGCAGCTCTTAAAACACGGCAGCTCCATCGAAGCGGCGCTCGAGGCCGGCTCCACTCGTTTTCGCCCCGTGCTGATGACGGCGCTCGCGATGCTCATCGGCATGATCCCCATGGCCATGGGCATGGGAGAAGGCGGTGAGCAGAACGCACCCCTTGGGCGAGCGGTCATCGGCGGTCTCCTTCTTGCGACGTTAGCGACGCTCTTCTTTGTGCCGTCCGTATTCAGCCTGCTTCATGGAACGCACAAGCCCAACCAAATCACCGAGGGCGCCAGGAAGACCAATCAACCTGTTCATGCCTGAGTAGGAAAAGAAAATGACAGTCGAAGAACAACAGACAACGCATACAACAAGCCAACCCGATACTCAAGGGACGCGGGGCAGCTCTACCAGCGCCTGGCGGGGCCTTCTGCTGGTGGCAGTGGTGGGCGCGCTGGTTCTTGCGTATTTGATTTTCACGGGCCTCACTTCGCGAGCGCGCGCAAACACCGCGCTGCGGCACGAAACCTTGGCCAACTCCATCGCCACTGTTGCCGTGATCCAACCGCAGGTCACGCCCGGCGAAGACGAAGTGCTGTTGCCGGGGAACATGCGGGCATTTACCGACACTCCCATCTGGGCGCGCGCCAGCGGTTACCTCAAGGCCTGGTACGTGGATATCGGCGCGCACGTCAAGCAAGGACAATTGTTGGCGCAGATTGAGGCCCCGGAAGTAGACCAGCAGCTGCTACAAGGCCGTGAGCAGCTGAATATGAGCGAGGCCAATTTGAAGCTTTCCCAAATTACCGCGGAACGTTACAGCGGCCTTTTCAAAACTGATTCCATTGCCAAGCAGGATGTCGACAACGCTGTACAGAGCGCTGCCGCAAACGGCGCTACGGTGAAATCGGCCCAAGCCAATGTGGCGCGTCTTGAGGAGATGGTGGGGTACGAAAAGGTTTACGCCCCATTCGATGGCGTCGTCACCATGCGCAATGTGGACGTGGGCGCGCTGGTAAACGCCGACACGAATACCGCCGGCAAAGAACTGTTCCACCTCGCCTCGAACACCACGCTTCGAGTCTATGTGAACGTGCCTGAGACATATTCGCGTGCCGCCAAGACCGGCCTAACGGCTTACCTGACCTTGAACGAATTCCCAGGGCGGCGCTTTCGCGGGAGCGTTGTTCGCAACGCCGATGCCATTGACGTCAGCTCCCGGACGCTGCTGGTCGAAGTGGATGTCAAAAACCCCTCGGGCGAGTTGCTGCCTGGCTCCTATGTGTCGGTGCACCTTAAGCTGCCTGTCAAAGTAGAAGCGGTTACCGTCCCGGCAAATACTCTGCTGTTCCGCTCAGAAGGGCTGCGCATCGCTGTCGTGCGTGATGGGCGCACCGTGCTGGCGCCGGTGATTCTTGGCCATGATTACGGGGACAAAGTGGAAATCGTCTCAGGCATAACGGCAAATGACGCCGTCATCGTGAATCCAAGCGATTCCATTGTCTCGGGTGAGCAGGTTCAGATTGCCGCACCGGGCAAGTCTGCTTCGGAATAAATTGGGAAGGATGCGGGAGATGAATCGGAAAGCCATTCTCGTCACGCTGGGCATGGCGCTTTTGCTTGCCGGCTGCTCAATAGGTCCGAAGTACACCAAGCCGAATGTGCCCGTGGCGCCCGCCTACGGTGAGCAGCCGCCCGCCAGCTTCAAAGAGGCCAACGGTTGGCAGACGGCGCAGCCGAGCGACGCCGTGTTGCGCGGCAAATGGTGGGAAGTGTTTGAGGATCAGCAACTCAATGCGCTCGAAGAGCAGGTGGGCCAGGCCAACCAGACGCTGAAGGTGTCCGAAGCCAACTTCCGCCAGGCGCGCGCTCAGATCCGGTACCAGCGCGCCGCTCTTTACCCAACCGTGGGCGCCCAGCCGGGGATCTCATCCAATCGTGTCTCCGCCAACAACCCCACTGGCGTCCAGGGCTATCAGTATGGCGTGTTTTCTCTTCCCGTCAGTGCTTCCTGGGACATTGATTTTTGGGGCCGTATCCGCCGTACCATTGCGAACGCCCGCGAGCAGTTCCAGGCCTCGGCCGCGGATCTCGAAAACGTCAAACTCCAGCTCGAGAGTGACGTCGCGGTGGACTACTTTGAAGCCCACAGCCTGGACGCCCAGAAGCAGTTGCTGGACCAAAATGTAGCGGCTTACCAGAAGGCCTTTCAACTGACCGAAAACCGTTTCGAAGGCGGAGTCTCCGCAAAGGCGGAAGTGGAGCAAGCCCGAACCCAGTTGGATCAAACGCAGGCGCAAGATGTCGACGTGGATGCGTCGCGTGCCCAGTACGACCACGCCATTGCGGTGCTGATTGGCAAGAATCCGGAAGAGTTCAAGCTGGCCGTTTTGCCGCTGCGGAGAACGCCCCCGTCCATCCCTATCGGCCTGCCGTCGCAGCTCTTGCAGCGCAGACCGGATATCGCGGCAGCCGAAAGGCAAGTGGCCGCCGCCAACGAGCAGATCGGAATTGCCCAGGCAGCCTTTTGGCCCGACCTGGTGATCACCGCCACCGGCGGCCTGCAAGCCGGCAGCATCGTCAACTTGTTTACATTGCCCAGCCGCTTCTGGACCGTAGGCCCGCAGCTGGCCCAGACCATCTTCGATGGCGGACGGCGTCGCGCTGAAGTGCTGATCACGCGCGCGAATTATGACGCGACCGCCGCCAACTATCGCCAGACTGCCTTAGTCGCGTTCCGGGAGGTGGAAGACAATTTGTCCACGCTGAGAATCCTCGAACACGAGTCCGCGATACAGCATGAAGCCACCGTCGCGGCCGAGAGGTCTGTCGAGCTTTCCATCAATCGTTACAAAGGCGGCCTGATTACCTATCTCGACGTCATCACCGCGCAAACCATCGCTCTCACCAACGAGCGCACCGAAGTCGATCTGCTGAGGCGCAGAATGGACGCGAGTGTTTCGCTGATCAAGGCGCTTGGTGGCGGATGGGATACCGGTAGGTTGCCGGCGTAAGCGGCGCCATAACTTAACCCCCGCAAAGAATTTCGGCCGTAACTTACCTCCTCGGCCGAATGGTTGATTTGCGGAGTGAATCGCAGCCGCCGATGCTACCATTCAGTCGTCCTACAATAACCGAGTTGTACTCCTCGGAATCGAGACCGTGAAGATCTACAAAAGGCAAACAGCGTGTACCCGCCGCCTGCGAGTCCACGTCAACCCTTCATTCCGTTTGGCCCTACGTCCGCGCTGTTAAGCTTTACTTATCCCAGGTGAAACATAAGCCCTAAATCAGCCTATGAGTCGCATTACGCGCTGTGTCATCCGCAGGCCGTACGTTGGGTTTCTAACGGGCATGCAGGAAAGAATCATTTCACGGCTCTTCGCGGCGTGGATTTCAATACAACACGACTTGATGAACGCAGGCCATTTCAGAATGGTTAAGCTGTGGGGCTTGGCAGCCGCGTTCTTCCTCGGCGGCCTGGCAACAAGCCTGCTGGCGCAGCATCCGACTGCTACTCCGGAGGTGAGCAACTTGCTATCGCAGCAGTTGCCCGGGCCGGGAAATCCGGTCCAGACTCCTGGCTCTGGGACCGTTCGACCGCAATCATCCGCCGACATCGTAGTAACCGTGAGAGACAGCAACGCGGCCCCCATTCCGGGTGTACAGGTGATGCTCGTCGGGCAGAACGGCGCAGTAGAGGGTGCGATGACACCCAATGACAATGGCGTGTTCAGGTTTGCCGGGGTGTCGCCTGGAACCTACCGCGTGAAGATTAACGCGGCGGGTCTTGAGCCCTACGTCTCTGACGACGTAATACTCGGCGCGGGCGAAAAACTCGAATTGCCGCTGGTTGTCATGCAAATTGCCACCGAGACCACGACCGTGAATGTGGTGGCGACATCGAACGACGTGGCGCAGGCGCAGGTGCAGGCGCAGGAGAAGCAGCGCGTACTCGGCTTTTTGCCCAACTATTACACCAGTTACATTTGGAATGCAGCGCCCATGATGCCGAAGCTGAAGTTCAAGCTAGCGCTTCGAACCACCACGGATCCGGTGGCCTTTCTAGTGGCCGCCGGAGTGGCCGGCGCAGAGCAGGCTCACCACACCTTTCCAGGCTATGGCCTGGGTGCGGAGGGCTATGCCAAACGATTCGGAGCGACGTATGCCGATATGGTGGCCCTCAGGATGTTGGGCGGCGCGGTTTTCCCCACGCTTCTGCATCAGGATCCTCGATACTTCTACATGGGGTCCGGCAGCACGCGCTCGCGCGTACTTCATGCCTTGGCGGCCACGTTCATTCGCAAGGGAGACGACGGGCGGCCGCAACCTAACTACTCCCAGCTGCTTGGCAACTTCGGGGCCGCCGGTCTTTCGAATCTCTACCGGTCGCCCGCCGACAGGACCGCAGGCCTGACGCTTCGCAACGGGCTGATCATCACGGCCAGCGGCACAGTCGAGAATCTGTTGCGCGAGTTTCTTTCCCGCAAGCTGACGCCCAATGTGCCTGGGTTTGCCAATGGCAAGCCCTAACCTTTAAGCCGGCCGCGCAGGTACGACCCATGCGCCACCGAGGAATCTAGCCTGACGCGGATAATCGAGTTGAGATGAAGTTTGTCACCATTGATTCGCCCACTTCTTCCTTGGTCGATTACCGGCCCGATTTAGAAGCGGGCAACGTGCTCTACTTTCCCGTCACGCCCTTCGCCTTCCCGGAAGACTCGAAAGAGTACCTTCGCAACATAACTTTTGCCGGCCGCGCCGTGCATAAGAATGTTGCCTACCGGCCCGCCACTGATCGAGTCACCGGTGTGGAAGCCGATGCGGCCCGGATTGAGCGCCTGCGAAGCATCTTGAGCGAATACTCGCGCAGCGTTGTGAAGTTCACCGGCGTCCTGCTGCCGCAGTATGCCGCCAGTTGGAAGCTCGACTACGCCAGCTTCCGTCCGCTCGAAGAGGACGGGCGCAATCTTCCCGTCAACAAACGCAACGATCTGATTCATACCGACGCCTTTCCCTCACGTCCCACCAACGGAAACTTGATCCTGCGCGTTTTTACTAACATCCACCCCACCAAAACACGCAATTGGGTCACGACGGATTCCTTTGCGCAGGTGGCCCAGCGCTACGCCCATGATGCCGGCCTTGATCAAATTGCAGCGGGCGCGTCTTCAGCCACAGGCAAGCTGCTGAACCAGTCCGCTCGCCTATTGCACGGAATCGGTCTTCCCGTGGTTCCGCGCTCCGGCTATGACCGCTTCATGCTGCGCTTCCATGAATACCTGAAGCGCAACGAAGGTTTTCAGAAAAACACGCCCAAATACCCGTTCAATTTTCCGCCCGGCTCCACCTGGCTCACCTTCACCGATGTGTTGCCGCATTCGGTCCTCTCGGGTCAGCATGCGCTTGAACAGACTTTTATCATTGCGCTCCAGTCCATGGCGAATACACAGAACGCGCCAGTCGCCATACTCGAGCGGCTTTGTGGCAAGCCGTTATTGGATGGCGCCGCACGTGAGCCGCTAGCGTCGTGACGCGCTGCACGCGCACGGGCCTGCTAAAAGCGGAACCGTAGCGCCAACTGAATCTGCCGCGGAATATCGGCAGTCGCCGGATCGCCCACCCCGGCAAACAGCGGCCTTTGTACGCTCTTGCTGACCTTGCCATGCATCAGGTTCTGGATCCTCAGAGTGCTACCGTCAGCCCCAATGTACCGGCCCGTCACTGCGCTCAGGCAGGAGGTGCAACTCGCATCCGTCGAAAGGCCGAAGTTGTTCAGCGTGTCCAGGTTGTTATAAAGCAAGAAGTTCGTGTGATTGAAAACGTTGAAGAAGTCGGCCTTCAATTCTACCTTGTACTTGTCCTTAATCGTAAACGACTTGATCGCCGACAGGTCAAAGCGGTAATAGGGGCTTCCCCGCGGGACATCGCGCGCCAGGTTCCCGTTCACGTACTGAAAATCCACAACATTTCCGGTAAGGCTATCCTTCGAACCGCTCGGGCTAGCTCCAGCCGGCGCCAGGAATGTTGTCTGTGGGCAAGCGGGGCAGGCCGTATGTCCGGCCTGGCTGATCAACAGGTTCGTCCCGTTCGCTGAGGCGATGTTCGTTGAGACAATTGTGCCGTCCGCTTGGATGCTCGGTCTCTGCTGCGTCTCCGCGCCAATCCCCGGAAAGATCTCGCTTGAGAATCCCGCGTCCCCCGTCGACAGCGGATACGGGCGTCCTGATTGCAATTGACTGATTACGCTCAGCACCACGTTATTCGTGACTGCCCCGGCCATACGATTCCTCATCAGCCTGCCCGTGTCGTAAACCACCCCAAAATTTCCTTGATTCGGAATATCGCTCTGCGTCACCCCGCGCTCCGCCCGTATGTTATTTAAATCCCCGGGTTCGGAGGTCCCATAGAAATCTTCCGCCGTCGATAACGTCTTCGACCGCACATAGCTGGCCTGAAACTGCAGGTGCGCCGAGTAGCGCTTTACCGCATGAACCGTGAAGGCATTGTAGGAGGAAGTACGCGAGTTCTCATTCGTCCGGATGGCAAGGAAGCGCGAGTCCGGGCGAGCACCGTAATAGTAATAGCCCGGGTGCGCCGCATCCGCCAGAATTGCCGGAGCGTTCGTATCCTGCTCCCCAAAAAGGCCGAAGCCGAAAACACCCAGGTAGCTGACCTCCACCATCGTCGAATTGGTCAACTGCCGGCTGATCGTAAAGTTAAAGTTCCGCGATTCCGGATTCTTTAAATTGCTCGCAATGGGCCGTACTCGTCCAAAGTAAGTCTGCGGATTCGGAAGATAAGTGGCCAGTACGTTGGTAGGCGGCGAATTCGGAAAATAAGCCAGCACAGCCGGGTCCGTAATTGTCGTCGTGAATAAATTCTTGCCATCGAAGTTCAACGAGTCTTCCACTATATTCAAAAACGCCAGCATAGTGGTCTCCGCGAAGGCCGCACGGAATACCGTCTTATCCTGTTCGCCGAAAACCTTACGCAGCAGCCCGGATTCGAAGCGCGGGCTGTATGCCAGTCCAATGCGCGGTTGGAAGTTGTTCTTGTCTGAGGAACACGCCGGCACAATCCCATTCGCCTGGTAGCACCCGCCCCCTGGCTTCGGAACCGCTCCGCCCTTGAACGCGCCGTCTTCCATATCCCAGCGCAGCCCATAGTTAACCGTCAAGTTTGGCTTTACCTTCCAGGTGTCCTGCACGAAGAACCCGTACACGTTGTCGGACGTATTGATCGTCCCTGGACCCAACCCCACCGTCAGATAACCCGGAAGTCCCTGGTTTGGAGCCGCAGCCGCAAAGCCGCCGTATTCGCCGTAATGATACTGCTGGAATAAATCATGGTACGGGTAGTGGCTGATATCCATGCCCGCTCGCACCGTGTGTGTTCCTTTCGTCCAGGAAAGATGATCAATATACTGATACCGGTCCGATAGTGCCGCCTGCGGGCAGCAAAAGGGCGCACCATAATAAAAGTTCGATCCTAGTTCGCCCGGTAGCGTCGTTTGCGTGGGCGTCTGGTTCAGGTAACGGTGCCAGAAGAACCGTGCTTCGTTCACCAGGTTCGGCGTCAGTGTCGCTACATCTCCTATGTTGAAGCTCTCGTTATGCCCCACCACGTTCACCAGCGATTGCGGCGACGCATAGTTCGGCACCTGCACAATCTGGTTCTCTTGTGTATCGCGCTGCACGTTGTAGCGCGCTGAAATACGGTTTGTCGACGTAAGCTGGTGGTCTAGTTTCACCGACCACAGCAACTCGTTCGTCGGTTGGTTCACTGTCACAATCCCGGTAGGCGGGCTCAGCGTCGTCGGCGACCCTTGATGCGTCAACTCGTAACTGCTAAAGAAGAAAGTTTTGTTCTTGATAATCGGACCGCCGAACGTCAAGCCACCCTCACGCTTGTAAAAGGGCGCGCGCCGGTATTGCGCATCGGGCGTTACATTATAAAAATAGTTCGAAGCTTCCAGGTTTCGCCCACGAAAGTATATGTGCCCATCGCCATGAAAGTCGTTCGTCCCCGACTTAGTAATTAAATTGATGATCACGCCGCCGGCCTGCCCATATTCGGCGTTGTAATTGTTTGTGAGTACTTGAAACTCTTGCACTTCATCGATTGACGCACCTAGCGCCGAGCGCGACGCTCCCACCATGTCGTTGATGTCGCCGCCGTCAATATTGGTCAGCACTCCCCGGCTGTTCACGGCGCCTGGACCGATGAGGTCTCCCGAGTTCCCGGTGAAATCGTAATGCACTCCAGGCGCCAGCGTTGCCAACCCCTGGTAGTCGTTACTTACTCCTCCCAGGCCTGCAAAGTTCGTCGTCGTCGGTAAGTCCGCTACCTCTTTGCTGCTGACGGTGCTTGAAACATCTGTCTTCGTCGTCTCAATCACGTCTGCCTGCTCGCTTACCAAAACCTCATTGGCCTGCGTGGCAATCTTCAAGTTGACGTTCACATCGCGCGCATCGCCCACTTGCAGCAACACTGACGGCACTTGGGTCGTTGCGAACCCTTTCGCCTCCACCGTCACCATATACGTGCCGGGCTGCAGTTCATCTAAGCGGTATTCGCCGCTAGATCCCGTTGTCACGCCGCGATCCGCGCCCGTGTCTCGGTTCTTGGCGTTCACTCGCGCCTCAACAATAGCTGCTCCACTGGGGTCGTCTACCTTGCCGCTAATGCTGGCGGTAGCCTGTCCGAAGCAAGATGGTGCTAAAGCACAGAATAGTAGGAATACGAAAGAAACTCGGCAACACATTGGCAATAATCTTCCCCTCAGGTTGAATGATTGAAACTTCATCGGAGACCATCGCGTGGATGCCTCCGGGCCCGCAAATCTTGTGCACGGCCCATCTTCCTGGACGGGTTATGACCAAAGCATTACAACGTAGTTCGTTTAGGTTATCATCCTTCCGGCATCATTGCGCAAGTTTAATTCCCTCTAGTACTTTCCGACGCGCCTCGCCGATGTTACGATCAGGTCGAAGGCTGTCTTCTCAACCCTGGAGCTATGGCCACCGTCCCCGTACCTGCGTTGGAGCCCTCGCAGACTTTAAGCCTGCCCTTTGAGCCCCTGCCCCAGTTCCGTCAGAACGCTCTCGAAGAAACACCGGAACGTGCTGCCAATCAAGGTAAGCGCATCGGCATCTTCATCGTTGCCTACAACGCCCTCACAACTTTAAGCAAGGTTCTGAAGCGCATTACGCCGGAGGTCTGGAAGAACGTCGAGCAGGTTGTTGTCTTCGACGACGCCAGCCAGGACGCCACCTACGAACTCGCAGTCGGCATTCAAGCCATGGCCCATCTGCCGAAATTGCGTGTCCTCAAGCACCCTAAAAATCTCGGCTACGGCGGCAATCAGAAGGCGGGATATCAGTACTTTGTCGAACAAGGTTTCGACATCGTCGTCCTGTTGCACGGCGACGGGCAGTACGCTCCGGAATTGCTCTCCCATATGTATGCGCCGCTCGTGCGCGGCGAGGCCGATGCGGTCTTTGGCTCGCGCATGATGAAGGATTTCGGCGGCCCGCTCAAAGGTGGCATGCCGCTGTACAAGTATCTCGGCAACCGCGCTCTCACCGTGTTTGAGAACCGCGCCCTGGGGCTCGACTTAACCGAATTTCACAGCGGCTATCGCGCCTATAACGTCCACGCCCTCGCCCAAATCAGGCTCGACAACCTGACCAACGACTTTCACTTCGACACCCAAATCATCATCAAGCTGCACCATCAGAACTTCCGGATCTTAGAAGTCCCTATCCCCACCTTTTACGGCGACGAGATCTGCTACGTCAACGGACTCAAGTACGCCAAAGCCATTCTGCGCGCCGTCTATCGCTACACCGAAACGTCCCGCGCGGTGCGCTCTTACCCTGAGTACGAAGAGTATTTTGTTCCCTACGCCCTCAAGCGCAGCCTGTATTCCTCGCATTACTATGCGGCACGGCTGATAGGGCGAGATCAGCGCGTTCTCGAAATTGGCTGCGGCGACGGTGCATTTGGGTCGGAGCTGGTGCGCGCCGGAAACCATGTCGTCGGCGTCGACTCTCATCCCAAAGTTCCGCTTCAGGCCGGTTATGGCAACGTCATCGAAGCCGATCTCGAAAGCGGACTGGTAGGCCGTCTCCCCAATAGCAAGGCGCAGTTTGACCGCATCCTCCTGCTCGACGTGTTGGAGCATCTCCGCGATCCGGACAACCTCCTCGAACAGTGCAAAGCCGCTCTCGAGGGTCGCGGCAAGTTAGTCGTTTCCGTCCCCAACGGCGTGAACTTGACCGTTCGGCTGATGGTGCTGTTTGGCCGCTTTGAATACAGCGATCGCGGCATACTCGACTGGTCTCATCTCCGTTTCTTTACTAAGCGAAGCATTCGCGCCCTCCTTGAGCGCCATGGCTTGCGCATTACAGCCGTCCACCACAGTGTCATCCCGGTGGAACGGCTCGTCCCCATGCGATCCGACAATCGCCTGCTGCGTCTCGCCAGCCGCTTGCTGCGTGGGCTGACCGCCGTCGCCCCCGGCCTGTTCGGGTACGAGATCCTACTCGTCGCAGAGCGCCGCTAGCCCCGTCGCCCACACCTTCCTCTTTTCCCCTTGACTATCTACAGTCGTCTGCAATATTGTAGATAGTCGAGAGGTCTTATGCCCTGGTTGGCGAAACTTCACAGTTTCTCGCGATCGCTCTTCTTCCGCCGCCAAGCCGAGGCCGATCTCGACAGCGAACTCCGCGATCACCTGGAACGCGAAATAGAAAGCAACCTCCGCGCCGGCCTGCCGCTGGATGAAGCCAAGTTTGCAGCCCAGCGCCTGATCGGGCCCGTGTCTCTCTATAAAGAAGAATGCCGCGATGCGCATGGCGCGAACTTCATTGAAAACATCCTGCGCGATACGCGTTATGCTGTTCGCACGCTGCGCCGTACTCCGCTCTTTACGTTGGTCGCAGTCGCCACTCTGGCCCTCGGCATCGGCGCCAACACCACGGTCTTCACGTTCGTCGACAATATTCTTCTTCGTTCACTGCCCGTTGATCAGCCGGAGCAATTAGCGGCGTTGAACTGGGGCCAGATGGTAAACATCTCGTATCCCAACTATTTAGATTTCAGAGAGCGCAACACCGTATTCTCCAGCCTTGCTGCGCACCGTTTAAATCCCGCGAGTATCAGCATAGAAGCCCGTCAAAATTTCCGCGTCTGCTCTTGCTCGCTTGCGTGAATCTCGCCGGCATGCTCCTGGCGCGTGCCTCTGACCGGCGCAGAGAGATTGGAATCCGTCTCGCCGTCGGCGCCAGCCGGCTACAGCTGCTCCGCCAACTTATGACGGAAAGCCTTCTTCTCGCGGGAGGCGGTGGGCTGCTCGGCTATGCCGCAGCGATTGCAGCCTGTCAGCTAGTCAGCGCATGGCATCCGGACTTCGACCTTCCCGCAAACACCACGCTCCAGCCAAACGGCATAGTACTGTGCTTTACCGCCGCCGTCGCTTGCTTCACCACGCTGCTGTCCGGCTTAGTGCCCGCACTGCAAGCCATTCGAACCGATTTAATCCCCAGCTTAAACAGCGGCTCGTCTTCTGATCGGCTACGTCGCTGGAGCACGCGCGACTGCATCGTTGCCGGTCAGATCGCGCTCTCCGTGCTCCTCGTGATCTGCTCCGTTCTTGTCGTGCGTAGTCTCCAGCAAGCGTTAACGGTCAACCTCGGCTTTAACCCGGAGCGAGCTGTATCAGTGTCCTTCGATTTGAGCCTGCAAAGTTACACTGCCGAAAGCAGCCGGCGTTTCGATGCCGCCCTACTCGCGAAAGCGTCCACGCTTCCTGGTCTCAATGCAGTTGGAATTATCAGCAATTTGCCGCTTCGCATCGGTGAAAACAATAGCGTCGCCTCGCGTGTAGACGGCCCCGTTCCAAAGCCTTCTGACCTCCAGCCCGCCATTCGATACAACATCTCGCCAGGCTATCTCAAGGCAGCAGGCACGCGCCTGCTCTCCGGGCGCGACGTGAACAGTGCAAGACCGCCAAGGCTCACCGCCCGTCGCCATCGTGAACGAAGTCTTGGCGCAAAAACTTTTCCAAAATGAAAATTCTCTGGGCAAGCGTATCCGGTTTACTTCCGACCCAACCGACCGCGGACTCGAAATCATCGGCGTCGTAGAAACTGGCAAATACGAATATCTCGGCGAAGATCCGCGCGGCGCTTTCTTCTTGCCCATAGCCCAGTCCGAAACCAAATGGACCACGCTCGTCGCTCGAACTTCATTGCCGCCACAGCAGGCCACAGAGTTGTTGCGCAAAAACGTACTTGATCTTGACCCTGAATTGACCATCTTCAACGCCGGCAGCCTCAAAGATCAATTGGCAATGCCGCTCTTTCCAGCCCGCATTTCAGCCATCGTGCTCGGCATTTTCGGAGCCCTCGCTCTGGTCTTGGCGGCCACTGGATTATTCGCGTTAATGGCTTATGCCGTAGCGCGCCGCACCCGCGAAATCGGTATCCGCATGGCGTTAGGCGCACAGCCGTCTCAAGTGCTTTCGTCTGTCCTCGGACGCGCGCTGTTGCTCTGTGCCGTAGGAATTTCTATCGGCGTCCTCCTTGCTCTTGCCACTGGCCGCCTGCTCTCGTCGGTCCTCTACGGCGTCAGCCCGCGCGACCCCGCCACTTACGCCATCGCACTTGTCCTTATGCTGGCCGTCGCACTGCTCGCCGCCTGGAACCCCGCATCTCGCGCCATCCGCGTCGACCCCGCCCGCACACTCCGCGAACAGTAGTTCAGGATTGATGATGGATACATCCGCCTCAACCCTGGTACGTCTACAAAGTATTCATCCTGTGCCATGTGGAAGGCGGAGCTCTGCTTCAAGAGACAGCGGAGACAGCCGGCGCACACTGGTTCAGGCACGACGAGCTGCCCATCAGAGAGCTATCTCTGGACCGCATCACCGAAGCACAACTGGCAACCTTATTCAGGTTCGCGGAACATCCTGAATTGCCGGCGCTCTGCGATTGATTGAGTTGCCCTTATCTCACAAACGCGCTTCGCCTAGGCGGCGGTGGATCGGTATGCTTTACCGCCCGCCACAGTACGTCATTCAATTCGTCATCATCCGCCCGGTCCGCATCCGAAAAATCCATGCGAGCCGATGCCACCGCACCCGCCGCATTCCCCGCATTTCTTTCCGTCATGGATGTTTTCGGTTGAATCACCGTATAAGGGCGCGCGTCCGCTTGTTGGCTGAAGCTGCCGAACATCGGGTGTGCCGCTGCATCGAAGTGCGTCAACGGCCGCAGGCCCACAATCATCTCCATCGTTCTCAGAATGCTCGTCTGGTTGTACATCGTCGAGTCCACCACGCCGCGGTGCGTGTAAGGCGAAATCACCCATGCAGGCGCACGGTGCGAATCCACGTGGTCGGGTCCATTCTGCGCGTCATCTTCAATCACGAAGATCGCCGTCGTTCCCCACAAGCTGCTATGCGATACAGCATCCACCAGCATCCCCACCGCTAAGTCGTTATCCGCGTTGTAAGCTAACGGCGTCAGTGCGCCCGCTCGCGTGCCTTGCGTATGATCGTTCCCCATGCGCACAATCAGCATCTGCGGCGCTTGCCGCTTGCTGTCGAAGTCCTTCCACTCACGAATGAATTCTTTAGCGCGCTCCACGTCTGAGTATTCCAGATCGAAGTTGCGATAGTTCATATCGACATACGGCGCCAGCGCTGGATCATGCACGCTTTGAATCTGGCGAGCACCTATAACCGATTTCAGTGGAATGTTCACGCACCACTGGCCATAGTCGCGAACTGTAACGCCCGCCTGTAGCGCGTTATCCCAGATGTACCCGGCCGGCGGCGTGTTCGCCGGCTCACCGCCTTCAAAGTTGTAAGTCTTGCTGCGGTGACCGTATTCACTGGGCCACAGCTTCATCGTGTAATCCGGCGCTATCGCCGCCGACGCCCAGTTATGCCCGTCCGCGCTGACGTCGGAGTTCTCATAAAAGTTGTCATAAAGAATGTAGTCACGCGCTAGCTGATGCAGATTTGGCGTGACCTTTTCTCCAAACAGCACCAATGATTTATCGCCGTTGCCTTTCTCCACATCGCCCAGAACCTGATCGTAAGTGCGGTTCTCTTTAATGATGTAGATGACGTGTTGAATCGGCGAGGCATGTCCTTCCGTGCGCGAGAAGAAAGCTTCCTGCGCGTTGGTCATCGGACCGTAAATCATCTCATCGCGGTAGGGAGAATTCCGCTGAACTGTGTTGCTGTACGTCGCCATCGCCTCCTCGCTGACTGGAGGAATAAACGCCACCGTCCCGGTTTGGATGTGTGCCACGTACCCGGGAGAAACCACCGGTCCGCCCTGATAAAGCGGCTGGTTGCGTACCGTCGGAACCGGTCCATCGGGGTTCGCCCGGCTTCCCAATCCCTTGCCATTCAGCACCACCAACTGGTTGTCATCAAGCATCCGCACCGCAGTGGGATACCATCCCGCCGGAATGAATCCCAGCACGCTCGTATGCTCGCCCGATATGTCTGCTGCCGCAATGGCGTTTGCGTCTGAACACGCCACGTACAGCCGAGTGCCGCTCTTGTCGATTGCCAATGCCGACGGCGTCATGCCCAGCGGATGCAGCGGAGTCAGCGACACGTTGATCGATTCCAGCATGTTCAGCTGCCCCTCGCGCGTCACTCCCAGTGCGTACACGCTGTTGGTATTAGCCGCCGCCACAAAAAGCCGCCCGATGTAATTCGCTTGCCCTCCCTCCCCAGGCGCTGGCTTGCCCAGCCACACCATGTCGCTTGGATGCGGGCCCACGCGCGTCTTCGCAATCTGCGCTCCGCTGTTCGCATCGTGCTGATACACCGAACCATCGGCCCAACTGCTCACAACCAGCTGTTTTCCGCCGGGCGCCACGATGATGCGGTACGGACGCCTTCCCGTTTTCCAATGGCCGATCACTTGACCGGATTGAAGGTTCACTACTGCAATGCTGTCGTTGTATAAATCGGCGGCATACAGAAGATGCGCGTCCGGCGAAACAGCCACGTCTCCGATAAAGCCCGGCCCTTTGCTGGACGTATCCGATACCGCCTGAAACTCGCGTGTGCGCGTCAGCGAACCGCTTGCCGGGTCTAATGACAGCTCATAAACGCTCGCACGGCTCCCGCCCCCCACATAGACCGAGTTGCCGCGCGGCGAAACCGTCAAACCAAGCCAGCAATCCGCCAGCGGAGTTCGCCCGATTTCTTTCTTCAGCCCAACATCAATCACGCTGATCGACGGCGGATTGTACCCACCGTTCAGCACCAACAGATACTTGCCGTCGTTCGACACAGCACTGCTCATCGGAAACGTATCCACCGGCACTTGCTGGCCCGCCGGGCGGATCGTCCAGCCGCTGTTCAGCAGAAACCCCCCATCCGGCAGCGGCCCCACCTTCTCCGTTGCCGAAGGTGGACGGCCTCCATCCTGCACAAACAAAGCGCCCGCCGTAGCCAGCGCAAACACAATAAGAGATTTCATCTCGTCAATAGCCTATTCAAGGAATCGATGCGCAATCGGGAATCGCCGGCCTACTCCAAATGCCTTCGGCGTAATGCGAAGTCCCGGCGCCGCCTGCTGCCGTTTGTATTCGTTGCGGTCCACTTTCCGGATGATGTCCCGAACCAGCTCTTCCGGGATGTTGCCTTCGGCCGCAATCTCAGGAACTGTTTCATACCGTTCGATGTACGCCCCTAGAATCGTGTCCAGCACTTCATATTCGGGAAGACTGTCCGTGTCTTTCTGGTCCGGGCGAAGCTCGGCCGAAGGCGGCTTCGTCAACGTATTCTCCGGAATCGGCGGCGGCATCCCCTTCTCCACGGCGCGGGAGTTGGCAATGCGCGCCAGCCGGTACACCATCGTCTTCGGCACATCGCTGATCACGCCCAGCCCCCCGCACATATCGCCGTAAAGCGTGCAATAACCCACCGCAATCTCGCTCTTGTTTCCAGTCGTCAGAACCAGAGAACCAAACTTGTTTGACAAAGCCATTAACACCATGCCGCGCAACCGCGACTGCAGGTTCTCTTCCGTCGTATCCGCGTTGTAGCCCGCAAACAATCCATCCAGCGACTGAACCATCGCCTCGTAACCGCACCCGATCGGCACTACTTCAAACCGAATGCCCAGATTGTGCGCCAGCGCGCGCGCGTCCGCAATGCTGTGCTCAGACGAGTACGGACCCGGCATGCCCACCCCCGTCACGTTCTCTTTGCCCACTGCATCCACCGCAATCGCCGCCACCATCGCGGAATCGATCCCGCCGCTCAGCCCAATCAGAACGCTGCGAAATCCGCACTTCCGGATGTAATCCCGCGTGCCCAGAACCAGCGCGTCATACGCGGCTTCGTCGGTCGACGAGACTGACGAGTGATCGTCTCCACTGCCCGTGACAGTGTCAAAAACGATTAGATCTTCCTCGAATGACTTCGCCCGCGCCCCCACTTCCCCCCGCGCCGTCATTGCAAAACTTGAGCCGTCAAATACCAGCTGATCATTGCCGCCCACCATGTGCGCGTACAGAAAAGGTAGCTCAAAACGCTCCGTGATCGCCCGAATAATCGATTCCCGCTGCTTCCGCTTGCCCACGTTCCACGGCGACGCATTAATCGATACAATCAACTCCGCGCCCTGCTGCACTTGCTCTTCAATCGGATCGCGCGTGTAGCGCCGCCGCTCCCAGAACTGTTTATCGTTCCAGGCGTCCTCGCAGATCACCAGCGCAATCTCCTTACCCCGAATCGTGCAGACGCTTTGCGACCTTCCCGGCTCGAAGTAACGCGCTTCATCGAAGACGTCGTAGTTCGGCAGCAGCATCTTCGCTTGCCGGAACACAACTTCCCCGTTCTCTATCACTGCCGCCGCATTCTGCGCCCCTATCGCCGAATCCGCCGGTGAGATGCCTACGTAGCCGATAATCATCGCCACATTCAGATTGGCCGATTCTCGCGCTATGCTCTGCAACGCCTCTTCCGTGCGCTCCAGAAACGAATACTTCTCCACCAGGTCGCGAGGCGGATACCCGGTCAGCGCAAGTTCCGGAAACACCACCACCTCCGCCCCTGCCCGCTCGCCCCGCCTCGCAAAATCCAGAATCTTTGCGGCGTTCGCCTCCAGATCTCCAACTGTGTTGTTGATCTGCGCAAGAGCGATTTGCATCGAAACTTCATTGTATCGGCGGGCCCGCGTCGGCTCTTTTGCCGCTGCACCATTTTCACGCGCCCAAGCGTCTAATGAGTGCGTACCGCCGGTCTTTAAGAAGCGGTACCCTTTAAGGAAGAGCCGGATATGCGCTGCTCAAGTCAAACCCTTCTCTACATCACGTTGGCTGCTGCGCTCTCTTCAAACGCATTCGCGCAACGCGGCTTTGCCGGCGGCCAGTCCCGCGGCGGCCAGTATCGGGGTGATTCAGCTACTGCCGCACCCGCCGGCTTTCCCTCCAGCACAGCTCTGGGCGCGGGCGCTTCCCTCGGACGCCCGGGCTTTCCGTCAAGCACCGCCATGGGAGCGGGAGCTCCCCCGCGCTCCGCTCTCGGTGGAAGCTTCGGCGGGGGCTATAACCGCGGTGGCTATTACGCAAATGGGTCCAGCGGTAGATACGGCGGGGGTCGATCGCGAGGCGGATCTCGCGACGGTTACGGCCGCGGTGGGCGTCATGGCGATTACGCGGATCTCCCGTTTTCTTACTTCCTAGCGCCGTACTACTATCCATCTCTCGATTACGGCTCGGCGCCCTACGGCGGCGCGCCGGAAGATATGCCCTATGATCCCAGCGCCGATTCCGCACTGGTCACTCAGAACCTACTCGGTGAGCAGGTGCAGAGGCTTTCGGCTGAACTAGCCCAGTTGAAATATGCCCAGCAGCCGCCTCCAGCCACGCAAACGCCTGCCCCAGCCGAGCCCTCAGCGCCAGTCATTCCCGTCACAGTCGTGTTGCGCAACGGCCAAAAGCTGCAGGTGCAGAACTACGCGGTCATGGACCACACGTTTTGGGACTTCAGCAAACAGCCCGCGCGCAAGATTCCGATCTCCAGCATCGATGTCCCGGCATCGAGCGAAGCCACAGCCGCCAGCGGCGGAGAATTTCCGCAACTCACTTCCAAGCCGTAAGCGTTAGCTCTTCAATAACGTCTTGCGCGCCAAATCGAGCGCCGCCTGTGTCGACAGTAGGCGAATCCGGTACCGGTCCGCCCCATGGCGAATCCGGATCACCCGTGTCTCCCCCGGCCCCGCGATTCCCAAATACACAGTACCCACCGGATCAAACTCGGTTCCGCCCGACGGACCGGCGTAGCCGGTTGTCGAGATGGCGTACGTAGCTCCAGCGCGCTTCCGCGCTTCCTCCGCCATGGCCCGCGCCACAGCTTCGCTCACTGCGCTGTGCTTGTGCAGCAGTTCTGGCGAAATCCCCAGTACGCTACTCTTCTGTTCGTCGTTATAAGTAACGAACCCCGCAACGAAAAAATCGGAGCTGCCTGCCTGCTCCGTCAATCGCGCCGCCACCATCCCGCCCGTCACGCTTTCCGCCGTGCAGATGGTCGCATGGTGCTTCCGCAACAGCTGCCCCACAACAATCTCCAGCGGCTCATCCGCATCGTTCGTGTAAGCCCGGTCTCCCAGCAGGTCCGCAATCGGATCGCCCACTTTGCGGAGCAGGGAATCGGCCTCCGCGTCATTTTCACCCTGCGCACGCAAATGCACGAACAGATCTCCAGGCGAAGAAAGAACCGTCGTCACCGGGTTCTTGTGCTGCATGTAGACCGGCGCAATCAGAGTATCCAAATCGGACTCTCCAATCCCCGTAATCCTCCAACTGCGCACCCGGATGGCTTGCGGTGGCACCACGTGCCTTAGTCGCGGCATCAGCTCGTGTATCACCATCGGCTTCAGCTCGCGCGGCGGTCCCGGCAGCAGTGCTAGTGCCCCGCGATCTGTCGAGATGAACTGCCCCGGCGCCGTCCCATTCGGATTCGCCAGCGCTTCCGCTCCCTCAATCAAATACGCTTGCCGCAAGTTGTTCTTCGCCATCGGCCGGTTAATCTGGCGAAAGCGGTTGATCAGAACCGATTCCTGCTCTAGGGATAGAACCAGCTTATGCCCCAGCGCCGCCGCAGCCGCATCGCGCGTCACGTCATCTTCGGTCGGTCCCAGACCGCCAATCAGGATGACGATATGCGAACGCTTGATTGCCATCTGGATGGCCGCAGTCAGGCGCTCGCGGTCATCCCCGATGACGTGTTTTGAAACTACTTCTACCCCCAGCAGATTCAATTGCTCGGTCACTGCAAGCGAGTTCGTGTCCACTCGCTGCGGAGTAAGCAGTTCGCTGCCAATCGCAATTATCTCGGCTTCCTTCGCCATCACCGGAGCTTTGCTTTCAATGAATCAATTCCAAGGCAGCCGGCGTCCCGCGATCCCTACATCCACGCGAAACAGGGCGTTGTGTGTAGCCGTAATCAGCGCTCGCGACGGCGTGAAAGCCAGCCCTACGATGCCGGGACCTGAGAGAAATTGCTCCGGGTTCCCCGCGCTGTCCAGGCGAATGATGCCCCGCCGGCCACTGAGAGAAGCTGCAACATACAGCCGTCCCTCCTCATCGAACGCCAGCCCTTGCGGACGTCCCAAGCCCCGGTAAAACGTCTCTACCTCGCCCGCTTTTGAAATCCGGTATACCGAATCGAAGCTCGATGTCGTCGGCCCCGAAACATACAGGTAATCCTCCGGCCCGAATGCCAGATGGTACGCCGCAATTGAGGGCTCAAGCGTCGCAAATACGTAGATCTGGCGCGACCGGCTGATCTTGAAAATTGTGCCGCTGCGGTCCCCCACATACAGGTTCTCGTCCGTATCGAACGCCAGCCCCGAAGCCACGCCCATCCCTTCCACATACACCGTCATGTTGCCGCCCGGCGTGATTTGATACACGATGCCGTCGTAGCGGCTGGATACGTACATTAACCCTTCGCGATCGAATGCCAGACCCGTCGGATTCATCAGGTCCGTCACGAACGGCTTCGAATTATAGTTGCTGTCTATCTTGTAGATCGAAACCGGTGATTTCTGCCCGCGCGAGCCGCTGAAGGTGCTAAATACATTGCCTTCGCTATCCACCGCCGGGTTCGCCACCGGATGCAAACTGTCGGCAATTTGGATTCCGATGTGAGTCTCCCGGATCTCGCTTTCAAGCGTGCCCGCCGTCACTACCAGTTCGCCCACCGTCGCGTCCGCCGGCACGCGCGCCACAATGTAGGAGTCCCCAGCCACCACCAGATGCGCCGCCTGCGTCCCGAAACGCACGCTCGGACGCCCACCCGACGCCAGATGCTGACCCCGTATGTGCAACTCGCCTCCGGTGATTGCCGCGGCAGGTTCCACGTTCGCAATGTTCGGCCGCGTGGCTACTGCTTGATCCCCGGTGTGTTGTTTGCTCGCCATATTTAGTAGAGTCTGAAAACCCCGCCTATATACAAGATAAGCGCCCCGTAAATTCCCGCTGCTAAATCGTCGCTTACAATCCCCACGCCCCCAGGCAGCCGCTCAAAATGGCGCACCGGCCACGGCTTCCAGATATCAAATAGCCGAAATAGCAGCAACGCCGCCATCCAACTTTTCCATTCCAGAACAGTGGCGCCTAGCAGCGTCACCCATTGCCCAAGCACTTCATCCACCACCACCAGCCCCGGATCTTCTTTTTGAACCAGCCGCGCCGTGCGAGTTGCCGCCCAAATCGCCGGCCAAAGCAGCGCCAACGTGATCATCAAAAAAGTGATGCGCCCGCACCCCAGGTAAACGTGTAGAAGAACCGCCATCGCAATCGCCGCCACGGAACCAGCTGTGCCGGGTCCCCACGGAAAATAACCGCACCCGAACCACGTCGCAATCCCTACCGCCACCCGGTTCACTGAACCGGACCTTCACCTGGTTCAATCTCTTCCGTGTCCTCGAACTCGCTTGCATGGTTGGGGTTCGAAATCACGTATTTCTCGGTGGCCCAATTGCCCAGATCGATCGTACGGCACCGGTCGCTGCAAAAGGGCATGTTGGGATCATCGGCTGCAACGTCTTTCTTGCACACCGGACAACGTAGCTGGGTAGTCCCCATGCTCTTATTATCGGGCCGGTAAGCTGGAGCGCGGCGTCACGGAAGGAAGAATCGAAAAAAGACTCAGCTCCCGCTTTGGCGAGACATACGAGTGCTCCGGCGCATCCACCAGTTCACCCACCAGGTCGTAATCGTGAGCCTCCGTCACCCGCAGCCTCCGGATTTCGCCCGGTCGCGGCTCACCTGGCCCAAAATCGTTGATGTAGCACACACCGTCAATCTCAGGCGCCTGCGTCGACAGTCGCGCTTCCCACAGCAGATCTGTCTCTTTCGACGGCCCTTCTACAATGACCGGAAATTCGCGACCGATCAGACGCTTGTTGCTCCGAAGCGAAATGCGCCGCTGCAATGCCATCAGCTTGCGTTTGCGCGCGTAAATTGTGCGCTTGTCCACCTTCGCATCCAGAAGATAACTCCCGCTGGTCTCTTCGTCGCTGTATGAGAATACGCCCAAGCGATCAAACCGCGCCGCCTGCACAAAGTCGCACAGCGCTTCAAAATCGGCCTCCGTCTCGCCCGGAAAACCCACAATCATGCTGGTCCGCACCGCCACCCCGGGGATGGTGGCGCGGATGCGTTCCAACAGCTGCAGGAAAATGTCCCCCGTGCCGCCCCGCTTCATGCGCTTCAGCACCGGTGCGCTCGCGTGCTGCAGCGGCATATCGATGTATTTCACCAGCGACTCGTGTGCCGCGATCGTTTCCAGAAGCTTTTGCGTCACCTTGTTCGGGTACGCGTACAGAACCCGAATCCACTTCGGCAGCTCTGTCGGAATTGAGGCAAGCCGCGCCAGCAGCTCCGCCAGCCCATCCTTCACTCCCAGATCTTCTCCGTAGCAAGTGGTGTCCTGGCCAATCAGGTTGATCTCTCGAACGCCCATCCCCAACATGCGCGCTGCCTCGCTCAGAACACTCTCGAAACGCCGGCTGCGAAACTGCCCGCGAAATTGTGGAATGACGCAGAATGAGCATGGGTGATCGCAACCCTCCGCGATCTTGATATAAGCCGAATGCCGCGGCGTTGTGAAAACCCGCGCCGTCAGGTCATGGTACAGATAAGGCTCGGCCGGCATCTGCTTCGGGCTCAGTCCTTCGCACAATGCCGTAACCTGCGAAAGCTCATTCGTGCCCAGCACCGCGTCCACCTCAGGCATATTCTTTTGAATATCGGACCGGTAGCGTTCCACCAGACAACCCGCCACCACAAGCCGCTGAGCCCGCCCTGTCTTCTTGTACTCAGCCATTTCGAGAATGGTATCTACCGACTCCTGCTTAGCGGGATCGATAAAGCTGCACGTGTTGATGACGATCACGTCCGCTTCCGCTGGCTGAGGCGTTAGTTCATGGCCGTCCGCGACCAGTTGCCCCATCATCACCTCGGTATCAACGAGGTTTTTCGGGCAGCCGAGACTTACAAATCCGATTTTCAAAAGCGATTGGATCCGGGAATTAAAGATGGCGGGAATGCCGCGAGCCCCTATTTTAGCAGGAACAACCGGCCATCGCCTCTGGCCGCCTGCTGACTTTCAGGCGTCTCCCGCGGAAAACTACCGTTCGGTGCTCTACTGGTCACCGGAAAGAGACTGCAAATATTTCAATCCGCTTACCCTCGATTTGGTGTCAGTCCCGCGTTGCGGATGGCTGTGTCACTCAGGCTTGCCCAATCCAGTCCCGCATTTCCTGCCGCCATCGCCGCCAGCATCTGATCACGCACCAGGCTCGCTACCGGAAGCGGGACAGAAAGTTCTTTTGCCGCATCGAGTAGCAGCCCGTTGTCTTTCAGGCCCAACGCCAATGTGCCCCCCGGCGGATCGTATCTCCCACTCGCAATCAGCGTGCCGTAATTCCGATAAATCGGTGATCCAAAAAGTTCCGCCATCAATGCCACGAAGTCAGCCGCTTCCGAACCAGCCTTGCGGACCAAAGCCTGCGCCTCTGCAAAGCTTTCCAACATGCTCGAGAGCATAAAATTGCTGCAAAGCTTGAAGAGGTTTGCATGCCATGCCTCCGTGCCGGCCGCGAAAGTGATTCGCCCAATCGCTTCAAAAATTGGCTGCACTTTGCCTACCGACGAAGCAGCTCCGCCCGTAATAATAATGAGCTTCGCTTCCCGCGCCGCCTCCGGCCGTCCCAGCACAGGTGCTCCAACATACTCATGGCCCCGTCGCCTATGCTCCCGATCCATTCGCTTGGCAAGTTCCACGCTGATCGTGCTTAGACCAACGTGCGAGGCCCCCTCAGGAAGCGCCCCCAAAATACCGTCCGGCGAGAATGTGACCTCTTCCAAGGCAGCATCGTTCAGAACAATCGTAAGAACAACTTCAGCGTCCGCAACCGCTTCTTTCGGCGTCAGCGCGACCTTCGCACCCCGCGTCTTCAGCTCTTCCGCCTTCCCCGCCGTCCGGTTATAAACAGTCAGCTGATGGCCCGACCGCAACAAATTCCCAGCGATCTCAATGCCCATCTTTCCTAAGCCAATCAGTGCCACCTTCATCTCAATACCCTCGCGGTAAAACGTAGCATAGCTTCTGACTGGAGAGAAACCCGAAACCGAGCCGCGACTGACAAGAAGCGGTTTTCAGAGCGCTAAAAATTCTCCGCGATACATCACTAGAACCGCCACCCAACTTACACCCCTCCATATAGACACTCCAATCACGATTACGATCCGGACTGGCGGCGATACCCCACCTGGTTATCAGCGCCTGAGCACACCGTGCAACCCGCGCTCGGGTACATTGAGGTCGTCTGCGGGCGAAGCCTTCTCAAGAGCGGACACAATTGCCGAATTATACCGATACAACCATGCGCTCTTGTGGGCTTTCCAAAGATGTCGTCGTAGTGCGCTCGTCCAAAATAACGAGCTTCTTTCTGCCTCCACTCGTCAGAAGAGTGCAATAAAAAGGCTTGGAACGCGAAATTCTTCAGGATCATGTCGGGCCTCATAGTAATCTGCCGGTTTGGAGAGGCTTCCGGCGCGTTACTTTCGTGCGCTATAACCAGGCTGACGTGACCCACGCACGGTTTCCTATCTGTAAGGACTCTTTGCTTGCTCGACGCTTTGTTGAGCTACCCGGACACTTTCCTTAGCCGCGTCCGCCGCTACCCTTGCCGCCTGCGCTTGAGTAACGGCTAAATAGGCAATCAGTGCGTTTAACAGTAATCCAACGAATGATGCAGCTAACGCGAAAATTGCTATGTCATTCGAGTACCACTGCGCTGCGTCTGGGCCGGTTGTCATCAGGCCTTTGTGGTTAAGCGATTTCCAGTCGCTTGAGCTTAAGGCCGTCGCGGCGTACTTGGGCAAGGTCGTATTGAGCCTGTTGCACAAGCCAGCCTTCCTCCGTGCCGCCAAAAACCTTGGATATTCTCACGGCCATTTCGGGAGAGATCCCGCGCTTGCCGTTTACGAGTTCCGAAAGCGTGTTGCGCGTCACCCCAAGGGCGGCGGCGGCTTCCGTGATTGTCAAGCCTGACGGCTCAATGCACTGGCGCAAAACGACGCCTCCGGGGTGCGGTGGGTTTTTCATCGTCATGGTTCCTTCTCCCTGTCTAGTGGTAATCGACATAATCAACGTCCTCCGCGTCACCATCAAAACGAAAAATTACTCGCCAGTTGGCCCGAACGGTTACCGCCCAAAAGCCTTTCCTCTGGCCTTTGAGCCGATGCAACCGGAACCCCGGTAAATCCATGTGAGCAACTGTAGGAGCGGCATTAACCGTCGCCAAAATATCCCGCAGCTTAGCAACATGTTCCGGGTTTACACCACTTGGGTCGTCCTGTTCAAACAGCCGTTTCAGCCCTTTGTGGCGGATTGTCTTTATCACCCCGAAGCGTAATCCGCCACGTGTCGCATGTCAATCGTAATGTTATCAAGTTTGTTGCTTTTTTTGGTGAGAAGGGCCGGTTTCCTTTTTGTGCTGCTAGCTTTTTCCTGCGTTAGCAGGACACGCCCACAAATTGCCGCCGCTAGGCAATTCCGAAAACTTACCCTTTGCGATACGTTGTTAACTTAGCCGGCACGACCGCCCGGAGCAAATCTTCTGTATTCTGCTTTGATGGCCGACTCGCCAGAAACTAATCACGCCTCTGAAGCTGACAAGCGGCGCCTGTCTTTAAACTCGAGAAACCATCAGAGCCATTTGCAGAAGTCTATCTACGAGAGAACACAACCTCTTACATACTTGTAATCGATCTTAATTTGGTTGGTGATGAGGCCAATATCCTTCACTGCTCCTAGGTTACGCAAACCGGAAATTGAGAGCCAGGAGCGAATAGATCCGCCCTGACGGCGATGTGTAGATCTACCCTTCGCGACTTGTCGTTACCGCATCCATAGTGAAGCTGGCCGCCCTAAGATCGTTCTTGCGAATTCGTACGCAGGTACCGCGCTAGACGCCAAACTGTCGCAGATGATGATCGACGTGCTTGTACATGAGAATGGCCCATTGCTCCGGTTTGAGTGGGCCGAAGAAAGGGTGCGGGTAACTGGTGCAGCACGCGGCTCCCTGACTTGCAAAGCTGTCGATTGCTGCGATGAGTACGGATCGTTCGCGCTCGAACTCGCATTTGGTCGGATCCGCCGAAAACAACTCCGGCGATGAAGGCGAGTTGCGGCGCATCGGCTTGTCGTTGCCTAAGACCAACGGCTTAATAAGCGAACCGAGCAGGGTGGCGGGAAAGGGTGCACGCTTCGCCTGGATGACACCCCTCGCCATTTCAATTCCTGCGGTGCAGTGGGCGAGAGTTTGAGCGAGCGCCATGCTGCCCCACTGCCGCTCGCTCTCAGGACGCAGTCGGAGAATGCGCTGCTTCGTCTCCTCCACCAGGATTGGTTGAAAGAAGTCTTTCATCTTAGATGGTCTCGATCGCAAGTAGAGGCTTGAGCACGATTTGATTCTTATGCGGGCTCGCCAGCGCGTGCGGCTTCGATCGAGGCGATGTCAATCTTCCGCATCGTCATCATCGCATTCATCGCGCGCTTGGCGGCGGCACGATCCGGGTTCGTCGTCGCTGCCAGTAACGCGCGCGGAGTGATCTGCCACGAAAAACCCCAGCGGTCCTTGCACCAGCCGCACATGCTTTCCTGGCCACCATTGTTGACGACGGTGTTCCACAGGCGGTCGGTCTCGGCCTGATCGTCGGTGAGGATCACAAAGCTGACCGTTTCATTGGGAACGAACTTCGGGCCGCCGTTGAGGCCCATGAAATTGCGCCCGCAGATCGTAAATTCAACAATCAGCTCTTGGCCTTCGGGACCTGAAGGCGTGTCTGTCGGTGACGCGCTGGTCTTGCCCACCTGGCTGTTGGGGAAGGTGGCGGCATAAAATTCGGCTGCTTCGCGGGCTTTCCCGTGGTCGAACCACAGGCAGGTGATCATCTTCTCGGACATCCTTGTTCTCTCCTCTTAGCTTGTTAAACTTTGCTGGAAGTTCAGCGCCCCGTTCGCCTGCGTTTGAAGGAGGCCTTCGCGGGGCGTGAACTCCGTCGCGGTTACGATTTTGGTCCCTGCATCAGAGCAAAGTGGCCGTCCTGATCGTCCGTGGCCTGCAGGATACGTGAGCCTCCGGGAACGTCCATGGGAGGCAGCAGCACTTTGCCTCCGGCATCGATCACACGTTTCTGCGCGGCTTCGATATCATCGACGGTGAAGTAGTACTGCCAGTGTGGCGGAATACCTTCGGGCATGCCGGGGCCTTTGCGGTTCATCATTCCGCCGGTGTAGAGGGGCTTGTCTGTCCGGAAGGTCTGGTAGGTGCCCATGGCTCCCATGTCGTGCGCAAAGTCCTTCTGCCAGCCGTAGTGCTTCGAGTAGTAATCGAAGGCTTTTGCTGCGTCATCGGTGAGCAGCTCATGCCAGCCCACGTTGCCCACTGCCATTTGATCCAGGCGTGGCCGAGCTTCTTGTTTACCGGGTTCGAAGAGCAGGTATTTCACTCTTTGCGGGTCCAGTACTACGGCGAAGCGACCGACACCGGGGATATCCTGAGCAGGCTTCACAATGGTTCCGCCATCCGCTGTTACAGCCTTCAGTTCTTCGTCGAGCGTTGCGGTGTGGATGTGCCCCATCCACTGAGTAGGAAGATCCGGCGTGCCCGCGCCAGCCCATGTCATCATCCCGCCGACGTCTTTACCGTCTCTACCGAAGATCATGTAGGTGAAGCCAGGCATGCCGGCGTCCTTGACGTCCCAGCCGACTACCTTCTTGTAGAAGCTGACCGCCTTATCAATATCATTGGTGACAAGTTCGTACCAAATAAATCCGTCTGCCATTTTGCATCTTCCTTTTCGCGATGTGTCGCTCTCAAGTAAACACCGTCCACATATGCTACCACTGAGAAGTGGATACTGTCTACAATGGTCCTCCCCATGGCACACTCTTTTTGAAACGACCATGAAGAAGAACGTCTCCATTGAGAAGCGTAAGACCTTTCGCCATGGCGATCTGCGCAACGCGCTCGTAACAGCTGGGCTTGAAATGGCCAAGGCTGGAGGACCCAATGCAGTCGTTCTACGAGAGGCGACTCGGCAGGCAGGTGTATCTCCCAATGCGGCATACCGGCATTTTGCCAATCAGTCGGCGCTGTTGGACGGGGTGCGATCCGCGTGCATCTCGCAGTTGGCTGCGGCGATTGAAGATGAGATGAAGAAGTGTCGTCCAGGACGCGATCGGCAGGCGTTTGCGAGAAAGAGTCTACGTGCGGTGGGCATGGGGTATCTGGGATTCGCGATGAAGGAGCCCGGCATGTTTCGCACGGCCTTCTCTGTTCCACCGCCGGTCCATTCTCCTGACCTGGCCAATACGGCGTCTATGGGCCTGAACCCGTTTCAACTTCTTTCGCTGGCATTGGATCGAATGCAAGAAAGCGGCTTGCTCAGGGGAAAAGGTCGCGAAGGAGCGGAGTATCTTGCGTGGTCAACAGTGCACGGGCTGGCGCTTTTGGTACTTGAGGGACCGCTGCATGCGATGCCGCCGCAGATGGTGCTGGCGTTGGGTGAGCGGCTGGTTGTCATGGTGGAACGTGGTCTCAGCTAGATGCATTATGCCGCTTAGTACTGGGAAACGGCCATGTGTAGATCTACCCTTGGCGACTTTCGGCGGTTTGAGCACACGTCGACGACCTCAACAAGCGTTCCCGGCGCAGATTAGAGCCGATAACTTCGAATCGCGGACGGTCGCGCCGGCAAACGAACCACAAGCACGGATACTGCGTACCCGTGAGCTGCAATGAAGAGGAGGGTCAAATGCGCGGTAAGTGATAGCGCGCAGATCGGCGTCGTTCCGCAAGTAGGCTCACTCGATCCGTTGGGCGATCTTGTCCCGGCCGAACTGGTGAAGGGTGAGCTGGGTGGCTCGATTTTGGCCGTCCAGGGCGAAGCTGATCTGGGCATCCACAATTTTGACGAAGAAGTCCCGCTCCGACTCGGGGTAGAGCCGACACTTTATATCGTTTGTCGCCTGCACAAACAGCCCATCGCCCTCGTGTGTGATAGTCAGGACGAGTTCGGGCGCAACCTGGTATTTGCCAACATAGCGGTCCAGGGCCTTCGGGTCCAGTTGCGTCTCGTGGTGCGTCTTCGGCACGGCTAGCGGCTCGCGCGGGTCAAGCAGGTGAAAGCCTATGTCGTCCACGCCGGCAAGGGAGCGAGTGTTGGATAGCACGACAACACCTACCCGCATTTTCGGCACGAAGCCAACAAAGGAGTCGTAGCCGAACGTGGTGCCGCCGTGCCACACGATCTTCCTGCCGTCCTGCTTGAGGACTTCCCACCCGAGTGGGTCCCCTGAGCTGCCCTCCGGCCAGCGCGTGGCACGCGTGTACTTCATCGCTTGGGCGAGAGGGGCTTTCGTGAGACCCAACTCCGCGGCGAGAAAGGTGAGCATATCGCTTGCGCTCGAACGCAGCGAGCCTGCTCCGGCGAGGGTCGGATCGTCAAAGCTCGGGACCTGCGCGAACTCGCCGTTGTGGCCCGGTGCGAGCCGCGCCTGCATTTCCGGCGTCAGCGTTATGGCCGTACTCTTCATGCCGAGCGGCGTGGCTATGCGGGAGCGCACCAGTTCCTCGTAACCGGTGCCTGCTCGTCGCGCCAAAGCATGCCCGAGCAGGCCCACGCCGAGGTTTGAGTATTCAAATTCCGCTCCGGGATCGCGCGTCAGCGAATAGCCGGAAAGGAACTGGTAGAGCTGCGCGAGGGTGTAGTCCGCAAACTGGTTGTTTACGTCCTTCGGCTTCAGATTGGTCGGCTCCCGTGGCAGGCCGGAGGTATGGGTGGCTAGCTCTTGCAGTGTGATTGCTTTCCCGCCGTGTTCCGGTACTCGAACCTCTTTGGGAAGGTATTTCGCCACGGGATCGGTCAGCGCCACCTCGCCACGCTGCACCATGTCGGCCAATAGCAGCGAGGTGAACACTTTCGTCACCGAGCCGATCTCGAAGACGCTGTCGCTGTCGAGCGGCCGCGGGTCGCCGTTGTCGGCTTTGCCGTAGACAATCACGCGGCGCCCTTGGGGTTCGATGATGCCGACCACAATACCCAGTCCTTGCCGTTCCACGTCGACGCGCTTAACCACGAAAGAAGTCGGGACAATGCACGCAAACGCGAGTTTTCGAGAATTCGCGGGCGCCGTGCACACCACTTAAACCGTGCCGCGACTAACAAGGAGCGGTCTTCAGAGCGCTAAAGATTCTCCGCGATACACCACTAGAACCGCCACCCAACTTACACCCATCCATAGACACTCCAATCACGATTACGATCCGGAATGGCGGCGATGCTCGACCTGGTTATCAGCGCCTGAGCACCGTGCAACCCGCGGTCGGGTACATTGCTCAGGCCTACGACCGGTAACTAAACCCTTGGCGACTCCAGTGGGTCTATCGCTAGCAAGACAAGCTCTTTCCGTAGGTCCGAAAAGGATAGTCGCTGGTCGACGGACGTTAGCGCGTCGGAGGTAAACGATGTCTGGTGGCTTGTCGCGGTGATTTCTGTAGCATAGCGCCGAAACCGCTTGCTAACGCGCGCGGCTCAGTTACGGACGGTGTGGCTGGTTGGTCTGAGCAAGCTCGGTTCTATCAACGACCTCAAGTTTGATTTCGTTATGCTAACGTTTTCGCCGCGACAGGCCACTAGGCGCCGTGCCGATGCCGGGGCTACTACTTTCCCACCCTTCCTTCTGCTCCAGCGCCGGATACATAGTTCCTATGACAACTCGGCGGAGTATTCGGCGGGCACAGTTATGCCGCGGCGGACGATTTTCTCAGTCATGATGGTGTTCCTCATCAGGAGAGAAGAGACCAGGTAAGCCGCTGTACAACCGCTGAGCAAGGGGATAAGCGCGGATTGCTGGTGAGTAGCTTCGTACGCAAACATCAGAGATGTGAGAAAGGCGCGCGAGGAACCGGCAAAGGTGGCGGCCATGCCGACGAGCGCTGCGATTCGTGGATCCACTGTGCTGAAGGCGGGAATGGTGTTCAAGAAAGCTCCTGTCACGGCGCCTAATCCGCCACCGATTGTGAACAGTGGCGCGAGCGTACCGCCTGATGTGCCACTGCCCAGGGCAATGGACCAGGAGACGAGTTTCATGAAGCAGAAGACGATCAGAAGTTGGCCGGACAACGAGCCATCGAGAATGTGTTCGATGTTGTCGTAACCGACTCCTAGAGTGTGGGGAGCGACTAAGCCGGCGAGACCTACTGCGGTTCCACCTATGGCCGGCCACCACATCCAATGAAGGGGAAGGTGTTCGAACAGGTCTTCTATCCAATAGACCAGCTTAGTGATGTAGATGGAGATGAAGCCAGCGAGCGCGCCCACGAGCGTATAGCCGGTGATTGCGGTAGAGGTGACGTGCGCGATGGTCGGCATAGCGAATACGGCAACACTGCCCACCAGGGACAGGCGCGCTGCCGCAGCGGTTGCGCAAGCGAGGGCGACTGGAATGAGCGAGCGGGCCTTGAATTCAAAGAGAAGAAGTTCGACGGCGAGTAAGACGGCCGAGATGGGGGTGCCGAAGGTAGCAGTCATCCCGGCGGCTGCCCCGGCAGCGAGCAAGGCTTTGCGCTCTGAAGCGGTGGTATGGATGATTTGACCAATGAGCGAGCCGAGTGCGCCACCAGTGGCGATGATGGGACCTTCGGCGCCGAAGGGTCCGCCGGTGCCGATGGATATAGCTGCGGAGAGAGGCTTGAGGAAGGTGATGCGAGCGGGAATGCGGCTTTCATTGCGCAGCACCTGTTCCATGGCCTCGGGTATGCCATGGCCGCGAATGGCTGCGGAGCCGTAGCGGGCCATAAGGCCTACGAGGAGGCCGCCGGCGACGGGTACTAGAACGCTCCAGTATCCGAGGTGGTGATTGGCAGGGGACACGAAGGCGGTGGAGACGCGACCGAAATACGCAAGGTTAGTGGACAACCCGATGAGGGCTGTGAGCGCGCGCGAGATAAGGACGGCAAGGAGACCGAGGGCGATAGCGAGTGCGGAGATGAATAGCGTGCGATGATCGGCGAGAAATGGTAGCGGCGGGAGCGAGGCGGTTTGTAGTGCCGGCTCGAGTGAGGGCGCTACGGGCAAGCCGCCGGCAGGGGTGTGATCGGCGGGGAGGTCTGCTAGTTCGGAGGAATTGATCATTCTCTTACTTTTTTTGGACCGATGGTTGAGAGGCAGCGGGTTCGAAAAACATGGGCGGTGTTTCGGAATCCATGCCGCTGCGCGAGACAACTTCTGCAACTAATGAGCGAAACTGTGCCAGACGCTCCGGTGTGAGACGACCGAGGGAGCCCAAAAGGCGCTCCTGCGGAGTGACGAAATCCGCTTTCAGCAAGCGGCGGCCTGCGGGCGTTACGCTGAGTTCGAGGCGGCGCGAATCGGTGGTAGAACGGATACGCTTGACGAGCTTGGCTTCCGCGAGACGACTGACCACGACAGAGACCGAGCTCTGATGAGTGTACGAACGAGCGGCCAGTTCATTCACTGACATGACACCTGCGGATGCCAAGGTCTGCAAGACGAACAGTTGGGCTCCGCTGAGCCCGAAAGTCTTTTGAGCTGCTCGCGACCCGATTTCTAAGGCATGTACGATCTGGCGGATGTAATTGATCACCGCTTGACCGTCAGACCCAGTTGCGGATGGGAGTTCTGGCGGGGAAGTTGGCAGCAATTCCCAATTATATATGGGACCCCATATAGTGTTGAGCGTTCCTGGCGGACGGGCGGCTCTTAGCTGTAAGATCGTGCAAGCCAATTGGCAATCGAATGGTCTGGGATTGTTCCCCCCATAACCCGCTAGCTGGAAGCTGAGGAAGCTACGGGCGGGATGAGATCCGCCCTAACGGCCCAGTATCTACCGATGGTGATCCACACGAGCAGTCAAATGGAAGTGCGGCGCAACTGTGGTTCGGCTTTTGCAAGCGATTGCCGTCGAACCATACGCTAGCCGTATAGTATGCGCCAACACATGCTCGCATGTTATGAAAACCTCGATCAGTGGTGGAGCTGTGGTGGTTGTTAAAACGAAAACTGGACGTCCGAAGTCACCCAGTTGTTGACAAATGGTGAGAAACCCCTCAAGGGTTTTGCGGAGCCGCAAACTCTATATTTTGCGCCACAAGCGTGCGCGCCGTAGCACGATCCAAATCCGCAGCCGCCTTACCTACATCCGCTCGTGCCCTGATCTCCCGCGATCTCGCCGCAATCAAATCCGTCTGGCGCTGCAAAACCAGGAATACGGACGAAGTCCCCGCTTGAAATTGCCGCTGTTCGCTTGCGTATTGATCCTCCGCAAACTTCCGTGCCGACTGCGCCGAATCAAGCCTCGCTCTCGCCCCCGCTACTGACTGCAACGAATTTCGGACATCCGCTTCGACCATCATTTCAAGGGATTGCTGTTGCGCCGTCAAGCGTTTCCCTTCAGCCACGCCGATTGCCAGCTGTGCCCCGGCAGTGCGGTTCCGAATCGGCAGCGACATCTGAATGCCAACCTGCACCAGCGGGAAATACCCGTTGTACAAATTGCTCAAAGACTGACTGTAGCCGCCCGGAAAAATAGCTGGTAGCGTACCCGAACTCAAGCCGAATTGCTGCAGTATCGGGTTCGGCGCGACAGCCAACGGGCGCCCCGACAAGCCTTGCACGCCAACGTTAGCGAACACATTGATTTGCGGCCGGGCCTGCTCCTGGTTCAATCGCGTATCCAGGCGGTTCACATCCACATTGACCTTGCTCTCGGACAGCTCAGGACGGCTCGCCAGCGCCTGCTTCAATGCGTACGCCAACTCCGGCAGGGGAGCGCCCAGATCAATCGACGTCGTCGGAACTAGGGCGAAGCTCCACATCGGATCGTCCTTCGACGGCAGCAGCAGCGCTTTCAGACTATTCTCCGCCCGCGTCAATCCCTCCTGCGCCGTGAAGATGTTTTCTTGAAAAGTAGAGACCTGGGTCTGGGTCTGAATCACATCAACGGCCGCCAGGATCCCTTGCTTCACCTGCCGCCGGTTACTCAAGTCCTGCTGCTCGGCAAGCCGCACCGCTTCAATCTCTACCGCTAAATCTTGGTACGCATAGTCGAGTTCCCAATAGGCTTCAATGGCCTGCGTCACCACCTCGATCACCCGCTGCCTCAGTTGCTGGCTAGTCAGTAACACGTTCTTGCTGCTGACTTGAAGCCGGTATCGATTCTCATCGAAACGCAACCCGCGCCAAAGCGGCTGAGTAAAGTTCAGGTTGGCGGACGTCAGAAATTCCGGATTCAAAACAACGAAAGTGCTGTCGCTAGACTGCCGCGCAGAAGAAAAATCAAGCTTGTATGTCCCCCCAAGCCAAGGAACGCTTCCACTCACTTGCGGGTCGGCATACAGCTCCTTTTGCGTCAGCTTTCCATTCGCCGCCCCTCCCAGTAGAGAAGCCACCGGAGTCACGTTCTTGATCCGATAAGCGTTAAGCCCCAGCACTGGATCGTAGTAGCCCTTCGCCCCGTTTACATTGAAAAGCGCTTCCTGCGCTGCAATGCGATAAACAATCAGGTCGCGATTATTGTCCAGAACTTTGCGGATGACTTCAGGCAACGTGATCGTCGCCTCGCCGAGTATCCCCAAGCGAGCAGGCACCTCCAGCGGTTTCAAAGCAGGCAGCTCCGGAGTCGTCGGTTCCTTCGCTGCTATTGGCCCGGGCGGATTCTGCGTCACCCGATTTTGTGTCACCGGATTTTGCGCCACTACCAATTGAACGCACAAGAAGAGCAACAGCGTCAGTCGCCGGCTCACGCCACGTCTCCTTGTCTCACAGGGGCCGCTTTCAGACTCGCGGAAGCCACCGGTTGAACTTCGGCTACCTTCCTTCCGGGGAATATCTGCCGCACCTTGCCGCTCAGTTTTCTCGCGCCTTGTAACGCCGGCCACTGCGATAGATCTTCAAAAAACGAATAGAAGACCGGCACCGCCAGCAAAGTAAGAACAAGGCACAACGACTGACCGCCCACCACCAGCACTCCGATAGAGCGATTAGTCGCTGCGCCCGTTCCACTGCTGATGACAAGCGGCAGCATCCCCGCCACCAGCGCCATCGTGGTCATCAGGATGGGCCGCAAGCGATCGCGATTGGCTTGGATGATGGCGTCGTATCGCGCCATCCCCGACGCCCTCAACCCGTTCGTGTGATCGATCTGCAGAATGGCGTTCTTCTTCACGATTCCAAATAGCAGCAGCAAGCCAAGTCCCGAGAAAATGTTCACCGTCTGATGCGCCACCAGCAACGACACAATGCCGAAGGGAATCGCCAACGGCAGCGTCAGAAGAATCGTGATGGGATGCACGAACGATTCAAACTGCGCCGCCAGAACGATGTACATAAAAATAAACGTCAGTGAGAACGCCAGCATGAAGTAATAGCCCGTTCGACCCAGTTCTTTCGACGCCCCCGCCAAACCCGTCCGGTAATCCGGATCCATGCCCATCTCAGACACGGCATGATTTAACGCCGAAAGAATAGCCGCTTGTGATCCACCCGGCAGAACGTTGCAGGTCAGCGTGACCTGCCTTTGCCGCGCAATGCGGTTGACTGACGAAGGACCGGTCCCCGCCCGCATATGCACCACTTCGTCCAGCCCCACTGTGCTGCGCTTGTTCACTGAAGCGACCGTCATCTTGCTCAGGCCCTCCACGCCGCCCCGGAACTGCTCCTGCGCTCGCACCCGCACATCGTATTGATCGTCACCGGCGTTAAACGTGGACGCAACCTGTCCTGCCACCAGAGTATTCAGAGCCTGTTCGATATCCATTACCGATACGCCCAAATCAGCCGCACGCGCGCGATCAATGTCCAGGCTCACTTCGGGCTTGCCCGTGCGCAGCGTTGAATCCGCATCGGCCACCCCAGGTATGTGCTTCATCTTGACCAGCAGAGCATCGGAATACGTCGCCAGTTTCCCCAGGTCCGGACCTTGGATGAAATATTGAACATCCGCATTACTTTGATTGCCGCCGATCGTGCTAACCAGCTCTACGCCCGTGCGGATCTCATTCGGGACGCTGCGAAGCAGCGCGCGCGTGCGCTGCATCAGGTCTTGCTGAGAAGCGCTTCGCTGATTCAAATCCGTTAGCTTTACATAGATCGACGCGTTATTAACCGACCCGTCCGCCGTGCTGCCATCCGTCATGAGCGTGCTCTCCACTCCGGGAAGCGCTCTAATCTGCTGAGCCACGCGCTCGGCGATCTGAGTGGTCGAGGCGAGCGAAGTGCCTTCGGGCGTGCGGATCAACACGTTGTACTGCGATTGATCGTCGGCCGGCAGAAAGTTCTTCCCCACCAGCATGAAAAGCGGCACAATGCTCAGCACCGTTAATACGCTGAAGCCAATCACCGCTTTACGGTGAGCCATCGACCACATAAGCAAGCGCGTGTAGTAGCGGTCAAGCCACTTAAAAAGTCCGCTATCTTTTGACGAGTGTCCGCTGCCCGCGCTCGACGAGTCTCCGCCGCCCCCACGCTTCGGCGCTTTCACAAAGCGCGAGCACAGCATTGGCGTCAATGTGAACGAAACCAGCAGCGAAACCGCAATCGAGAATCCCGAAGTGAAGCCGAATGAACTCATGAAACGTCCGACAATGCCGCCCATGAACCCCACTGGCAGAAACACAGCAAGCAGCGAAAGCGTCGTCGCCATCACCGCAAGCCCTATTTCGCGCGTCCCTTCAATCGCCGCCTGAAAAGGCGTCATCCCCTTTTCTTCGATGAAGCGGTAAACGTTTTCCAGCACGATGATGGCATCGTCGATCACGATCCCCACCATCAAAGTCAGCGCCAGCATCGTGATCTGGTTCAGAGTAAATCCCATTGCCGCCATCAAGGCAAAAGTGGAAATGATCGAAGTCGGTATGGCAATGGCGGCAATCACAGTCGTGCGCCAATTCGCAAGAAAGATGAAAATGATGATCGATGCGAAGATACTGCCTTCTATCAGGTGATGCTTGATCGAGTCGACGGCCGCTTCGATAAACACCGATTGGTCCCCGATCAGCTGTGTCTTCACATCCCTCGGCAGAGCAGCCTGAATCTCCCTCAGGCGCTGCTTCACTCCGTTAGCCGTCGCCACCGTGTTCTCGCCCGATTGCTTCGCTACCACCAGCGTCACAGCCGGAACGCCGTTCAGCCGCGCTGACGTCCGCGGCTCCTCATAGCCATCCTCCGCGTATCCCACGTCACTGACCTTCACCACGTAACCATCCCGGCTCGCCACCGCAATACGGTTAAATTGATCCACATCGATCACCTTTCCCGTCGTGCGAATCGTGAACTCACGCGCCCCCGCATTCAGGTTCCCGCCCGGCAGCTCCAGATTCTGCTGCTTCATGGCATTGAACACATCGTTCACCGTCAAGTTGTACGCGCGTAAACGGTCTGGATCTACCAGCACATGAATCTCGCGCCGCGCTCCCCCCACAATCGTGATCTGTCCCACTCCGCGTGCGTTCTCTAGCTTCTGCTTGATCTGTTTATCCGCGATCAACGTCACATCGCGCAGCGAACGCGGCGCCGAGACCGCCACTTGCAGGATGGGCGTCGCATCCGGATCGAACTTCTGTACCACCGGAGTCTTGGCGGTCTGCGGCAGATCGTTCACAATCAGGTTCACTTTGTTCTGTACTTCCTGCGCCGCCACGTCCCCGTTCTTCGCCAGTTCAAACGTGATCACCACCAGCGCTTGACCTTCTGAAGATGTCGAGCGAACTTCGTCCACTTGGCTGATCGTGTTCACCGCGTCTTCGATCTTCTTGGTGACCTCCGTCTCAATCTCTTCCGGCGACGCGCCCCGGTCCTCCACCCTCACCATCACCGTCGGTATATCCACCTTCGGAAACAAATCCACGCCCAAGCTGAAGTAGGAGAACACTCCCACCACAACCAGCGAGAGCACCAACATGGTGGCGAAAACGGGCCTGCGAACGCAGAGCTGAGCTAATGCATGCATGAGTATTCCTAAAAAGCCGCCGGGCCCGTCCGCGCCTCGACAGCTGCGCCATCGAATAGCTGCGACTGATTGCTTGTCACTACGAATTCGTTTCCCGACAGGCCGGACTCAACCCGCACTGCCTCACCCCGGCCTTCGCCCGTCAGAACCACCCGCATCCGCGCCTGCCCATGCTCCACGACATACACAAGGTTCGAATCCGTCGTCTTATCGCGCAGCACGGCTTGGCGCGGTACGAAGACACCATCTTGCCCACCGGGTAGAACAACTCGCGCCGTCGCAAACATTCCCGGCCGCAGCGCATTGTCAGCATTGCGGAAGCGCGCTTCCAACACGAACACCCGTGAGTTCGGATCTACCGCCGGATTAATCGCCGACACTTTGCCTTCAAACTGGCGATCCGGATACGCCGAAACGCCCGCCACCACAACCATCCCCACCTGCGCTTTCGCCGCTCGCTGTTCCGGGGTCTGCAACTGCAGCTTCAGCATTTTCACTCGCACCACGGTCGCAATCCTGTTCGTCAGCGCAACGTATTCGCCCGCAGCCACCGGCCGGTCGCTGACATAGCCCTCAAACGGCGCCTTGATATAGGTGTCCGCTAGCGCCTTCTCGGCTTGTGCTACCTGCGCCCGCACCGCCTCAAGTGATGCCTCTGAAGACGAGATCATCTGGTTGCTCTGGCGCGCCGCATTCAGTGCTCCCTCCAATTGCTGGCGTGCTCCATTGGCCTGCGCCTCCGCCGTCTCTTGTTGCGTACGAGCCTTCTCAAACGCACTGCGCGACACATCTCCCGAACTAACAAGATTCGAGTAGCGTTGCGCGTCCGCCGCAGCCATCTTTGCCTGCGCCTCGGCCGATTCGTAGTTGGCCCGCGCACCGGCCACTTCAGGCACCTTCGTCTCGTCGAACTTGCCCGACGCTAAGCCAATCCGCAGTTGCGCCTGCCGCACACCCGCCGTCGCTTCGGCTAATTGTGCGCGCACCTGCTGTAGCTTCAAGTCCGCATCGCGGTGGTCCAACTCACAAATGACTTGGCCCTCTTTCACCAGAGCCCCCACATCCACCGGCGTTCGGATCACCCGTCCCGCCACCGGCGGTGCAATATCCGATGCCTCCTCCGCCACAAAGGTCCCGGTTTCGTCGAAAGCAGCCGAAACATGCTTCACCACTACTTTCGCCGTCGTGACCGCGATCGCTTTCGGACCCGAGACTGGCGCGGATGCGGCCGCCTTCTTCCCTGTACAGGAACAGGCCAGTACAAGCGCCGTCAACAGCACTAGAGCTGGAGTGAACTTCATTGCTTCCTCCCTCTTTCCGATTTGCCCGGCCGCCCTGTCAGGCAGAATCCGTTCATCGCAATACGCGTGAAACTTTCAATTGCCTGATCGTCGGAAAGGCACTGTTCATTCTGCCCATGTATATATTTGCCAAGCGCGTAGTGCTTTGCCATTCCAACAATTGCCATCAGTGCTGCGTGCGGGCCTACTGCCGAAAAGCGGCCTTGTTCCTGCCGCCGCGAAAAGTAGCTCGCGAACGGGTCCACGATGCAGGCCGTCACCTGGCGCATGTATAACAGCGCCACCTCGTTTCCCTCCAGCGCCGCGTACAGCATCACGCGTTCGAACCGCGGGTCCAGCCGATGCGTGGCGATCACAGCCGTGATCAATTGCCGGATCACCCCCTCATCATCGTCGTGATCCATTGCCGACTCTAGTCCGGCAATCCAGTCCACCGCTTCCGGCGAATTTATCTTGTGGTCGATGATCGCCGTGTACAGGTCTTCCTTGGTTTCGAAGTGGCGAAAGATGATGGCCTCTGTCACTCCCGCCGCCGCTGCAATCTCCTTCGTCGTCGTGCCTTTGAAGCCCTTCCGCGAAAACAAATCGACCGCCACCTGAATCAGTTGCTCCCGCCGCTTATCCGCTGGAAGCCGAACGTGTGCATCCCTCACCGAGTCGTGAAGTAATTTAGAGCCCCGAAGTAGTTCCTCCGCAGGCTGTTTCAAACGTGCCACTTCTCAATAGTAAGTAAGCACATACTGACTTGTCAACCAAAGTGTCGTGTTTTCAAAGTGCCTTTACGTACAACTGCTGCTGGCCGAGGCGCGACAGTCATGGAGCGCTCCAAACTACCACTCTTCTCGCTGGAGCCGCGATGGAACAGGAGCGCTAGTGTCGAGTTTCCAAAGAGCCGTGACCAGACGATAGCAAGTGTTACCCACAACCGCTGCTGGCCGAGGCGCGACAGTCAGGGAGCGCTCCAAACTGTCACTCTTCTGGCTGGAACCGCGATAGAACAGGAGCGCTAGTGTCGTGTTTCCAAAGAGCCGTGACCAGACGATGGCGCGTGTTCCCCGCAACGTGTGCTTTCGGCAAAGATGCACACGGACTGTTTGATCGCAAGTTTGCACAGATTTTTGTTGCTGGAAGATCGTCAGGTAGATTGTGCCAGCGTGGCGCGATAGTTCCACGGCATCCAGCGTGCTGGCTCCGTGGCCAGTTGTCGTGCGTGCTGCTGCAGTTGGGTCAGGTAGTCGAAGGAGTTCACCCCGCACAACTCGCAGGTGTGGATCAAGCTCATGAACAGATCGCCGACTTGCGCCCCGTGTATCGTTCGATAAAATAAAGCGTTCTTGCGGTGCAGCACCGCCCGTTTTAAAGCCCGTTCGCAAAGATTGTTATCGAGTGGGGCATTGTTCCCTCGCAGGAAGGCGGTTAACCCGCGCCAATGGCGCAGCTAGTACGTGATGACTTTCCCTAAGCCCGAGTTCGGTTCCGTTTTCTTCTGCGCTAACTGTGCTTCCAGCCAGCAATGTAGTTCGTCCATCACCGGACCGCTGTGCTGTTGATGAAAGTGCAGTCGCTCCGTTCCGGTCAGGCCGCACTCGCGGGCTTCAGATTCGTAACCATACACACGGCCTAATTGTTCCAACACATGGCGGCACGCGGCGGGAAAGTTCGGCAGGATGTCGACGAACTGCCTTCTTCCGTGCGCAAGGCAATAAGCAACCAAAGTTTCCACACCATTTGGCAACTTCGACAGATTGCGCGACAGGGCATCACACATTTGGATGGGCGGGCGTAGCTCCGCCCCGCGCTGCCGGAGCACGTCGGCTAGATTCTCCCCCCGCATGCTGTCGCCCAGTGAAGTAGAGAGCAACCGGTTGTCCTTGCTGAGTCGAAACGATGCCGCTCGTGAAGACACCCGTGCGCGGGTCGGACGGCTCGCGCGCCAGTCGCAGCACCCGCATGCGGGTATCGTCATTGTGCAGCACTTCGCCTTGCGCCGCCTGCCGAATCAGTTCGTCCAGCGCCGGTTGGATCGTTTCTGCTGCTTCTGCGACGATCTCCCCTTGCGTGGCAGCGGGCAGCGGAATGCCCAGACTGGCTTGCAGCTTTGCCAAGCGGTAAAACGGGACCCCGCTGCCATATTTGAGTTGCGCAATCATCGCCGCCGTGCTTTCCTCGTACTGGTCCGGCCCGACTCCTTCCGGCGCTTCCGCTGTGAAGACCTGGCCGCAGGCGTGACAACGGAGCTGCTCCAACTCATAGACGGTTGCGGCTAGGGGTGCTTGTCCGACGATCCGCACCAGCGACCTCGGTTTCTTCTGGCCATAGACTTTTCCGATTTCGCAGGCGGGGCAGCGATCGCCGGACTGCAACTGGGCATTCCGAATCGCCACTCTTCGTGCTCCCATAATTGCTGCTGCGCCGTTCCGTCCGTGGCCGGGCTGCGGCTTTGGTTCGGTAGCGGAGACGCTTGGTTCCGCTTCTGCTCGTTCCGTGGTTTCGGCCAGTACCGCTTCCGTTTTTTCAGTGTTCCGCACGGGCTTCAGCAACTCGACCAAGGTGTGCAAGGCGTGTTTCAGTTTGTGATAGTCCAGGTCACTGAGCGGAATCTGCCGCGCCTGCTCCAGGATCTGCTCCAGTTCCGGCAAGTTGATGTCTACTCGTGGTCGGGTCCGTTTCATCTTAGGCGCTCACAGAAAAAAGCCGCGGATTAGAGTTGTTCGTTTAATGGCGGCGTAGAGCCAGGACAGGGTCCACCCGGGTCGCTCGATAGACGGGCCTCCAACAAGCAATCACCACCGCGAAGACGAGCGCGGCTAGCGTGACTAAGAACGTAATGGGGTCGAAGACGCCCGCCTGATAGGTTAGATCCGGCAAGTCCGGCGTTTTGACGAGGGTTGCCAGCAGACCGGAAAGGCCAAGGCCCCCTGCCAAACCGATCCCGGTGCCTCGCACAACACAACCGAGGCCGTCGCGCAGAATCAGCCCGATCACATCCCGGCGCTGCGCCCCTAAAGCGAGGTGAATGCCGATCACTCGGATTCTTTGTGCGACCAAGTAGGCAACCAGCCCATACACGCCGACCGAAGCTAAGAGCAAAGCCAATACGCCGAGCACCAACGCCACCGTGCCCGGGATTTCGGTCATCAACTTCTGAATCTGCACCGGCCCTTTTGCCAGTGTGATCAGGTAGGCATGGGCAGCCAGAGCTGGATGAATCTCTCGCACCGCCTGGCGCAGGAGGGGGAGGGCCTTCTCCGGCGCTTGCCGCGTCCGTACCAACATCCATCCACCTGCCGACGAAATCGGTTTTGGAAAGTAGAGGTAGAAGGTGTCGACCTTGGAGAGAAAGGTACTGCGAACCACCTTTGCTACTCCGATAACGGTGTAAACCGAGTGGGGAAAGCCGTTTTGTGACCCTGCGCTCAGGAAGAGGTGGCGACCGATGGGGTTTTGACCCGGCCAATAAAACCGTGCGGCCGCTTCGCTCACGACGACTTTGGCAGCGGCTTGTTCCGCTTCGGTGGGAGAAAAGCTTCGCCCGGCGAGGATCGGCACTCCGAGCGTGTCAAAGTATCCGTCCGAGACCACGTTGAATCGGCACTGCAGCGGCTGATGATTTTCGTTTTCGAAGCGGCTCGATCCCGTTCCCAGAAACGGAGCCCGATCGACCAACGCGAGCGAGGTGACTTCAGGAAGTCTCCTGATCTGCGCGAGAACTCGGCGGAGCACCATCGGGCGGTCCTCCACCGATCCGTCCACCGTGGTCAGATCGGCGCTCATCAGCAGAATGCGATCCCCATCAAAACCCAGGTCGACCGAGCCTGACTGCCAAGCGCCCCGGAACAACAGGCCCGCTCCGGCGAGAAGAATGACGCAGGCCGCCATCTGTGCCGTGAGGAGGAAATGACGCTGGCTGGGCGAAATTCCTTCCGTCTTCAGAGCGAGATTAATGTTGGTCCGGGTCGAGGCCAGAGCGGGCCAGACTCCAATGAGTGCGGCGGTGAGAACAGAGAGCGCCAGAGTATAGGCAAAGACCCGCCAGTCGGGCGCGACGTTCAATTGAAATCCATCGACGAGTTCATGCGAAATCTGGTCGAGAGCAGCCAAAGCGGCCCTCCGAAGCCCCTCACACAAGAGGACGGAAAGCCCCAAGCCGATCACTCCACCCCCGAAGCCGAGAATCAGACTTTCGGCACAGAGTTGCTGGATGACCTGGTGACGACTGGCACCTAGTGCCAAGCGCACGGCGATCTCCCGCTGACGCGCTGCATGGCGAGACAGTGTTAAGTTGACGAGATTGACGCAGCCGATCAGGAGAATCACTCCGACGGCTGCCAAGAGGATGAAAGCGATCGTGCCCGTGCCGCGAAACCCGACTAAGTTGGTTTGAAAGGCGGTGGCGTTGATGGCAGTCAGCTCACTGGTCCGACCGTCACTGAATCTCGTCATGCTGCCGAGGCGCCGCAGTGCCTGGGAAACTTGCCGGACGGTGACGCCCGGCTTGCGACGGGCGAGTACCTGCAAAGACAAAGCTTGGTGATCCTGGACCTCGTTGCCTCCCAAGAGGAGCCGTGATTGTGTGGTGAGAGGAATCCACAGATCTGGCATCCGTGGCGGCAAGTCTGTTCCATAAAAACCTGGCGGAGCGACCCCCACAATCTGGAAGCGAACGCCGCCGAGTTGAACGAACTGGCCGAGAATCGCGGGATCAGCCTGCAAACGCTGGCTCCAGTACGCATGGCTCACGACCGCTACCGCCGGTTCATGACGAGAGAAGGCGCGCCCCGGATGACACGGGATGCCTAAGACAGCAAAATAGTCACCGGCGACGAGTTGGACTTTGATTCCCTCAGGGCGTTCCGAAGCCGGTGTAAACGCTCCTGGTATCGTTTGAGACGAGGAAGTCGCAATCACGTCAGACACAGTGGCTAACTCCTTCTGCCACTTCGTCCATTCGGAGTAGGACACCCGGGTCGGCTGGAACCCCTCACCCGACTGCCGGACCACACGAACCAGTTCCTGGGGCGCTCGCACCGGCAACAACCGAAACGTCAGGGCGTCGTACAAAGTAAAGACCGTTGTATTCAGGCAGAGTCCCCCGCCCAAAGTCAATAAGCAAACCAAACTGAAGCTCGGACTTTTGGCCAAAAGGCGACAGGCCAGGCGGAGGTCACGAAGCCAGCTCTCGACCAGCGGAAACGTCCACAACTCCCGGGCTTCCTCCCGTAAACGGGTCACGTTCCCAAACGGGCGGTCACTCCGCTCACGATGAAAGGCAAACTCTTCGTCCAGATCCCGATCGAGGTGTGGGCGCTTGCGTATTTTTAAGAAGAACTTACGCATGTTTCAGCACCTTGCCAATGGCCGTCGAAAGACGGTCCCAACCGGCCTGTTGTTCGGCCAGTTGTTTTTCCCCCCGTGGCGTGATGTGGTAATACTTCGCACGCCGATTGTTCTCGGACGAGCCCCACTCCGACTCAATGGCTCCGGCCAGTTCCAGCCGATGCAAAGCAGGATAGAGCGAGCCCTCCTCGACGGTGAGCACCTCGTCAGAGAGCGTGTGAATCATCTCCGCAATGGCGTATCCATGCAGAGGTTTTCGAAGAACAGCTCGCAGGATCAGCAGATCGAGCGTGCCTTGGAGAAACTGAGGGGAGGAGCCGTATCCCATGTGCGTCTAGGGGAATCATACGCCAGCGATCCCTGGCGCGTCAAGGGGAAGGCAACAAGGAATGGACGGTGCGTGGGAGTTCTCGGTACTACCCAGTCAGGTGGCCGGTCCATTCACTCGACGCCACAGCGGCGCGACGGGTGTATCGGGGTTCCCAGCCGCCAGCAACAACTGGGCCTGATAGGGCCTCCAGCGTACGCGTTGCTCCGCAGCCACTCGGCCACCAAGGAAAATGCCCTTTCGACAATCGTTTCTGCGCCAGCCAGAATCCCTGGCCGTCATACCCTAACGCTCGGATCGACGTTGCTCGGCGGCTCCGAAACAAAAACAAGCAACCGGAAAACGGATCAGCGGCGAGCTTCTCGCGGCAGAGTTGTGCTAACGAGTCAATCCCTTTTCGTCCATCGACCGGCTCCAGGGCGACCAGGATGCGCATATGCGGCGTGATCTGCAGCATCAGTTAATGCCCGAGAAACGCACGGAGCAGGTGAGCTAATTCGGCAGTGGCAAGGGTGGGCAGTTCCAGGCGGAGCTTGCCGGGTGCCGCTTCCACTTCGATGCGACACGAGGGAACCGCCGTGGGTCCGACCAGTTCCACGAAGGTCGGTGGTGCGGGCCTGCGTTTGGCTTTCGGTTGCTTCCGACTCTCAACTCGCTTCTTCAAACCAACGTAATCTAGGTGCAGCGCCCGCACGGTTCGATGCACGCCGTAGCGGGCTGCTGCTTCGGTGGCGGCGGCCCAGAACGATTCCGGCAGGCGCGAACGAACGGGATGCGTGTTCCGATACTCCGTCAACTGTTGCTGGAGTTGCTCCAGATCTTCCGGCACGCTGGTCATTTTTTGCTCATCGGAGGGTCCTCCAGGGCCCTGAGCCGAAACTAACAGAAAAGGTTATACCTGTCATGCATCTCTGCCGGAAACACACCGTGTTTCCAAAGAGCCGTGACCAGACGATGGCGCGTGTTCCCCGCAACCGCTGCTGGCCGAGGCGCGACAGTCAGGGAGCGCTCCAAACTGCCACTCTTCTGGCTGGAACGGCGATGGAACAGGAGCGCTAGTGTCGTGTTTCCAAAGAGCCGTGACCAGACGATAGCGAGTGTTACCCGCAACCACAGCTGGCCGAGGCGCGACAGTCATGGAGCGCTCCAAACTACCACTCTTCTCGCTGGAACCGCGATGAAACAGGAGCGCTCCAAACTACCACTCTTCTCGCTGGAACCGCGATGAAACAGGAGCGCTCCAAACTACCACTCTTCTCGCTGGAACCGCGATAGAACAGGAGCGCTAGTGTCGTGTTTCCAAAGAGCCGTGACCAGACGATAGCGAATGTTACCCGCAACCGCTGCTGGCCGAGGCGCGACAGTCAGGGAGCGCTCCAAACTGCCACTCTTCTCGCTGGAACCGCATATGCAGGAGTGTAAACAAACTTCAGAAACACCACACTAGTCTCATGGAACATGGCAAAGGGCGGATCATTATATTGAACGGGACATCGAGCGCCGGAAAGTCAACCCTCGCGAAAGCGCTGAGGCTTAAGCTAGAACCGCAGTTCCACTACTATGCCTCAGACCAACTGGCAGACCAGCTCTTTAGGCCCATCGATAAACAGGTGCGTGGCGAATATAGATCTATGTTCTTCGAAGGCTTTCATAGGTCCATACCCGCGTTTGCAAGCGCCGGCATAGATTTACTTGTTGAGCATATAGTCGAAGAGCAGAGCTGGGCAGTCGACCTCAAAATTCTGCTCGCCCCTTTCGACGTTTTCTGGGTGGGCGTGCACGCGCCCATAGCAGAGCTTGAACGCAGGGAGCAGTTGCAGGGCGACCGCCATCATGGCGAGGCTTTGGAACACCTTAAAACCCATAGATTTTGTGAGTACGATATTGAGGTACAGTCCACAGATGCCATTGATCACAACGTTGTAACTATCGTGGATGCGTGGAAAAACCGCCTCAGGCGCGTCGGATGAAAGCGAAAGCCCGTTCAAAGTGGCGCTGGGGCATTATCATGCATGGCGGCTCGGAACCAGAGGTAGCCCTGAAGCTTACGAAGTCCGCGCCTCCCTTACCTCGTCACCAGTTCAGTCTTCGAATCCGAGGTCTCCGCTCCCATTTCATCTGCTGAACTACTCGGGCGCGCGAACCGGCTCAGCACCGCGTCCAGCTGTTCCGTCCGGATCGGCTTCTCCAGATAATCGTCCATCCCCGCAGCCATAATCTGATCCCGATCCCCCAGCATCGCCCGCGCCGTCACTGCCACCACCGGTGTGCGCGGACCCTTGCTCAACGCCTCTGTCACGCGGATTTGCCGCACCGCTTCGATGCCGTCCATCTCAGGCATCTGAATGTCCATCAGCAGCAAGTCGAAACGCTCTCGCGCGTAAGCCTCCAGCGCTTCTCTCCCGTTATTGGCAACCACCGGGCTGTGGCCGCGTTTGCGAAGCAGCGCCAGCAGTAGATGCTGGTTTACCTTGTTGTCTTCCGCCACCAATATCCGCAAAGGGCGTCCCGGCGCTTCTATTGATGGCGCAAGTGGGGCCGCGGGCGCCGCAGCCGCAGGCGCCAAGATGCCGAATGAGAAAGTGCTGCCGCGCCCCGGTTCGCTCTGTAACTCAATCGAGCCGCCCATCGACTTCACCAGCTTCAGCGAGATGGCAAGCCCCAGCCCGCTACCGCCATGCCGGCGCGAGGTGGAACTGTCAGCTTGGCGAAAAACCTCAAACACCATCGCCTGTTGCGCGGCCTCTATGCCGATTCCGGTATCGGTCACCGCGCACTGCAACTGCGCTCCGTCGTGCCGGAGTTCCACCGTAATACCGCCGCTCTGCGTAAACTTGATGGCGTTTCCAATCAAGTTCATCAGCACCTGGCGCAGTCGGCACTCGTCCGCCTTCACCCATTCGGGCACTGTTTCATCTATCAACGTCTCAAGCAGCAGGCCTTTGCTCTGCGCCTCTGATTCCAAAATCGAGCGAACCTCTTCAACTAGCGGCCGCGGCGCAAACGCCACCGGAACAATCTCCAGCATCCCGGCCTCGATCTTTGCCAAATCCAGAACATCGTTGATCAGGCTAAGCAGCACCTTCGCGGAGAATTGCACCGTGGCCAAATGCTCGGCGACCTCCGGTTGATTGCTCAACTCCAATGCCAGCTTCGTCAGCCCCAGCACGCCATTCAGCGGCGTCCGCATCTCGTGGCTCATGTTTGCCAGGAATTCACCTTTGAAACGGCTCTCCTGTTCCGCCCTCGCCGTCGCCGCGGCCAGTCCGCGCGTCCTCTCCGCCACCGCCGCTTCCAGGTCCGCTCGCAGCTTCTGTTGATTCCGCTCCCGCCGCCGCCATCCAAACCAGATCAGCGCGCTGAGCGTCGATGCCGCCCCCGCCAGAAAGGGCCAGGAGCGGAACCACGGCGGACGAATCACGAAGCCGCGCGCCGCCGGATAGCTCCACGCCCCGGCGCCTATGTCGCCTTGCACTTCGAAGTGATACGACCCCGGCGGCAGCTCAGCAAAGTGCACCTCGCGCGCGCGTGTCTCTATCCATCGATTGGTGTACCCAAGCCGGTAACGGAACAGCGGGTTCTGCTGTTGGTAAGCCAGCATCGTGAAGCGCAGCGCCACCGTCCGTGTACCCGAATCGAACACGTCGCCCGCCGTTACCGCATCGTTCCGCAGCAAGGCCGTAATCAGCGTGGATGGCGCCGGCGGAACGTTTCGCGGCGCCGGAAGGAAGCGCGACAGACCGCCGCTTGTCCCGATCCAGACCGCGCCGTCCGGGTCAGTCAGATAGGCTTGCGCGTTGCAGTCGTTTGAAATCAACCCGTCGGAGGTGTCATGTTCAATCCAGCGCTTGCCCTCCCACATCGCCACGCCACTATCCGTGCCGATCCAATGACGGCCCCGCGCGTCAAAGAACTGCGAGTAAATTAAGTTGCTCGGAAGACCATCGGCTGTCGTGTAATGCCGCAGCCGGAACCCTTCGCCCTCCCAGTCCAGCCGCGACAAACCCACCGCTGCAAAGTACGCAATCCATACTTCCCCCGAGGGTCCTACCGTCACCGACTGGACAGACGTATCCTTCAGTCCATCTTTCGCCGTAAGCAGACGATGCCTGCCGCCGCGTTCGATGTACAAACCCTTCCGCCCGCTCACGTACATGGCCCCCGCCGCGTGCGCGATCGACGAGATAGACGAACCGGAAACCGGCAGATGCACTGTCTCCAGGCGCTGCGAATCAGGACGAAGCAGCAGCACTTGTTTCGGGGTAGCCACCCAGATCGCTCCAGCAGAATCCCGCGAAAGACCGTTGATCGCAAACTCCGGCATCGGCTCGGCTGGAGGGTAGACTGTCTTCCGACCCGTCTGCGGGTCATAGCGCACCAGTCCTTTCAGGCCCGACTGAAACGTCCCCAGCCATAGAGCGCCGCCCGGCGCCGCCAGAAGGCCGTACACCGTCCAGTCTCTAAATGCGTCCACACGGCGGAAACGCCACTTACCGCCCTGTTCCCACCCTCGAAACAGCCCCCGGTTCGTTCCAATCCACAGGTCACCGAACGAATCCCGCACGATCCGCCAAATCTGCAATTCAGTCAGACCTTCGGGTTCGCCGAAGCTCTGCCATTCTCCCCGCCCCAGCCAGCGCGCCAGACCCCGCCCGCTGTACCCGATCCACACGGATCCTTCCCGGTCCTCCTTCACGGCCAGCACTTCTGCGTTCTGCAAACCGCTTTCTACCCCATAAGTCCGGCAACCGCTCCGCCTGCAGATGGCCAGACCCCCGCTATGCGCCACCATCACTTCCCCGCCGCGCCCCGGCGCCAACAAGATCCGATGCGTGGAACTCAGGCTCGCGATCTCACGAAAGCCGCCGTCGCTCCCATCCCTCACCATCAAGCGCTCGGCCGAGCGGATCCACAATTTCTTATCCGTATCTTCCGTGATGCTGTTCCATGGTCCGGTAGGCATTGCCTTGCCCCCCTTCCACTGCTCTACCCGCCCATCCCGCACCGTGCACAAAGCCGTGCCGCAGCCGAACCATACAGTCCGGTCGCCTGCCACAAAAACGCTCGCTACAGGTTCAACGCTCAACCGCCGCGGACTTCCCGTCGCCGTAAGCGGCAACGACCACAGCCCGGAGCTCGACGCTAGGTAGATTTCTTCAGAGTTGCTGCCGATCGCTTGCCCGCTTTCTAATTCCAGGTTGGCTGCGCCCGCGACCGCCACGAAGCGCTCGCCCGTCCAGTGGAAAAGCCCCGCTGTCGACCCCGCCCAGAGTTGCCCATCGCTCGACGTGTGCAGGCTGCTGATGGCCGCCGCGTTGCCCGCTACACGCGCCTCGAAAGCCCGGAACCGGTCCCCGTCATAGCGAAACAGGCCGCCTTCCGTGCTCACCCAAAGAAATCCCTGCCGGTCCTGCTCTAAGGTAAGAATCGTCGGGTTCGTCAAACCCGAATTCGGACCGTAATTCTCAAACGCCCAGTGCTGCGCCTCCGCCCTCACAGACAACAGCACCCAGACGGCACCCACAATCCATCGCGGTGGTGGCGCAGTCATCCAAATATGTCATCGGTTGAAAAGCATGAAGAGACGAGGGGAAATTCACCAAGGAGCCGCTTTCTATTTCCCACCCCATGCCATCAATAGGAACAATGAATCCTGAAGCTCACCGCTGGGGAAAATTCACCGCTGTCCTGCTTGTACTAGCCATCGTCTTCGCCTTCTTAGCCCGCCAGGATCTCGGGCGTTACTCCCTCCCGCCCACTGCCGCCCTGGCCATCTACGTTTGCTTCATGCTCCTGCTGCTCCTCGCCCTTGTCCCCGCCGTGCAGCCCGCTCGTTCCCTGATCTCCCACGCTTTCTCGGGCCGACATGCTGGTGGTGGCCTCTTCTTCCTCCCCATTTGGCTTCTCCCGTATCTCCTCTATGCCGCCGGAACCCGCGACTTCCACTGGTCCGCACTCCTCCGCCTCCTCGCCCTCGCCGCTCCTGCCCCCTTGCTCTACCTCGCCTTCCCCGTGCGCAAGTTGACCGCCTTCTCCTGGCAGGACGCCCTTCTCGGAACTTCGATGATCGTCGCCGTCCTCTTCCACGGCTTAACCGCCATCTGGACCGTCCCCGTCAACCTCGACTTCATGAGCCGTCTCTTCCTCCTCACCGTCGCTTCTTGGACCTGGACCTTCCTCCGCCCCGTTCCCGGCCTTGGCTATCGTCTCCTCTTCTCCAGGCAGCTTCTCCAAACCGCCGCCCTCAACTTCGCTCTATTCGCCCTCCTCGCTCTTCCCGCCAGCCTCGCCCTCCACTTCACCACCTGGAACCCGCACTGGCGCGGCCCTGCCCGCTTCTGCCTCGACTTCCTCGAAATCTTTCTATTCATCGCCCTCTTAGAAGAACTGTTCTTCCGCGGCTTCCTGCAAAACCTGCTTTCACATACCCTCCGCGCCCCCTGGCGTGCACAACTTGCCGCCTCCTGCCTCTTCGGGCTTTCGCACATCTTCCATGCCCCCGTGCCAAACTGGCGATACGTGGCCTTAGCTTCTGTTGCCGGGTGGTTCTACGGCACCGCCTTCCGCTCCAGCGGCAGCCTCATCGCCTCCAGCCTCACCCACGCCCTAGTCGACACAGCCTGGCGCACCTGGTTCTCGAAAATTTAACCACCTTCGTATTTGCCTACAGACAACCATGAACATAATGGCGAAACGTAGGCGTCAGTAAATTGTAAGTAGAGGAGTCGGCATTTCATGACTGAAACCGGAACGCCGGTTGAGAACACCAGACGAACCAATAGCTGGGGCATCGACCTTAACTATCAGGATGCACTCGGAGAGTGGCATGAAACTCCTGCGGAGACCATCAGCGCCATCATGCGCGCCATGGCCGCCGAACCCGGCAGCGTCGCGCCGCCTGACGACGACTCCGTCATCATCGTTCGCTCGGGCCAACAGCGCCCCATAGTCGGCCGCGCCACCATCACGCTCGAAAGCGGCGTCACGCTCACTTGCGAAACACGGCTCCCCGCCGACCTCCCGCCCGGATACCATCAACTACAACTCCACTCCGCCCACAAACCCAGCCGCTTGATTGTTACCCCCGGAACCTGCTGGTTACCCGAAAATCTCGAAACCTGGGGCTGGGCCGTGCAGTTGTACGCCGCCCGCTCGCGATCGAGTTGGGGCATCGGTGACTTTGCCGATTTAGACCGCCTCGCCGCTTGGTCGGCCACCGAACTCGGAGCGGGCATGATGCTCCTCAACCCGCTCAGCGCCGCCACCCCCGTCACCCCCCAGCAAGATAGCCCCTACTATCCCACCTCGCGCCGCTTCTTCAATCCGCTCTGGCTCCACATTCCCTGGGTGCCCGGCGCAACCGACGCCAAACTCCCCCGGCTCGAAGAGATCGCCCGCCTAGCCTGCCGCCTCAACCTCGACCGCCTCATTCAGCGCGACACCGTTTTCCATCTCAAGATGCAAGCCTTGGACCTGCTCTGGCCCCAATTTCAAGGCGCCCCCGCTTTCGATGACTACTGCGCCCAGCAAGGCCCCCATCTCCATCAGTTCGCCGTCTTCTGCGCCCTCGCCGAACACCACAACTCCGGACGCTACAACTGGCCCCCGCAATACCGCCACCCCGCTTCCCCAGCCGTCGCCGACTTCGCGCTCGCGCACCCAGATCGTGTTCGCTTTCACAAGTGGCTTCAGTGGCTCCTCGATACTCAACTCGCCCACTGCGCCCAACACCTCGCCCTCATGCAGGATCTGCCCATCGGAGTCGATCCCGATGGCGCTGACGCCTGGGCCTGGCAGGATTTTCTCGCCCCGGGCATCGGCGTCGGCGCGCCCCCCGACGAGTTCAATACACAAGGCCAGAGCTGGGGCTTGCCTCCCTTCGTCCCCTGGAAACTCCGCGCTGCCGGTTACGAGCCCTTCATCCAGACCATTCGCGCCGCCTTTCGCCATGGCGGCGGTCTCCGCATCGATCACGTCATGGGCCTCTTCCGCCTCTTCTGGATTCCCAACGGCGTCTCCCCCGCCAAAGGCGCCTATGTTCACTACAACCCCGACGAAATGCTCGCCATCGTCGCCCTCGAAAGTGAGCGCGCTCAAGCCTACGTAGTGGGCGAAGACCTCGGAACCGTGCAAGACGGCGCCCGCGAAAAGCTCGCCGACCACAATGTCATGTCTTACCGCCTCCTCTGGTTTGAAAAGGATGACCCCGAAACCTACCCGCGTGAAGCTCTCTCCGCTCTCACCACCCACGACTTACCCACCGTTGCCGGATTGTGGACTGGGTCGGACCTCAAAAAGCAGCACGAACTCGGTTTGCAGCCCAATGAGAAGGGCACCGCCGAAATCGTCGATCGCCTCAAATCCTGCGCTGGTCTTCGCTCCGACGACCACATCGAAGAGGTTGTCGCCGCCTCCTATGCGCTCTTGTCCAAAGCCCGATCCAGAATTCTTACCGCCGCTCTCGATGACGCGCTTTGTGTCGAAGAGCGCCCCAACGTCCCCGCCACCATGTCCGACAAGAATCCCAACTGGTCCATCGCGCTTCCCGTCCCCATCGAAGAGTTGATGACTTCTGATTTGCCCAAACGCATCGCCGATGCACTCAGGCGTGGGCATACCGGGCAAACGCCACGCGTTACTACCAGTGCGTCCACGAGTTAGGTAACACCCACGCTCTTCAAAGTGTCTCCTTACTAACTATGGAAAAACCAAAGTTCGAACAGCCAATGTTCGAGCGCCGTAAATTTTTGCAGAGTGTCGTGGCAACCGGCTTAGCGGGGTCCGCTTTCACTTCCGCCGCCCTCGCCCAGCAAAGCGCTACCCCGGCCGTTGCGCCCGCTAGCCCATCGGAAGCCCCTAAACTGCCGCAAGCTGCTTCTCCCGGCGAGTTACGCGGTGAAATGCTCTACCGGCCCCTCGGCCGCACCGGCGAAACGGTTTCCGCCATAGGCCTCGGTGGTTCGCACATCGCCAAACCGGAAATTACCGAACCCGAAACCATGCGCTTGATCCACCAGGCAATCGATCGCGGCATCACCTTCCTCGATAACTCGTGGGATTACAACGAAGGCCGCAGCGAACGCCGCATGGGCAGCGCCCTCGCTCAAAGCGGCTACCGCAAGAAGGTCTTTCTCATGACCAAAATCGACGGCCGCGACAAAGAAACCGCCGCCCGTCAGATTGAAGACTCACTCAGCCGCCTCCAAACCGATCACATCGATCTGCTGCAGTTCCATGAGATACTCCGCTTCGACGATCCCGACAGGATCTTCGCCGAAGACGGCGCGCTCCAGGCCGTCCTAGCTGCCAAGCAGGCCGGCAAGATTCGCTTCATCGGCTTCACCGGCCATAAAGATCCGCACGTGCATCTCTACATGCTCGAAACGGCCACCAAACATGGCTTCCGCTTTGATACCGTCCAAATGCCTTTGAACGTCATGGACGCGCATTTCCGCAGCTTTGCTCAACTCGTCCTCCCGCACCTGGTCGAGCAACAAATCGGCGTGCTGGGCATGAAGCCCCTGTGCGGCGGCGACGGCATCGCGCTCAAAAGCAACACCGTCCAACCCCTCGAGTGCCTGCATTACGCGCTCAACCTGCCAACCTCCGTCGTCATCACCGGCATCGACAAGCAACAGGTTTTAGATCAAGCCTTCGAAGCCGCCAAAACATTCAAGCCGATGGACGGCCAACAACTCACGGCGCTCCTCGCGAAAACGCAGCAGGCGGCTGTCAGCGGCAAGTATGAGCTGTTCAAGACAACCGCCCATTTTGATACCACCGCCAGACACGCCGATTGGCTCGGCAGCGATACGCCCGCTGTCCAGAAGCTTGCGCCCCAGAGTGCCGGTTAGCCTCGCAGCCCGTCGATAAATTTCTCGATGCGGTCCAGCCCCCGCTCCAGTTCGCCCATGGATGTGGCGTAAGAGATACGGATGTGGTCGTTGGTCCCAAACGCCTCGCCCGGCACCACCGCTACGTGTTCTTGCGCCAGCAACTCGCTCGAAAATTCCAGCGAGTTCTTCACCCGTCCGCTCCCGTACGCCACGCTGATATTCGGATAGGCGTAGAAGGCGCCCTTCGGCATCACAATCGAAATCCCGGCTATTTTCCGCAAGCGCCCGACCACAAAGTCACGCCGCCTTCGGTATTCAGCCAGCATCCCCGGAATCGAATCCTGCGGACCGCGCATCGCTTCCACCGCCGCTTTCTGAGCAATAGACGTCGGGTTCGAAGTGCTGTGGCTCTGCAATTTCATCATGGCCCCTATCACCGCTGCGGGCGCCAGCGCGAACCCGATCCGCCACCCCGTCATCGCATACGTCTTCGATAGCGACCCGGCCACCACCACCGTTTCTTTCGCCCCCTCCACGCTCGCAATCGAGAACGGCTTCGCCTCGTACAGGAACTGGCAGTAGCACTCGTCCGTCATCAGAAAGATCTCGCGCTTTGCCGTCAGCTCGTAGATCTTGCGGAACTCCTGATCGGAAAGCACCGCGCCGCTCGGGTTCCCCGGTGAGTTGATAATCAGCAGCTTCGTCTTCGGCGTGATGTGTCGCTCAATCAGAGCCGCCGTCACTTCGAACCCCGTGGCCTCGTCCGTCTCGACAAAAACGCAAGCGCCGCCCGCGTAGTTCACCACGTCCTTATAGGTCACCCAATAGGGCGCCGGAATGATGACCTCATCGCCCGGATTTACCAGCGCCTGGATCAGGTTGAAGATGGCGTGCTTGCCCCCTACCGTCACCAGGCATTCAGACGCCGCGTACTTGGTCCCGAAATCGGCCCGGTGCCGTTCGCAGATCGCTTCCCTCAGTTCCGGCGTGCCCCCGGCGTTGGTGTACTTTGTGAAGTTCGCCGCAATCGCCTCGATACCCGCCTGCTTAATGTTTTGCGGCGTCGGGAAATCGGGCTCGCCCGCTCCAAAGTCCACCACGTCCGCCCCTTCCCGGCGCAGCCGCTCGGCGTCTGCCGACACCTTCAGAGTGGAGGAAATGCTGATGCTCGATATACGTTCGGCAATCTCGGCAGTGGCTTGCATAATCGTGGTCAATCTACTTTACCGTTTGCCGCCCCAATCGGGCGCGCAGCCGGCCCGCAATGTTCCCCGGAACGAAGCTCGAAACATCTCCGCCCAGCGTGTGAATCTCCTTGATCATGCGTGAGCTGATAAACGAAAATTCTTCCCCCGCCATCAGAAATATAGTTTCCGTTTCGGGCCGCATCCGCCGATTCATCAGCGCCATCTGCAACTCGCTCTCGTAATCGGAGATCGCCCGGATCCCTCGCAAAATCGCGTTTGCTCCCCGCCGCCCCGCGTAGTCGACAAGCAACCCCGCGAAGGAATCCACTTCCACATTCGCGAACGGAGCAGTCGCTTCCCGCATCATCTCGAGCCGTTCTTCTACCGTGAAGAGCGGCTGCTTTTGTGTGTTGTTCAGAATCGCAACAATGAGTTGATCGGCCAGGCGGCTGCCCCGCGCCACAAGGTCCAGATGACCGTTCGTCGGCGGATCGAAGGAGCCGGGATAAATGGCGACGACTCGGCGTTCGGGCGAAGACAAACTTGAGTGTATCCGAACACCCCTCGTGTCCACTCCTCTGCCTCTACCGCCGTCGCACGTCCACCGATCGCACTTCGCCGCTTTCTAAATTCACCGCACAGGAGAAATCCATCGAATCCGATCCATCTCGGCGCGCCGCCCTGACATTCCCGATCACCGCGTCGTTCCCACCCGGCCGGTCGTCCACTCGAAGCCCTTGAAAGTCCATCCGGTCATAGCCGTCTCTCCTGAGCCGATCCTCCACCCCGCGTTGGCACGCCTGCAGCACGTCTCCGTTCCGAGTGCCCTCCCGGCGGTCGTATCCCGGCGCAGCGCCGCCGCCCTCCAGCGCATCGATTTGCGCCGACCGCACGCTCCCGTTCTCAAAGTTGACCGAACACGAGAAGCGATAACTCTCCTCCCGCCCATCTCCGCGCCGCACGTCAAATGTCCCCAGAACCCAGTCCCGCCTCCCGGGGCTGTCATCGAGCGCCGTTCTCCGAAACGCGATGTCACGCGCCCGCAATCGCTCACCAGCTTGCTGTCTCACCGCGTCCTGGCAAACACGTACCGCCTGATCTGTTGAGAATCGCCCGCTCATTTCTCGATCTCCGTCAGCCGGCCGATTCGTCCACCTGCGGTCCGGATTCCCGCCGCGATCTTGCCCCCCGCCGTTGTATTGACCCGGCCCGCGATCTTGCCCCGGGCTGTATTGACCCGCGCCGCGATCCTGACCCCCGTCGTTGTATTGACCCGCGCCGTTGTATTGACCTCGACCGCGGTCTTGACCCCGGCCGTTGCTCTGATTTGGATACGCGCCGCCCCCGCTCCACGTCAAATCGAACGTGTACCCTTCGGTCCCGGCTTTCGGATCGTCAATTCGCACCACCGCCACCCCGCCGTTCCGCGGATCTTGGGTTAAGTTCACCTTCCCCCGCCCGTCCACTCCCGCAAAGCGAAAATCCGCCGGATTCGCCGGCATCACGCCCGAGCATTCGAACCGTCGCCATTCCGGCGGCTGCCCCCACAGGTTCCGCAGCGTCGCTGTGTCGCCGCGAACTTGCACTTCCGCCGCTCCATCCACCACAACTTCAATCGTGCACTTACCCCGGTCTCCATTGCCCCCGGTCAGCGTCGCCCTCCTTTGCAGGCCCTGCCCGCTGGCGATTCCCGCTCCCACAGCCACTACCGCTACTCCGATACCTATACGAATGTTCATTCTCAACCCCCTGCCCTCCTTAAGTGTGACGCATTCCGGAGCCCCGTAGGGATCAGACATGTCCGGCCCGAACCGAGACGCGCCCGTCAGCAAGCCCGAACCGAGACGCGCGCGACAGCAAGCGTTGCTCTGTCCCGAATCAAACCCAAACCGAGACGCGCGCGTCAGCAAGCGTTGCTCTGTCCCGAATCAAGCCCGATCGCGCCGCGAGCCACCCCCGGGCGACGTGCCTAGCGAGTAAAACATGTAAAACAAGACGTCCCGCTCTTGACGCGGAGCCCGCTCACCCGGCCAACAGAACCTCTTCAACCATCTACACCCGCCCACGTTCCTGCGCCAACCGCTCCGCCAAAAACACCTTCAGCAGCGACTGATACGGAACATCCCGCTGATTCGCCAGCACCTTCAAATCCTCAATCATCGCTACCGGCAGCCGCAGCGAAATGGTCCGCAGCGACGGCTTCAGATTCGGGAACTTGTGCCGTCCGGCTGCCTGCCAGTCGATGAACTCGGTCGAATCGCGCTTGGCCCAAAACTCGCGCTCTTCCTCTTCAGACCTGAACTCAGGAACTCTCTTTTTCTCGCTTGCCATACGCCTCCTGCTCTCGTGTGTTCATATCCCGAGCCGATATCACTCGAATCATCTTGCGCCGGATGGTAAAAGCCAGGAATAAATGACGGCCCCGGGCGGTCTGCCCCAACGCGTAATACCGCTTCTCCCGTCGCGAGTGACGCACGTCCCCACCCACCACCAAAGGTTCGTGGAAGAAGACCTCTTCCGCCTCTTCCGGGGTGACCCGATGCCTGTCCCAGTTCTTCTGAGCATTCCATTCGTCCCAATCAAACCCGGCACATTCCTGGAGCGGGTCCCTGTGTTCCGCCACAGTATTTAGTATATGTCAGACATATACACGTCCCCCACTTCGATATGCGCGGACGTTCCCCAGCGCTCCACCAGGGGGGAGAAGCAGGGGGAGAAGCAGGGACGGAGAAGCAGGGAGAAGCAGGGACAGTACACGCAATTCCCACTTCCACGCAAGCCCCTCCTTTCCCTGCTCCTGGTAACATGCTTAGCATCGATGCTCGATCTGAGCCCGAATGATCCGATCATCAAAACCTATCTCAACGACATCCAGCACTTAGAGACTCAGCAAGTCACTCACGAACTCGGTCTGAAAGGCCCTTTTCATAATCTGCTGGACAAAGCCGCCAAGAAGCGCGGCTGGACGTTGGTCCCGGAGCTTTCCACTTATTCAGGCGGCTGTCGTGTCGTTCCCGACGGCACCGTGCGTGACGAGTTTCGCCTCGCCCGCGGCTGGTGGGAGGCCAAGGATACTTCGGATAATCTCGCCGCCGAGATTGGCAAGAAGCTGAAAGCCGGATATCCCAACCGCAACACCGTCTTCGAAGATACCCGCACTGCCGTGCTCTACCAGGATCGCAGCGAAGCCGGCGAGTTCGCCCTTCGCGAACCAGTCAAAATTGCCGATCTCCTCAACCGCTTCTTCTCGCACGACGAATCCGACGAGCGCGAATTCCACCGCGCCATGGACGAGTTCAAGAGCCGCATTCCCGATCTCGCCCAGTCGCTCCATGAGCACATCTCGGAAGCGCACAAGAAGAACCCCCGCTTCAAACATGCCTTCGCCGCTTTCGTCACGCTCTGCCGTGAGTCCCTCAACCCGGAGTTGTCGGAGCACATGGTTGACGAGATGCTCATTCAGCACTTGCTCACCGAGCGCCTCATGCGCAACCTGTTCCAAAATCCCGACTTCACCCACCGCAACGTGATCGCCGCGCAGATTCAGAACGTCATCGACGCGCTCGCTTCCGGCAGCTTCTCCACCTCCCAGTTCCTCGCCAAGCTCGATCCTACTACAAAGCCATCGAACGCGAAGGCGCAAACCTCCGCCACTTTACCGAAAAGCAGGACTTCCTCAACTCCGTCTATGAGCAGTTCTTTCGCAAATTTTCGCCCGATGTCGCCGACACCCACGGCATCGTCTACACTCCGCGCGAAATTGTCGATTTCATGTGCAACTCCGTCGAAGCGGCACTCTGGGAACACTTCGGCCTCACCCTCTCATCGCCCGACGTCGTCATCCTCGACCCTTGCACCGGCACCGGTAACTTCATCGTCAACCTAATCGAGCGCATACCCGGTAGAGCCTTAGAGGATGCCTACGCCAACCGGCTCTTCGCCAACGAAGTGATGCTCCTGCCCTACTATGTCGCGAGTCTCAACATTGAGCACGCCTACTACGAGCGTATGCGCAATTATGAGCCGTTCAATGGCCTCTGCTTTGTCGACACGCTCGATATGGCCCAGGCGAAACAAATCGGTATGTTCACGCCGGCCAACACCGACCGTGTCGAGCGCGAGAGGAAAGCCGCCATTACCGTCATCCTCGGCAATCCGCCTTATAACGTCGGTCAAAAGAGCGAGAACGACAACAACAGGAACCGGAAATACAAGGTTGTCGACGAACGAATTCGCGACACCTACGCCAAGGATTCGAAAGCCACCAACAAAAACTCACTCTCCGACATGTACGTCAAGTTCTTCCGTTGGGCCACTGACCGTCTCGGCGATCGCGACGGCATCGTCTGCTTCGTCTCGAACAACAGCTTCGTGGACCAGCACGCGTTTGACGGCATGCGAAAAAACCTCAAGCACGACTTCGAAGCCGTAGATCACATCGACCTTCATGGAAACGTACGCCGCAATCCCAAGTTGTCCGGAACCACACACACAACGTCTTCGGCATTCAGGTTGGCGTCGGCATCACATTAGCTATCAAGAAGCGCGGACTCAACCCACGGCTCCGGTATTTTCGGGTGCCGGAGTTCTGGCGAAAACGCGAGAAGCTGGATTTCTTAGGTGCAGGCCAGATTGCGTGGCACACGGTCGCACCCGATCCCCGACACTCCTGGATTCTGCTGGATAACGCGGATGAGTATGGCGAATATCTATCCCTCTCAGAAATCTTTGGTCTCTACACAGTAGGCGTGAAAACGAATCGCGACGATGTCGTCTATGACTGGGATCCCGAGAAGCTCGGTACACGGATAAACAGATTTGTAGCCGACTACAATGCCGAGATCCACCGTCACAAAGTGGACCCAAGCGCCAACTGGCCAGACCACATTAAATGGAGCGAAACGTTAAAAGCTGCCGCATCGCGTGGTTCCGTCCTCTCCTTTGACCGCGATAAAATCACGCCCTCACTTTATCGCCCATTTACAAAGAAGTTATTGTATTTTGATCGTCTAGCGAACGAACGTGTTTATCGATGGCCAAAAATTTCCGGTCGAGTGATCTGGGTGAAAGTCGGTGCAGCGTGGCCGTTTTTCGCCTTGATGTCCGACGTGATTTGCGACTTGCTCCCACAAGGCGGATCCCAGTGCTTCCCTCTCTCTCACCTCAACCATTCCGCCCTCACCCAATTCCGCCAGACTACTCCGACAACTCGATCACCAAAGAAGACATCTTCCATTACATCTACGCGATCCTGCACCACCCTGCCTATCGCGCCCGCTACGCCCAAAATCTAAAACGCGAGCTACCGCGCATCCCCTTAGCGCCTGATTTCCAGGCCTTCGCTAACGCCGGAAAAGAACTCGCCCGCCTTCACGTCCACTACGAATCGCTCGAACCCTGGCCCGTTGAATACACCGAGCGTAAAGATGTCCCTTTCTCCCAACGCGTCACCAAGATGAGGCTCAGCAAAGATCGAACCTCCCTCCAGGTCAATGACTCACTGATGCTCGCGGGTATCCCGGCGCAAGTCTTCGAATACCGGCTAGGCTCAAAGTCAGCCGTCGAATGGATTGTCGATCAGTACCAAGTCAAAGGCGAGTCCGACCCCAACCGCGAAGACGACTCCGGTTACATCGTGCGTCTCGTCGGCCAGGTGGTACGCGTCAGCATTGAAACCGTTCGCATCGTTAAGAGCCTCCCGAGTTTCGCCCCGGCAAAATCGTAGACTCTCCCATGCAGGAACTCTCCCCGCGCCAAAAACCAAAATGAAAAAACGAACCCAGTCAGGTTCGTTCGGTAAAAACGCCTTCCCCCCGGAAAACCACCACTCGCCTCAGCCCCGGTCACAAAATGTAAAAATCGCCCATCCCGCCCAAAATCAACACATTCCTCCGCCGAAAACCGTCGCGCCGCGCATCCCCGTTTCAAACTCAGGCACGAAAGCGCAAGCTTTGCCAGACCAGGAACCAGCTATGGACGATTTCGCCCCGGATTTAGAATCGACAGGCCGAGAGTCGGTCGAACGGAATCTTGTCGACTTCCCTCCGTCCGACGTCCCAGCCGGAACAGAGGCCAACCAACCCCCCGTCATCCCCGCCAAACCTGGCCGCGCCACCGGCCCCCGCACCCCTGAAGGCAAAGCCAAATCCGCCCTGAACCGCCTCACCCACGGCTGCCGCTCCGAAATAGCCGTCTTGCCCCACGAAGATCCCGCCGAATACGCCGCCACCGTCAAAGACTGGTTCGATCAATACGACCCGCATCAGCATGACGAAATCACCCTGGTCGAAGAAACCGCCCTCGCCCACTGGCATTTTCAACGCGCCTCGAAACACCTCCAGGAGATCGAATCCCACCTCCCCGGCAACGCCTGGAACTGGACCGAAGAGCACCAGCAGCTCTACAGCAATTTCACCCGCTACAAAACCACTGCCGAGCGCTCTCTCATTCGCTGGTACAAGGAACTCGAAGCCTATCAAGGCCGTGAACTCCGCTATGAGCAGGCTCGCGAAGCCCTCCGCGCCAAAACCGCTGCCGTCCAACTCGCCTGGATGAAGGGCCGCGAACAAACCCTCACCGAAGACTTCAAAATCAACCAGCTCGTCCAGGTCGAAAAGAAAAACGGGCGCTGTGTCACCTCCTATTACCCCAGCAATCAGAAAATCCTCGACGACATCGCCACCCGCTCCCACCAACCCCTCCTCTTAAAGCGTTCGATTGAGTTCCTGCAAGGTGTTCCGCCTGAATACAGCTGGGCCCAGCCGGATATCATGCAGCGAACCGCCTCCTGCTCCGCCGTCCAGCGCTTCTTTTATAAGGATTGGCTCGCCGCCATCAAGCGCGAAGAATCCACCGGCCACGCCGGCCCCATCGGCATTCTTACACCTGATCCGCTCCCCTCAAGCCAGCCCTGAAAGCAGACCGCATCGTCTTCGTCCAGTGGGAAACCAGTGGAAAGCAAATGGAAAACGGTGTTCTGGCGCTTACCGCCGCAACTAAACCTAAGTACAGCAACAACTCCGGGCCGGATTGACCTTTTCCACAGGAAGATCCCCCGAAAGGCCTTGCGGGGTATCTACATTCCTGATATTCTGAACAAGTCGCCGAACGGAATCTGAGTCCGGCGAAACGGTTGGAAGCAGGCGAAAAGATTTCGACGATAGTTCGAAAAGCGCTTGCAACGGTCGACGCAAGTTTGATAAGTTAGCTGATGGGCGAGGAAGACACCGCCAAACTGGATGTAAGGTAGGAAATCCGGTCCGGTCGAAAGGCTGGATCCGATTCGGACTCCATAGTAGTTCTCAAGCAGTCCTGAAGTAAACCCCAGCTACCAAAAATTAGGGATAAGTTCCCGAGACTTTCTGGGTCAGATGTCACTTAAAACCAGAGCATGGTTTGAGTGGCATGACTCGAAACGGCTTTCGAGGCCGGCAGCTTCTGGATCTTGCGAAGCAATTCGTTATCGTCCAGGGTACTGCGCAGTTGTTTGACAATCTGGTTGGACGCAATGAAGTAAACGTCAGACTTTTTGAGTAAAAGCCGGAGCGATATCAGTCAAGGCTTTTGGTCTCAGAGATTTGAATCTTTCAAGATTTCGGTCTTTGAGCTGAGGGCTGCTCCAAAAAACAAGATCAAACGAGAGTTTGATCCCGGCTCAGAATCAACGCTGGCGGCGCGCTTAACACATGCAAGTCGAGCGAGAAAGGGGAGCAATCCCTGAGTAAAGCGGCGTACGGGTGAGTAACACGTGGGTAATCTACCTTTTAGTGGGGAATAACTTTGGGAAACCGAAGCTAATACCGCATAATCCTGTGAAGGGAAAGCAGCAATGCGCTGAAAGAGGAGCCCGCGGCCGATTAGCTAGTTGGTGAGGTAACGGCTCACCAAGGCGATGATCGGTAGCCGGCCTGAGAGGGCATACGGCCACACTGGCACTGAAACACGGGCCAGACTCCTACGGGAGGCAGCAGTGGGGAATCTTGCACAATGGAGGCAACTCTGATGCAGCGACGCCGCGTGAGCGATGAAGCCCTTCGGGGTGTAAAG
>JAABUQ010000246.1_pt1 | contig 122641 bp, 95 predicted proteins | sample 5560001 | NCBI WGS metagenome assembly JAABUQ01 (sample SAMN10711888, study PRJNA513371) | rock metagenome | isolation source: Antarctica rocks | place: Antarctica: Victoria Land, Finger Mt nord | collected 2015-12-18 | reverse complement strand
CTCAAGGTGACTTCATGTTTATGTGGACGTTTCTGCATCTCTTTCTCCTTGCTTTTTGGGCTTTCTTTCTTCCAGACTCAAGGATAGCAGATTCTTTCACCTGTTGCAAAGGAAGTGTGACAGACTAATACCAGGCCGGGTAAAACATTACTTCGAAACCATCGACCCGTAAGCCTGGTCCGTACTTTTGAATCGCTTGATATCCTGTGTGGTCGGGATAGCGACTGAATGCTCCTGTGGAACAGAGCAGTTGTATCGTCTGGCTCATGCCTTGCGCCGTCTCCTCTAAAAGTTCAATATTTGCTCTTCGGCTCTATTGTATGCCTTCTCTCGCCGTGGGCGCAAACCGGTAACTATACCGTCCGCGACAATCTCTTGCGGTTGTCATCTTTCCCCCCTCAAAGCGTGCATCCTTGTCTATAGGCCACCGACGACAACCCTCTCTCCTCGACACAAAAAGGGTTACACCCAGAGCCCGCCGCTTTAGAGATTTTTTTCTGTTAGAGAGAGGACGACAACCACAAGGGATTGTCGTGACGCATGTGCTATACTGTCTTATATGCTAAGTCTTGACTTTATTTGTGAACACCCGGATGTTGTGCGTGCCGGCCTGGAAAAGCGCCAGGAGACGCAGAACATAGATGAGATTCTGCGCTTTGCTGAGCAACGGCGCGGTTTAAATACGCGGAATGATGGACTGCATGCCGCTCTGAAGAATGTTAGAGAGACGCTTCGCGCCACATCTATCAAAGAGCGGGCTCTTCTCAATGAGCAGCAAAGAGTGCTTACTTCAGATATTCGGCAGACCGAGGTTCAGATCTCTGATGTGAATACGCATTTGCAATTTCACTTGTTGAGCTTGCCAAATCTTCCTCACGAGAGTGTTCAGGATGGGAATAGCGGCGATAAAGAGACGCACCGCTGGGGACAACCACTGCAATTTTTCTTTCCACCCGCGCCACATTGGCATCTGGGCGAGCGCCTGGGCATCTTCAATACAGAGCAAGCCACAAAGATAGCGGGCAGCCGCTTTATGCTGCTAAAGGGTGCAGGTGCACGTCTAGAGCGTGCACTCATCTCTTTTATGCTTGACGTGCACACTCAGGAACATGACTATACCGAGGTAATGCCACCTCAGCTCACTCGCCGCTCTGCGATGGTGGGTGCGGGCCAGTTCCCGAAATTTGAGAATCAGGTGTATGCGTGCGAGGATGAGCTGTATCTAAATCCCACCGCCGAGGTTCCTCTGCTTGGTATGCATAGTGATACTATCTTTCCGCTCGACCGCTTGCCGCTGCGCTATGTAGCCTGGACAACGGCTTTTCGCCGCGAGGCCGGCTCGGCGGGACGACAGAATCGCGGCCTCCTCCGGTTACATCAGTTTAACAAAATAGAGCTATTCCAGTACACTACTCCCGACGATTCTTATGCCGCCCTGGGCCAGATGCTGCGGCATGCTGAGAGTATTTTGTTACGGCTAGAACTGCCGTATCGTGTGGTGGCTCTCAACGCTGCCCACCTGCCCTTTGCCGCGGCGAAGACATTTGATATAGAGGTGTGGATGCCTGGCCAGAACGAGTATGTGGAGGTCTCTTCAGTGAGTAACTGTGAGAATTTTCAGGCTCGGCGCGCAAACGTGAAGTATCGCCCCAATCATACGGCCAAAGCAGCGTTTGCGCATACGCTCAATGGCTCTGGCCTGGCGGTCGGTCGTACAATGGCTGCTATCCTCGAAACCTATCAGCAGGCTGACGGCTCAATCGTGATTCCAAAAGTACTACGGCCCTACATGGCAACTTCTCTGCTTTCGCCTCCTTGATCACTTAGAAAGAGCGCTGCACCATGGAAGTATGGCTGTTCTTTTTTTGTGGGGAAAGAAATAAACGACTATTGTACTAGTTTTGTCTCGAAACCTTCACAAGTAATCTTGCCTGTGGTATAGTTAACTACGGAAGGATGGCAGAGTGGTCTATTGCGGCTGTCTTGAAAACAGCTGGGTGAGAGCCCCGGGGGTTCGAATCCCTCTCCTTCCGTTCCTGAGTGGTCTCTCTGCTCAGGTTTTCTTTCTCGTTCATGTTTCGGTTCTCCAGAACAGGAGAACTTGCTGCCTTTCTTTACTATCTACACGTTGACGGCGCTGTCAATTTTGAGGATGAGAATCTATGCAATGCATGCGGCTGGCGGTTGTGTGTCGATGCATTCTTTTTCTGTTGTAGTGGACTCTCGCGCTTCCTATGATCTAAAAAAGAAGAATATAAGACCATATAAGTACGCGAGTGTCGTTCCTGGATGGACGGTGAAGTATAGTGTCGCTGATAGGTACATTAGAACAGTTTAGTTTGGCAACTGTTTTGCAGCGCGTTGAGAGGCATGAAAAGACGGGCCTGCTGATCTTGAAGAATCAAGACGCTCAGAAAATAGAATTTTATTTGCACGAAGGCCGATTGCTCTGCATCGGGCCCATTCGCACAAAGGCTTCGCTAGGTGAGCGCTTGCTTCAAGATGGTGTTATTTCTTTTGTCGTTTTACACGAAACGATGCTCGTGCTTGGCAATGCTGATCCTGTCGAGTCTCTTATGGCTCGTAGGCTGATGGAATTGCATTATGTGAGTCGAGATGAGTTGCGCGCCTGGGCTATTCAGAAGGCGATCGATGTGCTGAATGTGGTTCTGGCATGGCCGAGTGGCGATATGTATTTTGAAGAGGAGACTCTTCCTCCTGCTGATCGCTTGCTCGTTTCTATGTCTATCTCTTCCTTGTTGGCCGGGGCTACTCCAATTGCGCCGCCAGCGTCTCCTTTCCTCGCCGAGTCCCCGGCAGCAACTCCGCCTCCGGTTTCACAATCTTTGACTCCTGTCTCTTTTGAGTCTCCTTCAACGCCGGCTCCTGATATCTCACATATGCCAACATTGATGAGCACCTCACAATTTGATGAGAATACGTCTTTTTCCACGTCGTCGCTTATAGATACTTTTGCGGATGCCAATTCTTCTTTGCTAACAACCGAATTTTTCGCTCCACCTCCTGATTTTAATCAGGCGGATGCTTTCTCTGATGGCGGATTTGAAGTGCATGCGGATGTTGCAGCCTTTCCATCATTTTTTTCAGATGGTGATGCGATCGCGGTTACACCCGCTCCTGCTGCTCTGCATCCTGTTCGTGTGATGCAGCCTGCACCTTCAAGGCGGATCGATACGGCGTTTATGCAGCCTGATATGCTGCTGATACCGGCTGATCTCTCGGCGTATCGTGATCAGAATCCGCAGGTTCAGCTTACGCCGGAGCAGTGGCAAGTTCTGGTTTTGATTGATGGACGAAATTCTTTGCAGACGATTTGTCAGCTATTAAATGCTCCCGGCGAATTTGTGCGGATTATTGCAGGTGAGCTCATTGCTAAGGGCTTGGCATATGTATCGCTTCCAGACGTTCAGCAGATGCAAGGAGGGGTGGCTGCTCTGCCACCGGAGCTGACGACTCCAGGTATGACAAGCGGTTATGTGGCTCCGGGCAATCCATCGGCGGCGGCGACTCCCTGGTCGACTTCTCTGCCGGCGGTCGCATCACCTGTAGCGGTTCCGCAACCGTTTGCAGCGGCGTTCTCGGCACCAACGGAGGCGCAGTGGGGCAATGGCGAGAATGGTGCAGCCTTTATACCGGGTCAGGGTTGGGTTTTGAATCCTCAACCATTGCAGAATCCCTTCCGAGTAGATAATGCGCAGTATGGAGCTTACGCGCCTGCCGGAACTGGTTACTAAAGGCGGATTGTATCTGGCGTGGGTTTGGAAGAGTGTGAGTGGGTCCTTGCGTGGTATTTTGTTGGATGACAGTGGATGAAAAGTGGAGGTTGAGATGCATTGTGAGCGGTGGATGTTGGGTAGAAGCAGGGTAATTCATGGCTGAGGATGCGTTGAGTCATGTCGTGATTGGCGACAGCCCAGCTATGCGTGAAGTTATGCATGTTGTTCATCAGGTTGCTCTCTATCCCTACACTACAGTTTTGCTGCAGGGCGAGAGCGGCACAGGCAAAGAGGTCATTGCTCATGCCATCCATGATCTGAGCCACCGTTCGACATCTACTTTCGTTGCTGTAAACTGTGCAGCCATCCCCGAGACGTTGCTGGAGACCGAGTTGTTTGGCGTGGAGGCTGGCGCTTTTACTGATGCACGCTTCTCTCGCTCCGGTTTGTTGAGCCTTGCTAATAAGGGAACTCTTTTTCTGGATGAGATTGCTTCTATGCCCCTTTCTCTTCAGGCGAAGCTGCTGCGTTTCCTGGAGACGCACACTTTCGTTCCTGTGGGGAGTATAAAAGAGGTTCATGTAGACCTGCGCATCATTTCAGCAACAAACGTTGATCTTCGTGTAGCCGTCTCCCGTAACGCTTTTCGCGAGGATCTTTTTTACCGCTTAAAAGTTGTGCCGATCCTGATTCCACCTCTCCGTGACCGCAGCGAGGATGTAGATCCTCTAATCTCGTTTTTCTTGCAACAGGTGAATAATCCGCGTTCTCGGCCACTGTATATAAGTGAGGAGGCGCGGGCGATGTTGCGTGATTATCCCTGGCCTGGTAATGTCCGCGAATTACGTAGCGTGATCGAGTATGTCTCTATTCTCTGTGATTCAGAACTAGTCCTTCCTGTGCATCTTCCCGAGAATATCAGCAAATCTCCGACGGTTGAGGCTCATCGCTTACAAGAACTGTTGCACCAGCTCCACCTGCCTCCCGAAGGCATTGACCTTCCTGACTTCCTGCGCACTATCGAATCTTCGTTTGTCCGAGAGGCTTTAGCCTACTCGCGCGGTAATCAGGTTCATGCGGCGGCCCTCCTGCAGATCTCGCGCGACCAGCTCCGCTATCGTCTTCAACTGCTGAAGAACAAATAACGTTTACACCCGCGTAGCGACAATCCCTTGCGGTTGTCGTTAATTGCTCCTCTCATGCCAGATCACCAACGACAACCGCAAGGGATTGTCGCTACGCGGGTTGCAACGATCGGTTCAGTGGTGACTTTTGAATCGTCCTACTCTACATCAGTGCTACTTGACAAAGCATAGCTCAGTCTGTACTCTAACGAAGAGTTGATAGGCTTTCCTGTGAGATGGAGGAACGAATCGTTGGAGCAAGAGCTATCTCCGGCTATGCCTGCTCAGGAGAGAGAAGAGCAGCCTGCGCGGGTGATTAAGAAGGAGTACTTGGAGGTTCCCCGGCATGGAGTGCTCTCCGCTGGCCTGCTGCTTCAGGTGATCGAGAATCGCTGGCGGCAGAGGCCCGTTTCGCCAGAAATACCCGCATCTCTGGGCGCGCTCTGCCAACTGGCCGTTGATGAAAAGTTGACGCACCTGTGGGTATTGGATGAAGTGGAGGCCGATACTGCGTATTACGAGGCTACCTCTGAAGAGTGGAATCTCCGGGCAAACTGGAAGTATACTGCTGGGCGCATGCTTCCACCTGGACGGATGAATCTGCTCTCTTCCGTATCCGGGTTCCGCCGCGTTCCAAAGGGAGGGCAGCTCCACATCAATGTAATCTTTCCCAAACACGCACATGTACCGTGGCGTTGGGTAAAAAGGGCGGCTGCACGGGATGCTTTGCTGACCATCCTCTATCTAGAACGGGCCCTTGAGATTCCGATTACTGGTAGCGCGCCAACGGCGGGCGTCCGTTTGCTAGAGAAAATGCAGCGTACTGGGCATCATCCAGAATGGCTAGAGACTCCCGATCTAGATTGGGACCATCTTCCTTTTCGCCTTCGTGATGTTGCGGCAGATCTTATTGCGGAGCGCCCTCTCTTACCGGAAGAACGGACGGCGAGCTATCTGCATAAGATTGATAAAAACGGAGCTTACCTGCGTGCATGCGTAACAGAAATGCTTGGCGTTGGAACACCCGAACTCGTCAACACATGTCAACCTCAGGAAAAACGACCTGGCATCTGGCGCTGTTCGTTTGATCCTATCGAGCTTCCTGGCTTACCGGCGGTATGGGATGGCGGTGCCTGGCTCGTGACTCCAATTCTGCAAAGCCTGCGCAGTACAGGCCATGATGTAGTCGTCCACGAAGGCTATGTCTGGAATGAATCACATGGTGTTTTTAAGCGCTGGGCGGAGACTTTATGGAATGTGCGGCAAGGCTTTCGGCTTGGATCATACAAAGATCAGACCTGGAAATCCGAGCAGGTGCGCGCTCTGGCCGAGGATGCATGTAAACAGATAGCAACCGCGACTATTGGACTTACATCCTATCGAGGTTTTGAGACGAAAACCTTCAAGTTCCGCCCAGACTGGAAGGCGCAGATTGTAGGCGGCGTGCGGGCGCGGATGTTCTCAAATCTTCTTAAACTGCAACAGGAGCAAGGCATCACGCCGATCATCACCTATATTGATGGGATGTACCTGCTCAGTAGTGAGCCCGATATTTACAAGGTTGCCGGTAGTCTCTTAGACAAACCCAACGCGCTCGGAGGCTTTAAGCCGGAATGGAGTCTTGCGGTGACAGACGAGGTGCGTTTGGCATTTACCTCGAATCTCTCTATTGTAGAGAAATTGGAGGTGTTTAACCGCATGATCAACGAAGGGAAGGGAACGAAATATGGCTCTGGCAAAGAGCTTTGATGATATTCAGGTGGTGATACGCTCGCTGGCAAGCCCTATCTATATGATAGAGAAGGAAGAGATTCTGGATTATTATCGCGATCAATATGGAACGCAGTGGAAGCAGCATATTGTGAGTGATTTGCAGGGGGTGACGGGCCTGAAGCGTAGAAGTCTGATGCGGCGTTTCCAGGGTGTGCGCACGCAAAATGCGCCTAGATCGGCCAGAGCTAGAGCTGAGTATGTCTCGCTTGGAGAGCGCCTTCCTCCGGTTCGTTATGATCCTCCACCAGGAGGTATTCAGGTGAACTTTGTCGGCTATGTGCAGATTAGTTCAGAGTGCGAGGAGCGGGATTTTTACGAGGTGGCAAGAGATACAGAAGCGTATTCACTGGTAAACGCACCAAGCTTTGGCGCGTTGATGAACCTATATTTTCCTGCCAATCTCGTTGCAGGCCCCTGTGGCCCGTAATCCGTTGAGATCTCAGCCCTCTGATCCTACTCCATCTCTTCTCCTTCGGGCCAATCCAGCATCATCGCCTTCACTCTATCACCGGGACGGATCTCAACTCCACCTTCAGGTACGATAACTAACGCATTTGCATGCAGGAGTGAAGTCATAACGTGCGATCCCTGGTTGCCCGTTGTGCGTGCCACAAAACGATCATCCTTCCACTCCACCCGTGCGCGTACATAGTGCCGTCTCATGACCTTCTCTGCAAATCCATCGGCAAGCTCTACCCCTATCTGTGGCTTGAACAGCCGGCTATGTCCTTGCAGTTTGCGTAGGATAGGCCGGCCAAAGAGCTGAAATGTGACTGCGCTCGAAACTGGATTGCCCGGTAGGCCGAGCAGCGGAACTCCTCCAATATGTCCAAAGGCCACAGGCTTACCGGGTCGCATATTGATGCGCCAGAAATCCACCTGACCCTGCTCGGCCATGATGTCTTTCACCAAGTCAAAATCGCCCACAGAGACGCCGCCGGAGGTAAGTATCAAGTCGTAGCTTGCGGTCTCGGCAAACTTTTCCCGTAAGCTCTCAGCAGTGTCGCGGGCAACTCCCAGCCGGTGTGCTTTCGCGCCCGCGTTGCGTACCGCCGCCTCTAAGAGATAGCTATTGCTGTTGCGGATCTTTCCTGGCTGTAGCGGTTGATCTATGTCTACAATTTCATCACCAGTTCCCAGGATTGCAATGCGCGCCTGCCGGATGACTGGAACGGCGGCCACTCCAAGTGTGGCAAGGATGCCTATCTCCCACGGTCCTATCTCTGTCCCCCGTGTCATAACCGTCTGTCCACGCTGCATATCGTCTCCGGCCGAGCGGATATTGTTGCCCACTGCCACCTCTTGCAATATCTCTACCCAGTCGCTATCAGGCCCGGCGTTGCGCGTGAGCTCTATCTGAATCACGCTATCGGCTCCATGCGGAACGGGTGCGCCCGTCATGATCCGCATAGCGGTTCCTTCCTCGACTTCCCGTTCAGCAACATAGCCCGCTGCTACTCCACCCGTCACCCGCAGGCGTGTTGGCTGTCCATCGCGCTGGCGGCTATCCTTGCTTTGCAGCGCGAAGCCATCCATTGCTGAGTTGTCAAAGGGAGGTATATTCTCCTGCGCCACAATATCTTCGCTCAGAATCATCCCCGCCGTCTCGGAAAGTGGGACTCGGGCTGCCTCTAATACTTTGACCTCAGCCAGCATGCGTGTAATTGCTTCTTCAACACTGATCATGTCAAATCACCTCATTCGCGTCGCGACAAACCCTTGCTTTTATACCGCTCTCCTCGCCCTGGAGGCTTGGTCTGCGATGTTCTACAGAGGTTATCGATTGCCTGGCACTTGTTTAAATACATCGTAAGAAAGGGCTTGAAATTGCGGAGAATAAAGAGAAGCCTGGCACACTTAAATATATAGCGCTGCCAGGCTTCTCAGGAATACTACCTCGTACGGGATTCGAACCCGTGATCTCCGCCTTGAAAGGGCGGCGTCCAAGGCCGCTAGACGAACGAGGCGCGTTTAATACTTTTCGTATCAACCATCAGGATCATACTCTATTAAGAAGACTTTGTCAAGCACTTTGAGGGGCACTTAGCCGAGGTAGTCGCCCTCGATAGCCGTAAACTCCAGTCGATTCCCAAATGGATCATGGCAGAAGAAGCGCGGGCGATTCAGCAAGGGCGTGTCTTCGATAATCTCATAGCCCGCATTGCTTATCGCAGCTCTCCATTGCTCCACATCGGGGACTTCCAGACAGATATGCCGCCCCTCTTTTGGACTCGGCAAGTGCTCACTATCAGGGATAAAATGCAGCTCCATCTCATTGTCCCCTGCTGCGAACCAGAGTATGCCTCGCGCTGCCAGCACGGCGGGAGCGGGCTTCTCCTGCAACCCTAGTACTCTTCCATAAAAGTCGCGTACTTTCGCCTGCCCTCCGGGCGTTACAGGCAGCGAAGCATGTTGCAGTCGCGGCAACTTCATTCCCTTCCGGTTATATAGAGATGTCATGACTTTTCTCCTCTCTGAACTGTGAAACCATCTTGACAAGAGTATACATCATACCGGTTCTATGCTACAATGTGCTCTGAACTGGTGAGTGTATTCTAGTCAAAAGGTTATAAGAGAATGGCGAAAACAAAAAGTCGGCCTGCTTCGGCTGCTCAGCGGCGTGAACAAGAACGTCAGCAGCATGTGCAGCGCACAAATACAAGTCAAAATACGCGTGCACCCCAGACTCGCGGGCGGCGGCGCGCTAAAAAGTCAAACTCGGGTCTCTGGATTGGGGGCGGTATCCTGCTCGGCGTCCTGGTTATCGTTGGCCTCTTTGTGTTTCTGGCCAATCAGCAAAAGCCCGCGACAACAACGGCGACACCGCAGGTCTTCAATACGCTTACAAATGTTAATCCAAATCTGCTCTCGACGGTCGATACAGGGGGACTTGATGGCAGTGTGAAGTCTCTGCTCCTTCCTGTAAAGAATACTCCTATTCTCAAAGGCCCAACAGGTAAGCCGCAATTTTTCTATATGGGCGCTGAGTATTGCCCGTACTGCGCGGCTCAACGCTGGGGTATGATCGTCGCCCTCAGCCGCTTTGGAAAATTTGATAAACCTCTAACGCCTATTATTGCATCAGAAAACAGTGTGCCAACCTATTCGTTTTATAAGAGCAGTTATACCAGCCAGTATCTCGATTTCGTGCCAGTCGAGGTGGAAGATAATAGCACTCAGCCACAGCCTCTAGAGAAGCTCTCACCCGATCAACAGCAGTTGGTGAATAAGTACGATGCTCCTCCATATACTCAGAGCACGGGCGCATATCCTTTTATGGATATTGGCAATCAGTTCGTCTCGTCGGGAGCCCTCTACCCCCCGGATATCCTGGTCGGCAATAGTCATCAGCAGATCGCTGACCAGCTAAAAGATCCCAATAGTAAGATGTCGCAAGCTATACTGGGCTCGGCCAACTACATTACAGCCTCCATTTGTATGATCACTCAGAATCAGCCCGCTAACGTCTGCACTGCAAATCCTGTTCCTCAGATCCAGCAGAGCCTTCCGAAGACAACGGCCTTCTCTTCTGGTAATACACTACTGGCTTCTATCGATCTTCCACCTGTCGTAACAACTCGCAAGCCTGATTAAATATTCTTATTAAATTTTTACGTCTCTTACATTTTACAATCTTTCATACTTTCTATGAAAGATTGTAAAATGTAAGAGACGTAAAAATTTAATAAGAAGCGTAGAGAGCAGCGAATCTGCAAATTCGTTGTGCGAGTATCCTTCAGTTGCACCTTCAACCTCTGCGCTGATACAATTAGATACAATTAGCTGAATTGGCTGTAGACCTGTAAGGGGTGGCTCAGAGAGGCTCTGTAGAGCATTGAGAGCTGAAGCTGCTGTGGGGATCAATCCGACAACGTTCTGTTTAGAGGAGTAGAGGGTACCCGCACATGAAGCATCTTCCAGGTTTTCTAACACGGCCCTTAAGAAGTGTATATGCGTGGATACATATCCTGAGTATTTATCTGAGTGTTGGAGTTCGCTTTCTGCACTGGCGTAGACACTTCTTGCTTCATTCACAACAAAGTATAGGAAATGTACGAGATCGTATGAAACAAACTCTGCTTATCGTTCGACATGGGCAAACAACCTGGAATGTTGAACATCGTCTACCCGGACAACTGCCAGATGTGACTCTTAATGATGTAGGCCGGCAGCAGGCTACTCGTCTGGCTGAGGCGCTCAAGGTTCTGCCTATTAGCGCGGTTGTGAGTAGCCCTTTAGAACGCGCTCGTGATACGGCTGCTTACCTGGTTGAGGAACGGAATCTAGAGATACAGTTAGAGCCAGATCTTATGGATACGAATGTCGGCCCCTGGGCTGGCAGAACGATCGATGAGGTCTCAAAAAGTGATCCTGCCTGGAAGGAGTACGTGAAAGATCCTATGGTTGCTCCCGAGGGCGTCGAGACCTTTGGACAGGTTCAGCAAAGGGTTGTGGCCGCTGTAGAGCGTTGGCGCACCAAAGAAAATATTGGCTCTTACGTTGCCTTTGTGGCTCATGCCGATGTAGTGAAATTGCTGGTCGCGCACTATACTGGCCTGGATACTGCCCGCGCTGGCTCGGTCCATATCGATAATGCTTCGGTAACGACCATAGAGATCGACAACGAAAATCATCCCCACGTCGTCTCTATCGGCTGGAATCCTCAGCCCGGCTGGCTCAAGCCTCCCGCTCCCGAAGAGCCAAAACCGGAGCAGCCGGAAACTGCACAAGTTGAGGAGCCACGAACCGAGGCCACAAAATCCGAAGTGCCCGCGTTCGCCACAGCTCCAGGGCAACCTGAAGGAGTTCAGGAAGCCGGCGAGCAGAAACTGTAGTCTGTATGCACTGAAGTAGCGTTGCTCTGATCTCGCTTGGAAGGAATGCATAGCATGTTTGATCCTCGTGACCCCTACGAACGTTATTACTGGCACTACGAGTCGCGTCGGCCTCTCTCCCTGGCCCAGATTATTGCACTCGAAAGTGTTGATGCAGAGACCGTTGCTCTGGTCTGGTTACTCCTTGAACATGGAGCTTCGCTGACTGTGGCTGGACCTACCGATCCTCAACCCGGTGTGGGCAAGACGACAACCCTCAATGCCCTTTTACAATTCTTACCAGAAGGGACCGCGCTGGCCTACATGTCGGGTATGTATGAGAACTTCGCTTTTACTCGCCTGGCTGATATAGATCCATCCACAACCTATGCACTGTGTAACGAGGTGAGCGACCATCTGCCTATCTATATGTGGGGCCGTATCGCCCGTCGCTATCTACAACTGCCTGGCCAGGGTTTTCACGTAGCAACAAGTGTGCATGCTGATACGATCGATGATGTTCTCTCTATGTATCAGCATGATCTGCGCCTCAGCCCTGATGATATTCGACGTCTGGGGGTTATTGTGAATATCGGGCTGGTTAGCAGTTCGTATCCTGCCCGACGACGCTGGTTCTCGACCCATTTTATGCCGCCGAATGCCGACCCGGCGCGCCCAAGTGCTGTCACACCGGTTCCGCTCTCGCTATGGAATTCGTTTGACGATAGCTTTGAGCACGCTGATCAGCCCATTCTTGACGATCTGGCGCACTGGTTGGGCCTCTCCTCTGAGGATTTTATGGTTGCATTTACAAGGCGCGTCAATTGCTTGCGCGAAATTTCTCAGGACTCCGGCATCGACACACGTGATATGTTCGAGGCGGTCAATGATCTGCGGGCAAATGAGCAGTAGCCGGAAATCGCTGACGACAAATCATTCCTGACTCTCGAAATAGATTCATCACCCTGCTTTGTTATTATGTGTAGAAGACAGAAGGGAGGGATTTCTATGTCTGCACTTCGGCAGTTTGCCAGCGAGGGCCGCTGGCCTCGCATCTGTAACCTATAAATTCTACTACAAAAGAGGAGTTGGTTCTCTATGTCGTATGCTATTGCCATGCTCAGTATCCACACGTCCCCATTGGATAGTCCGGGACGTACGAAGGATGCTGGAGGCATGAATGTCTATATTCGCGAGTTAGCCCGCGAACTTTCCTACCAGAATGTCCAGGTCGATATCTTCACCCGCTGGACCGACGAAAATACTCCAGAGGTTGTTTCACTCTTTCCAAATGTTCGTGTCATCTCCATTGAAGCTGGTCCCGTCGCCCCCGTCCATAAAAATGATCTCTATCAGTACACGCCAACGTTCGCCCGTCATATCGATGAATTTCGTCGCCGCGAGTCTCTACGCTATGATGTAATCCACAGCCACTACTGGCTTTCAGGCGTTGCTGCAATGCGTCTCGCGTGCTACTGGAATGTTCCCCATGTGACGATGTTCCACACGCTTGGACGGCTGAAGCAGTTGGCGAATCCTGATGCTCCTGAACCCGCTATTCGACTCGAAATGGAGCAGCGCTTAATTCATGATGCAGATCGCATTATTGCTGCTACAGCCGAGGAACGTACACAGATGATACGTTCTTGTGGAGCAAATGCAAGTCAGGTGGAGGTGGTTCCTTGCGGTGTAGATCTAACTCTGTTTACTCCACGCGACCGTCAAGAGGCACGTGCTCAACTGGGTCTCGCCCAATTCCGTCCAATTCTGCTCTTTGCTGGACGCCTCGATCCTTTTAAGGGTCCAGACTTACTCCTACATGCAGCATCTTTGATGCAGGAGAAAGATGCTCAGATCGTCATTGCTGGCGGCAATCTAAAGGATGATGGAGATCTTCAGAAGCTGCAAGTCCTGGCGCGTGATCTTCATCTAAGTGATCGTGTGCTCTTCCTGGGAGCCCGCCCGCGTGAGGAGATGCCTTTGCTCTATAGCGCAGCTGATGTGACTGTCGTGCCTTCCTATCATGAGAGCTTCGGTCTCGCCGCCGTAGAATCGCTGGCCTGTGGAACTCCTGTCGTGGCTACTCGCGCAGGTGGGTTAACGACCGTGGTCTGTTCCGAAAAGACCGGCTTCCTGGTTCCACGCAACCCTGGCTTCTTTGCAGAGCGCATCGATATACTTCTTCGTAATCCCGCTCTCTCCGCCAGAATGAGTGCCGCTGCTCGACCGTCCGTCGTGCAATTTGGCTGGAAGAACGTCGCTCGCCGCGTTCTCTCCGTCTATGACGAGCTCGTGAGCGAGGGCCGCTATCTGGTCGCGCTGTAGTCATTGCCAACTATAAAAAACGAAGAAGTAAAAAATAGACCTTTATCAAAAATTGCACAGTGAGTGTGCAATTTGCATTTTCTCAACGAAGAGAAGCTTCTCCACTTTTTTCTATAATAAAACTGAATGAATTATTATGACACATTAAGAAACGTTTAGAAATTACTCTGCACCAGAAATTCTTTCGCCAAGGGTGGACTTTCACCTTGCCTTATGGTATACTTGGATGCAAGAGCAAAATACATTCACACACTGAGAGTCATGGCACAGATATTTGCAAGGTCAAAAGAGCGCCATTTATGATTGAAGTATTAGGCTTATGTCCCACTGGCGGGTTCATGGTTCTAGTGGATGCATAGGCGTCAGTACTCGATTTATTTCTGAGCGAGGTAACATGCTTATGCGTACAATCTCATTACAGGCGTCAGCCACATTCATCCATTCGGCGATTGCGAGTGAGATTGACCCCGCTTCTAACACCGATCCCAATATGTAGATATGCACCAGGGTAGTAGTTTCCCTGGTGTTTTTTCATTTCTTAACAGCATTTCTTCCTGGGCTCATCCATCTTTCATCCTTGTTTGAGCCGAACTCGACTATATCGCGATTTCAGCGATTAGGAGTTTTATTTGCACTCGCGAAAGGAGGGGATACGTCTTTTCCATTCTAGTTGTGTAGACAACGCTGTAGGTTACGCCAGATTATGGTGTATATGATAAACGAGAAGTGGATACGAAGTGGTTGTTAGATTTGAAGGAGAGTGCGATCATGAATTCAAGTATGGTCAACAAAATTGCGAAAGCAAAACGCTACGCGGAAGAACCCGAGCGTATACAATTCACTCGCTTCGAAGCGATGTTCCAGGGCGAGAACGACGTTCACACCACCACCTATGATAGTGGCGACTGGCAATGCACCTGTCGCTTTTTCCACGATTGGGGCGACTGCTGCCACACGATGGCGATGCAGCGCGTTTTAGGCGTGACTATTCCTGCTGTCCATCGGCATGGAATACTCAGCGGTCTAGGCACAGGTCCGTTAACACACTAACTTTGCATCGATGAGACGAGGTTTGCTGCTTATTAATTATGCACGCCTCTTCCTTTCAAGATGAGAGGCACTGAAGCTCTTTTATCAGTGCCTCATCTTTTTGCTCTCAGCATATGCTGGCAGATCCTTCTCAATGTGTTCATCCCCAAAATCCTTACAGCTTAAGCGCCACGGCCAAGAGCGAAGTAGAGGACGATAATGGCTGCAAACATGAGAATAGCCAGGGTTGCAATGATAACCAGGTCGTGACGAACGTAAGCGAAGTGCTCTGCGGTTATCAGTGTTGCTGAACTGCGCTGCTGCGTTCTCTGCGTCGCCTGCCGACGAGCGGCCATCCGCGTAGAGGCGCTGACCTTTGGCGCATCCGCGACTGTACTCGCGCTTTTGGTCTCAACGATCCGTTCCGGTACCATCGTTGCTGTCGATGTGCTTTTTGCTGTACGCGTCGGTTGTTTGCTTACTTGTGGTGTAGAAGCGAATGTCTCGGTTCTCACGCTCTGCGCTGTGGGTACCGTTCCTATTGTCTCTACTGTTTCCACGTCTGTCTCATCGTCTCGCTCTTCTACTTCTGGACGGACAAGCTCAAAAGATTTTTGTGCTCTTGGTTTCTGACGCTGTGCTCCGCCGCGCACAACTCCTGTTTTCTTTGGCATATATGCTTGCTCCTTGCTCGTTAGTCTCTCAGCAGAATACAAAATACAGAATACCAGAATACTTGACATTTGACAAGCATGCCCCCCTGTGCTACTCTTAATGTTGGTAATAAAGGGCACCATCTATCAATAAACTAGTTGTCTCGTTGCGATTCGGAGGCTAGCCCACATCAGGCTAGTCTTTTTCTATAACACACACTACTACCATACTCTCTAGTAACAATAAGCAGGGACTTTTATCATGGCACGAATAGTCGTCGCAATGAGCGGCGGCGTAGACAGCTCGGTCGCCGCTGCACTCCTCAAAGAACAAGGCCACGAGGTAATCGGTATCATGCTCCGCCTCTGGTCCGAGCCAGGTGTTATTGAAGATGAAGATGATGGAGTTGAGCGCGTCGTACAAAACAAATGTTGCTCTCTGGAGTCCGTGGATGATGCCAGACGTGTTGCGCGCATGCTCGATATTCCTTTTTATCTTGTAAATGTAGAGCAAGAGTTTAAAGATAGGATCGTGGACTCTTTCTACGAAGACTACGTAGCGGGGCGTACTCCGAACCCTTGCCTGAACTGCAACCGTCATATCCGCTTCACCGTGCTGCTCAATCGCGCGCTGGCCTTGAATGCTGACTATCTGGCAACGGGCCATTATGTGCGCGTTGATGATGATCCTGTTTCGGGCAAGCGTCGTTTGCGCCGGGCGGTTGATCCTGAGAAAGATCAATCCTATGTTCTGCATGTCTTAAATCAGTTTCAATTGGCGCATGCGTGCTTCCCGCTGGGCGGCTATACCAAGCCGCAGGTGCGTGCAATGGCGGCTGAGCGAGGGATGACGGTGGCAACGAAGGCGGAGAGCCAGGAAATTTGCTTCGTGGCGAAAAACGATTACCGTGGCTTTATTGATCGCTACGCTATCACCAGGGAGTTGGAGCTGGCTGAGCCCGTAAGTGCTGCTGTGGGCGCGTCCGCGCCCGGTTCACTGATCTCGATACCCAGACCTGGGCCTATCTATGATCAGCAAGGGAATACGCTGGGTCGCCATCGTGGCCTGGCCTACTATACTATTGGGCAGCGCAAGGGCTTGGGCATCACCTCGCGGGAGCCTCTGCACGTTCTCAAAATCGATTCTGCTCACAATGCTCTGGTTGTTGGCGCCGCCGCCGCCCTGGAACAGAGCGAATTTGAAGTCGGTAGTATGCATTATCTGAGTGGTGAAGTTCCGACTGAGCCATTTGAGGCCCTGGTCCGCGTCCGTTACAAGGCCCTTGAACAACCAGCACTGGTCACTCCACTTGGGGGGAACCGTGTGCATGTAACATTCGTAAACCCGCAACGCGCCATCACTCCTGGGCAGGCCGCCGTTTTCTATGGTGGTCAGAACGGCGAGGACGTGTTGTGCGGAGGAATAATTGAATGACCGATCTGGCACACATTAGAAACTTTTGTATTATCGCCCACATTGACCACGGCAAGTCTACACTTGCAGATCGCTTGCTAGAATACACTGGAACGGTCTCTAAACGCGAGCTGCTGGAGCAGACGCTCGACCAGATGGATCTTGAGCGTGAGAAGGGCATTACGATTAAAGCACAGGCGGTGCGGATGCGCTACACCGCCCTCGACGGCGAGGAGTACGAGCTCAATCTTATTGACACTCCGGGCCATGTCGATTTCACCTACGAGGTCTCGCGTAGCCTTGCGGCCTGTGAGGGTGCTCTGCTGGTGGTTGACGCAACTCAGGGTGTCGAGGCACAAACGCTGGCAAACCTCTATCTCGCCGTTGAGGCCGATCTTGCTATTATTCCAGTTATTAATAAAATCGATCTGCCGAGCGCCGATCCAGACAAGGTGAGGCAAGAGGTGGAGGATGTCAGTGGTATTCCGCAGGAAGAAAGCATTCTGGCGTCTGCAAAAGAGGGGATCGGCACTCAGGATATCCTAGAGGCGATTGTAAGGCAAGTTCCACCGCCCAAAGGGATGATTGGCAGTCCACTCCGTGCTCTCGTCTTCGATTCGCACTATGACGCTTACAAGGGCGTCATAGCGTATGTACGCATCGTTGATGGTCAACTGCGTCAGGGAGAGCGCCTGGGCATGATGGCCTCTGGCAGCACCGCAGAAATTCTAGAGGCAGGCTACTTTCATCCTCGTCTCACCTCAGTTGGAACATTGACGACTGGCGAGGTTGGTTATGTTGCAACCGGCTTCAAAAACGTAAAAGACTGCCGCGTGGGTGACACCATGACTGTTCCCAATGCGCTTGGCCATGTGAAAGCTCTTCCTGGTTATAAACCAGCGAAGCCGATGGTATTCGCAGGTCTCTATCCCGTCGATAGTAGCGACTATCCAGAGTTACGGGATGCGCTGGACCGCCTGAAGCTCAATGATGCGGCCCTTTTCTATGAGCCTGAGACATCGAATGCGCTGGGCTTTGGCTTTCGCTGTGGCTTCCTCGGCTTACTACATATGGAGATCATTCAGGAGCGGCTGGAGCGTGAATATGATCTGGAAATTCTGGCCACAGCGCCTAGCGTAGAGTATCATGTCACTAAGATCGGCGGAGAGGTTATCGAGGTTGCCAATCCTTCTGATATGCCCTCGTTTGGAGAGATCGAGAAGATCGAAGAGCCAATGATGGATATCTCAATCTTTACACCCTCGCGCTATATAGGAACAATCATGGAGCTGGTGACCACGCGACGTGGTACCTATAAAGATCTAAAGTATATCGAAGCGGAGAGAGTCTTGATCACTTATGGCATGCCACTCGCAGAACTCATCATAGACTTCTATGACCAGCTTAAATCGCGTACGCAGGGCTATGCATCACTTGACTACAACTTCGCTGGCTATCAATCCTCTGATCTCGTCAAACTGGATATCCTGGTCAATGCAGTTCCCGTCGATGCTCTCTCACTGATTTTGCACCGTGAAAGTGCCTATCATCAAGGAAGGGCGCTTGTAGAGAAGCTACGAAGTCTTATTCCACGCCAGCTCTTCGAGGTGCCCATTCAGGCTGCCATTGGCTCGCGAGTCGTTGCACGCGAAACCGTGAAGGCGGTGCGCAAAGATGTGCTCGCTAAGTGTTACGGCGGTGACATATCGCGTAAGCGTAAGCTGCTGGAGAAGCAGAAAGAGGGCAAGAAACGGATGAAGATTGTGGGTAGTGTTGAGATTCCACAAGAAGCCTTTATGGCAGTGCTTTCGCTAGGTGACGAGTAAACAAAATCTTGGAATGTGCTCGACTCTCATTGCCCTGTCTGCCTACGCCTTACGAATTTGCAGCTTCGCTGCTTTCTTCATGTCTTTTTTATTATTTTCTCTTTTACGCAATCTGAGCTCCGCTCAGATTGCGTAAAAGAGAAAATAATAAAAAAGAAAAAAGGAAAGGGCCTGATAGTTGCAACTATCAGGCCCTTTCCTTTTTTCTTTCTTCACAACTCCTGTATTATGTCAACCAAGTCCTATCATAATACACATAGGTTACTGCTGATGTGCAGTAGTGTCCCCTGCTTACCTTCACACCACCCTGGACGCGTATAGGCGTCTAGACTATGCAAAACCAAAGGCTTTGAGTCAGATACAGAACGTGGAATCAACGTTCAGGGGTTTTGGCTCGCCCGCATTTACGGGCACTCCTGGTCAATCTGAAATACAACTCCGAGAAGGCGAATTGGTTTCTTCATTATAATCATAAGGAAGATCTCCTTTCGGGTTACTTATGCAAGGCTTACGCCAAGCGCCAAGGTCTTTTCGTTTCCCTGGTGCATCCCTTGATTGGGAATACACTAATGTTAACATATCTTGAGAGAAAAGTCAAGACCTTTGGCGCGTCAATATATGTCAAAATGCTCGATGATGTCTAAAGAATGTCCGTAGGCTCGGTAGGAATGGCACCGGTATCAATGTCGTTTGCGGCCATGCGGTCACTCGTTGTGCTCGCAGTCGGCCTATTTTGTGTGCTGCTTGCATCATCATACATGGTCTCATTCTGGCGTGACGTTGTCTGCCCCTTGGCGGCAGCGCTATCGGCGTGGAAGAGATAGTTGGACGAGTTGGGATCGAGAGCGCCAGCAGGAGCCTGCTCAACGAGTTGTGCGAAATGACTGAGATCGTGTTCCAGAGCTGTTTGGAAGCGAGCGCCAACGCCGAGCTTCTCGCCAGCATCGCCAAGAACACCAACAGGAGGATCGTAGTTGATGGCTACATTCACCCTTGTCTGATTTGTGCCCATCGGTTCAAATGTTACCTGACCAAAGTTCTCCAACCCGCTGGTTGAGCGCCATCCCACCTGGCGGTCAGGAATCCAATTCTCGTTGACTGCATCCCATTCGTGGCGACCGGCAATCTCAGCAACCCAGTGGCTACTCTGATCGTTATTATAGGTAACCTCTTTGACGAAGCTCATAAATTTGGGGAAATCGTTGAAGTGGGTAAATAAGGTGTATACTTGATGCACCGGTGCGTTCACCGTAACCCCGGCCTGATGAGTCGTATAATTCTTTGCCATCGTTCTTACCTTTCTTCTTCTGCCTCTTTTGATGATAGGGCAAAATTAGTAATAAAAAAAAGAAATTAGAAGCTAGCACATCGTTTTTTGCCTGCTGCTCTTTCTTCTTACTCGATTGCTTTATGCTGGCATGTAAGATCATAGCATTCACTGCCTTTTTAAAGCAATGAGTAAAGCTCTGCTATAAAACTTCTAAGCAAATTTTTAGCTGCTCTCATCCTTCCTAAACCTGGTTATTGTGCAATAAATACTAGCTTTTCCCTTGTTTTTTAGCTTAATCAAGCTCAATCAGAGCATTCTTTTCTGGACTTAGCCCTAAAGTACATGAAGAATGTAAAGAGGTACTTATTTGTTGTGTTGTCGTGTAAACCCTGCTATGATGCTTAAGGTAATACTATGTATGAGTCGACGAAGCTACTTTTCTACAGTGGATTCGGGGGCGGTGACGCAAGATGAGCCATGCAGGTGGTCGCGTCGCAGTTTTTTTCATAGTCTGAAGTAGGGAAAAGAATGAATACGTGTGAACGATAATTGAGAATGTCACACGAGAATATGAATAGCCCCATAATGATTACTATTTGCGTCCAGTGTAATATGAACGTAAGTATAGCTGAGAAAAAAAGTCATGTTCCTGTTTGTAACTAACGAGCGTGGGTTTACGTAGTAAAAGTTAGGCGGAGCGCGTATTGTTCCTGAAGTCACTGTCTATATAGATCGTCCCTCTGATAGTATTCCGAATCTAAGCTTTGAGAGGTTGTAAACCATGTCAATTGGAGCCTTGGAAAACAATTTGAACCGCGCCCTGGAACTAGTGGGCGGTTCTATTGATCCCGAGATCGCCGAAACATACCCCTCACTAGAGGCACGTATTTTAGCCCAGGCATTAGAAAATGTTGAGATTGCTGAACATCGCCTCCGTGAGATCCAGAAATTGGTCGGTGAGATTGAAGGAGTATTGGTCTAACAGTGTAAGGGAAGCGCTCTTGCCAGAGACGTTATAGAGCTTTCCACAACAAAAGGGTTCTTCTTAACGATGAACCCTTTTTCGTTTTGGCTTGTTGTCTTGTAAAAAGTCTATTTAGAGCGCACATGTCATATCCAGTTCAGGATCGTTGAGCTGTTCAGGCAAGATCTCTGGACTTTCGTCTCCTAGCTCTTCAGGTTGATCTAAAGCAGAGAAAATGATCTGCTCAACGTCGGCGAGACTATTGATACGCACGAGTTCGTTGCGTACATGTTTTGCGCCTGGAAAGTGGCCGAGATACCAGCCCATGTGTTTGCGCAACTCGACAAAATGAGTTTCGCCCTTGAGTCTGGCGTGAACACGTGCATGCTCAAGTGCCATCTGCAGGCGTTCTGTACGCGAGGGCATAATAATCGGGAGATTTTCGGGTGTTGGAGCCTGATGTGTATTGAGGATATATTTGATTTCCTCTTTGCTTTGGAAGAGCCAGGGATTGCCAAAGGTGGCTCGACCAATCAGAACGCCGTGCACGCCAGCCGTGCGAATGCGCTCAGCCGCCTCATAAGGTGTGTGGATATCTCCATTACCTAGAATCAACGTATCTGTCTTGCGTACAATCTCGGCGGCGGCGGCTATTGCATCCCAGTTTGCCTCGCCTTTGTACTGCTGGACCAGCGTACGACCGTGAAGAGTAATGTTCGCTGGCTCCAGCTCCAAAAGTTCCTGCACCCAGTCGGTAATCACGATTGAATCATATCCCAGGCGTGTCTTCACCGAGACGGGAAGCAAGCGACGGTCATTAGAAGGAGCCGTATCGCCCCAGAGGAGACGATCTTCATTCATCTGACGAATCTGGCGAATGCGCATCGGGTCCATGCCCAGGCCCTCCAGCGTTTGGCCGTTCGCCCAGTCGCGTACTCCGTCTTGTGTCGCGCGAATGATAGCCTTCGCCGTATCTGGTAAGCGTATGAGGGCGGCACCTCCACCTTTATTGGCAACGGTTCTCGCAGGGCATCCCATATTAATGTCCACTCCGTCAAAGCCCAACTCACAGGCGATATGGGCGGCCTTATAGAAGTATTCGGGCTTGCAGCCGAAAATCTGGGCTACCACGGGACGCTCGACAGGCGTGTAAAGAAAATCGCGGAATATACGATCACTTCCACGCCATAGACCCTCGACGTTGGTAAATTCGGTCAGCACAACATCTGGTTTGCCATGAAGAGCATGCATTGTGCGACAGGGCGCGTCGGTGACGCCATCCATAGGGGCGAGACCAATAATTGGTTGTTTCAATGTGTTCCAAAAAGATGTTTGTTTCATTACTTATGTCTTTACTCTTGGCACTCTTTCTCATTCATACTGAGTTGTAGTGGTATCTTTTCCTCGATCTTTTTTCTTTTTATCGCCCCCCTATCATACATGTTCTGATGATTGTGGTCAATGTGATCTTTGATGGATGACGAACCTTCTTAATCCAGCATACCTTGAAGTCGCCTCTCCTCTTTTTTCGATTCAACTCCTTTACTACTTGGCCGGCAAAAACTATTTCTTGCGTACGTGTTTTCTCTAATATAAGTATATGTATATTTGTATTTTAGTGTGAAGTGATTATACTATGTGAAGGATAGAGTAAAATATAAAAAAGGAGTTGATATGCTTACAACATATTTTATGAAGCAAAAAACAATCTCTATAGTATTGTTGCTAGCTGCTCTAACACTGCTTCTTGCAGCATGTGATTCGGGTAATTCTTCGCCAGCAGAAAAGGCTGTGGCACCTACCAGTTCAACAGTAAACGCTGCAAACGCGATTATTAAACATAGTCCTTCTGGAACAGTAGAGATGACATGGGATCGTGCTTCTCATCTACTTACAGTCCGGCTTGCACTCACCGGCCTGTATCCTAAAAGTGTGCATCCAGCTTTTGTGAGTAGTGGAAGTTGTAGAGATGCAGGAAAGACTGTCTATCCCCTATCAAACGTGGTAGCAGATAATATTGGTTTCGCCAATACGATTACAAAGATCAAGAATGTTGCGAAGGGTATTCCGGAGTCAGGCTGGTATGTGGATGTTCGCAGTGGCCCTGGTATGGAAAAGGCGGCGGAAGCAATGCCTGTCTCCTGCGCCGACATCTCGAACTCAACGGCTTCGACCGGCTCAACTGCGACGCTTAATCAGGCGTCTGCACCCGATCAGGCTGCTGGCGGATTGGCAGAGTTGACAGTGACTGACAACCGATTAGCAGTAACCGTTACAATGAAGGGCATGGCACCAAACTCGAAGCATGCGGCACATATTCATCTGGGAAGTTGTGTTAGTCAGGGAAAGATCGTCTACTCGCTCAATCCGGTTATCGTCAACGCGTCGGGTGACGGCAAGTCCACCACAACCATTGAGAATGTGTCTACAGTTCCTCGGAGCGGCTGGTATATCAATATTCACGAGGGAAGTCATGTAGATTCCTCTACAGTAGCTCAAACGGATATGGACCCTATCGCTTGTGGAGACTTTACACCTAGAATCTAGCCTTGTTAGATAAAGGAAGAGGTGCTGCATGCCTTCGCTGTGCAACACCTCTTCCTTTAAAGTCGCAAGAGTTCTCAAAAACATACTACTTACCACACGCGGGAGCGTGTTGGCCCGGACCCAGGCTGCTTCCGTAATCGATAATTTTCCACTTTAAGTCGTCAGGTTGTGAGCTTTGTTGTAGTCTAACGTGCAGCTGATATGGCTGGGATAGCTTGCTGCGCGTGATTGTATATGTATAGCTCTGGATGTTATCCTGATTTGTTGCGCTGTCCGCAACCTCAGTGTACGATTTCACTGGACCGTAGCAGCGATCGAGGGCTTCGGCTTGTGTGGCGAATTGTTGCTGTGTGGTAGAAATAGTGATTGCTGGTCCAAGGTCCGTATACGCCTGCTTATAATTTGTATTCGAAAGCGCCAACAGGAAATCGCCGGTAACTGTGCTGGGTCCAGAACTATTTGTCAGTCCCAGGCCGACAAAATAGCCGACGACACCCGCGATAACAGCCGCACTTGCAAGTACAGCACAGAGGATGAGCAAGCGGCTCCGCAATTTTCCAGGGACGGTCTGTTCACGCTGTGGCCGTGGCACGCGAGGCACTTCAGGAGGAGTTTCAAGACGTGCCATGCCAGGAGGACGCTGTGGGATGGCCCTTTGCTTACTTGTCCCATTCAGGGAGGGAAGTCGTGGTTCTGAAGGTCTATCCATCGGCCCTTCACCCCGTCCTTGTCGTCCTTGCATTCTTTCGTTCTCCTCGTAAATGACGATGTTAAATTTCGCCTCACCGCATAAGATTCTTTATTAACTCTGTAGCATAACGAGTCCTGCGACTTTTGCATGGACACGTTCTAATTGTTCATACGCTTTTCTTGCTTGCATCCTTGTCGTCTGCCCTGCAACAATGAGCAGAAATGTCTGATCTACACAGGCACTTATCAGTGCAGCATCAACGCTGAGAAGCACCGGTAAGCTATTAAAAATGATCAAACCTGTCCGTCTCTCCTCTCCCCCTTGCTGCAACTGGTCCAGGCCGTCAAGGACGCCTTGTAATTTGAATGAAAGCTGCCGGCTCATATTTTGCGCTTGCTGTATCTTCGACCCTCTACTCAGCAGTACCAGACCGGGAATAGATGTCTTTTGTAGATGAGGAGCGATCTTCTGAGGAGTAATGGCATCTTCCATCAATAGCAAATCGCTGAGCCCAGGGTTCTCGCCCAGGCCCAGACATTGTTGTAGATCTGGAGCATCTATAGCGGCATCGACTAAAATAGTAGGATGACCATTTTGGGCAGCGGTGATTGCGATATTGGTCAGTGCAAGAGATTTGCCGGTGTAAGCAGCTGGAGTCGTAAGCAAAAGAGTATGAGATTGTCCAGGTGTCGTGTTCCAGTTAAAACGAATATTTGTAAAGAGAGTCTGGTAGGCTAGAGTATAGGCCGACTCTACAGCATGCTCTGTGAGTAGTCCAGCCTGCTGCTCTTCTGATGGCGTGCGCACAACATTACTCCTTTGTCTTATCCGATATGAAAAGAGGCGGAGACAAAAGCTTTCATTTCTACGCCTTTTCCCCTGCCGTAGACCATGTTACTATAGTCGCTCTTTTTTCTGATGTCAATATTCTATAACTAATACAGAGTGTATTATGCTGACAACCGGCGTTGTGCGGGCCGTTCAGGGACAGAGGGTCGAGGCACCTCACCATAGACAGGTAGTTGAAGCAAGCGCACAGCATCATCTGTACTACGAATACGATCGTCGAGGTATTCGACCAGAAAGGCGAGCGCAAGCGCAATAATAAGTCCAACGACGAGCAATACTAATAATAAAGTTGTTTTGCTGCCACCCGCCGAATTATCTACCTTCGGCATCGTCGCATCGCTCATAATCTCTGCCGCTGCTAAAGGATGATTGGTACTCCCCGCTCCATTTTGTGCACGGATCTCGTAATCGAGGTAATGTGGTATGCTGGCCTGGCTTACCTCGCCGACGGCGTGCGCGATGGCCCAGGCTCCGGCTTCAGTATCCCATGTAACGTCTACAGTGATCAGTGTATGAGCGCGCGTAGGCTTAAGCGCGGCTGCAATAGTGGCTGGATCTTGCAGTGAACCGAGATTAGGTTTTGGGCCGAAGCGTTGAGTAATGACACCCATATCATTTTGAATTTGCTGTGTCACCTTTCTACCGAAATCGTCCGAAGTAAGGAGCGGCCCCGTAACGAATTCATCGGCCAACGTTTCTGATGTTGCCACGTAATCAGTATAGCTTTGATTAGCACTACGATTCGTATCTTGAAGTGCAACTCTCATTGTAATGCTAGATTTATATACTCTAGATGCACTACCCGTCCTGTGGGTCGTGTAATATTGATATCCCACGTAGAGTGCCACCACCCCCACAACAAGCGCGATAATCCAGAAGCGTCTCTTAATAATTGCCCAATATGCACGTAGTTCCACAGTTTAAAACCCTTTCTGGGGATAGTCCTGGTATTTAGCGAGTGATATCGTTTGCCGGTAGAATCGTATCTGCCTTCCCCTCGCTCAATTTCGCTTCAACAAATTGCAAGATACGGCGGCGGAAAAGAGGCATATCGAATTCAAGGGCGTGACTACGAATGACACTGGAAGCAAAGAGACGCTCGTCAAAGGTTGCAAGCACATTGGTCAGACTCTCTACCGTCTGCTCCTCGAAGAACCTACCGGTGATACCATCGATAATCGAGGCTAAAGCACCGCCGGCTCCATAAGCTATGACCGGGCGTCCGCAAGCTTGTGCCTCTAGAGGCGTAATACCAAAGTCCTCTTCACCTGGAAACAAGAACGCACGACAGTGTGTGATATAGTGGATTACCTCTTCATCCGAGAGTCGCCCCATAAAGCGAATAGTTGGACCTGCCATCTGTTTGAGCCGGTCCAGGTCGCGTCCACCGCCGATAATAACTAGTGGCAATTGTAGTTGATTGCATGCCTGGATGGCAAGATCAATACGTTTATAGGGTACTAGTCGGCTAAGAATAAGAAAATAGTCATCGGGGACGATAGCAGGATCAAACGGAAAACGGCTGGCGTCAACGGGTGGCGGAATATAGGCTGCCTCACGGCGGTAGTATTTGCGAATACGTTCTGCCACCACTGGCGAGTTCGCGATAAAATGATCCACACGCATCGCACTGGTCTGATCCCAGATACGCAGCCCTGTAATCATAAGGGGAAGGACGCTTCGGGCAACTTTGCCTAAATGTTCCCGCTCCACATATTCATCGTAGTTCCAGCACCAGCGCATAGGCGTGTGACAGTAGCAGATATGCAGCGTCTCTGGTCGAGTAATCACGCCCTTGCCAAATGCGCTTGAGCTACTTAAAACCAGATCATAGCCACGCAGGTCAAGACTTTCCATCGCAAATGGATAGAAAGGAAGATATGGTTGGTGATGTCTGGTCACCAACGGCAATTTTTGCATAAAGGATGTGCGAATATTCATTTTTTGAAAGGCCGGATCGACACGCTGAGGATCATAGATAGAAGTATAGATGGGGGCGTCAGGGAATATTTCATGAAAAGCCATTACGACCCGCTCAGCACCCCCCATTTGATTTAGATAGTCATGCACCAATGCAACTTTCATTAACTTAATATGCTCCTCGACTGAATAGAACGGCTGGAATTGTGCGCAATAAAATCTGGATATACAGGCGCAAAGACCAGTTCTCAATATAATAAAGATCCATTAACACACCTTCGTCAAAACTGATATCGCTTCTGCCCCGTACCTGCCAGAGACCAGTCAGGCCAGGTTTAATAGCCAGGCGACCCTTCTGCCATTCTTCGTAGAGAGCGACCTCGCGAGGAAGTGGAGGACGCGGCCCCACAAGGCTCATATCTCCTTTCAGCACATTCACAAGCTGCATCACCTCGTCTAAACTTGTGCGCCGCAGAAATTTTCCCACCGGCGTGATACGGGGATCTGCCTTCATCTTAAAGAGAGGACCCTGAGCCTCATTTTGTGCCTGTAGCTGAGCCACGCGTTGATCGGCATCTTTATACATCGAACGGAACTTATACATCGAAAAGTACTCTCCATTCAGACCAACGCGCGTTTGCTTGAATATAACGGGTCCTTCAGATGTGAGATGAATAACGAGTGCGACGCAGAGCCAGACTGGTAGTCCCAAAAGTAAGACACCTGCCGAGACACATATATCGATAAGACGTGTGATGAAGCGCTGTGTTTTATTAAGAGAAATTTCTTTAATGCCGATCAGTGGAATACCTTCGATGGCGTCCATATCAATGCGCGAAAGATTCATTTCATAGAGATCAGGAATTAGCTTAAAGGAAGCACCAAGCCGCTCGCACAATTTGACACTACGAATAGCATGCTGATGCATATTCGAAGGGAGCGCAATGATAACCTCGTCCACATGCATCGAGCGAATAACCATACCGATATCGTTAATGGTGCCTAACATCTTGAAGCGTCCGAAGTCGCCGGGAGGCTCGTTAAGATCGTGAAGGAAACCGACAATTGAATACCCTAGATCCGGACTCGCGACAATGCATTGCATCACCATCTTCCCAAGCCGACCTGAGCCTACGACTAGAACCCGCGTTTCGCCGAGACCCATACGGTGGAGCATGCCCATCACAATCGAAACGGCGAGACGACCGGTGCTAAGTACTAAGACGGTGGCGATCCAGATGAAAGGAACGAGAATACGGGAGTTGGGCGAGTTGATAGCGATAGGTGCCACTTGATTTGGATGCTGAAAGAAGAAAAAGTATGTGATGAGAACACCCATACCAATCGTGGTGGATACCACAATCGCCCATACCTGGCGAAACCAGCTTCCTGTCAAACGGAAGTTGTAGAGCCGGCGCGTTGAGAATATAATGAGGAGTCCAACAACGACACATATTTCTAGTAGAGCAAATTGCTCATCAATAGCTTTTCGGGGCGGGATCGCATCTCGTCCGCCGATAAAGTTGCTTCTGAGCACATCTATGACATAACGAATAGGCGTATAGGGAATGATATCATAGCGTAATTTATAGGCGAGATGGAAAGCAACATACAGGAGAAAAGCATCCAGGACAACCATAATGGCACACTCGGCAATACGCCATTGACGACGATGTGAACGTCTTTCGGAGATCACCTTTGTAATGGGCCCTGTTGCTCCACCAATCATCTCCTGTGTCGTCCCTGTATTTATTTTTGGTGCGGGTGATACTTCACCACTGTTCACAATTCGAGCCATTTTTTCTTATTATCTCTATACTATTGATCTAACGCAATACGCGAACGAAACGAGGCCGCTTGCCCGTAGACTGCAATAGTTTTTTCGACCATTGCTTGCGCTGAAAATCGCTGTGCAATAGTTGGTGCCATCGTCTGACATTTCTCCCGAAAGGTGTCGTCAGTCAATGCCTGATACAGTGCTTCAGCTAAAGCAGAGGTGTCATAAGGATCAACACAGAGAGCAAGGTTTGTACCCGCCTCTGGTAGGCTGGACACATTTGAGGTGACAACTGGCGTGCCACACGCTAGCGCCTCTGCAACTGGAATACCAAAGCCCTCATAGAGGGATGGATAGGCGAAAGCGGAAGCTGCTTGGTACCAGAGCACCTGATCGCTATCCGGAATAAAGCCCGGAAAGATCACCTCTGTTTCTAATCCGAGTTGTTTTACTTTTTCGAATATGGTGTCGTAGAGCCAGCCTTTACCACCAGCTAGTACGAGCTTTTCTCGCATTCCGTGAGTCTGACGCAAACGTGCGTACGCTTCAATCAAGGTATCAATATTCTTACGTGGTTCAAGCGTACCTAGATACAGGATGAATCCCTCTGTTAGCTCATGCTCCTCTTTAAACAGACGTATCTTGTCGTGTGTAAAGACGTTTGAGAAACGCTGATCGATACATGTATAGACAGTTCGCATCCGATCAAAAGGAATACCCACGAGTTCGTGTGCATCGCGTTGTGTACTATCAGAAACAGTAATAATCATCGTTGCACGGCGCAAGCTACGAATCGTGAAAGTACGATGATAGATCCGCTTCGCTTGTGTAAGGACAGCCGGAAAGCGCAAGAAAGCCAGATCGTGCAGTGTCACAATCGTTGAGCAACTTCTGGGCAGGCGTTCTGGCAGCACGTTGACTGGTGAGTGTAAAACATCGATATGCTTCTGACGTATCAGCGCTGGTAATGTAAATTGTTCCCAGGCTACTCGTATTGCGGGACGGGACTGCGGCCACGGTGCAGAAATATAGGTAATCTGAGGATGCTTCGCAAGCTGTTCTCGAACATCTTGTCCGTTCACAAAAACAGTATACTCATGTTCCCCAGGCTGTTTAGCAAGTTGGGTTAATAAATAGCGTATATAACGGCTGACTCCACCATTGCGATAGTTCTGACCGTAGGATAACAACTGTGCGTTAATGCCGATGTGCATACTCGTCGTGTTCTCCTCATCGAACTTCCAGTGCAAACGTTGCGGCCAGGACAGGCGAACTTTTGCAAGTATATGCGTGTATTGTGTGCTGTGCACAGCTCTCAGTATACTCTGGAAACGATAAATGGTATAGGTAAATGGCACTATTGGCAGAAGATGATGTTCTCTCCTCTACCAAAAAGAGTAACTATATGTTTGAACTCTTCATGCTGTCTTTTTCAGTGCATTCTCTTCCCTCTCATTGAGCACCGAAGGCGCAAGAATGCGGTGAGATGGGAGTGGGACACATCCTCAATCATTGTCCGGTCTCATGCATGGATGTTGTGCCAGCTATGAGAAGTGCTGCCTGCTTTATATGTTGAATAAGGCTCTCCTGATAGAATGTGCTATAGAGATCTTGTGGTTCAGAGACAACAAAAGGGAGTGGAACGATGACCGTTGGAAGTGCGAGTTCCTGAAAGAGATGCGAAGGGTTGTCTGCTGGAACAAGAGGAAGGATCTGCGGTGATCGACCATACGCAGCTGTAGTAGCCTGAATAACGAATTGAACAAAAGAATCTGATAATGGTGTATACGTTGGTTGAATTGCCCGCAGTAGCTGTGCCTGCACCATTGTATAATTCTGGTTGAGTAGATGATTTTGAAGCTTACTGTATATATCGAAGGGATCTTGTTGAGGCACGAGTTGAAAATCAAGGCGTGCATGGGCTGTTTGTGGAATGAAAGCAGTTTGATCTTCTAGTAGTTGTCCGCTGTGAATAGAGCTCACAGTACAACTCGGCGTGAGAAAGTAGGCATAGTATTGCTGCAAGTCCTGTAGACCTAAAAATGGCTCCTGAAGTTCCCATTGTGTAGAAAGCGATGGAGCGTTGTCAACTAAACGAGCTAGCGCTTCGATGACGTCATCCTCTACTGGCAACACGGCATCATAAAAACCTTCGACAAGAATATCTTCGCGTCTATCTTTCACCGTATCTAAAGCCCATAGGAGTTGCCATGCCGCGTTTGGCGCAATGGCTCCGTAGTGAGTCTCTATTGGTACGTTCGTCGTCTGAACCGTCAACTCTACATTAAGAGATCCCTTTGTCCCCAGAGCGAGGAGTGGAAGAGCATCCATAGAAACTGCTCTTTGCTCTGACAGATACCAGACACATGTATCAGCTTGAAGGAAGTCGGCATACTTTGTTCTATCGCTTGTAGCACTGGAGAAAGCTTGCGACAACTGGCGAGTGCGTCCATCAAATACCCACTTTATATTAACTGGAAGGGACTCAAGGACGTGAAAACAGGTGTCAAGCGCAGCCTGATATGCAACAAGAGCAGTTGCGATAGAGGATGCCGTGGTACTAGGCGAATCCGACAAATGCATAGAGAAGAGGAGTGTCTCTCTGGCTCCGACCTGCAACTCAGCAACGAAGAGGAATCGATCGCCTGTCAAGATGTGAACAGACATACCGGACCGTTCCAGGAAGCTGATTGCTACCTCTTGCATTTCTGAGACAGGGAGCATAGAAAGTTGTGTATACATATGTTGCCAATGGCGAAGAGAGGACAAGGAATGCTCATCGACGTGATGGAGGAGCTTTTGCTGAATTCTTGCTATCATACTGCCACGTGTCTCCTCAGGATCATTGCTAGTACCGCAGGCTAAAGATCTTGCATGCTGAGACTTGAGAGAGTATACTCAGGTGCAATGCTATAATTCGTGAGCAAGTGAGAAGATCACAACGGAAGAAAGAATATAACGTTGCGTTTTTCCCCACATCGGTGTATTATAGCCTAAAGTCCCAGCAACTGCCTAGTGGGCAGTGCGCACAGATCGAGAGCTACTGAAGTACGGGAGAAAAGCGCGTTGTCCAAACAACTCCGGCTCGATGTCGCACAACTAACAGATGTTGGCCGTAAACGTCCCCATAATGAAGATAATATGGCGTATGTCATTCCTAAAGACGGTCAGGTAATGGCGAAAAAGGGAGCGCTCTTTATTGTGGCCGATGGCATGGGAGGACATGCAGCGGGGGAAGTGGCGAGCGAGATCGCTGTAGATACGGTGAGTAGTATCTACTACCAGGATGAAAATGATGATCTTGCTCTCTCATTGATGAATGCGATTAAAAGAGCGAATGCTTTGATTCACCAGCGGGCAGCAGAGAACATGCTGCGTAGCGGCATGGGCACGACCTGTGTAGCTGCTGTACTGCGTGGGGATATGGCATATGTTGCGAATGTAGGTGATAGCCGGGCGTACCTGGTCAGAAAAGGGCAGGCAAAGCAGGTATCGCAAGACCACTCGTGGGTTGAAGAGCAAGTGCGAGCGGGCTTGTTGACCAAGGATCAGGCTCGATCTCATGCTCAACGGAACGTCATCACACGCTCTTTAGGAACGCAGGCCGAGGTTGAGGTAGACGTCTTCTCCGAGGTATTGGAAGAGGGTGATACACTTATTCTCTGCTCCGATGGCCTCTCAGGATCAATTGGTGAGGATGACCTGCGGGCTATTGTCAACCAATACGTGCCTCAGGAGAGCGTGTATCACCTGGTAGAGCGTGCGAATGAGAACGGTGGACCAGATAACATCACCGCAATAGTGGTTCGTGTTCAAGAGGTAGGCGAGGAGTCTCCTCGTACGCTCTATCCTGTACAGGTTGGTGGGCGCATCACGGACGAGAGTACTACAGTCTTAGGACGCATGCCAAGTCCGTCACTGAGCATGACAGTTCGTGTTGAAGATGTCCGTATTCCAAGTGGCCCTTTATCAGCTCCCAGCGGTCCGCTCTTCTCGTCAAGCGTCTCTACCCAAGCAGCGGTAGCAGCGCCACATCGAAGACGTAGAACCTTGCTTCTACCCCTTGTGATCCTTCTTGTGTTGTTAGTGGTTCTCGTCGTTGGAGCAGGAGGCTATCTCTTCTTTCTACGACCGGCGAATACACAAGCAAAGCTAAATGAGGTAAGTGATCTTATCGTGCAAGCAAGAGGCGCTACCAATAACCCTAATGCTGCGCTGCAAAACCTGGCAAAAGCTCAGAATGAATTACATAGTGTAAAGAGCTCGTCACTCAATCAGCAGCAGAGTGATCAATTTACCACGTTGCAGAATAGCCTGGGATCAGAGTTCAAGGTTGCTCTCTCGAACTATGATAAGGCCGCGTTGATTACTCCGTTGCCTTGTATAGGCGGTAGCCCTACTGTAATTGATAGCAAGGCAAGTCGTACAACGCCTTCGACCCTGGTCACCGTAAAAGATGAGAAGAATGTGGTTTTTTCCTATGTACATATGGCCGATAGCAGTCTGTACCAGATTGATGATCAGCATAAAACCCTCAGCAACAAATATGCAGTTCCAGTTGTTCTCTTGACGAATGATACTCAGCGTATATTCGTACTTACGACTCCAAATAGTCAGGGAACGCCTAGTTATGAATTGCACGTATTGAGGCCAGGACAAAATGGTGCATTGAGTGAGCAAAGCAATGCTCCGAAGGTGACCGTTCCATCTGAATTGATCAACCAGGGCTTTAAACCACAATTAATGACAAGCTGGGATGGCGATATTTACATCGTCCTGACATCAGCTCAGTCAACACAGTCCAATGCAAATCAAGCTGTTGTTCTGGACTATAAATTAGACAAACTGCAGGACGCTCCACAGAGAGCAAAAATCTCTATTTCGACTGGCCTGGTTGGTGTCGCCGCCTTTCCCAACAGGCAACTCTTCTTGTTACATAATGACGGAACTTTGAAGAGCTTGCAGGTTGGTTTGGCCAACCCAAGCGAGATTGACGTTGAGGTATCACGACCTATCGCAACTCCCTGGCCAGTAGATAGTCAACGATTTACTCCTGCAACACCGATCGTCTCGCCGCCTCCGCCCGCTAAAAACAAATTGCTGTCGATTCCCGTCCCTGTCGTAACAACGCCGCCTCAGTCATTCTTGGCGTCTGGTCAGGTTGACAATAGGGTGCATCTTTATATCACTGATAATACAAATCATCGTGTGCTTGACTTTACGACGACGACAGGTGGATCGACAAACCAGGGAACGCCGGTTCCAACGCCGACTTCATCTGCAACTCCGGCGGCTGGTGGCGGGATGGTAAGCCCGGTGGGTGGAACGGGAGAAGTCGATATGCAGTTAGTGCAGCAGTATACGTCGCCAACTGTACTGCCAGCGGTCAGAAGCTCCGTTGTTGACCCGGCAGGGACGCGCCTGGACCTCATGACGATGGATGGAAATACGTATGCAAGTGTGGCTGTAGGGGTTTCACAGAAAAACGCGTGTTCTTCTCAATAGAGGAGATTGACGACCCGTGCCACAATAAGAGAAAGACTTTCCTTCACTGCTGTTCCTAAGGGTCGGCAGTGATTTTTAGTGATGGCAGATAGTAAAAAGGAGTGATATGCACGTGGGCTTTGAGGTGCAATACCGCACACATACTTGCGGTGAACTAAGTGTAGATGCTGTGGACCAGCAAGTAACTCTGGCTGGTTGGGTGAACCGGCGGCGGGATCATGGAGGTTTGATCTTCTTAGATCTCCGCGATCGTTATGGTATGACTCAGGTAGTCTGTGATCCTGAGCGTTCACCTGAAGCACACCGTGTTGCCAGTGAAGTGCGCTCAGAATACGTGATTCAGGTGAGTGGCAAGGTGGTACGACGTTTACCTGGAACTGAGAATCCTCAATTAAGCACTGGTCAGATTGAAGTAGCGGCGGAAGATATACAGATTCTCAATCCATCTCGAACAACTCCATTTCCCATCAACGACAATACGCCGGTGGATGAAGCTTTGAGACTGAAATACCGCTATCTAGACTTACGGCGAGCAACGATGCGCAATAATGTTCTGCTGCGTCACCGGGTGGTAAAGGTGATGCGCGACTATCTAGACGAACGTGGTTTCATAGAGGTCGAGACGCCTATCCTGATGAAAAGTACTCCGGAGGGCGCGCGCGACTATCTCGTTCCCAGCCGCCTCTATGCCGGTGAATTTTATGCATTACCTCAGTCGCCTCAGCAACTCAAGCAGCTCTTGATGGTAGGGGGTCTGGATCGTTATTTCCAGATCGCACGTTGTTTCCGCGATGAAGACCAGCGAGCAGACCGGCAACCGGAATTTACGCAGCTCGACTTAGAGATGTCGTTCGTGAATGAAAATGACGTTATGTCGCTTATCGAGGATCTTTTGATCCAGCTAATTGAGAAGACGACAGCAAAGCGCATCAAAGAGAAGCCTTTTCAACGCTTGAGTTTTAAGCACGTCATGGATCGCTACGGAACTGACCATCCAGATTTACGCTTTGATCTTCCTCTGGTCGAGATAACCGATCTGGCTGCTACCGGAAACTTTGGCGTCTTTCGCACCGCTCTTGCGGCGCAGGGCATGGTAAAGGGTATTCGCGTTCCGGGTGCCGGAGGGTATACGCGCAAAGAGATCGACGAGCTAACTGAGTTTGCTCGGAACCTGGGAGCAAAAGGGCTAGTCTCTCTCGCCCTACAGGACTCTGGAGAGATCAAATCGCCCCTGACCAAGTTTATGTCTGTTGAGGAAGTACAGGCCATTGTGGAGCGTCTGGAGGGCAAATCGGGCGATTTGCTGCTCTTCGTGGCTGATAGCGCCAAGCTATGTAATGACGTACTCTTCCGACTGCGCAACAAGCTTGGTGAGCGCCTGGGTTTAATCGATCCTGATGAGATGGCGCTGTGCTGGGTAGTAGATTTTCCGCTTTTCCACTATGACGAAGAATTGCAGCGCTACGATGCAGAGCATAACCCTTTTTCTGGTATGGATGAAGGTCAAATAGACCGCCTGGACACCGACCCATTAAACATTCGGGCTAAGCAGTACGACATCATCTGCAATGGTTTTGAGATCGGTGGTGGAAGCGTGCGTATTAACGTGGCAGAATTGCAGCACAAGGTCTTCTCGTTGATGAAGTTAAGCGATGAAGAGATCAAAGAGCAGTTTGGCCACATGCTGGAAGCCTTTGAATATGGCGCACCTCCTCACGGTGGCATCGCGCTGGGCGTGGATCGACTCGTCATGTTACTGGCAGATGCCGAAAGCATTCGCGAAGTCATCGCATTTCCTAAGACACAGAGCGCTATAGATCTTCTCATGGGAGCGCCGTCTCTCGTCGAAGAGAAGCAACTGAAAGAACTCCATCTACGGTTGCGCCAGTAAATCTTTGCGTTTAAAATAGAGCTTTGGAAAGACAGAAACGTCAATAGTATTCTTGTGTAGACGGTCATGATAAGCAGGTGTGATATCGCTTCTAACGATATCACACCTTTTTTTGCCATTTCACCTCGTTTACGGTATTCGCAATTGAGATCTATAGTTTTTTCATTCTATTTTTATAGAGAAAGTGCAATTCGTGCGCATTCTGACGTTTAACAGAGCGAAGATACGTATTCAAGGCTAATGATTTGGATAGAGTTTTATAATAATTGTAGGTATACACATACGATAAGTCACTGATCCTATTGTAGGTTTTACATCCGGTTGGGAGGATGGAAGGAGAAGAAAATGACATCGATGAATCCAAGCAACGGCAATCGAACAGTTCCGGCATCAACAAGTACAGCAAATCCAGTAAGTATGTTAAATCGTCAAAGCGTTCCCTTGAGTGGAACAGGAGTAGGTCTGGCTCCGAAATTTGTACCAACATTGACGGAGGACGAGGCTGTTGTACAGGCTCGTTTACTGAAGGCGTTGGCCGATCCCACACGTTTACGTATTCTGAGTTTGCTGAGTCGGCACGAAGGAGAGGTATGTGTCTTTGAGATTGTAGAAAGTTTCACACTGGAACAGCCCACAATCTCACATCATTTACGTATTCTGCGTGACGCGGGATTGGTAGATTGTCGCAAAAAGGGCCTATGGGCCTACTACTATGTGCGTAGAGACGCCTTAAGTCGCGCGCGCGAAGTTATTGAGGGATTGGTATAACGCTACCTTTCGTCTGTAGTGGTGATAGATGGGGATATATACCTGATTAGAATCTAGCAGATTTAGTTTGAGGTCTCGTAGAAGTGTTCAATACTAGTTAATGCTTAAGTTATAGGTGTTCAACCCTGTATAAACTTTTCCCCGTATATTTCCTGTCTATCAGCCTGGCTACAACCTCGCTAGCCGACGAGCTTGTAGCAAGAGGCTTCAAATAAACGAAGCCTCTTTTTTGATGTCGATCGGAGAAGATTTTAAAGAAATCTACAAAATATATTGACAATGATGGTCCGTTCTGATATTATGTAGCCATATCGAACACAGCGATTCGTCTTACGACGAAATTTTGTACCCGTAGCTCAGTGGATAGAGCGACAGATTGCGGATCTGTAGGCCGGAGGTTCGATCCCTCTCGGGTACGCTACAGAAGAGCCTGGCATAAATATCATGTCAGGCTCTTTTTTTGTGTAGGACTTCTCTCTCTTCTTTCTTTGCTATCCTTCCTTTCTCCTTCTGAAGGTGTTTCTTTTCCCGATTTCTATCTCTTAGATACGGTTCGCTGCCACTGTCTAAAACGTCTCAAGATGCTTAAGGAGCGCGATGATGGGGAAATATGACAAATATAGTTCCGATGTGCGATTGGCGATCTCATATGCTCGTGAGGAGGCACAAAGGTTGAGGCATCGGCTGATCAGCTCGGAACATCTTCTGCTGGGAATTCTCAAATTGGGAGATACTCGGATAGAGGGCTTATTTGCATGCCTGCATGTCAGTACGGCCAGTATTTCTCAGGCACTCGATTTTGTTGTTGGACGGGGAAACAGGGCAATTTTGAGTGAGCCTTTGCTTAATAGTGCGGCTCGTGCTGCCCTCGTGCGCGCTGAAGCGTTTGTTGAAAGCAGGCGACTGGGGCTGGTAGATATCGAACATGTATTCATGGCACTGTTGGAAGAACAAAATAGTGTGACGCTCGGCGTGTTGGAGAGCTTTGGAGTTCAGCTTAGTACTGCACGCGAGCAATTATCGATGTTGATGAATGGTGGCTACGAGCGTTTGCTCTTATCCACAGAGTACTACACGCGCTATGAAGCGACTCCACTGCTCAATCAGGTGAGCCATGACCTGACGATTGCAGCCCTGAATGATCTGATTGATCCGCTTATCGGTCGCGAGGCTGAGTTGGAACGAACAATGCAGATCCTGTTGCGTCGTACAAAGAATAATCCGGCGCTTATAGGGCCTGCAGGCGTTGGTAAGACTGCTATTGCTGAAGGTCTGGCCTTGCGTATTATTCATGGTCAAGTTCCTGAAAATCTAGCGCATCACCGTATTGTTGCGCTCAATGCAGGTATGCTATCAGCCGGCACGAAGTTTCGTGGTGATCTTGAAGAGCGTTTAAAAATCATATTTCACGAGCTACACGAGGATGGTCGCATTATTGTTGTCATTGATGAACTCCACACACTGATGCAGACGGGAGTGGCGGCAGGATCGCTCGATATTGCCGATCTCTTTAAGCCCATGCTAGCTCGTGGTGAATTTCAGTGCATCGGCGCGACGACGCTTGATGAATATCGTAAAACCATCGAGTCTGATGCCGCGCTTGAACGCCGCTTCCAAACAGTGCTTGTTTCTGAAACGACGGCTGAGCAGACGTTACAGATCCTGGAAGGCGTACGCACGCGCTATGAGGTATTTCACCAGCTTACAATCAGCGACGACGCATTACTGTCCGCTATAAAGATGTCCACCCGTTATATCCAGGATAGATATCTTCCCGACAAGGCACTCGATCTGCTAGACGAGGCGGCGGCGCGTGTGCGTGTGCAAAGCTCAGTCTATCCTGAGGCTATACGGCGGCTACGCGATACTATGCTGACGGTGCAACAAGAGAAAGATGAGGCTATCGGCCTCTATGAGTTTCCGCGTGGAGCTAATTTATTTCTACGTGAGAGATCAATGCGCCATGAATTGGAGCTGGCAGAACAAGCATGGCGTGCTGACCATGAGAAGCAGAAAGCTGTGGTTGATACGCAGGATGTCGCAGAGATTGTTGCTCTGTGGACAGGGATTCCTGTTGCACAGATAGCTGGCGAAGAGCGCTTCCGGCTTCTCAGGCTTGAACATGAGCTCTCCCAGCGTGTTATTGGTCAGCGAGAGGCTGTGCAAGCAGTGGCGAGGGCTGTACGCCGTTCGCGCATTGGTTTGTGTGATAGTCGCCGCCCTTTCGGATCGTTTATCTTTGTAGGTCCGACCGGCGTGGGGAAGACCGAGTTAGCACGAGCCCTGGCGGCGACTCTCTTTGATGACGAGAATGCTCTCCTCAAATTTGATATGTCAGAGTTTATGGAGAGCCATCAGATCTCACGCCTGATCAGTGCACCTCCTGGATATGTTGGGCATGATCAGGCTGGTCAGTTGACCGAAGCGATTCGTAGACGGCCATACTCTGTCGTCCTCTTTGATGAAATAGAGAAGGCGCATCCCAACGTATATGCTCTTCTCCTCCAAATTCTCGAAGATGGTTGTTTAACTGATGCACGTGGACGGATGGTTGATTTTAAGCATACATTTATCATTCTGACATCGAATATTGGTACCTCGCATACTCTATCCGGCTCAATGACTTTTACATCCCAGCCGGATGAGCGTACGAGCAGGCATAGAACCTACGAAGCTATGCGGAAGCGAATTATTATAGAGATAAAAAACGTCTTTCAGCCTGAACTGTTCAACCGTATTGATGAGATTGTCGTCTTTCGTCCTCTTAGCCTAGAACAGTTGCGCATAATTGTCGACCTTATGATAGCACAAACGCAGCAGCACCTGGCTAAGCTTGGCTTTGAGCTTCAGATGACGGAGGCCGCCCTTCAGTATCTCATTGCCTATGGCTATAACGCGGACTATGGAGCGCGCCCTCTGCGACGGGCTGTACAAAGTCAGCTCGACGATCTCTTAGCGGAAAAAATTTTGCGCGGGCAGTTTGTCGCAGGTGATAGCATTGTTGTTGATTTACAGGACGACAGGCTTGTTGCAAACGTGCAGGCATATGTTGATCAGACCATCTATGTGAAAGCGAAACACACCGGACTCAGTGCTGCATAAGAGATGCTTAGTACCTCTTGACCTCTATTTAGTGAGTCTTTATACTAGAGCCAGGTTCTTAAGAAGATACTATTGTGTTTCAGGATGAATCAGTGGAGGGAGAGGCTGGCCTGTGAAGATTGTTGTGCGTTGGCAGCGATTAGCTTTATGGGGTCTGACACTGCTCGGTCTCGGATTACGTTTGTATAACGTCAATTGGGATCAGGGGAATAATTTTCACCCCGATGAGCGGGAGATTCTTTTTCATGTAACCGCATTTAAATGGCCAGTGAGCTGGTCACAATTTCTCGATCCTGTGCAGTCCCCGCTCAATCCGCACTTCTTCGCGTATGGTTCCTTCCCGCTTTATCTGCTGGCTCTAGTGGCACATCTATTGGGATACAACCTTGCAGATTCCACGAATTTTGTAAAGATCACTCTTGTTGGCCGCGTAGTCTCTGCGCTTTTTGATAGTGGAACCATCTTGCTCTCCGGCTGGCTCGCACTTCGGCTGGTAAGGAAGAGCAGTTTATCCTCTGCATGGAATGTGGCTTTATTTGCGGCTGCACTCATCGTCTTTACTCCGTTACAGTTGCAGCTTTCTCATTTTTATGCAGTGGATACAATGCTTGTCTTCTTTGTAACGCTCACGTTGCTGTCCTGTGTTGTGCTGGCGCAGACCGAGAAGTTTATGCGCTGGGCTCTGATTGCGGGCGTAGCGTACGGATTGGCCCTGGCCACAAAGTTTAGCGCCGCTCCGCTGGCTGCTCCCCTCTGTATTGCGCTTTATCTGCACTGGTATCGCCGCCGGGATCTCGTTGCATCTTGTCTCGCCCTCTTGCTCGCTGCAGGCGTCACACTGCTGATCTTCTTTATCACTCAGCCGTATGCGCTCTTAGATATACACAACTATATTCAGCAAGTCACTGAGCAGAGTACTATAGCGCGCGGCACGTTTGATGTGCCGTTCATCCGTCAATTTGCGGGGACGGTTCCTTATGTCTACCAGATACAAAATATGGTGGTCTGGGGCATGGGACTGCTGCTGGGGATAAGTGCGCTATTGGGTTTCTTCTGGCTTGCCTGGCAGAGTAGACGACCGGAGTATCGTTTGTGGCTGATCCTACTCTCCTGGATTGCTATTTACATTGCGATTACCGGGGGTTTTTATGTAAAGTTTATGCGCTATATGCTTCCTGTCTATCCAGCGCTCTCCGTCGTGGCTGCGGCGGCTCTCTTCGCCCTGATAGGAAAGCTCAAGTGGAGCGGAAACCCTTCTCTCGCACGTTTCGACCGCTTTGCGCCTATCGTGCGTCAATTTCTACTTGCGATCGTGCTTGCGAGTACAATATTTCAGGGTCTAGCTCTGCTCAACGTGTATAGCGCGCCCAATACGCGGGTCCAGGCATCGCGCTGGATCTATGCTCATCTTGCAGGGGGCAGCGTCTTAACATATGAGCAGTGGGATGATCCTTTGCCCGTTACCGTTGATGGAAACGATCCTTCTGTCTTTAAGCAAGCAACATACACTGACGCAGGCGGACAGGCGGTGACGGGCCTGGACCTCTACGGTGATGATACGCTGCAAAAGGCGCAGCAACTTGCTAGACTACTTCCTACCCTCAATGCCATTACAATGGCAACGGACCGGCTCGACAAATCTATTCCCCGTCTGCCGGCCCGCTATCCTCTCACTATCCGCTACTATCAGCTCCTCTACAGTGGCCAGCTAGGCTTTCACCTTGCGGCACAATTCGAGAATCGTCCTCACCTCTTCGGCATAACACTGGATGATAGCAATGCTGATGAAAGCTACTCTGTATTTGATCATCCTACCGCGCGCATTTTTGTGCGTACTACTCCATATCCGTATACGTCAGAGCAACTCCTGCATAAATTGTTGGATGGTGTACGTCTACCTTCAGCCAACGCATAACAGCTTCTGACACAAAACGAGAGTGATAGGCCATGAAAAAGAATAGAAATATGCAAATGTACTTCATTTACGATGCGGTGTATTATAGAAATGTTAGGAGTTCCTACGAAGAAATAAGCGGTTGATGGAAAAGAGCACATGCTCTTTTCCTCTGTATTCTAAAGCTTGAGAGAGGTTTATGATCGAACTGGTGCAGATGTGGGCTTTGGTTGAGATATTGGGGATAGTATGTCTGCCATTGACTTTCATAATGTTTCGCAATCTACCTGATCGTGGTTGGGCCTTGAGCAAATCGCTCGGTATCATAATCATTGCTTTTGCCGTCTGGCTCCCTCTAATGTGTTTGCAATTCTTGCCGTTTAGTCAATTATTTATTGCTGGTATTGTCCTGATACTGGCCGCTGGTGGGATTCTCGGTTTTACAAAGATGCATCGTGCCATTCGAGAGATGTGGCAGAGCAACAGGACGTATGTGATAGCGACAGAGATGGTCTTTGCCGGTATGCTTTTGTTGCTTGGCTGGTTGCGCACTCTCAAACCTGATATTCACGGTTTTGAAATGTTTATGGACGAGGGATTTGTTGCCAGCATTATGCGCAGCACACACTTTCCTCCCAACGATATGTGGCTTTCTGGTTACAGCATCAATTATTATTACTATGCCCACTACACAATTGCTCTACTCGCGAAGTTATTAGGCCAGTCTCCTGCCGTTGCTTTTAATACCGGCATCGCTCTTTTCTTTGGACTGACTGCGCTGAATCTATTTAGTGTGACTTGCAACATCGTCGCCTGGGGACGTTATGAGTACACGAAAATGCAACATCTGGTCGGAGGAGCGGAAGGAAGTAGAGTGTTGCCTGCATTGCTACCCGCGATACCCTATGGACTGACGAGTATGCTTATGGGGCTGATTCTGGGCAATCTAGCGGCCACGCAGCAATGGTGGCAGAATCACGGAAACTCCTCGCATTTTGACTGGTTTGCCCCTTCGCGGGTCATTAAAGACACGATTAACGAATTTCCTGCGTTCAGTTTTGTTCTTTCTTGTTTCCATGCCCATGTCCTCACGCTAGCATTTACAATTTTATGCATTGGTCTGGCCTTTAATCTTCTGCTAGAGCCGGAGGGAAGGGGGCTCAGTATATTTGGTGAAGGCTGGTACCGGGCCATAAATATATGCGTAGCTGCTATTGTATTGGGAAGTCTCTTCGTTATGAACGGCTGGGATTATCCAACCTATATGGGATTGACATGCGTTTGTATTGGACTACAGCAGCTTCTCGTTCATCGTCTACAGCTACGTGTAGCTCTCTTGCTTGATATTGCACTTGTCGTGGGAAGTCTAATTGCTCTCTTATATATCTTCTATCTGCCATTCTATGTTTCCTTTGTTTCTCCTTCGCAAGGTATTGGCCTTGTGAGCCCGATCTATCATTCTCGGCTAAGCGATGAATTATTGATCTATGGGCTGTTTATCTTCGTTTTTGTTTCACTCCTGATTGTCAGCACGGTGAAGCACTCGGTCGCAGAGGCTGTGCAGGAGGTGGAAGCTATTCCTGTGCCAGTTGCGGTGGGAGCTCGTTTTTTGAGTCGTGATGAGCATAGTAGTGCTCCATTTGACAGCCAGGAGACTACAGGGCTAGCGGTCGAGCATGAGCAAAAACAGAGCGAAAATAATCCGGCACAACTAGAAAAGATGGTTGTAGAGAAGAGAGGCTTTGGCAGCTTGCTGAGCAATCAGATAGCGATGCGTGTGTTGTTGCTTTGCGTCGGAGGATATCTGCTCGTGAGTCTGGCAATCCTGATTTTCATTCCCAGTTATGCAACTCTGGCTTCAGGGTGTTGTATTGCTGTTACAGGTGCAATTTTGGTGCTGTACCACATTCGTAACCGCTCGCAAGCCTTTGCACTTCTGCTGGGTGCCTCTGCCTTTCTCATTATTGCTGGATGTGAGGTCTTTTTTCTAAAAGATGTCTTCTCAGGTGGCTCTGCTCTGCGTATGAATACAGTCTTCAAATTCTATTTTCAGGCGTGGTCGCTGCTCTCGGTCTCTTCTGGTGCCGGACTTTTCTTTATCTGGAAAAGGTTCCGTTCATGGCGAGTTGCTCGCATTTCTACGCGTTGGACTCGACATAGCGCTATAGCCATTTGGAGCCTCTGCTTGCTTCTGCTGGTTTTGGCGAGTATGGTCTACCCCTTGCTGGCTCCCTACGCTCGCTATGCTCATACAGACGCAAGTGGTGCGCAGCCCGCTAAGCTGACAGACTTAAGTCTGGATGGAGCTGTCTATCTCGCGACATGTCGTCCACCTGACTGCGATTTTGTCACGGCTGGAGATTACAAAGCTATTCGCTGGCTAAATGAACACGTGGAGGGCAGTCCCGTTATTGTGGAAGGCAGCGGCGACGACTATGGCTACAGTTCGCGTATCTCAACCTTTACCGGTTTGCCCACGGTGATGGGCTGGACCGGTCATGAGGTGCAGTGGCGGGTCAATTGGGTGAAACAGAGCCGCGAGAAACAAGAGGATTTTGATAGTCGTGGGGCGAGTATCGAGACTATTTATACCGATCCGCATCCTGCGGTGGTATTGACAACGATGGCTCGCTATAATGCGCGCTATGTGTATGTTGGAGCGTTAGAGCGGAAAAAATACGCTCAAATTAACCTCAAGCGTTTTGAAGGATTTATGCGGCGTGTCTATGACGCTGATGGCGTGACTATATTTCAGATCAAGTAGAATGTGCATGCGAATAATCAGGTTCGGGAGGCGGAAAGTGCTTTTGAAAAATGGGAAGAGTAGAATCCCTGGAAAATCGGTAGTGACGACCTCATTGAGAGAGGAAGTGCTAAGCGAGGCGAGGGAACAAGACGATAAACAGTCTCAGCGACGGATGATATTATCAAAATTCTTACCGACTCCTGAGCAAGCCTGGCAGTGGGCACCCTTCTTAGGGATTATCTTGCTAGGAGCTATCCTGCGTTTTTGGGGCCTGGGTGATAGACCTTTACATCATGATGAAAGCTTGCACGCATACTTCTCACTACAATTGATGCACAATCTAGCGAACTGGCAGTCCTGTTTCAATCATACAATAAGCTGCTATACATACGATCCGCTTTTACATGGTCCTTTCCAGTTTCATGCTATTGCGCTCATGTATAAATTAAGCCAGATGCTGGGTGCACCTGATCATGGCGTGAATACGACAACAGCACGCCTCGCTGCCGCGATATCAGGTTCGGTAATCGTTGGCCTTCCATATTTGTTGCGGGACTACCTGGGCCGCACTACCGCGTTTCTTGCCTGCTTCTTGCTGGCAATCTCGCCAAGTATGCTCTACTACTCCCGTTTTGCGCGTGAAGATATCTATATGGCCTGCTTTACACTGCTTCTGGTCGTTGCTATAGGTCGCTATGTCCATGATCGTAAGGGGGGCTGGCTCGTTGTTGCCGCCCTTGCTTTTGCCCTCTCGTATGCAACAAAAGAGGCTACGTTTTTAAGTATTGCAGTTTTCGGTAGCTTTTTTGTCGCTGCTCTGATCTGGGAGGTGGGTGTAAAAATATCTGTGCGCTCACGCTTTCGTTCTAAAGGCGCGTATGTTCGTTTTCTACCCAAAACAGGTGCCTTGCCAGGTTTGATAGGCTTTGCGCTGATCTGTGCCCCTCTTGCCAAATGGTTCTTTAGCTGGATGAAGGATACATCTATCTCTATCACGAAAAACACTGCCGCCTCTGATATGTTTGTACAGCATTTAAAAGATCAGACAGTAGCTATTTTACCCTGGATTTGTGTTTCTCTGGGCGTCTTGCTACTGGGCTTGTCTGTATATGAAAGGCGGCAGAAAAAAGCCTCCAGGCGATCTGCCCCGACTGCGCGTATTGATTCTTTGCGGCAACCTCTACTTGCTACATTTGCAAGCGTACCCACGATACACTGGTTGCTGGCTCTGCTTGCGGGGGCAACCGTCTTTGTGCTCCTGTTCTCTGTACTCTTCACAAATTTTCCTTCTGGTATAGGTGACGGCATCTGGCAGGGTCTCTATTACTGGCTGAAGCAGCAGCAGGTGGCGCGCGGTGGGCAGCCCTGGTTTTATTATCTCTTGCTGTTCCCGCTCTATGAGCAAATTGGGGTTGTTTTTGCTGTAGTTGGTATTGTCCGTTGTCTGCGGCGGCCTTCGCATTTCAGGCTTTTTCTCGTCTACTGGTTCCTGGGCAATCTGTTTATCTATTCGTGGGCTGGTGAGAAGATGCCCTGGTTGATGATTCATATGGCTATGCCAATGCTGCTGTTGGCCGCGCTCGGTCTCGAACCATTGCTCGAAGGCATAGTCAATCTGGTTAAGAATTGGCAACTCGCTACGAAAATCGTCCGTTATCGGGTACAATCAGGGAAGAGACAGGAGACGCGACCTGCAGGCGGCGCGATTTTTGGAGGACTTATCGCGATAGTACTATTAGCGCTGACATTACAGAACATGTTCCAGGTTGCTTACGTACATTATGCTGATGGTCCACATGAAATGATGATTTATGTGCAGACAACGACTGATGTCAACGTTGTAATGAATAAGATAGATACGCTCGATCAACGGCTATATAGTGGGAAGCATCAGTTAAGCATCGGTGTTGTGCCCGACGCCGACTGGCCTTTTTATTGGTACTTGCGCGATTACACCAATGTCTGTTATGGTTTCCCCACAAGTTGCGGGGAAACCAGCCCGGCTGTGATCATCACAGCCGGAGAGAATATGGAGAAATACAAGTCGCAATACGCTTCAAGTACGCCGAAGGGGAAAGCACCCACTTACTCGTTTCATCAGTACCATCTACGGACATGGTGGGATGAGGGCTATAAGCCTCCGGCCTGCGTATCCAGTGCGACGAATTCGTGCGAGGGTCAGCCTGCATGGGGCGGCGTCGGGCTCCTTCCGTGGCTGAGCTATGGAGATACTCCTCCTGCTCAAGCGCAGTTTGATCCTGGTCTGGCTATACTACATATCTGGCAGTGGTGGTGGGAGCGTAGGGCGATCGGGAGCGCAGGAGGAACAACGGATATGGAATTGCTTATACGCAGCGATCTGAGGATGAATCCATAGGAGAAAAGTACTGTGAAGAGCTACGAAAATAAATCAGATGAGGTAATGGATTCGATAGATGTAACTTCTAAAGAAGCAAATAATATGCAAGCAGACAGCGATAAACATATTGCTGCTACCGATGATAGAACAAGTATTGCTGAAGAACGGAAAGAATCAGAAGAATCCGAGGAGCCTGTAGAGGCAGCTACTGATGACTATTCTGATGCTTCAGATGATGTATCTGGAGAGCGCCGGTTTATTGCACCGTCTCGTGAGCAGGTGTGGACGGCTATAGCTTTTTGGGGCATTATTCTGGTGGGAGCCGTCTTGCGCTTCTGGGGTCTGGGTGATAAACCCTTGCATCATGATGAAAGCTTGCACGCGTATTTTTCGCTCCAGTTACTGCACAACAATATGGAGAACTGGTTGGCCTGCATCAATGCGCCTGTCAATGTCTGCTATCGCTATGATCCGCTAACGCATGGTCCGTTTCAGTTCCATATCATTGCACTTATCTATAAAATAAGCCAGATATTGGGTGTGTATGATCATGGTGTCAATATGGTGACAGTAAGAATCGCAGCCGCCACCCTGGGTAGTGTGATTGTAGGACTTCCCTATTTCCTACGCGATTATATCGGCAAGATAGGTGCCTGGCTTGCCTGCTTCTTGTTGGCAATCTCGCCGAGTATGGTCTACTACTCTCGCTTCGCACGCGAAGACATCTATATGGCCTGCTTTACACTGCTCCTGGTCGTTGCAATCGCCCGCTATATGCGTACACGCAGTGCTCTCTGGTTGATCACTGCTGCCCTGGCCTTTACGCTGTCGTACGCTACGAAAGAGGCAACGTTCTTGACTATAGCCATCTTTGGTAGTTTCTTCGGAGCTCTGGTGGTCTGGGAACTGGGTACGCGCTGGCCTTTACAATGGAAGGATTCGGAAGCAACTACTCGTATGAGGCGTTTTCTGCCACACACAGGTGCACCTGTAGCATTGCTGGCCTATTTTCTTGTTCTTGGCGTCATCGCCAAATGGTTCTTTGGTGTCTTGAAAGCTCTGTCAATCATAATCACTGCTAGTCCAGCTAATACACATAGTGCTGATCTCTATGTCCAACGATTGAAATCTACAACCGAGACAGTGGTTCTGCCTGCGCTGGGTATCGCGCTCGCTGGCGTAGCGCTTTTTATCTTGATCCGTGAGCAATATGGGAAGCAGCCCGCCCCTGGACGGCATGGCATCGTGAGCAGGATTGATCCAGAGCGGCAACCTGTGCTGGACGCAATTTTTACGATGCCCTGGACGCAATGGTTTTTCGCTATCGTCATTGGCTGGTTTGTGTTTCTGCTTCTGTTTACCGCGCTCTTCACCTACATACCCAACGGCATAGGTGATGGTATCTGGCAGGGTCTTTATTACTGGATACAGCAGCAGCAGGTGGCACGCGGCGGACAACCCTGGTACTACTACTTCCTGCTCATACCTCTCTATGAACAGATCGGCGTTGTGTTTGCGGTTGTGGGTATTGTACGCTGTCTCTTGCATCCATCGCGTGTTGGCCTTTTCCTGGTCTACTGGTTTATCGGCAATGTGTTCATCTATTCATGGGCTGGTGAGAAGATGCCTTGGCTGATGATTCATCTGACTATGCCGATGATGATACTGGCCGCCCTCGGCCTGGAGCCATCGGTAGCGCTCTTGTTTAATGTACTGAAGTCACGCCTTGCACAATCAAAGGGTGAGGTCTCTAGAGATCAAGCTGAAGTAGCAATACTGCTTCCTCCGGTTCCTCAGTTGAGAGCTCATCAAGGGAAGTTGACAATCGCGGGTGCGATTACTACACTGGTAGTGGCGGGTTTGTTATTGTTACCAACGCTTCAAAATATGTTCCAGGTTACATACGTGCATTATGCGGACGCGCCCCACGAAATGATGATCTATGTGCAGACTTCTACCGATATCAATATCGTAATGAACAAGGTCGAGGAGCTGGACAATAAATACTACGGTGGTAGCCATCAAATACCTATTGGTATTACCGATGATGCGACCTGGCCCTACGCCTGGTACATGCGTGACTATACCAATGTGTGCTACAAATTTCCTACTGGTTGTCCTAATGCGGCTAAAGATATGCCAGTGATTATCACGGGCGGCGATAACCTGCAGGATCTGCAGTATCAATACAGTAAGAATTATAACTTTCATCAGTATCATCTGCGCACACAGTGGGATCAAGGATATATGCCTCCAGCATGCATCCGCTCGAAGACAAATTCGTGTAGTGATCCACAGCCTTATACGGGTGTCGGTCCCTGGCTCTGGCTAACGTACGGCGATAATCCTCCTCCGCATGCACAATTCGATCTAGGACGTGCCGCCAGTAACATCTGGCACTGGTGGTGGGAGCGTAAAGCGTTTGGCAGCACTGATGGTTCGTATGATATGGGGCTATTCATTCGCAATAATCTAGCAGTAAAGTCGTAAGGCCATTTCTCAGAGGACTCAATTTCTATGTTGCTTGTTTTCCAATTCTTGCGCACCGCGCAAGAATTGGAAAACAAGCAACATAGAAATTGAGTCCTCTGCAGCGTGAGTATATAGTATCTATTCAGCGATAAGAGCGGCCAGACGCCGTACGCCCTCTTCGATCTGATCAGGTGTCAGGGCGCAGAATGGAAGGCGTACAAAGCGCTCTCCTTGATTTTTATCGTCGGTGTCAGCCAGCGTATCAGCAAAGAAGTCGCGTCCATCGGTTAAGACAAGGCCAGCCTCTTTTGCGCGTTCGAGCAGGCTTGCCTGCTGCTTCTGCTCAGGTAAGGTAATACTCACGAAGAAGCCGCCCTGTGGTTCAGCGAAGGGCACGTCTGGAAGATACTGTTTTAGTGCCGCGACGACTGCTTGAAGTCGTGGTGCATACAATTGCTTCAAACTTGCCAGGTTAGAGGCGAAGTAGCCACGCTTGTGGAACTCAACAACCGCTGCCTGGGTCGGAAGGACGGGGGCCAGAATAGTATCCTCTGCTAGTTTGGTGAGCGGCTTAATCAGATCGGCGGGTCCGACGAGATAACCAACGCGGAGTGCAGGGCTGATCAACTTGCTGTATGAACTGATGGTGATAACATGCTTTGCATCGAGATCGCGCAAGAGTGGAAGCGATTCGCCTGTATAGCGTAAGGTGCGATAGGGCACATCCTCAAGCAGCCAGAAGTTATAGCGCTCTGCAAGATTGACGAGTGCCTGGCGCTTCTCTGTAGAGGTTGTGACGCCCGCTGGATTCTGGAAGTCAGGAACGATATACATGAATACAGGCTTGTGCTGCCCGATCGCCTTTTCAAGCGCAACCAGATCTACTCCATCGTGCTCCAACGGAATACCGATAACCTTTGCTCCACGGCGGCGGAACGTTTTGATTGCCCGGTCATAGCTCGGTTGCTCAACAAAGACTACATCGCCCGGTTTGACAAGCATGCCGGTCAGAATGTCCTGTAAATGGAGAGAGCCGTTACCTACCAATACCTGGTCCGCCGCCACTCCGTATTGCTCGCTCAACAGCTTCCTCAGAGGAAGATACCCTCCATTATGGCCATACTGAAGCACCGTTTTGCCATCTGGGCCTTCCAGTACAGCCTGTAAGCATTCGCTCAGCAGCTTATTTGGAAGTGCCTCGACGGCTGGGACACCACGTGTAAAGAGAATCTGCTCGCTGCCAACCTGGCTTTGCATAATCAATATATCTCCTTGTTCTCTCTAAGTCTCTTCGTCAACCCACGTCTTTAACGTTTTTATAAAAAAAGTCATGAGCGGCGATATCAAGTATGTTTCAGCACAATTTTGCCCTGAGGCTCACCGTCTGACAGCATCTGGTGGGCTTTGGCAGCGTCGTCTACAGGAAGAGTATTTGCTATGAGTGGAGCAATAGACTTGTCTGCGATGAGCTTGAGCACTCTTTCTTCATTGGCTACCGAAGTGTGAACCATTCCTCCACCGATCACGTGAACGCGCTTGAGACGCCAGGATTGTGTATCGACCGTCGCTTGTTGTCCACCAAGATTTCCTACCAGGACGATTTTAGCATCAGGAGCGCAAGCATCAAGACTTGTCTGTAGCGTTGTGCTCACAAGTTCGATAACGAGATTCATGCCGCCTTGATTCTGCAATAGCTTACTAATGTTTTCATGCTTATAATTAAGCACCAGGTCTGCTCCTAATTTGCGTAACTCGGCTCCGCGCTTGTCTGAGCTGGCAGTTGTGGTAACCCACGCGCCAGTATGTTTCGCCATCTGAATAGCGATTGAACCAACTCCACTAGAGCCGGCCCAGATTAAGACGCGCTCGCCGGCCTGCAAATTGCCCAGGTCAAATAAGCCTCCCCACGCTGTGGATGCAGCAAGACCAGCCGCGACTGCCTGCTCAAATGTCACTCCATCGGGAATGCGTGCTAAATCTTGTGCGTGAACTGCTATCTTGCTCGCGTAGCCACCTCCGCCCTTTGCAGAGGTGGCGCGCGTGGTTAAGACACGTTCGCCCGCGGAGAAGCCATTGCCGTCCTCAGCAACAATGCCCGCTGCCTCCAGACCTGGCGTAAAGGGAAGTTGAGGAACTGGCCTGCTTCCGCTCCGCTGAAAGAGATCGAGACGATTGACGCTCGTTGCCTTCACCTCGATCAAAACATCTTGTGATCCAGGTACCGGATCAGCGACCTCTTGCACTTTGAGGACTTCGGGTTCGCCGTGAAGAGCAAATTGTACTACCTTCATCACTATGCTCCTTTCCTACAACTGTTAGGATCATATATGTATAGGGTCATTCACTATCAGCATATTTAGTTTTTATTGTATGCTCATTATTGTTCAATTGCAAAGTTGATAGCGGTGAGGACCGGAGAGAGAGATACTCTGATGAGTATACATATAGTATTCATGAGGTAGATATGAAACTTGAAGCTCTTTTATTTGACATGGATGGTACCCTGGCCAATACGTTGCCCTTGTGTATTAAAGTGTATCAACAGTCGCTACAGCACTATACCGGCCGTTCCTATACAGAAGCGGAGGTAACAGCGCACTTTGGTGTAACTGAAGCCGGTATCTTTCAACGTATGCTTCCTGATCAATGGGAGGAAGCTCTGGCATATTATCACCATCAATACGAACATTCACATGACGAGTGTGCTGAACCCTTTCCCGGTATTAAAAAAGCCTTGAGCTTGCTGAAAGAAAAGCATGTGAAGATGGCAATTATAACGGGAAAAGGTCCTTATACTGCCAGGTTCACAACCGAGTATCTCGGACTAAATCAATACTTTGAGCGTATAGAAGTAGGAAAAGAGGACGCGGTTATCAAGGCTGTTGCGATACGCACTGTATTGCTAGACTGGAATATTGATCCTCAATATGCCGCATATATTGGAGATACAGATACAGATATGAAAGAAGCAATGACAGCAGGCGTTCTTCCTCTTGGCGCAGAATGGGCAACAACCTCGACAATTCATCTTTTGAGAGGGATAGAACCATTTGCCAGGTTTTCGGAAGTCGAGAGCTTTAGTGAGTGGATCGAACAGAACATAGAACAAAACAAGTAGGCAATTTCTTGTTGTGAGCATATTTTTCTCCAAAAATAGCTTGAAATTAGAACAAATGTTTTATATAATATGCAAGTGCTAGAAAGAATTAGTGTATACATATACGTTGTGGTTTAGACCCATTTTTAGCAATGATAGTAAGGGTACTCATGAAGCTCATTTCACAGCATGCAATAATCTCTATCCTGGTACAGGATCAGGAAGAGGCGCTCCGCTTTTATACGCAGAAACTCGGCCTGGAAAAGCGTCGCGATGTAACATATGGGCCGGGAATGCGTTTGCTCACAGTAGCCCTCAAAGGGCAACAGAAGCCTGAGCTTGTACTTGCGAAACCAGACCTCTCGCTCACTGGTGAAGAGCGAGTCAAAGAATTGCTTGAGCATATCGGGTGTAAGGTTTCATCGATATTCGTCACAGACAATTGTCGCGATGAGTACGAGAGCCTCACCGCTCGCGGCGTCCCCTTTATCTGTGCTCCTACAACACAGCTCTACGGGGTAGAAGCTGTCTTTAAAGATCCGTATGGTAATACATTTTCACTACTCGAAGCTGTCCCAAGCATTCGCACTCAATTAGAGCAGAGTGATTTTGGTACTGCCGCTTAGAATTGTATCTGTTTAGTCCGTTTACTCTTTATAAGGGGGAGAGATAAGAGAGTGTGAGAATGCGTATAGCAAGGAAGCTGAGAATCGCATTAGAAATATTCAGTACTCTTATCTATTCTAGCAGTTTTTTGTTACATTCATTTGACAAAAATCGTCTGTCAAATATGAAAGGTAACTAAGACTCAACAATTTATGAAGAAAGCGGAGAATTACAAGAATACATGGATCAAACTTTGGTAGATCGTAGTGTAGATGAACTTCTTACACCGAACAGTGAATTCGATGAACTTGTTGAAGAAATGGTAGAGCAATCTGCAACTGTCCGTCAGCTTCCAAGTTATCATCCTACTCAATGGGCAATTGTCAATCGTATACTAGATGTTGTAGATAGAGTGACAAAGGGGCGTGCGGATTGGGTGGTGCGGTTCGTCAGTTACATTTTCTTCGGTGGTACCGCTGCTATTGTAAATCTTGCGGTCTTCTTTGTTGCGCTGAACTATATTCCACTGCATAAAGGCTCTCTGGCTCAAAACATTTTCGCTTCTGTGCTAGCCTGCGAAATATCGCTTATAGCAAACTTTATTCCAAATGACTACTTTACTTTTCGCCATATGCCGGGCCGTGAGCGCTCCTGGGGAGCGCGCTGCGCGCGTTTCCATATCACATCGCTTATTGGTAGTGGACTCACCGTTCTTATTCAATTGTTTTTCAGTCATGTCATCCATATAATGCCATTGCTTGGACAGGCTTTTGCTTTACTACTTGTACTGTTTTACAACTTTTCTTTCCATCATCTGTTTACCTATCGTCACGTTAAAACTGCAGTTGCTCACTAAACTGTTCGTCGAACATATCTTTCTTGTTTTGATATGAAAGAAGTCCTCCTGGCGTCTAACCAGGAGGACTTCTTTCATATATTCTCTCGTATCTATGGACAAAATGGGAGATGACGCCAATTGATTGTTCAAGCTAGGCCCAGCGAATCAGCCCTAGCTCGTACTTCTCTGTGAGTGCAGGATGCGAGGGGATGACCCGGATATTATATGCAATGCTGCCACTCTCGTTGGGTTTCAGCGAGAGATCGTAGCGGTAGGATCCGTCGTTTTCGCGCTTGACATAGTTCATAGGCAGCGTGTGTTGCGGAGTAGCCATCTCGTCTTTTGTCTCGCCATACGCCAGCTCTACAAGTAAATCGTCTGGATTCAGACCGTCGGCGCGCACCCAGGCATGAACGTCGATGCTCTCACCCAGGCTAAGCTGGCCTTCTCGACGCCCGTCAACATACAGCTCTAGCTTGTTCCAAGAGGTGCGTACGCGCTCTTTCCAGGCGGCCAGTTGACGCTCACGCTCGTAGTGGTTTGCCTCAACGCGTATACCCTGCTGAATTTCAGGGACATAGTAGCGCGTTGTGTACTCTTTGACCATACGTCGCATACTGAATTTTGGCGTACATGAGCGAATGGAGTCCTTCATATAGTCGGTCCAACGCGCTGGAACGCCCTGCGCGTTGTGCTCAAAGAAGGCTGGAATGATCTCTTCCTCAAGTATCTCGTACAAAGAATTGCTATCATCTTGAGCCTGAATTTCCTGATCGTGATAGTCGCGCTCCTCACCAATCGCCCAGCCATTTGAGCCATCGTAGCCCTCCGCCCACCAGCCATCGAGAATGCTGCAATTGGGCTGTCCATTCAACGCTGCTTTCTGACCGCTAGTTCCACTTGCTTCATAGGGGCGGATTGGATTGTTGAGCCAGACATCTGTGCCAGAGACCAGATAGCGCGCCATGTCCATATCGTAGTTTTCCAGGAAGATGACCTTACCTTTGAACTCTTCGCTGCGCGAGATGCGATAGATGTTTTCAATCAGGCTTTTGCCAGGATCATCGGCGGGATGAGCCTTTCCAGCGAAGATGATTTGAACCGGGCGCTCTGGATTGTTCAAAATGCGACGGAGACGATCCAGGTTGCGGAAGATAAGCGTGGCCCGTTTGTAGGTCGCAAAACGCCGCGCGAAGCCAATAATTAATGCCTGAGAATCAAGCATGCTATCAAATTCTTCTATTTGCCGATCGCCTTCGCCCAGACGTAAGTGCTGCTGCTTCAAGTGGTGACGCGCGTAGCTTATGAGTGCTTCTTTGCGTTGCGTGTGTGTCTTCCACAACTCGATATCAGGAATATTAGAGATGCGCTCGTCCCAAAACTCTTGTTCATCTACGTGTTTGCCCCAATCTTTATCCAGATAGCGGCCGAACAGCGCGTTTACTTCAGGCGCAATCCAGGAAAAGGTATGAACTCCGTTGGTAATCGAGCCAATCGGCACCTCGTCGAGATCAAGACCGGGCCAGAGGAACTGCCACATTTTGCGCGAGACATCGCCGTGTAAGGCGCTGACACCGTTATGATGACCGGTAAGCCTCAGAGCGAGTATGGTCATACCATAACTTGATCCCCAGCCCTGATCTTCGCGAGCGATGTCGAGAAACTGATCTCTATTAAGACCGAGTTGACCCCAATAGGAACCAAAGTATTTATCGATGAGTTCATAACTGAAAGAATCGTTGCCAGCGGGTACAGGTGTATGCGTTGTAAAGAGAGAATTTGCGGTAACAACTTCACGCGCTTCGTTAAAGCTCAATCCCTTCGCAATCAGTTCGCGGCAGCGCTCAAGGCTAAGAAACGCGGCATGACCTTCATTGAGATGCCACGCTGACGGCGAGATTCCCAGAGCATGCAGTGCACGAACACCTCCTATGCCCAGTACAATCTCCTGCGAAATACGAATATCGCGGTCCCCGCCGTAGAGACGGGCCGAAAGCTCGCGGTCGGCGGGTGCGTTGGGAGCGATATCGGTGTCCATCAGATACAGAGGGACGCGCCCGACCATCAGCTTCCAGACCTTGGCATAGATACGTCGTCCTGGCAGGTCAACACTGATAACAACCTCGTTGCCATCAGGCCCAACGGCAGGGACCGCGGGCACCTCTGAAAAGCGTAGCTTGTCGTATGATGCCTCCTGCACTCCAGAACGATTGATCTGTTGGTTGAAATAACCCTGCGGATAGAGAAAACCGATACCAACAAAGGGAAGTCCAAGGTCACTTGCCTCTTTGCAATGGTCTCCCGAAAGGATGCCAAGCCCACCTGAATAGATAGGAAGCGACTCATGCAGCCCAAACTCGGCAGAAAAATAAGCAATCGTCTTTCCCACTAGCTCTGGATATGTGCGCGAGAACCAGGTCTCATCCGGCCGAGGATGGATGTATTGATCGAAGTCGTTGATGACATTGTTGTATTGCTGTAAATACTCAGAGTTTGCCGCCGCTTTTTCTAGCTTTTGCGGCTGCACAGAGCTAAGAAAATGCACAGGGTTGTGTTTAACCTGCTCCCATAAGTCGGGGTCTAAAGAGCTATAGAGTGCACGAGCTTCAGGATGCCAGCTCCACCACAGGTTGTAGGCGAGTTCATACAGGCGGCTGATGCGGGCTGGCATAATGGGAAAGACTGTTATGCGACCATAAACTTTCACCGTTTCAGGTTTCCTTTCTTCTCGTACGAGAATTCAGCATCGTATCCAAAGTGTAACATGTATCTTTCAATCGATTCATACTTTCCTACTATCAGTATATCTTTTTTAGGAAAGGCGGGCAACGTAAAAAGGCTGATCCAGATCGATAGCTTTGGCAGCGTCGATGCTGTATCAGCCTCCTCAGAAGAGTTCTACTAAGTATAGAATTCAATTGAATAAATGCTACTCGTCGTGCATCTTAATCCAGCCGTGTCGCAATGCGTGAACCACAGCGGCTGTACGATCGTTGACGGAGAGTTTTTTCAATATGGATGTAATATGGTTTTTGACAGTCTGGTCGCTGATCTTGAGAGACTTCGCGATCTCCTTGTTACTGTTGCCTCGTGCGATATAATCGAGAATCTCGACCTCACGAGTGGACAATGGTGAATAGAGATCTTTTGTTTCGCCCTCTTCCTCTTCCACCGTAAGTTCACGGAAAGATTTAAGGACACGGCTTGCCAACTGTGGCTTTGAAAGCACATCATCGCGAATGAGGTACTCGCCATGACTGACTTTACGCACCGTCTCCGCCAACTCTTCCGAGCTAATGTTGCGTGTAGAGTACGCGGCTGCACCGACTTTGATTGATTGAAATAGGCGTTCTTCATCCTCGGAAGGAGTGAGGATGATAATAGCCACGCGTGGAGCTATATGACGCATCTGTCGAGCTATTTCGAGAGGATCGGATGAGGTAAGTCCTGCGTCGATGAGGGCTACGTCGGGGTTGCACGTACGAGCAATTTCGAGTACATCAGCAGCGTCAGTCGACTCTCCAACAATTACGCAGTCTCCCATTCGCTCTAGAGTCGCGCGGACTCCTTCGCGAAAGAGAGGCTGTTCATCAATAATGATGACACGTATCGTTTCCATGTAATCCCTTCATAGAAGAGCAGACAGCGGAAGGGATAATCCCAACACTGTTTCCACTCTTTTCAATAGAATTGGCGAGAATGGCACAAAGTCTTTCACTTCGTGTCGCGAAGTTCCTGAGTCTTCCATTCAGTAGTAAGTAGTGTACAGAATTAGATGCGTTCTAGCTTTCGCAGTGTTGAGTTGATGCCGATACGCAGGCTCTCAATAACTCCTTTACCGGTCACCGCGACCGCCTCGAAGCTTGGAACGCGATAAGGATTCAAGTATTTCTCTAGTACCGAGACAGGGAGAGTATCTTGCAGATCGCGTTTGTTCCACTGCATAACAAGGGGGAAATTTGCCGCATCTTTATTCATTCGACGCAACTGCTCCTGTAACTCATTCCAGCACTCGATATTCTCTTGTAACTTGCTTGCCTGCGAATCGGCAACGAAGATGACGCAGTCCGTCCCTTTGAGGACAGAGATGCGTGTCTGCTGGTAAAGAATCTGACCAGGAACAGTGTAGAGTTGGAAACGAATGTTGAAGCCATGTATTTTTCCTAACTCTAGTGGGAGCAGGTCGAAGTAGAGTGTGCGCTCTGTCTCCGTATCGATTGAGACCATCTCACCGACATCTTTTGGATTGACCGCCTGGTGGATATAGTGGAGATTGGTAGTCTTGCCACAGAGACCAATACCATAGTAGACAATTTTACAATTAATCTCACGTTTTGCCATATTAATTAGAGACATACGTAAATGCTCTCCTGCCCGTCACTGAAGCGCTCCGCTACCTGGACGCTCTTCTTTTATAAACTATGCCACTACTTTCTGGGACAGTATACATTATTCTAATGACCCTGACAATCGCGTTTTTATCGACTTTGCAGGGCCTTATCGTAATACTTGAGAATTGATACCGCCCTCGTGTAGGGGCTGTCTGTTACTCTTCGATTTCTAGAAAGAACGAGAGGCGTCTATCTTATTTGCTGTCGCTCTAAACGTCTATCCGCAATTCGATAGATTGAGAACAGGCGAACCCTTCAATGATTGTTATAGCGTAAAGAAGGCCAATCTTGAAACTCTGGAAGAAGAAATAGCCCATATATCCTATCCTCAGTAAAAGTACTAAGATGAGTAGCGAGAATATGTATATGCATATTCGGGCCTTTTCCCATTGACGAGCGAGAGAGAAAGGGCTAGACTTACGACAAAAGAAGGCGCTAGAGCGTAGTTGCAAGATACTAATAGAGTTGAGAATAAAGAAATGACGACAACTACCTATACTCCGGTAGATACGGATTTTGAAATCGTGATTGGACTAGAAGTTCACTCACAGTTACTCACAAAGAGTAAAATGTTTTGTACGTGTAGTACAAACTATGCGAATGCTGCTCCAAACACACACGTCTGTCCGGTCTGTATGGGCATGCCAGGAGTACTACCGGTCATTAATCAGGAAGCGGTCGTCTTTACGATCATGACGGCTTTAGCCCTGAACTGCTCCATTCCCGAATACTCAAAATTTGATCGCAAAAGCTATCATTATCCTGATTTGATGAAAGGCTATCAGATCTCACAATATGACATTCCGCTCAGCAATAACGGGTATCTCGACATTGACTATCAGGGTCAGCTGCGGCGTATCGGTATTACAAGAGTTCATCTTGAAGAGGATACCGCGCGCTCTTTGCATCGCGAAGGCTATAGCTTGATCGACATTAACCGTGCGGGCACGCCGTTGATGGAGATTGTGAGTGAACCCGATATGCGCTCGCCTGAAGAGGCTCGCCTCTACATGCAAAAGTTGCGCGAGATCCTGGTCTATATTGGTGTCTCATCCGGCCGTATGGAAGAGGGAAGCCTGCGCTGTGATGCCAACGTCTCAGTGCGACCACGTGGTCAGCAGGAATTGGGTGTCAAGACAGAAATTAAAAATATGAATAGTTTTCGTTCGGTTGAGCGTGCTCTGGAATTTGAGGCGCGACGGCAGATCGAGGTTATTCGGAGTGGTGGAGTGATCCGTCAGGAGACGCGGGGCTGGATCGAGGCAAAAGGAATCACAGTCCTACAGCGCAGCAAAGAGAAGGCTAACGACTACCGTTACTTTCCCGAGCCTGATCTTCCTCCTCTGGTTATTAGCGTGGGTAGTGTCGAGGAGATTCGCTCCCGCTTATCTGAGCTGCCCGACGCACGGCGAGCGCGTTATCAAGCGGAGTATGGGCTTAGCGAGCAGGATGCCAACGTGATGACTGAAGAGAAGGCATTAGGTGACTACTTTGAGCAAGTTGTCGCCGCCTCTCCGACGAAAGACCGCAAGGCACGTGCAAAGCTAGCGAGTAACTGGGTCCTCAGCGAAGTAGTCCGCCTGCTCAAAGCGGCCTCTACGCCGATTCAAAACTCCCCTCTCGCCCCGAACGCCGTCGCCAACTTGCTCGATCTGCTCGACAAAGAGCGCATTACCGGAAAGCAAGCAAAGGACATTCTGGACGAGGCATTTACAAGTGGTGAGATGCCGGAGGCTATTGTTGAGCGTAAGGGTATCAAGCCCCCAATCGGAGATACAGCAACGCTAGAGCGTATCATTGCGGAGGTGGTCGAGAAAAATCCAAAGGCGGTCAATGATTATCGCAATGGGAAGACTAACGCTGTGCAGGCACTCATTGGTCAGGTGATGAAGCAGACACGCGGCCAGGCGAAGGCTGATATTGTGCAAACACTGCTACGTAAGAGGCTAGATGAAGCCCAGCCATAGTTCTTTCCAGGACTAAAAAGTGACAAAGCAAAACAAGGACGATGAGCTTATTCTCATCGTCCTTGTGATCAATACAATTAATAGCCGCGACGAGGCTCGCGCTTGCCGGGTTTTTTCGTTGGAGCCTTGATTGGACGCGTTGGTTTGTTCTTTTTACGCCCACGACCCCAATTCATATCATCGTCTTCTTCCTCCTGATCCTCCTGATCCTCCTCCTGATCCTCCTCGTCCTCAAAGAGTTCCTCATCATCAGCAGAACTGAGATCCATGTCGGGGATGTCTGCATCCCCTAACGGAGCTTCTTCGTATTCAGGACTGTCCTGCTCCTCATCTGCCTCAAGTGTATCTGCATCAGGCTCGATAAACTCTTCGGGAGCTGCAACTGGTTCAGCGACGGGATGAAGAATATTTTCGCTATACCCGTCTGTCTCGATTATGCGTGAGCGGGATTGTGGCAGAGGCTCCGATAGCTCGTTTTCCACGAGTTCGCCATCTTCATTTGGCTTAGGAGCCCCAATCACACGTCTTCCTGCCGCCACGTCGAGCCAGAACTGTGAATAATAATGTGGTCGCTCTGATTCTTTCTCGCTATCTTTTCTTGTCATAAGATACGCGGCTTCTCTCTTCGATAGAGCGAAGTACCGCTCCTGCCTTCCTTTGTCCTTCAAATGTTGCTTTAAAACGTTCGCAATCAGGTAATTCCGCTCTTGAAACCTTTCGTGCCAGGAGTATATCACCTCTTATCTGTTAAACGATGCCTCCTGAGTTTCAGTGGGTACCATCTAGGATCATAATAAGAACAAAGTGAAATGCTGTCAAGGCACTATCTAGAGTACCTGAACCCGCCTGACAAGGGCGATGAACCCTTGTCAAGCCCTCAAGTGCATGAATTTTCAGGGCTGAAGTGTTTGCCTGTAGATGACAAGATCTCTATAATAGTGAGGAAGGCATCGATAAGTACACCCTTTATGCTAATTTTCTGCATCTTCATTAGAGTGGTGGAAGCCACATTCGTTAGATATCTACAGGCTGTTTGTTGCCGATGAATAAAAAGGGAATCTGATGCCTGCTTAATTTGGAGGAAAACATTGACAAGGATTCTTGATACTATTGATAGTCCAGAGCAGTTGCGAGTTCTGACTGTTCCACAGATGGAAGTTTTGGCGAAAGAGATTCGGAGCGAGATTATTGAGAAAGTTTCGGTGCGTGGAGGTCATCTCGCTCCAAATCTCGGGGTGGTAGAGCTCACGATGGCTTTGCATTATGTCTTTGACACCCCAAACGATATGCTCGTCTGGGATATTGGTCATCAGGCATATGTCCACAAACTCCTCACTGGCCGTCGAGACCGTTTTCATACGATTCGTCAGTTTGGCGGTCTTTCCGGCTATCTGCGCCGTGATGAGAGTCCTTACGATGTCTTTGGGGCCAGTCATGCGAGCACTTCTATATCAGCCGCACTTGGTATCGCGGCAGCCCGAGATTTGCAGGGAAAAGATTTCAAGGTCGTGGCCGTTATTGGAGACGGAGCGCTAACCGGGGGAATGGCCCTGGAAGCCATCAATAATGCAGGCAGTCTGAAAAAAAACCTTATCATTATTATTAACGATAATGATAAGTCGATATCCGACAATGTTGGTGCACTCTCTCAGTATCTGGGCCAGGTTCGTCGTATGCAGACGTCACCGAGCTATCAACGATTGCGTGAAATGGCAAAAGGGTCGATCGAGCGCCTGCCTGTTGTGGGTGATAAAGCGCGTGAGGCTGCTGGTCGTGCCGAGATAAGTTTGAAGCAGTTTGTGTTGCACAGCAAGAGTGGAACTATCTTTGAAGAATTGGGACTAAAAGCCTTTGGCCCCTTTGATGGTCATAACATTCCGCTTATGCTTGATGTGTTTGAGAATGTAAAAGAAGTTGATGGACCAGTAATAGTTCAAGTGGTAACGAAGAAGGGTAAAGGTTGGGAGATCGCAGAAGGCGATTCTACCAAATGGCATGGTCCAGGCGCATATGACTACACAACCGGTATCATCAAGAAGAACGCGGGCGATCCGCCTACTTATACAGAAGTGTTTGCAAATACACTGGTTTCCATTGCCGAAAAAGACACGTCTGTTGTTGGAATTACTGCGGCAATGGAAGAAGGCACTGGACTGAAAAAGCTGCATCAGCGTTTTCCAGAGCGCTACTTTGATGTCGGTATCGCTGAGCAGCACGCAGTAACCTTCGCTGGCGGTCTTGCCGTTGGCGGTCTGTGCCCAGTCGTCGCCATCTATTCTACTTTTATGCAGCGGGCCTATGATCAGATCATTCATGACATCTGCGTGCAGAATCTTCATGTTGTCTTTGCTATGGATCGCGCAGGAATTGTGGGTGAAGATGGTCAGACGCAGCATGGAGTCTTTGATACTGCGTTTATGCGTATTGTTCCCAACATGAAGGTGATGGCTCCGAAAGACGAGGAAGAACTGCGCCATATGCTCTACACGGCTGTGTATATGGATGGTCCGGTATCTCTCCGCTATCCTCGTGGTAAAGGACTTGGTGTCCCTCTCAGCGACGAATTACACGCATTAGAAGTGGGTAAGGCTGAACTGCTAAGTCCAACCTCTCTAGAGGCCGCCGAGCGGCAGGATGTCACTATCCTTGCCTATGGCTCAACGGTTTCGCAGGCTGAGTTGGCTGCAAAAGAGCTGCAAGATGAGGGTATTCATGCCGCTGTCGTAAACGCGCGTTGGGCGAAACCGCTTGACGAAGAGTTGATTCTGCGCCTGGCCAGAGGCACGAAACGCTTGATCACTATTGAGGATCACGTTGTGATGGGTGGCTTTGGAAGCGCGGTGTTAGAACTTTTAGAGCGGCATGAAATCAAGAATGTGGATGTACGCGTGATTGGTTTGCCCGACACCTTTGTTGAGCATGGAGCTCCGACTATTCTGAAAGAGCTGTATGGAATCTCCTCAGCGCGCCTTAAAGAGGTTGTCCGTTCACTAGTGGGTGTCGAGTTTGACTCCGAAAAGCATCCATTAGCGAAATAGAGAGAAAAAGAGAAGCAAGATTTCTATGCTGAAGAGAACGACCTTGCTTCTCTTTTCTTTTGAAGAGTAGTATTTTATCCTTCTGATTAGTACTATTCTGCAATTTAGTACTAATCTACAATGCGCCCATCGCGCATATGAATAATACGATTCCCCATTTTCCCAATCTCAAGTGCATGAGTGACAAGGACAAATGTTTGGAGCTGCTCCTGGTTGAGGTGCAGAAGCAGATTCATGATCTCCAACGCCGTCTCACTATCCAGGTTTCCGGTTGGTTCATCGGCCCAGACGATAGCAGGATTGTTGGTCAACGCACGAGCAATCGTTACTCTTTGACGCTGCCCACCAGAGAGCTCTGCCGGTCGATGCCAGGCTCGTTCACTCAGGCCAACGATATCCAGCATCTCCAGAGCACGCTTGCGCGCTTTTCTAGCCGGTACTTTTGAGATGAGCATTGGCAGTTCGATATTTTCGACTGCAGTCAGAACAGGCAAAAGGTTGAAGTCCTGGAAGATGAAGCCCATATTCTGTGCCCGGTAGCTTGTCCGTTCACTATCGCTCAAGTCGCGCAAGTTCTTATCGCGAATGAGAATATCACCTTCGTCGATGGTATCAAGACCTGAGAGGCAGTTGAGCAATGTTGTCTTGCCACACCCGCTAGGACCCATAATTGCGACCATCTCTCCCTCGACAATCTCTATGTTGATATCAGCAAGTGCTTCAACACGAAGTTGCCCGCTCCGATAAATTTTCTTAACGTTCTTCGCTTCTATGATCATCGGTTTAGTTCGTGAGTTTCTTTATTCATAAGATGATGGAAAACAGTAGATTGGAGCCGAAACACAGACTATTGTATCATATCAGCGAAAAGGTTTTATGCTCATCAAGTAAATTGCTTCAGCACGATTGCGTACCTGCAATTTCCCAAGAATGTTTTGAACGTGCTTATGGACGGTCGACTCAGCTATACACAGTTCACTGGCGATCTCGCGATCTCTGCGTCCGCAACGCATTAAGTCGAGAATCTCCCTTTCGCGTTCAGTGAGAGAGCGGGGAATTTTCGTGCTGGCTTGACCAGTATGCTCATCCTTAACACCAGAATGCCTGCGCGAAGAATAAGAAATGGGTGTCAACAAATTTGTGTATGACGGCTGCGCTTGCCAGTATGGTCGTAAGTAAGTAAGCATCTCACTGACCAGTGCTGCTGGAATACAGAGATCGTTGCGTGCGGCACAACGAACTGTATGCACAAGTGTATCTGGTTCTATATCCTTTGAAATATAGCCCAGCGCTCCCTTTTGAATGGCGTGGACAATATGTCGGGCCTGAAAATCAGGAGTAAAAATGACGACGCGTGAATTGGGTGAACAGGCAACGATACGCTCCGTGGCCTCAAATCCATTGCAATCAGGCATGTCTCTATTCATCACCACCACATCTGGCCGTAACCGAGATACCTGCCATTCCGCATCCTGGCCACTCACAGCCTCGGCAACAACCTCCAAATCATTCTCTTTTTCAAGAACATCCCTAATGACGCGACGCATAAATGGATGTTCGTCAACAATGAGAATGGTTACCATGTGCTTTTCGCCCCTTTCTCCTTCAACAACCTCCCAGTAATCACTGAATTGTGGCAAGCTGGTTCCCAGCGTTTCCGTTCAGGGAACAAGTGCCGGCTTCCCTTCAAGTGACTCCCTACTAGAAGCGAGATATACGTAAGTAGTAGCCATAAATACATACACTTACACTATACGCATCTGTTCAAGAAGCAGACGGTTTTACTGGTTTTACCAGACTCTTTCCCCCAGAAAGAAGGAGACCCCGTTTGTTTTCATTCTTGCGTCCTCTAGAGCTCTGTGTTATACTTCACTGTCGGAATAGGCGAGCACTCTAGCTCGTTATATATAGTAGATTTAATTCTCTACACTAGTTTTATTAAGTACACACGCTCTCTCCTGAAAAGTGCCAACCCTGGGGTCCATGTATCTCGGAGCTTTGTTTGGGCAGGCACAATACCTTAGGGGACCCTGACACCATTAGATTGGGAGAGCGGAGGATCAAGGGAGGTCCGTTTTTGGCGAATATTATCTCAATGAAACAGTTGTTGGAAGCAGGTGTACACTTCGGCCACCAGACGCGTCGCTGGAATCCAAAGATGCAGCAGTTCATCTTCATGGACCGCAATGGCATCCATATTATTGATCTCCAACAGACAGTAACACGTCTCAACGATGCCTACAAGTTCGTTGAGCAAGTCGTAGCCGATGGAGGCACACTGCTTTTTGTTGGTACGAAGAAGCAGGCTCAGGAGGCTGTAGCTGAAGAGGCGAAGCGCTGCGGCATGTTCTACGTCAATCAGCGCTGGCTCGGTGGTATGCTCACCAACTTTAAGACCATTCAATTGCGTATCAATTATCTGCGTGAGCTGGAGGGTCGCCGCGACCGTGGCGACTTTGAGCGCCTGCCGAAAAAAGAAGTTCAGAATATGCAGGACGAGATCATGCGCCTGGAGCGCATTCTAGGTGGCATTAAAGACATGCGCCGCTTGCCCACAGCCGTTTTTATCATTGATACACGCAAAGAGCGCACTGCCGTTATGGAAGCGCGCCGTCTAGAAATTCCTATCATCGCTCTCGCCGACACAAACTGCGATCCTGATGAAATGGATTATCCTATTCCTGCCAATGATGATGCCATTCGCGCCGTTCGCCTTCTCTGTGCAAAAATTGCAGATGCAGCAGTCGAAGGCCGCCGCGAGCTGGAGGCGCAACAGAAGGATACAGAGCAGGTTGAGGGTGAAGAGCTGCTTGCATTGCCAGCAGCAGGTGAGACTGAAGCTACAGCACCCGTCGTAGCAGAACCCGTAGCCGAAGAGACCGCGTCGGCTCTCGTAGCGGCTGAGTCTACGGCTCCTGCGATAACCGAGTCTGCGGCTCCCGTAGCAACTGAACTTGCCGCTCCCGTAGCAACTGAACTTGCCGCTCCTGTAGCGACCGAACCTGCCGCTCCTGTAGCAACCGAATCAGCACCTGAAACTCCGACCGTAGTAGAGGTGCCCGAAGCAGAAGAGACGCCAACGCCCGCCGAGCCAGAACTTGTGGCCAAAGAGGCTCTTTAGTCAGGCAAAAAAAGATTCATCCGGTGGGAGAAAAGGGGAAATATACCCTTGACTCCCGCCTTTTTGTGTAATATATCGTTCCTGTTTCTGCGTTAAAGAAAACAGAATCACGAACTTCTGGATTTGTCAAGCACTCAGAGACCAAAAGAGATGGACAAAGGTTGTTGTACTGGCTGCGGAATCTGAGTATCATACATCAGAGATTGAGGAGAGATCACAGTTATGGACTATGCTGCTACGGATGTAAAAAAGTTGCGTGAAGAGACTGGCGCGACATTCGCTGATTGCAAAAATGCATTGGCTCAGTCAAATGGATGGGATGACGCGGTAAAATATCTGGAAGCGAGAAGAGATAAGAAGGCAGAGAAGATGGTTACCGCCGGTCGTGAAACGAAAGAGGGTGGAGTCTTTTCTTATATCCATCACAACAATCGAATTGGTGTTTTGCTCGAACTCGATTGCAATACCGACTTCGTTTCTCGCAGCGAGAGCTTTCGTAACCTGGCGAGCGAAATTGCCCTGCAAATTGTCGGTGTCGCTCCCAAATACGTCAGCTATGAGGATGTTCCAGCCGAAGTGCTGGCCGATGCCCGTCAAAAGGTAGAGGAAGATCCCTCAATGGCAAAGATTCCCGAGGCCCGTAAAGAAGAGGTGATCAGCGGAAAGCTCAAAAAGCAATTTGGAGAGCAGGTTCTGCTGATGCAGCCGTGGGTCAAAGACGAATCTGTGACAATTGGGGACCTTGTGCGCAGAGTTATCTCCGAGACTGGCGAGAACATTATTGTGCGACGCTTCAGCCGCTTTGCTCTGGGTGAGTAATCCCTGGATTCAAGCGTTGAACAGTCATGGCATCCCTCATCATGGGGGATGTCATGAGTGGGTTGTAGAGAGAAGAGAGCGTAAAAGCTTCACTTCCAGTCGTACACAAGGAGAATGGAGAAGATGTCAGTCGAGCTAAAGTATCAGCGTATTCTGCTTAAGTTGAGTGGTGAGGCACTGGGTCCTCAAGGTGGAAGTGGTATAGATGCCGAGACCGTGCACCGTATCGCAAATGAGGTCAAGCGTGTGCATGATCTAGGAGTTGAGGTTGCTATGGTTATCGGCGGTGGAAACATGTGGCGTGGCGCTGATGCTGCTGCAACCGGTATCGATCGTGGCACCGCTGACTATGTGGGTATGCTGGCTACTGTGATGAATTCGCTGGTCATGCAAGATGCAATGGAAAAGGTCGGCATGGTCACGCGGGTGCAAACTGCCATCGAGATGCCTCCTGTGGCCGAGCCTTTTATCCGCCGCCGCGCCGTACGCCACCTGGAGAAGGGGCGCGTGGTTATTCTCGCGGCCGGGAGTGGCAATCCGTTTTTTACAACGGATACTGCGGCTGCCTTACGTGCTGTCGAGTTAAATGCACAAGTGTTGCTCAAGGCGACGAAAGTGGATGGTATTTACGACGAAGACCCGATGCACAACGCTCATGCTCGCAAGTTTTCCGAGTTAAGCTATATGCAGGCGTTGAACATGGGGTTAAAGGTCATGGATAGTACTGCGCTTTCGCTTTGCAAAGACAATAACATGCCGATCGTGGTGTTTAGTCTGCACCAGGCAGGTGTGCTAGAGGCCATTATGCATGGCGAAAAGTATGGTACACTGGTCTCTACTGACGTAAAAGAGCCTGACTAGAAGTGCGGCTCTTGTATCACTTGATGCCCCGCTTTTTAGGAGAAAAAGGAAGTACGCGATGACAGCAGATTTATTTGAGGATGCAGAACGGCGAATGCAGAAGGCGATTGAAGCGTTGAAACAGGACGTGAACGCTATTCGTGCCGGGCGGGCCAGCTCTTCCCTGGTTGATCGTATCACGATTGAGTATTATGGTGCTCCAACGCCACTCAACCAGGTCGCCTCAGTCTCAACACCAGAGGCTCGCTTGCTGCTAATTCAGCCCTGGGATAGAAAACTACTAGCAGATATCGAGAAGGCGATTCAGAAGTCTGATCTCGGTATTAATCCAAATAATGATGGGCAAGTCATTCGCTTGAATATCCCGCCGATGAGTGAGGAGCGCCGCCGCGATCTCGTCAAGACTCTGCATAAGAAGCTTGATGAGCACAAAGTGGCGATTCGCAATGTGCGTCGGGATATTCAGGACAAACTACGCGATCGTGAGAAGAAGAAAGAAGTTTCTGAAGACGAGTTAAAACGTAGTACGGAGCGTCTACAAAAGCTCACCGACCGATACGTCGATGAGATGGATAAGGTCGGCAAAGCGAAAGAATCGGAGATCCTGGAGGTCTAGCTTTGACCAAGATGCAAAATCTCTTTTCGTCTACTCGGAAAGAGAAAACTTCTGCGCAGACAGATATCGTCGCACCTGAGCAAAAAGCACCAGTCCGCCACGTTGCCATCATTATGGATGGCAACGGGCGTTGGGCTACAAAGCGTCACCTGCCTCGCCTGGCTGGGCATAAAGCAGGAGTGAATGCACTGCGGCGCGTCGTGGAGTGTGCTACTGATGAAAACATTGAGATGCTTAGTGTGTACGCCTTCTCTACCGAGAACTGGGGGCGGCCACGTGTTGAAGTTGAAGGCTTGATGCGTCTCTTCTGGGAGACGATACGCTCGGATATAGGGAAACTCCATCGCGAGGGGGTGCGTCTGCGCCATCTTGGTCGTTTACAAGATCTTCCTCCTGATCTTCAAAAGGCCATACAAGAGTCGGTGGATCTGATGAAAGACAATACTGGTATTGGCCTGAATGTCTGCTTTAATTATGGAGGGCGTGCAGAACTCGTCGATGCTGTTCGTCAGATTATCGCGGATGGTCGTTGTCCGGATGCTATCAATGAAGAGCTGATCAGCTCTTATTTATATACACGAGATCTTCCTGATCCTGACCTTGTTATTCGAACGGCTGGAGAGATGCGGGTAAGCAATTTCCTGCTCTGGCAGTCGGCCTATAGCGAATACTATGCAACGCCAACGCTCTGGCCTGATTTCGGTCAGGAAGACCTGCTTGAGGCCATTGATAGCTATCGCCAACGCAAACGGCGCTTTGGCCGCGTAGATGTGCCTACTGTATAAGTATATCTACCGGAAGGGAGTATCCGCTCGCTTCTCAAGGCGTGCTTATGATGCTTGCAGATTGCAAGCATCGTTTTCTATATCCGTATCCGTACTCACTACCAGGGATATTTCTCAGTGTGTTACAATGGTTGATATCTTAAATTGAGGAAGTCAGGAATGTATGGTGCAAGCCAGACTATCCTGGCTTGGAAACAGGTGAAGTGTTTGCAAGGCGCAAGTAGTGAACAAAATGTAAATACTGGTTCAACTGAACCAGTCGAGGGAAAGAAAAGCAACTCATCCGTTGGCTTGCGATGGCTGACCGCTGCTATTGGAATGCCCATCGTTCTGCTGTTTGTCTGGTTTGGCGGCTGGGCTGCGTTCGCCGCTATACTACTCATAATTGTGTTAGGAACGTTTGAGCTTCATGCTATGCTGCGTCATATTGGATATCATCCTCTTATATGGATTAGCCTGGGCCTGTGTGTCGTCTTTCTACTTTCAGCTATGTTTCCCTCGCAGCGTCTTTTACTCCTTGAGATCGGGCTGGGAGCTTGCTTGCCCACTTCCTTCGTCTGGATATTCTTCCGTCGCCAAAAATTAGAGGGCGCTCTTGTAGATTGGGCTCTGACACTCGCCATTGCTGTGTATCTGGGCTGGCCTATGAGCTACTTCCTCCTCATCCGTGGATATGAACCTGGAATACTTCACCTCTCTGAGCACGTCTGGCTCTCTTTGCCGCCTGGCGTCTGGTGGCTGCTTGTAACGTTGCTTGGTGTCTGGGGCTTTGATGCATCAGCCTTTTTCGCTGGTCGTTACTTTGGTCGCCACAAGTTAGCACCAACGATAAGCCCGGCGAAGACATGGGAAGGAGTAATTGGTGGAATGGTCCTCTCGATTACTGCTAGCCTTGTGCTAACCGTTCTCCCCTTGGGCGTTCCGTGGTACCTGGCAATCCTACTGGGTATACTTATCGGTGCTGCCGGAACTATAGGCGATCTTGCTGAGTCGCTAATTAAACGCCAGACGCATGTAAAAGATAGTGGGCAAATTATACCAGGTCATGGAGGAATGTTGGATCGGGTTGATAGTTTGCTATTCGCAGTCATTGTTGTGTATTTCTTCTCTCTCTTCTTTGTAAGATAATATGTTGGTGCTCTTTTTGATACGAGAAGAATAAAGTCACCTTTTCTTACGCTATGGTGTATGCATGCTATAATCTGGGGAGAAGGCTAAAATACTGTGTTGCCGTGAGCAGCATGGCACAGATAAATATATTCGTTCGCAGGTTAGATTTCATGACGACGTTTCCAAAACGCATTGCTTTACTTGGCAGCACCGGTTCGATTGGGCAGCAAACGCTGGATGTTGTGCGACGGTTCCCAGATCATTTCCGGATCGTCGCTCTAGCTGCACGCAGTAACGTCTCTCTCCTCGCGGAGCAAGTACACGAATTTCGGCCAGCCCTCGTTACCTGCTTCGCAGATACACCTGAAGTGGAGGCGAAAGCGCATCAGCTCTTGCCGGAAGCCGTTCTTGGTGAACAAGGTCTGCTGGCGGTAGCGACTCATGCAGACGCGGATATTGTTGTCGCTGCTACCTCCGGGCTTGTAGGACTGAAACCGGCTCTCGCTGCGATTGGGGCCGGGAAGACGATTGCACTGGCCAATAAAGAAACGCTGGTGATGGCCGGTCATATTGTAACGCAGGCAGCGCAGCGGGCGGGAGTGCCTATCTATCCCATCGATAGCGAGCATAGCGCTATCTGGCAGTCTCTGCGGGGCGAGGAGAAACACGATGTTCATCGCTTGATTCTGACCGCGTCCGGTGGCCCATTCCGCTCGACACCCGTGCAGGAGTTACAGGCTGTGACGGTCAATCAGGCATTGGCTCATCCTACCTGGCATATGGGACCCAAAATTACTATTGATAGTGCAACATTGATGAATAAAGGTTTGGAAGTCATCGAGTCGCGCTGGCTCTTCGATGTGCCTTATGAGCGTATAGATGTTGTTGTCCATCCTGAGAGCATCATTCATTCTATGGTAGAGTTCGTTGATGGTTCCGTCAAAATGCAGGCGAGCTTGCCAAGCATGCATTTGCCCATTATGAATGCGCTGGCGTATCCTGCGCGCTTAGATGCGACGGAGACGGGATTTATTCGCGAGCTAAGCTGGGCTCGCGTTGCCTCTCTTCATTTCGAGGCGCTCGACATTGCCCGTTTTCCCTGCTTCCGCTTAGCGATAGAGGCTGGTAAGCGCGGCGGAACATATCCCTCCGCCCTGGTGGGAGCCGATGAGGAAGCGGTAGAACTGTTCTTAGCTGAAAAGATCAAATTTCTGGAGATAGCAGAGCTTATTGAGAGTGTCCTGGAACGCCATCAATCTATCGAGCAACCAGGCGTTGCTGCGACCCTTGATGCATGTAGCTGGGCGAGAAGAACTGTGCGCGAATTATGGAAGAAGCGCGTGTAACCCGATGTTATCAAGGGTGAGGGCAGACGCGCATTTCTAAGAAAGAAATTGCTGAGTAAAGGAAAAGGGGATGAACTGGTACGTACTAGCTGTTATTCCAGTATTTGGTTTGCTGGTGTTTGTGCATGAACTGGGGCATTTTCTCACTGCCAAATGGGCTGGCATCCGTGTTGAAGAGTTTGGTCTGGGCTTTCCCCCGAACGTTGTGAGTGTGCGGAAGCGGGAACGCGGTGGCTGGGAAGTGATGTGGTTTGGCCGTAGCCGTGAGATAGACACGAGCAGTACTCAGAATCCCTTTAGTGGTACGAGTGGGGGTAGAAGTGGTGAGAGTGCGGTTGTCCCCCATCATACAATCTATTCGCTCAATTTGTTGCCTATCGGCGGTTTTGTGCGTATGCCCGGTGAAAATGGAGACGCCACCGATGATGAGGGCAACTATGATTCACAAAGCTTTGCCGCGAAATCGGCAGGAAAACGCATTGCTGTGCTCTGTGCTGGTGTGGTAATGAACTTTCTGCTTGGCATTGTGCTCTTCACGATTGCCTATAGTGTCGGCCAGCCAGTGGCAACCAATGACCCAGTGATTGGCACTGTTCAATCAGGCTCTCCTGCTCAGGCGGCGGGACTACGCCCCAATGATCGTGTCCTCTCGGTCAATGGTCAGCCGGTAAAAAGCTTTAGTCAGATGCATGATGTAGTTGATAAGGCAATGAAGGCTGATACACATCATGGTGCTACGCTTCCAGTAACGCTGGTGATACTGCATAGCAAATCATCTGTACCGATGACTATTGTGGTAAATGCACGCACGCATCCCGCGCCCGATTCTGGAGCGATGGGTGTAAGTGGCAAGGTGAACCTGGTGAAGGCTCCAATCTGGGAGGCTCCTATAAAGGGTGTTCAGCAAACATTCGACTTTATACGAACGTATCTCGGACTGATTGGGCAGATGATTGTCGGTGCTATACAACCGCAGTTCTCTGGTCCAGTCGGCATTGCGCGCGTCACTGGCGATGTGGCACAAACCGTTCCCTATTATGGATGGTGGCCGATTCTAAGCTTGACCGCCATCTTGAGTTTGAATCTGGCAATCTTTAACATTTTACCTTTCCCCGCTCTTGATGGAGGACGCGTCTTCTTGATATTAGTAGAGATTTTGCGAGGTGGTAAGCGTCTGAAACCGGAGCGTGAAGGTCTAATAAACTTTGTTGGTCTAGCAGTCTTGCTTCTTCTGATGGTTGTGGTCACCGTAAGCGATGTCCTGCATTGGGGAAGCTAAGCGGAGTGTATTGAGAGTTATGCGAAGAAAAACACGTCAGATCCAGGTTGGAAACGTTGCTATTGGTGGAGATGCTCCAATAGCCGTACAATCTATGACAACAACATATACGCGTGACGTTGAGAGTACAGTTGCGCAGATCCATCGTCTGGAGGAGGTAGGTTGCGAGATTGCACGTGTGGCGGTGCCAGAGATGGAGGATGCAGTTGTACTGGGAGAGATCAAGAAACAGATCTCAATCCCACTCGTTGCCGATATTCACTACAATCCAGAGCTTGCTCTGGAGGCCATCCGTCAGGGCATTGATAAAGTGCGTATCAATCCAGGCAACCTGCTCAATGGACGCAAGTCGATGGATAAGATTGTGAAAGCAGCCAAAGAGCGCAACACAGCGATGCGTATCGGCGTTAATTCTGGCTCTATTGATGCACTCGACAAAGTGGCACAGATGCAGCGCATCCAGGTGCGCCTGCGCGATGACGGAACGCTGGAGCGCTCCGATCCTGCTGAGGCACGTCGTCAGGAGCGTGAGCATACAGCCGAGCGTATGGTGACCAGGGCGTTAGAATACATTAGTTGGTGTGAAGAACTGGATTATCACAATCTTGATGTTTCTCTGAAGTCATCAACGGTTATGACGGCTATTGAAGCTTATCAGCGCTTCTCGCAGCGTTCTGACTATCCGCTTCATTTAGGTATTACTGAGGCAGGAACACTTGTCACTGGCTCTGTAAAATCTTCGGTTGGCATGGGTATCTTGCTTGCTCAGGGCATCGGCGATACCATTCGTGTCAGCCTGAGCGCAGAGCCTGAAGAGGAGATTCCAGTCGCCTATGAGATTCTGCGTTCGCTAGAGCTTCGCAACCGTGGTGTCACCTTTGTCTCCTGCCCCTCCTGCGGCCGCGTAGAGATCGACGTCATCAGCGTCGCGAACGAGGTAGAGAAGCGTCTGTCTAAAGTACAGACACCTATTCACGTTGCCGTCATGGGCTGTGTCGTCAACGGCCCAGGCGAGTCGCGTGATGCTGATGTTGGCCTCGCTGGCGGCAAAGGCAAAGGCGTCATCTTCCGCAAAGGCGAAGTATTAAAAACCGTTCCCGAAGACCAGTTCCTCGACGCTGTCCTCAAAGAGGTCGCCAGGCTCCTGCCTGAACAAGAGGCGAAATTGGTCTATCCAGAGGGTGGTATCACAGATGTCGCAGGCACTCACCGCACCCGTGACGAAGGCATGAATCTCCCGATCTTGCCTAGAGCATAGGAACTAGCAGAGTCTTCCTTACAGAAAAAAACAAAGGCCAGCTTTTTGAAAAGCTGGCCTTTGTTTTTTTCTGTAAGGAAGACTCTGCTAGTTCCTACGTAGGATTGCTTCTTAATGAAAGTAAAAAAGAGATCTTTCAAAGATCTCTTCAAAAATGGGCTGTACAGAACTCGAATCTGTGACCTCCACGATGTCAACGTGGCGCTCTAACCAACTGAGCTAACAGCCCTCGACTGCGATAATGATACCATTGTGTTCTCTTGTTGTCAAGGATTTTTAGCCCAATTTTCTGGCGCAAAGGCTCTCTAGATCTGGAAATCGTGGTACAATAGCGGCTATGCGACATGTATTTCTAGTGGGACTCTCCGGAAGTGGGAAGAGTACTGTTGGCCGTATTGTAGCACGGCGTTTGGGCCGACCTTTGTTGGATATTGATGCGCTGATCGAAGGCGAGTATGGTGCGCGTATTCCTACGATTATTAACCGGCATGGTGAAGAGTACTTCCGTGCTCTGGAGAGCGATATATTAGCACGGGCTGTTCGGCAGGAGCCATCCGCCATTATCGCTACTGGCGGTGGCATCATCATACGACCAGAGAACCGGGCATTGATGGCTGAGCTGGGTGTGCGTGTCTTTCTGCAAATAGAGCCTCAGATGGCCCTTGAGCGTCTTCAGAATCAGCATGCGAGAGAGATTGCGCTTGGACTGATGCCTGAATTGCGCCCCTTGATCTCAGGTCCCGATCCTCTTGCACGTCTACAGGCTCTGCATACTCTGCGTGAGGCCTGGTATAAAGAAGCGGAATTGACCTGTGCTACTCTGGGGAAGAGTGCTGAACAGGTAGCCCAGGAGATCATTGTTATGCTTACAAACTTCGAAAATCAAGAGACGATAAGCCCGATTATCCGACGTGTACATATAGGCGAGGGATACGATGCCATTGTGGATTGGGGAGGTATCAAACGTCTAGGACAGTATCTTACCGACCTGCAACTTCCTCCTCGTGTCTTTCTTGTTACCGACAGCAATATTCAGGCCTTCTATGCCGATGCAGTACTTCAGAATCTGCAATCATCGGGTTTTGAACCGCATATCTACACCATTCCAGCGGGCGAAGCAAGCAAATCGCAACGGCAGGTAAATGCGCTCTATGATTGGCTGTTGGAAAATCGAGCGGAGCGACGGGAGGCAATTATTGCGCTAGGCGGCGGAGTCGTTGGCGACCTGGTAGGCTTTGTGGCTGCAACCTATCTACGCGGCGTCCCTCTTATTCAGGTGCCGACTTCTCTACTAGCTCAAGTCGATTCAGCTATTGGCGGTAAAACTGGTATCAATCATCCCAGAGGTAAGAACCTTATCGGCGCTTTTTATCATCCGCGTCTCGTGCTGGCCGATCCTTCGACCCTTCTCACATTGCCGGAGCGTTCGCGTACAGAGGGATGGGCAGAAGTTGTAAAATATGGTATTATACTTGACGCTGAACTGTTCGTTTTGCTTGAGACTTCTGTCAGTGCATTGCGAACCTTCTCACCCCCCCCGGTCGCGTTACTCTGTCAAATCATAGCGCGCTGCATCGATTTGAAAGTCTCGGTGATAGAGGAGGATGAGCGGGAGCAGGGACGGCGGGCTATTCTAAATTATGGTCATACGGTAGGTCATGCGCTGGAAAATGCATCTGGATATGGTGAATGGTTGCATGGTGAAGCAGTCTCTCTCGGCATGGTTGTGGCGGCTTCTCTAGCTCAACAAGCAGGCATGTTCGCGGCGGCTGATGTAGCGAGGCAAAACCAACTTCTGGTTGCGCTGGGGCTTCCAGTCATGTATTCTGGCTCGGTACGGACTCAAGATATCCTCTCAACCATGCAGGTAGATAAGAAGGTTGTTGGAAAGCGTGTGCGTTGGATTATGCCGATCCGCATAGGTAAGGTAGAGGTCACTCCTATGCCAGATGACCTGGTTGTGCGCGTTATCTCATCATTCTTTGAGAGCGAGGAACCGGCAGAGAAGCAGGGAGAGAAACGATAAAGTATGCCCAATTTTCTCATTTTAAGTGGACCAAATCTGAATATGCTAGGCACGCGTGAGCCCGATATCTATGGAGCGATGACACTGGAGCAGATTCATCAGGCTTTACAGCAGCGCGCCGGCGCTCTTGGTGTCACTGTGAGCTGCTTCCAATCGAACTATGAAGGGGCATTGATCGACTACATTCAGCAGCATGCGCAGGAGGCGGCGGGCATCGTGATCAATCCAGGAGCATTTACTCACTATTCGATCGCGTTGCGGGATGCGATTGTCGGGAGTAAAGTTCCTACTATAGAAGTGCATATCAGTAATATTTATGCACGCGAAGAGTTTCGACATCATTCAGTTCTTGCCGCTATTTGTTGTGGTCAGATAGCTGGATTGGGGTGGCGAGGGTATATGCTGGCTTTAGAAGCATTGGCTGAATCGGTTCTTGAGCAATAGAGTAGAGGGAGACGAACAGACATGAACCAGGAACGCTTGCAGCAGTTTCGCACCTGGATCGCGGAACAAGGAGTAGATGCTTTTCTCGTCACACAGCCACAAAACTGTACATATCTGACCGGCTGGCTAAACGACGAGGAAGGGGCAGCGCTGCTGTTGGTCGGGGTGCAACAACAGATCCTGTTAACTAATCCTCTCTATGCAGAGGTAGCAGCACGAGACGCAGTGGGGTGGGAGATAATCGTGCCTCCTGCCCGCGAGTATAGCAACAAGCTTGCCTCTTTAGCCCAGGAACATGGCTGGAAAAAGATCGGATTTGAGTCGACGGCGCTCAGCTATAGCACCTATGAGAAGTTTCGCAAGGCGGGTGAAGGCAACTATGACTTGCAGCCCTTTGAAGAAACCATCGTCGATACGCTTCGTCAGATTAAGCAGCCGCAAGAGCTCGAATTGTTGCGCCGCGCTATCGCCATTACGGATGAAACATTCACACATGTTCGTAATTGGATTCAACCGGGCATGACTGAAAAAGAGGTGGAATGGGAGATTTCTCGCAAGATGGTTGAGTTGGGAGCAGACGGTACTTCTTTTGACACGATTGTTGCCTCCGGTCCACACGGATCGATGCCTCATTCAGTGCCGGATCAGCGACGCATTCAGCATGGCGAGCTGATTACTATCGATATGGGGGCTCGTTATAAGGGATATTGTGCAGACATGACACGCACAATTTGCCTGGGCGAGCCTGTAGAGCCAAAGATGCGCGAGATATACGAAACTGTTCTGCGAGCAATGAAGACTTGTGAGCAAGGACTTCACGCTGGTATGTCAGGTGTCGAAGGCGATGCACTTGCAAGAAATGTGCTGGCGGAGGCGGAATTAGCAGAGTATTACATTCACAGCACGGGCCACGGCGTTGGCTTACAGATCCATGAAAGCCCATCGCTTTCACCACGCGCCTCCGAAGAGGTAAAATTACCCGTAGGATGTGTTGTGACCGTTGAGCCTGGTGTATACATACCCAACTGGACGGGTACGCGGGTAGAAGATTGTGTGCTTGTGAAAGAAGATGGTGTTGAAGTATTAACGCAGTCGCCAACAGACCTGGTTATTAATCGTTAGTCCAGGTGATTGTGGTGATTGAGGCTAAAGGAGAACTTTCCGTGATTTCTACAGGTGATTTGAAAAAAGGATTGACCATCGAGTTTGAGGGACAGCTTTGCAGTATCATTGAGTGGCAGCATGTCAAGATCGGACGCGGTGGGGCTATTGTACGTATGAAACTGCGTAACTTGCGTAGCGGCGCAATCTTTGATCGGACCTGTGATTCGGGTGACAAATTCAAGCGCATATACCTGGATCGCTCAACCGTAACCTATCAATATCAAGATGGTGACCAGTATCATTTTATGGATACCAGTACCTACGAAGATATTGTCTTAACGGAAGAGCAGCTTGGCAGTGCGAAAAATTATCTCATTGATAACCTGGAACTGGATATTGTGCGCTTCGAAGAGGAGCCGCTTTCCGTTGAAATGCCCGAAAAAGTTGTGTTGCACATAACCTATACCGAGCCGGGTTACAAAGGGGATACGGCGACGGGTGGTACAAAGCCCGCAACTATGGAGACTGGCCTTGTGGTGCAGGTGCCATTGTTTGTTACGACGGGCGACCAGATTCGGATCAATACAAATACTGGAGCGTATGTAGAGCGTGTATAAGAGATAGGAGTATATTGTGTGCTCCTCTATTTCTTTTCAATGGTTTTGCTATATCTTATAGCCATAATACGTAAAATTTTATCGGAGTATTCTTATGGATGGCAATCGGCAGTATCCCTATAATATCGAGCCGTTCTCTAATGATGAGCACGATGAGCGTATAAGCGTCTCACAGTTGAAGCATCTCGTCCATTTGCTTGATATGAGCGATGTTTCGGAGATAGAAGTAAAGCGCGCCCAAGAGGGGATGCATCTGGTGCTGCGTAAGGCGAGCGGGCAACCGGGCGAAAATCCAGGTACATATCAAGGACAGCCTGTATCTACCGAGTCCGTAACTACACCGGTAGAGACGCGACATACAATCACGTCATCTCTCGTCGGCATCTATCATCCCTGGTCTAAGCCTAACGGTAAACAACGCATCTCTGTCGGTGAGCGCGTCAAGGTTGGCCAGCTTGTCGGTATGATTCAATCGTTGAATGTTATCAACGAGGTTGAAACTCCATTCGCTGGCCGCATTACCGAAATTTTTGTCCAGGATGGGCAAGCGGTAGAGTATGGGCAGCAATTAGTCATTATTGATAGTTCGGAGGAGCTCTAGCTTCTATGCAGCTCTCAGGCTCTTTTGGTGTGCCATCGGCCATCAGTGTCTCTGTCTTGTCTCTTTACTTAAAAGAGCTACTAGAGACAAATGATATTCTACAAAATGTCTGGGTACACGGCGAAGTCTCAAACTGTAAGACATACCCTTCTGGACATTGCTATTTTACGCTAAAAGAGGGCGATGCACAGCTTTCCTGCGTATTCTTTAAGCATGCCCGTCAACGTTCTGTCGCACCGGATCTGCGCAACGGTATGGCTCTCGCTGTGAATGGGCGTGTTTCGTTCTATGAACGCGACGGAAAGATGCAGTTCTATGTCGAGGATGTTTTGCTGTTGGGCGAGGGAGCGCTCTTCCGGCGCTTTGAGCAATTGAAGGCGAGTCTGGAAGCGGAGGGGCTGTTTGATGTTGAGCGCAAACGTCCTCTTCCTCCGCAGCCCTCTGTGGTTGGCATCGTCACATCTCCGCAGGCAGCCGCTCTGCGTGATATGCTACGAGTCCTGCGCAATCGCTATCCGCTGGCCCAGGTCATCTTCTCGCCCGCACTTGTCCAGGGAGCCGAGGCAGCGGCCTCTATTGCCAATGCGCTCGACCTATTAAACGAACATGGCGAGGCTGATGTCGCAATTGTTGGTCGCGGCGGAGGATCGATAGAAGAACTGTGGGCCTTTAACGAGGAAGTTGTAGCGCGCGCTATTGCACGTTCTCGTATTCCAGTCATCAGCGGCGTCGGCCACGAGACCGATTTTACCATTGCGGACTTCGTTGCCGATTATCGTGCCTCCACTCCAACCGCCGCCGCCACCGCCGCCGTTCCCGACATTAACGATTGGCGTGCTGATATCTCAACCAGGCAGCAACTCCTGGTCTCTCTTCTGCAGGATCGTCTCTCTGACTTACAGGAAAATCTTGAGCGCGCTGCCTACGATCTCCAGCGTGTAAGCCCACAAAACATTATTATACAGCGCAAGCAGCAACTCGATGCTTCGACTGAGCGCCTGCAAACAAATATGCAGCACATTATTTCTCTACAAGCTGAACGTCTGCGCGGTGTCGCCCTACAACTCCACTCTTTAAGCCCTCTGCTCACCATTGCTCGTGGCTATGCTGTCGTGCGGCGGAATGCAGATCAGAAGGTTGTCACAATGGTTCAGCAGGTGCAACCTGATGAGGAGTTGACGATCCAGGTGCAAGATGGGCAGATACCGGTCCAGGTTCAATCAATAGCAAAAAAATAAGGGGAAGAGGATGGATAGCTTATCATTCGAGGAAGCATTTGAACGCCTCGAAATCTGTATCACAGCGCTACAAGATGGAAAGATGCCTCTCGAACAGGCTTTGCAGTATTATCAAGAAGGTATGGAACTGGCTCAACGGTGCAACGATCTGTTACAGAAGGCGGAACTGTCTGTGCAGCAATTAGGCACGAACGAGGGCGATGACAGCTTATCTGTTTCACCTCTCGATCTATAAAAGGGAACGATAGCAAAGATGCAAAACATAAATAATCCCCTTCTCCAGAATCATGTCCTTGTCGCGGCCTTTCTGTCGTGGGCAATTGCTCAGGTAAGCAAGACAATTCTTGAATTGTTCAAACAACGCAAGTTGATTATCAGCCGTCTCGTTTCTTCTGGCGGCATGCCGAGCTCTCATTCTGCCCTGGTAACTGGCCTGGCCACTGCTACTGGGCGTCAAATGGGCGTCAGTTCTCCACTTTTTGCCGTGGCGGTGGTGTTAGCCAGTATCGTTATGTATGATGCTGCTGGAGTGCGCAGGGCGGTCAGTATTCAGGCACGCATTCTCAATCAGATGATCGAAGAGGCTTTTCAAGGGAGCCCGATGGCAGAAAAACGCTTACGAGAGTTAATAGGGCATACGCCTATCCAGGTTATGGCCGGCGGTATCCTGGGCTTCTGTGTAGGATTGTTGACTACTCTCTAAAATGTCTTTCGCTATGTTGCTGCTCTGTAATCTTCTGTTCCCCTCTCAATTGTTTGACAGCGATAGAACTATCTTTTAGGAGCAAAGCTCTACGAGTTGTGAAAAATTACCATAACGGTACATTGCAATTTAAAAATGTATACGGTATATTATTTATCGGGCGATAAGTTTTTATCTTTCAAAGATAAAAAAGAACCTCTGTGCTTTTAGATCAGGAGTCTTTCAGCTCTATTTCAAGCAGTGTTGTTCGTAAGGGTGGGCAACGCGACTCCTTTACTAGTAAAGAACAGCCCCAACCATAGAGATATACCGTATTGACCTGGGTAAATGTAAAGGGATACGGTCGTATCGTATTTCTCTATGATGAGGAAATAAGAAATTGATAGTAAGCGAAGAACAAACGAAACGACACGAAAAATATACACGTTCACCAATCACAATTGAATTGTTGCCCTACTCGGAACAAACTGAGGTAGCCCGAAGATGGCAAGAACTGGAAAAGCGTACGAACAATACAGGCTTAACCAATTCCTGGATTTGGGTAAAAACCTGGCTTGAGCATCATGGTGACATCGTGCAGCCTATTTTCGCTTTTGGGCGATATGACGACCAGATTGTTGGGGCGACAGTAGTCGTCCAAACTATCTATAAGAGAAAAAGCTTATCTATTCTTTCCATTGCACGTATATATATCGGTACAGGCGAATATACAAAGTATAATCGAATGCTTGTTGTTCCCGAGTATGAGGACAGTTTTGCGTTGGCACTGATAAAAACGATTAAAAGCAAGCTGCGTTGGTCGGAGCTGCATCTTGATGGATTTGCGCCTGAGGATGCCGGAGCACTACTTGGAGCTGGAAAGAACGCAGGTCTTCTATTTCAAGTGCGTGAGGATAAATCTCCAGCCTTTGATTTCCAGAAGGCTATAGATGATGGTTATCAAGATGTAATATCAGCGCTGGGAAAGAATACGCGTTATAATATTCGCCGCAGTTTACGTCTGTTTAATGAAATATATGGACAACAGACTATAGAATGGGCGGAAAATGCGGATCAAGCAAAAAGTGTTCTGAGCGAGTTAATCGATTTGAATCGTAGACGTTGGGCCAGGCTGAATCAATTGGGATCTTTTGACCAGCCGTACATAATATCCTACTATGTGGCTCTCATTGATGAGCTTAAGCTGTGGCCACAAGGTTCAGTCATCGTATTCCGTGTCAAAGCAGGTGAGAAGACGCTGGGGTGCATCTTTCACTATGTTGAGAATGAGCATCTTATGTTTACCAAAAGTGGTATTGCTCAATTCGAGGATGCTAAATTAAAGCCAGGTCTCATCACCCATCTCGCCTGCATGGAGGAATGCAAACGACGTAGCCTTGCAGAAACACAACGTGGAAAGCCAGGTCTCGCAAAATACGATTTCTTATCAGGAGAAGGATCGGGACAATATAAAGATTCTTTATCCAACAAAGAGGGCTATTTACTCTCGGCAAGCGCAGAGCGAGGCATTCTCCTGTGGCTTATGGAAAAAGCACGTGTCGTGAGGAATATTTTGAAACGAACAGAAAAACAAATCGCAACGAAAATAGAGAATGAGGCATTGTAAGTGTGGATGTGTTTAATGCTATCAACAGCTATGTAGAGAAATTTAATTATCAGGCTAAAAAACAAAGTCCTTTCTACCTACAGAACGCATACAACAAAGAAGTGGGGAGAAGCAAAAATGAAAATACTTGTGATCGATAGTGATCGTGATCTGGTCGAGATGCTTACAAGTTGGCTGAAAACTCTTGGTCATGAAGTCTATCGGGCGTATACAGCCGATCGAGCAAAGATAGAGTGGCTAGAGCATCAACCGGATCTTGTTATACTAGATACTGCTCTCAAAGATACAGACATGCTCTCACTATGCCGCGATCTGCGGGCGCAGCATGATGCTCTTACACTGGTGGTAACTGACGGAAGAGATGTACAAGATGAGGTGCATTGCCTGGAGTCAGGAGCCGATGACTACCTGCGGAAGCCTTTCTTTCCCTCTCAGTTGTTAGCGCGCATTCATGCTGTGAGCCGTCGATCACGAGGGGGCATCCAGCATCGCCCGTCTTCATTGGTCACCGTAGGTCCCATATCGATTGATTCTTTGCACAATGAAGTGACAGTCAATGGAAAGACTCTGCGCCTCACCCCCACGGAGAGCAAGATGCTACACTTACTTGCAGTAAATGCGAATGATGTCTGTACTGCAAATCAGATTGTCACCCACGTATGGGGCTATGATGGTGATGGAGATTCTTGTCTGATCAAAGCCCACATCCGTCATTTACGACAAAAAATCGAACCGAATCCCAGCCACCCTCATTTCATTCTAACTGTCCCTGGTGTTGGCTACACCTTAATCCGTCGATCTACCGATGAATGCCCAGAAGCAAAAGAACCGGTCCGTCCTCTGCGACAGGTTGTATCGATCTAGTTGATCATTCCTGTATCAAAAATGTAGTCAGGAGCCAACCCATTAAAAGATAGTCAAACTGTTTTTCTAATCGTAGAGAGTATGTATATAGGACTATAAGGATACAGCTTCTTAAGAAAAGAGAGTAAGAAGCTGTATTATTTTTTGAATAAGCGCAGATAGATACGGCTATTTAAGCTCCACCGCGCGCAAAGAGCATCACAGGAACAGTCAAGAAGATGAGTTTTAGATCAGTAAAAATTGATTGATGTTCAAGGTACTCAATATCCATTTCAACCATACTTTGGAAAGTGACGCGTGAGCGACCATACACTTGCCATGTACCAGTCAGCCCTGGCTTGCCAACCAGGCGCAAGCGCTCATAAGGAGAGTAAAGCTCAACCTCATAAGGAAGCGGTGGCCGAGGTCCGACCAGAGTCATCTTCCCACACAAAACATTCCAGAACTGTGGAATCTCATCGAGGCTCGTTTTGCGGATAAAGCGACCGACGCGAGTGATGCGAGGATCATGAACATCCTTGTATGACATTGCACCTGTCGAATCATTATTCAACTTTTGACCATTCATATATTGGATGATCTTCTCTCGGTGAGCCATCTGATCACTATTAACATACATAGAGCGAAATTTAAGCATTTGGAATTCGACCCCATCCTGCCCAATACGCTTCTGTCGGAAGAAAATGGGACCTTTTGAATCTAATTTAATGCATATCGCAACGACAACACCGACCAGCAGCACAAAGGGCGCGATGAGCAGCGTAAAGGTGATGTCGAGCAGACGCTTGGCTCGTAGATAGCCCGTGTGAATACTGATCGTTCGGACGGGCGCCGATTGAACAACCATTGTGTCCTCCCCCAAGTTAAGGCACGAGGCGAAATGTTTCATAGTATGCCTCTCTTTGTTCATTCTATCCTTATCTTATCTGACCCTGGTGTATAATTGGTGAGGATTTTTATGGAGATATGGTAAAGAGTTGGAAATTGGGTGGTAAAAACGCAAGACTGTTGGCATGTCGGCATATTAAATTATCATACAAGAACATTAAGCCATCATGAAAAAGAGGATTCATGGTTGTGTATTCTTTACTGAATGCTTAGAGTTTAACCCATCGTACACCCGGATAATCATCCAACTATCACTTAGATCTGATAGGATAGAAGTAGACGTTTGTATTGTAGATGTTCTTTCTCGTATGATATTGATAACTTTATATTCTTAAAGGAGTGGTAAGGAGTAGTGCCAGCTTTACGTGTACCTCTTGTTGATTTGCGAGCGCAATATCTTGCGCTGAAACCCGAAATTTTCTCTGCTTTTGAGGAAGTCCTCGATAGCATGCATTTGATGCTTGGACCGCGACAAAGAGCTTTTGAGCAGAACTTTGCCGCTTTTTGTGGTTGTCAGTTTGGTATTGGTGTATCCAATGGCACTGATGCCTTAACGTTAGCTTTTCGTGCTTGTGGTTATGGTCCCGGTGATGAAATCATTACCGTGTCAAATACGTTTATCGCAACGGTGGAAGCGATTGCCACTGTGGGGGCAACTCCTGTCTTCGTTGACATCGATCCTGAGACGTATCTTATGGATTGGCATCAGCTTGAGGCTGTGTTGACTCCTCACACACGCGCAATTCTTCCTGTCCATCTCTATGGTCATGCCACTGAAATGCAGCCGATCATGGATTTTGCTCGTGAGCATGGCTTGCGGGTGATTGAAGATGCCTCTCAGGCGCATGGGGCAACCTATAAGGGCCAGCGCGTTGGCTCTTTTGGGGATATTGCCTGTTTTAGCCTGTATTTTAGCAAAAATTTAGGCGCTTTCGGTGAAGCAGGGATCTGTACGACCAATGATCCCGAGCTTGCTGAGAAAATGCAGACGATCCGTGATCATGGCTCACGAGTGAAGTATGTGCATGAGGTGATGGGTGTAAATTGTCGCATGGATGAGATGCAGGCTGCGGTCTTACTTGTTAAGCTGCCTCATCTAGAAGAGTGGAACGCCGCTCGCCGCGCACATGCTCAGACCTATAATGAGCAGTTGCGGGATGTTGTCTCGGCGATTCCTGTGGAGCGTCCATGGGGAGAGCATGTCTATTGCTACTATGTTGTGCAGGTTCCTGAACGCGATCAGTTCCGCCAGGCGCTGGAAGCAGAGGGCATTGGAACAACAATCCATTATCCTACTCCAATTCATCTTCAGCCTGCTTGCGCAAAATACGGTTTTAAGCAGGGAATGCTGCCCGTGACTGAGGCGCTTGCCTCCCGCATCGTTTCTTTGCCTATGTATCCAGAGCTCTCTGGCGAGCAGATGCAACTGGTCATCGATGCGGTGAAGAAACACGCCGTCTCTTCCGTCTCCCAGCACTAGACGTTGGTTAGGGAACACATCTGTTTTAGTGCTTTACTATAAGGAATATATACATGAGAACTGATCTACGTTTTGGCGTTATTGGATGGGGCTATTGGGGACCAAAGATTGCGCGTAATCTGGACGGCCTTGCCAATGCGACGGTGGCTATGGTGGCGGATTTGGATGCAAAGCGCCTGACTTCAATTGCTGTAAATCAGCCCTGGACGAAGACGACAACGAACATACAGGACGTTTTTGAGTCGGATGTGGATGGCGTGGTCATCGCTACTCCCGTTCGTACACACTATCGTCTTGCCAAAGAGGCGCTTTTACATGGTAAGCATGTTCTGGTTGAGAAGCCCTTGACTGCCAGTAGTGCCGAAGCGGAAGAGCTAGTTGCTCTCGCAAAGGAATTGAATCTGGTGTTGATGGTCGGCCATACTTTTGAGTACAGTCCGGCTGTCAATGAACTGCGCAAGCTGGTGCAGAGTGGCGATCTGGGAAAGATCTACTGTGTAGAAGCCGAACGCGTAAACCTTGGCCTGTTCCGCAGCGACATCAATGTCATCTGGGACCTTGCTCCGCATGATGTATCAATCTTGCTCTACCTGTTCGGGAAGACGCCAGAGCGTGTAAAGGTGCAGGCAAATGCTCACCTACAATCTCACATTCATGATATTGCACATCTCGATCTAGAATTTACAGATGGCATGACTGCTCATATTCATGTGAGCTGGCTGCATCCTTGTAAAATTCGCCGTGTGACGGTGATCGGTGATGCTCGCATGGTGGTGTATGATGATACCAATCCGGCTGAGATGATCAAGGTGTATAACAAAGGTGCGGATGTTCATGCCGATCCTGGCGTTTCCTATCGCTATGGAGCTATTACTATCCCTCACATCGATTGGATAGAGCCACTGCGTCTGGAATGCGAGGATTTCGCGAATTCAATCAGCACTGGCGCGAAGCCGCGCGCGAATGGCGAGGTCGGCCTTGCTGTGGTACGTGTGCTGGAAGCCGCTCAGGAAGCTCTCTCTAAGCAGGAGAGGACCACGACAACAGTAGAAGTAAAGTAATAGTACGGAAAAAGGGGAGCCGGAGAAAATTTCCAGCTCCCCTTTTTCTATGTGAAGTTCATTTTCTAACATAGCACAAGCATAGCAAGCCGTCTGAAACCAGATTAAAAAAGCAAACATCATCAAGAAAAATCGTGTAGAGCGAGTTAAGCCACGCCTGCTCGCAGTGCCTCCAACGTATGTGCTAATCCTTCCTGGAACTTGATAGTGGGATTGTACCCAAGCAGCCGCTGAGCTTTGCTGATATCAGCCAGGCTGTCGCGTACATCGCCAGGGCGAGGATCGCGATACTCGGTGTTGACTTCTACACCCAGCAGTTCTCCTGCCACACGCAAGACCTCATTTAAAGAGATACGCTCTCCACATCCTATGTTCATGAAATCTCCTACCGCATCCGCGGCTGTGGCTGCCAGCAGGTTCGCCTGAACGACGTTGTCGATATAGGTGAAGTCGCGCGTCTGCTCACCATCTCCAAAGACAACAGGACGCTCGTGGTTGATCAGCGCGGTCAGAAAACGTGGAATGACGGCTGCGTATTCTGATTTCGGGTCTTGGCGTGGCCCAAACACATTGAAATAGCGGAGGGCGACGGTCTCAAGGCCGTAAATGCGCGTGAAGACTCCGCACAGTAGTTCGCCTGTGAGCTTGTGTACCGCGTAAGGTGACATTGGAGCTGTAGGCATACCTTCGTGCTTAGGCAGTGTAGGTGTGTTGCCATAGACTGAAGATGAACAGGCGAAGACGACACGCCGTACCTTTGCATCTCTAGAGGCAACCAGGACGTTATGAGTGCCATTGACGTTGACTTCAAGCGACTTCACCGGATCAGCAATAGATCGTGGCACCGACGCCAGCGCGCCCTGGTGAAAGACAACTTCGACGCCCTGAACGGCTCTAGTTACGGCGTCCATATCGCGTAAATCGCCGGAGATCACTTCGACCTGTCCCGGTAGCCCTTTAAACGCCTCCAGATTGCTCTGACGACCGGTTGCATAATTATCAAAAACGCGAACAGTCTCCCCCTGTTTGAGAAGTGTTGCCGCGATGTGAGAGCCAATAAAGCCTGCACCACCTGTTACCAGGTATTTTGCTGAACTCATGTTGTGTTGAATGCACTAGTACTTTCGCGTAGAGAAGAACTAGGTGCATTCCCCCTTTCTTGGAATAAATTGAGCTTACGACAAAGTGTATTGTACCAAATCTCCCTAATTTGTATAGCCCTGATTGTTTATTCCCTATGCTATACTAATTTCATAGCTTTTCAAGAGACCATTGCACTCTTGTGTATCTTTACGATGGTTTTTACTCTGTATATAGAGGTTGATCGGCATGTCAATTTGCCTATTATCTAAACGATCCTTGTATGTATTTATCATGCTACTAGTACTTGTGCTTGCTAGTGGATGCTCGCTGAATCAAGAGACGAATACGCCAACTCCGACAGTGAACTTCAATACAGGTGGTCCTACTCCAACCCCTGTCGGTGTCTCTGTGCCAGTCTGCCGCCTTCCTGCCTGTACAAACTTAAATCCTACTTTTGGGACGCGGCCTTTTATCGATACCTGGTCAAATGTTCATAGCTTTCTGACGTTTGACTTTAATGCCCACAATCCCTATCAGATTGCTAAGAAGTATGATTTTGTCTGGGGCGCTGATCCTCAGAACGTCGCTGCTTATCGCTCTGCCAATCCAAACATTATGCTGAGTTACTATATGACGATTCATCGTAACGACGGTGATTTCATTAATACTGATCTTGGCAAGCAGCAAGGTGTAGGCTATTGGAAGGCCCGCCATCCTGATTGGATATTGTATCAATGTGATCGTACGACTCCTGCCTTCGAAAATAGCGACCCAAATATACCATTTACATTCACAAATCCTGCTGCGTTGGACTGGATGGTGCAGACGTATGTGCAGCCGGCTGTCGCATATGGTTATGATGCTATAGCTGTGGATAATGTAAGTATGGAAAATCAGTTTGGTGCTTGTGGTTCCTATGATAAGAATGGGCAGTGGGTACAGCGCTATACGGGTAAAAATGAAGATCCACAGTGGGAGAGTGATGTAGCTGATTGGATTACAAAGATGCAGGATGCTTTGCATAAGCAGGCAAGGCCAATGTTACTGATGGCAAATTTTAGTCTTGGTCCTGTACCTCTCACTGCACCAGGTTCGCAAAAAACGTTAGCTCATGTGGATGGCGTGCTGGATGAGAGCAGTTTTACTCATTATGGTCAAAATGATCTAACTGCGAGTCAGTGGTTGCAGATGGTGCAGTATATCAATGCTATACAACAGCAGAATAAGCCCTTTTTTGAAGTGAACGAGTTTAAGGGTGATATTACAAACACCGGCAAAGAGTGGGCTTTGGCCTCGTACTTGATGTGTAAGCAGCGCATGGCTATGCTCTATCTCGCGCCGATTCAGCATTATGGATATGACATGCAGATCCCTGAGTTGGATGCGCAGATAGGAAATCCAAATGATGATATGTATAACGCCCAGGGAGTCTATTGGCGTGATTACACCGGAGGTGAGGTGGTTGTGAATCCCGGTAATAATCCGGCTAACGTGACTGTCAAAACATCCAGGACATACTCTGATATCTTTGGACAGCCCGTGAGCCGGACCTTCACACTGTCTCCCCATTCAGGAAAGGTGCTGCTGGCGAAGAACTAATCTCTGGTCGCTGAGACGATTTCTTTGTCAGCCTGGAGCGTCCCCGCTTCTATCTGTTCCACAGATGGTGCGGGGATCTGTTTATTTGATGGATCTTGTGGTGAGAAGAGTGCTTGATAGGCGCGGAGAAGATGTTTCTTCGTCTGGTTCCAACTCAACTCTTCCTCGATACGTTTGCGCCCAAACGCCCCCATTTGGTCCCTGAGAGCCTCATCCTCAAGGAGGAGCTCGATCTTATCGGCAAAGTCCTCTACCCGATTTGGCGTGGCATAGATTGCACTCTCTTGCGCAGAATAGCGTGTCTCTGGAAGATCAAAAGCGACGATAGCTCTGCCCATTGACATGTATTCCAGTGTCTTCAGCATCGTGCTGCGATCGTTCAGTTTATTGCTCGGATCAGGTGAGAGACCGATATCTGTAACACTCAGATAGCGCAGTAGATCTTTTTTGTCCACCCAGCCTGTAAAATGAACATATTCCTCTAATTTCAGATCCTTTGTCAGATTTTGAAGGATCTGGAATTGGTCGCCGTCTCCCATCAAAACCAGGCCAATGTCGTGATGGTCGCGCTTATTGATCAACTCATTGAGCGTATACAGCACATAATCCACGCCATCTTGCACACCCATCACTCCAATATAGGCCAGCAGATACTTATGACCTTGTTTGAGTTCAGGTTCGGGTGAAACCGTATGAAAGCGTGTATCATCTGGTCCATTGCGTACAACGAAGATCTTCTCCTCTGCACAGCCATTGTCAAGTGCATTGCGCTTCTGAGACTCATTCGTCGTAATCACCACGTTCGCCGTACGATACGAGCAACGTTCACAAAACTGAAGCAGCTTAAGCAGGGGCTTCATGCGATTTTCAAATTTGATGGAAAACATCTCTGGTGCTAGATCGTGCTGATCAAACACAAATTTTTTGCCAAAGAGCCGGTAAAGAAGACCAATAGCAAAGAATGTGTCGGGAGGATTGGCGGCGTGAATTACATCGAAGCCGTGGCGTAGCCAGACCTTGAAGCTGATTCCCAGCGTGTTCAGCATGGCGGTGGCGTACTCTTTAATGTAGTCGGTCGATTTCAGAATAGTGGTGTTTAAGCGATAGCGGTAAATATGAATTCCATCGATATAAGCGTGAGCTTCCTGATCGCGCGTCTCGCCACGAGGGCAGATGACAACGACTCTATATCCGTTTTCATGCAAAGTCTGAGCCTCGCGCCAGACGCGAGGATCGGCTGGCACCGAGAGATTCTCAACCAGCATCAACACCTTTTTATTCTTTGGCATATACTTCATCCTTTACGCTAGACTCGCTTGTCACCTCGCTTCGTATCTTCTTCCCGCTCGCTTGCTCATAGACCGCGATGACGCGCTGCGCGATGACAGAGCTATCCAGGTATTTGATATCGTCGCGTCCCGTCGTCCGTGCGGAATGAGCCAGGGCCTTCTCGATGCCCGCCGCCAGTTCCTCCGCATTTTGTGCACAGACGGCACATCCTTCTGTGCGCCCAATGACATCTTCGACATCCCCAACATTGGTAGCGACGACCGGAACATTACACGCCATGGCCTCTTTCACCACGTTAGGAGATCCCTCCGCGACGGATGAGAGGATGAGCGCATTGCTAGCGTTCATGTATGCTATAACTGTCTCATGCGGCAGGCCACTGGCAACCACCATCTCAATATCTTTTCCTGTAGCGCGTACACGCTCTACCGCCGCCTGGGCGAGTGGGAAGTTCTTGACCGGAATCTGAGGATTATTTGCGAAGAGCACATAGTAACGATTCTGATCCCAACCCAGTTCTGTCCTCGCTTCATCACGCGGAATGGGCCGGAATTGCGCGAAATTTACGCCATTGGGGATCACAAAGATTTTCTGCTGCGGTCCTCCGGCTGCCTTTTTCATCTGTGCCGATTTCACAATGACAGCATCTACCCAGTAGCAAAGCTTACGGCTGAGGGATACCACAAAACTGCCCTTAGAGCTATATCTACCGTCCGCCGTCACCGTTCCCAGAATATCGTCGCCAAGGTAAGATGCGACGACTGGAGTGGTCCATTGCAGACGAGAGATCAGACACCAGAGTCCATAGTGCCCGTGCACTATATCGTAACGCTTTGTAAATGATGTAAGAAATATCCGAGTCGCCGCTATTGCATAGCGTAGTGGAGAAGGTCCTGCTATTGGATGGAGGGCCTCCACTTCTAAGCCTGCTGCAATGAGCGAGTCAACCTGACTTTTAATGAATGTGCCTGCATGGGGTTGTCGGGGGCTGGGATAGACACCCGTAACCATCAAGACACGAAAAGGTTTCTTTGCTGGTTGGTATTCGGTCATGGCAGACATCTTGCTCTCTATCTTTCAAAAAGTTTATTATCGATGAGAAACTACTACTGGCTGCTCCTCGTTCAAGAGATCTTCGATAGAACCCTCTGGCATTTCAAGGTTTGGCGTATCGATAAAGACACGGAACCAGAGTTCTAAGCTCGCGAGTGTGAAAATCTGAGCTTGATAGTTTGTCTTCCCTGAGAGATGATCGGCGACTATCTGTTCTATGTAGTCATTGTTGAAGTACCCGCGACTCCGTATTCGGTCGGACAGCAACAATTTTGTAATAATGTCACGCTGACCACCCCGAAACCACTCGCCGGTCGGAACGTTAAAGCCCATCTTCTTGCGAGTCAGAATCGTCTCAGGCAAGAAATCCTGGAACGCGCGCTTGAGCAAGTATTTCGTCTTCAGATTTTTTATCTTGTCCTGCGAAGGAATGCTTGCCGCGTACTCAATCAACTTGTAGTCAAGCAGAGGAATACGTGATTCCAGCGATGCCGCCATCGTCATCTTATCGCCCTTCATAAGCAGGTTATCGGGCAACCAGATTTTTGTATCCAGATAGAGCATAGACGAGAGGCTGTCGCGCTGTGGATTTTTTGTCAGCCAGCGGCGGAACTCTCGGCTGGAATCCAGGTCGATCGTGGCCTGCGTACTCGCCGAGAGTAGATCTTTCTTGAGCTGGCCGTTGAAGATGCCGAACCAGTTCATCCAGCGCAGCGGAGCGGGCTGAGATATATTGCGCGCCGCCGTCTTCAGCTTGCGCATGCTATAGGGCAAGCGATCAAGTGTAGGCTGAATGAGTTGATTGCGCACAACGGGCGGCAGGATATGATAGTACTTTGCCATCCAATCGACCACATACTTGGGGTAGCCCGCGAAGAGTTCGTCCGCACCTTCACCAGAGAGTACTACTTTTACGTGCTCGCACGCCAGTTTTGATACCAGGTAGACACCCAGGTCTGACGGTTCGCTGACCGGCTCATCGCGATGCCAGGTGAGCATCGGCCAATATCGCGTAAGATCAGATGCGCTCACGACCAATTCATGGTGATCGGTGCCAAAGTGGTCGGCTACCAATCGAGCATATGGCAGTTCGCTGTAGTCGGGGTGATCAAAGCCAACCGAGAACGTCTTGACTTTGTGACTGGTCAACTGGCTCATAATGCCAGAGATGATGCTGGAATCGACGCCGCCGCTCAGCATCGCTCCGACGGGCACATCGGCCATCATACGCTCTTCGACGGCGCGATGCACATGCTGCTTGATGCCCTGAACATATTCTTCGATGGGTCGGTGCTCCGTCTTACCGAAAGTAAAGTCCCAGTAGCATTCGTTCCGAACCGTTCCACCTTCGAAGAGCATCCAGTGTCCCGGTAGCACCTTGTAGATATTCTTGAAGAGAGTGGCCGGGGCTGGCACATAGCGTACGCTGAGGAAGTCAGCCATAGCCTGTACGTCGGCTTCGCGCGGAACTCCTGGATGACCTAGAAGTGCTTTGATCTCTGAGCCGAAGACGATATCTCCACCATCAATACGTGTGTAGTACAATGGCTTTTTACCGGCTTTGTCGCGCGCGAGCAAGAGGCGCTTGTTTGGCTCATCCCAGATAGCGATCCCAAACATGCCATGTAGTTTGGCTATCGCATCCACTCCATATTCTTCGTAGGCGTGAACGATTGTTTCTGTATCGCTATTGGTCCGAAATTGATGCCCTTTTTCGAGTAAGTCTTTGCGTAGCTCTTTATAATTCCAGATTTCGCCATTGAAGATGACCCAGACATCACCCGTCTCGTTGCACATCGGCTGATGACCGCCGCTCAGATCAATAATGCTGAGACGGCGGAAGCCTAACCCAAGTGGGCCATCAAGATGATAGCCACTATCGTCTGGCCCACGATGCGCAATAAGATCCGTCATGTGTTCGACAAGCTGCGGAGAAACCGATTCGCCGCTATTTGCATTATAGACACCACAAATGCCGCACATAAGCTTCGCCCTTTCCTCTTATAATGTATTATCAATTATGTACAGTTTGTATGGATTGTGGGCTATGCTCTACATGAAGTGCAGGAGTATCCATGTAGATTTGAAACCAGAGTTCCAGACAGAGCATTGTCCATATAGCTGAGCTATGATTCACTAATTTATTATTCTGATGCGTTTTTAGAAGATTGCCGATGAAGTCTGGATTGAAAATTCCGCGTTCTCGTGCACGCGGCGACTCCAGTATTTCATGAGCGTAGCCAGAAAGTTCGCCTCGGAACCAGTGATCCATAGGCATCGAGAAGCCTTGCTTCTTCCGCGTCAAGATCTCAGGCGGCAGAATATCCGCCGTTGCCTTCTTGAGCAGATACTTCAGCGTGCCATCTTTGGGCATGCGCAAGGCGGGAGAGAGTGATGAGACATATTCAGCAAGATGCTGGTCAAGCAGAGGAGCACGCGTCTCTAGCGAATTAAACATGCTAGCTTTATCAACTTTGACCATAATGTCGTCAACCAGGTAGTTGCGGGCATCGGCGTATTGCATCTGAGTGACTACATCCAGATGAGAGACATCCTTGAATACTTTTGTCTGACGATCATATGGATTGTGGCCGTGCAGTCCAGCAAAGTATTCAGATGTATACATGGATGAACGTGATCCTACTGGGAAGACCATCGTACCCTGCACGTAGCGCAAAGAGAGATCATTATTGATGTTGCGGAGACGTTTTTTTCCACGCATGCCGTCAGGCATGAAGCGGCTGCCAACGCCCAGTACTGAGCGTAGAGGACCAGGAATGCGACTGATAGCTTGCTCGCGCGCATAATGCTTATAGCCGCCGAAGATCTCGTCGCCTCCATCACCCGTCAATACCACCGTTACATGTTCGCGGGCTAGCTTTGAGACATAGTAGGTCGGCACCATCGACGAATCGCCAAAGGGTTCATCGTAGTCCCAGACGAGCTGCGGCAGGACCGAGATGAGATCTGGCCGGACGAAGAACTCGTGATGCTCAGTTCCAAAGTGCTCGGCGACTTGCTTCGCATAAGGCAACTCGCTGTAGTCATCTTCTTCAAAGCCTATCGAGAACGTCTTGACTGGCTGCGACATCATCTGACTCATATAGCCGACAACAACGCTGGAGTCGATGCCGCCGCTCAGAAAGGCACCCAGCGGCACTTCGCTCATCAGGCGGACCTGGACGGCGTCTTTAATCAACTCACGAATGCGCTCTAGCGCTGTAGCCTCATCATCGTCACAACTGGGTGTAAAGGGAAGATCCCAATAGCGCTGTATTTTGATCTGACCCTGCTCGTAGACCAGCGTATGGGCGGCGGGTAATTTCATCACCCCTTTAAAGAGGGTGTTTGGCGTTGGCACGTAGCGATAGACCAGGTATTCGTCGAGTGCCTCGGAATTTACTTCGCGTGGAATGCCAGCCTGAAGAATCGACTTGATCTCGGAACCAAAGATCAGTCGCTGACCATCCCAGTAGTAGTTGAGCGGTTTCTTGCCGAAGCGGTCGCGCGTGACGATCAGGCGCTTTCGCTTGCGATCCCAGATAGCCAGAGCAAACATGCCGCGCAGATGCTTCACAAAATCATCGCCGTATTCTTCGTAGGCATGAACGATTGCTTCTGTGTCGCTGTTGGTCTCAAATTCGTGCCCGCGAGCTTGCAATTCTTCCTGTAATTGACGATAGTTATAAATTTCGCCATTGAAAACAATAAGAATACTTTTATCTTCATTAAAGATGGGCTGATGGCCGCCAGCTACATCTATAATTGAGAGACGACGCATGCCTAATGCAACACCTTCACTGACCCACGTCCCCTGGTCATCGGGTCCACGATGACGGATAATCTTGCACATGCTATCGATAAGTTGTTCGGCGCTGGCATCAGAACGGTCAAAGTCTATAAATCCAGCTATTCCACACATAGATTTAAATCCTTTTAAGAAGAGAAGAGAACATAGATCTTACATTCCCTGATTATCTAGCGATTGTTTGTGACGGTCGATCTTCGATAGGTGTTGTCGGCTGGTCTATATAGGTCTGAAACCATAATTCTAGACAGAGAAGTGACCAGAGAGCCTGGCTATGATTCTGGATCTTACTCGTCCCGTCCGTTTTAAGCAACTCGTGTAGGAATTTGGGATCAAAAATTCCTCTTCCCTGAGATTTTGCAGAGCCGAGCTGATCATGAGCGTAGCTCGTCACATCCTTGCGGAACCAGCTTGAGATTGGAACGGCAAAACCCCGCTTAGGGCGTTCGAGGATAGACGCGGGCAAGATATCGGCCGCTGCCTTCTGAAGCAGATATTTTCCCTTTCCATCGTGTATCTGACCATTGTTGATACGCAGCGATGGATTAAGCGATGCAACGTATTCTGCGAGATGATGATCAAGCAGCGGCGCGCGTGTCTCCAGTGAATTGAACATGCTCGCTTTATCAACCTTGACCAGAATATCATCAGCGAGATATGTCTTTGTATCGACATACTGCATACGTGCGGTCTTATCTAGCCCCTGGACAGAGCGATAGATCTCTAAATGGCGCTCGTATGGTTTGTGATCCCGTACTTTGTCAAAGAAATCCTCTGAGTAGATGGCTGAGCGTGTATAGTCAGGAAACAGCATGGCTGCTTCGATGCTACGTGTACCATAGTCCTGGAGCCATGTTCTGAAGCGTTTCTTGCCACGAATGCCATCTGGCATCAGATAGCTTGCGCCTCCCAGGATGTTGCGCATAAGGCCAGGGATGCGATAGATAAGAAACTCTCGGCGATATTGTTCGTAGCCGCCGAAAATCTCGTCACCGCCATCGCCAGTGAGTGCAACAGTAACGTGTTCGCGTGCTAGCTTTGAAACGTAGTACGTAGGGAGCATAGAAGAGTCGGCGAAGGGTTCATCATAGTCCCAGACGAGCTGTGGCAGCACAGAGACTAGGTCGTATTTGACAAAGAATTCACAGTGATCTGTGCCGAAGTGATCAGCCACCTGTCGTGCGTAGGGTAACTCGTTGAAATCATCCTCTTCAAAACCAATCGAAAACGTCTTGACTGGCTGAGACATCAACTTGCTCATGAGACCTACGACAACACTGGAGTCCAGCCCGCCACTTAAGAAGGCTCCCAGAGGTACTTCGCTCATCAGGCGGACCTTGACGGCCTCTTCGAGCAGTGCGCGTGTGCGTTCAATGGCGATCGCCTCATCGTCTTTGTTCGTTGAGGCAAACGAGAGATCCCAGTATTGTTGTGTTCTAACCTGACCATTTTCGTAAATCAAGACATGGCCTGCTGGTACCTTCGAGATATTCTTGAATATTGTTAACGGTGTTGGAACATAGCGATAGACTATGAATTCATCGAGTGCCAGAGGATTAATTTCTCGTGGCACGTCTGCTTCGAGAATCGACTTGATTTCAGAACCAAAGATCAGGCGCTGACCATCCCAGTAATAATTAAGTGGCTTCTTGCCAAAGCGATCGCGTGCAGCAAACAAGCGCTGACGCTTGCTATCCCAGATAGCAAACGTGAACATACCCCGCAAGTGTTTTACACAGTCGTCACCATATTCTTCATAGGCATGCAAAATAGTTTCGGTATCACTATTTGTTTGAAAATGGTGCCCGCGTGTCTCTAGCTCTTCTTGAAGGCCCTGATAGTTGTAGATCTCGCCGTTGAAGACGATGAGCATACTTTTGTCTTCGTTGAAGATCGGCTGATGCCCACCCGCGAGGTCAATGATAGAGAGGCGGCGCATTCCAAGCGCCGCTGTGCCTGTGACACCATCGCCCACCCAGATTCCCTGATCATCGGGACCACGATGGCGAATGACTTTACACATTGTATCGATGAGGTGCTCGGCGCTCTCGTAGCCGCACTGCACGTTTATAAATCCTGCTATTCCACACATGGAAAAGATAATCCTTTCGCGTATAAATCTAAGAGCTAAAGCGCCGTCTCTTGAAGCTCGGCGGCAGCAGTGGGCTGCTCTTGGCCCGGCGTGAGGCGCGCATAAATGGCTGTATACATGTTCAGGACATGTTCCAGTGTGTAGCATTGCTCAACGGTAGCGCGTGCCTCCGCTCCGTATTTTTGTGCGAGGGCTGTGTCTCCTAACAACGTAACGAGCGCTTCGGCCATCTCTTCGTAGTTTTCGGATTCGACCAGGAGCCCGTTCTCACCATGCTGGATCAGGTCTTCACTTCCACTGACACATGTGGCGACGCAAGCCATACCGCTGGCCATTGCTTCGAGAAGTGCATTGGGCATGCCTTCCCAACGTGATGGCAGAATACCAATCAAGCCGCGATGGAGTTGTCCCGGAACGTCGCTCTGTAAGCCTGCAAACTCAACGCTTTGCGTAATGTTCAGGGCGTCCGCCATCTGTTCAAGCTGTGTTTGAAGCGGGCCACTGCCTACAATAACCAGTTTTGCTTCTGGTCTCTGCTTCTGTACCAGATGCCAGGCTTGGAGCAGAACATCCAGACCTTTCTCATAGCGGGCTTTAGATACGCACACAACGGTTTGTGCCCGCTGTTCACTATTCATCTCTGCTGGTGCAGGCTGAAAGCGGACGATATCAACTCCATTTGGAATAAGTTGTGTGCCAGGAAGATCAAAGTCGTTTTCTCGCAAATAACGGAGCATCCGATTACTCAGCACAATAACAACGGCACCTATCTGTTTGAGCGAGTTGCGTGTGTACTGTACGGCAAGTTCTCCAGCACTTTTTAAGCCATAAAGATCTCCGTCGATCCAGGTCTTTCCATCAACCTGCAACCAGGGTAGATTTGGATCGAGTGGCCCGGCGATAAGGCTTGCCGAGTCATTTGTTTTCGTCGCCTTGTCCGCTCCGGCGCTGATAACGACGATCGTCATCGGCTTCTTTGCTAAGCGGCAGACTAGAGAGAGCGGCAGGACAAGCAAGCTGAATTGACAGACCTGAAGGACATCAAACTCGTTGCGCTGCTGCCATAGAGTCCAACTCATAACGAACATAGCTAAGAAGTAAAATAGCCGTTGGATCGGTCGCGGTAGCTTCTCGCGGCGGCCAAGAAATAATCCCGCTACTCGTTTAATCGGGACGCCTTTGACTGTCTCCTGCGCGGGCCAGGTATGTTTGTGATGAAAGGTAACAACCTGAACGTCGTGCCCGGCCTCTCGCAAGCGTTGACTCTGTGCTAACGTCTGAGTCTCTGCCCCGCCTACAAAAGGATAAAAAGTTGTGATTGCAATATAAATACGTGGCTTTTGAACCATAGTTTATTTCTCTCCCACGCCTTCCAGAACCCTGAGTGCGACCGGATTTTCTCTCCCCAATGCCTTATAATAGAGGTCGAGCGTCTGCTCTGTGACGTGCAGAAGCTGATAATCATGTATAACGGTTTCAAGACCTTTTTGAGCCAGGCTTTGAGCCAGGTTCGTATCCTCTATCAGAGAATGCATCGCTTGCGCCAATTCTTCAGGCTGTTCGGGTTCGATTAATAATCCATTCACACCGCTGACGATGATATCTTCGCTGCCGCTCACACGCGTTGAGATGCAAGGTACTTCACATGCCATTGCCTCTAAAAGTGCATTGGGCATGCCTTCCCAGCGTGAGGGTAAAACGAAGCCCCACGCCTCTTGAAGGAGGGGAATGACGTTTCTTTTTAAACCCAGAAAGACAACGCTATCCTCAATCTCTAATTCTCGAGAGATGCGTTTCATCTGTTCCTGCAATTCGCCGGAACCCGCGATGAGAAGTCTGGGTTTTAAAGTAGCTCTCCACTCTGCCGGTTCGCGCATCATGCGATACCAGGCATGGAGGAGAACATCAATTCCCTTCGGGAAGGATAAACGCGCGACACACAAGATATCTCGCTCCGATTTCATCGGGTCTGGGCGTTTTTCTAGATTTGGATGAAATTTAGTAATATCTATTCCATTCGGTATTCTGACAATTTTATCAGCACGAAAACCATTTGATGTGAGATTGCTACGACTTCGATTGCTGAGAATATGATAAAAAGCTTCTGATTTTTTTAGAAAGTGTAAGATCATACTGCCACCCAGAGCAGTACGCTTTATATAGCCTACATCACCAACGACAATATCATCATATGGAACTGTCAGAAAACTAAGGTCACTTAGTTTATCTACAAGTGTATCGGCCATCAGCTTCGCATCTTCTCCCGACTGCTTCTTGCCAGGACCGGTGCTGGGAATGCTCACAACCACGGGTTTGCCCAAAAGCTTACCAATTAGAGCTGCTACACCGGCTAAAGGTGAGAGTTGAAGCGAATGGAGGACATCGTAGCGGTGACGCAGTCTCCAAAGCTTTATAAACAGAAGGAGATCGATGGGAAAATGTCCCAATCGGCCGATGCGCAGTGCACCACGCTTACTATAGAGTCCTCCAACACGTATGACTGGCAAGCCATCCATGTTTTCCAGTTTTTTCCAGACCTTTTGATACCTGAGTGTAATGATTATGACTTCATGACCAAGCGCTTGAAGCTGACGCGCCTGCTTCTCCGCTCGCGTTTCTGCTCCTCCTACAATAGGAGAGAACAAAAACGCGATCATACAGATACGAAGCCGATTTTCCACAGAAATCTCCTTAATAGGTCATCCGCGTAGAGGAGAAGAGATGGAATGTAAAAAGTACTCTCCCACTACGCCCGCGCAAACTGTTCCTGTTCTGTATCAGATACTGCACCAACCTCTTGTGTTTCTAGCTCGTCAATTTTATCTTCATCTGTTGTGGGCTTTTGCTTTGCATCCCACGCAAGCGCAAATGGTAGGGACATGAACATGAAGAAGTAGATGCCAACAGACTGATTCCAGATGTCATTTGACTCATAACACTGAATGACAACACTGACGTAGCATCCAAGAACCATAGCGAGCAGCAGACGCTGATCATAATTCCCCTTAAACCATTTGGTGACGAGAGTTACCCCAAGCACGAGGAGTGCAAGTACGAGCATTGTGAGGCCAATGATGCCATGCTCATACATAGCTTCCAGGAAAATGTTGTGCGCGGCTGTGGCAATAACACCACCTCCGAAACCAACTTTTAAATTCTCAAGCAAGACATCCGATGCCTTGTGGCCGTAGCCCATAAGCTGTGCTGGATCGAAGCGATCAAGAATAGCCTGCCAGAGATAAGTACGGCCATTTAATGATGTGATATCGCTATTTGCGAAGCGTGCAAAGATTGGAATATTCGCGGCCGAAGTTGCAAGCACAACCAGCCCACCAAGCGCCACGCTTGTGCTCACCATAATCGCTTTGATCCTATTTGAAGGTATGAACAAGACTATGACAATGAACATTGCACCCAGAGCGAAGTATGTTCCACGATTCAGCGTAAGAACGATGGCAACCACTAATGTAACAAGTACCAATATACCGCCTGTAATCTTCCAGAAGCCTTTCAGAGTAAACAATCGATAGATTGTTACAGGAATCAGAATAGACAGATAGAGGCCAAGTGTTGGTGGCGTATCACCAAAGATCGAACTGATACGGAACAATCCTGTTGTCGGATCTATCACACCGTGTAGTTTGACTGCGAAGCCAAAGAAGCCATAGAATGCGATAAAGATTGCGGGCGCTATCATCAGGTCGATAACGTTCAGCATTCTCTTGCGGTTGGTGACTAGTAAAATCACCAGGACACTTGCTCCGACGAAATCCATCAATGTAGACCAGGTGACGGTGAAATCGTAGGGCTTCATGGGTGAGATGCTGGCGCTGAGCAAGATCCAGATGAAGTAAATGAGCAGGATAGCCAGAGCTGGCATACGCACGAAGGCGCGCTTCGTTGGCAAGTAGAAGAGTAAGAGAAGTGTCGGCAACGTTAAGCCTGACAACAGATTATTTCCATTGAAGAGAGGCAGAGACGATCCAATGAAGACATTGATACACGCCCAGCCAATCAAGAGTATGTAGGGATAACGTATGAGCGCAAAGACGACCACAATGCCGAACGCGTAACGCCAGAAATTTGGTACGAAGACAGCACCTGCGACACCACCAGAGAAGACCAACAGTGCGAAGAGCACCTGGAAGATTTGCTTACGAAACTCATACGTCAGGCCCAAGGGCAAATTTTCCTCTTTCCAACTTGAAAACTTCTCAACATAATTGCGCAGGCCAAACTTCAAGAGCACATCCAACAGCTCTTTTGGTGGTGTCAGTAGATCAAGATTCCCAATAGTTCTTGTGAGAACAAAAGCCAGGATGATCATCGTACAGACATAGTAGAGCGATGTAGCGAACGCTATACCAAATCCTCCCCAGAGGTAGCCAAAGATCGCATCGAAGCCCGCATTCGCAAAGACACTAAAAATGCTCACTCCCACCAGCACTCTGGGTTTACCCAACGCGCTAAAGGCCCGTGAGAGAATATATCCGATAGCTGTTGGAATCAGACCAATGGCAAGACCGATAAGAAGGATTGCTGTCAGCGTCGCCTGAGCTACAGTGGTTGACCCAAACCGGAGATGGAATGAAATCACGACATAAGACAGCAAGATTATGAAAATCGTCACGATGAGAGTGACGATACTGATTGCCCATATGTAGAGACGTAACGTCCCTTTGAAGGCTTTCATGTCTTTAATTGCAGCCTGACTCGCCAGGTATGGTAGCGCAGCGCGTCCTACCGCTGAGAAGATGACACCTGTAGGCACACCATTAAATTTCAAGGCGGTGCTCAAAGCTGAGATAGTGCCTGCGCCTTGATATGAACTAAAAAACTGGTCAAAAATGGGCGATATCATGCTAATAAGTGCACCGAAGAGAGATGGACTTGCATATGCCACAATAGGTTTTAACTCTGGCATCTTCAAATCCATTATAGGACGGTACACAAGGCCACCTTTATGGGCACGATAGACAATAACCGCAAGCTGCAGCACATTACCAGCTAATGTTCCAAGTGCATACATGAGAATGCCACTATGGCTGTTGCCCACGAATATGAAGATAACGGTTGTTAGAGGGACTAAGAGGCCCGCATAAGCGGGCCAACCAAACTGTCCATCAGCATTAAGGAGACACTCCATAAAGCTATTGAGCGTCATCAAAGCAAGAACTGGAAAGGTATAGATCGCCAAGCCAGCTGCAAGATTGATCGTCGAATGCGACGATCCTGGTGCCGATAGCGATAATAGTTGATTTTTAAACACTAAAGAAAGTGCCGTAACGACAATGCCAAGTATAATCAGAAAGTTCAATAGAGTACTAAAGAGCTTCGAAGCTTGTTCTTTCTCTCCCTTTGTCCGTAAGCGTGAGTAGACAGGAATCACAGATGCCTCAAGAGAACCGCCGAGTATGGTAGCTATAGTGGTGGGCAAAAGAACCGAAACATTATATGCATCCATATTTGGGCCGATGCCAATTTTGTAGGTCACCACAGCTAAATTGACCAGCCCCATAATGCGCTGCAACAAGTTTGCCGAAGCCAGGCTGAGTAATGCCCGAAAGATGTTTTTATTGGCAGATTTTAGTTTGACAGCAACCAGCCGAGCACTTGTCGTGCTCAGCAGTGGCTGGCTGTCCGTCCTATCGTTGCCCAAAGATTGAGACATTTTAAATTACCATTCTATAGCAGGAATCATAGATTAAAGTCTGAAAATCTTGGCGTCGTTAAAACCTTTGGTCATATTGCGTGTATCCACGATGGTACGTGCTTCGCGTACGATCGAGGTGACATCATAATAATTATGATCAGTAACCAGCGCAATACAATCAGCGGCCTGGAATAGCCCGTTGCTGAGTGGCTGCGAATGCAATGTACGGCCACCTTGTAAAGTGAGCTCAGGCACATAGTCATCGTTATAAAGAACGACAGCTTTTCGATCCAACAGGCTTTGAATGATGTCGAGTGCGGGTGACTCGCGAACATCGCTTACATTTCGTTTGTATGCCACGCCAAGCACGAGAACCGTCGCGCCATTCAAGCTGCGCCGCTGCTCATTTAAAGCATCGCTGATCTTATTCACAACGTAGTGGGGCATGCTGCTATTAATGTCCGCCGCTAGCTCAATAAAGCGCGCATTGTAGTCAAGCGTCTTGAGTTTCCATGAAAGGTAGTGCGGATCAACCGGAATACAGTGTCCACCGAGACCAGGGCCGGGTTGGAAGCGCATGAAGCCAAACGGTTTTGTCGCCGCCGCATCGATAACTTCCCACGCGTTGATGTTCAACTTCTCACACATAATAGCAACTTCGTTCACAAGGCCAATATTGACGGCACGGAATGTATTCTCTAACAATTTTGTCATCTCCGCCACTCGTGCGGACGAAACTGGGACAATAGTACCGATTGCAGCTCCATAATAAGCCTGAGCGAGCTCGGTACATTCCGCCGTGATTCCACCAACCACCTTTGGAGTATTCTTAGTACCAAAGTTAGGATTTCCTGGATCGATGCGCTCCGGCGAGAAGGCCAGGAAAAAGTCAGTGCCAGCCTTGAGGCCGGTCGCTTCTAGTTCAGGTAAAAGAACCTCATCAGTCGTTCCTGGATAGGTTGTGCTTTCCAGGATAATTAGCTGACCGGAATGCAAATACTCTCGTACCTGCTTGGTCGCCGCGATGATGTAGGAAACGTCTGGCTCGCGGGTCTTACGTAAAGGAGTTGGAACGCAGATGCTCACCGCGTCAATGTCCTTCAAAGCAGCGAAATCAGTGGTGAACGTTAATTTTCCTGCGTCAATAAACTTTTGTAGCTGCTCACTAGGAACGTCGGAAATATAGCTCTTGCCTTCATTCGCTTGCTCGACCTTTTTCTGATCGACATCAATGCCCGTGACATGAAAGCCCGCTTCCGCAAACGTCGTGGCCAGTGGAAGCCCCACATAGCCAAGGCCGATGACGGCAACACGCAATGAACGTGAAGAAATCTTTTCCATTAACTGGTGACTCATTAGTTACTCCTAAGGCAAAATCAATAGATATAGTAGGGATAGTACTTCTACTACGCATGCCCTTCATGCTCCCTATCCCTCTTCCGTTTATTCCTATTTTTTATCGCTTATTATTAGCGGAAGGATACATAGCAGGATTTGGAACATCCATGCGATTAACTGGCGGTGTGTTTGGGGGCATTGACATGGTAATATCTGCGCGTGGTCTTTGTTGAACATTGTTCAAATAGTCATGCACTTTGCCATATTCAGGCCAGCGGCTCTTATTGAGAGCGACTCCAAGAATGCGTGTCCCCGTTCTGCTCAGAGTCTGCTTAGCACGAACCATCGCCTTGCGCGCTGTATTTGCAGCATCGATCACAAGGATAGTGACCTGGATATAAGATGCCATAATCTGAGCATCCGCAACTGGTAGCAACGGAGGCGCATCGAAGATGACGTAATCAAACTTCTGTGTATTGCGGAAATGATTAAACAACTGGCTTGCCAACTGAGACTGCAACAGCTCTGATGGATTCGAGGGCAGCACACCAGCCGTCAACACACGTAACGAAGGAATCTCGGTTGGTTGGCCATCCAGCTCCAACTCAACCTTGGGCCACATTTCAAGAAATGCGTTAGAGAGACCTTTCTGATTGTTCAACTGAAAATGTTGATCAAGGACAGGATGACGGAGATCGGCATCAACCAGCAAAACGCGTTTTCCCGACATCGCTAGGAAAGAAGCGACATTCGCAGCGATCGTGCTTTTCCCTTCATTAGCCAGTGCACTGGTGATCATCACGAGTTTGAATGGACGAACCATCTGCGCCATGTTCAAGTTGGCACACAGAACGCGGCAGCCCTCCGCTAGCTCTGGCGTATCCTCTGCATTCTTCGCGCGTTGTTTCGAGGACAGCTCTGGAATGACGGTCAATGCCTCCAGCCCAAGCAGTGTATTCACCTCTTCCGGCGAAGTAAGCCTGTCATCGATCCATTCAAAGATAATGATAATCGCAAGCGCCAGGCCCAGACCAACGAGCGCGCCAAGCATCGCGTCCTGCGTCGGACGAGGCTTCGAGGGATCAACTGGAACAGTCGCTGGAAAAATGTGGAATTGAGCGGGAGTTCCAACCTGGGCTGTTTCGTAGTCACTAAAGCTTTTTGCTACTTCGTTCGCAAGTTGAGCTGCCAGCACCGGGTTTCCATTATCAACATCCACCATGATAATCGGTGTATTGGGTTGAGGCTTGGTTGTTACCATACCTGCTAGCTGTTTGGTAGTTAAGCCATGCTTAGCAGCTACTGGTTGCAGCACAACGTCATTTTTGATAAATTGATTGAAGCCTGGCTGTTGTGCGAGCGCGGCCTGTGTACCATCATATTGCGATGAACCAGTGATAATGATATAAAGTGATGATTCTGCTGTATACACCTTGGGCATCAACTTTGTGACGACGAACGTGATGCCGCCACATATAACAACACCCAGGATGAGAACCCACGCCCAACGCTTTGCAAGTATTATGTAGCGACTCAGCGAACTTCGCATGTGGATACCGTCCTTACCAAAAATTTCACAATGTTGAAATAAACTTTACACATCCTCATTAAAAAATGCCTATTTTATCATCTACCTATTTAGCGTCCCTATTACAGTAACAACACGGAAGCCTTCTTGCCTCACACTCCCTTAAAAGATATCTTCTTCAGGTTAGGAATCGGGTTGCTACTCATGTTGAGAAGGCGTTGAGAAGAGCGCTCCCATGTTGAGATAGAAACTCCGACCTCGTATCAATATACTCCAACCTGTCTTTCTTTTTGCTTACTCGTTCGGTTTCGTTCTCTCTTTTGCCTCTCTCATTCAATCTCTCTTTGCACAGTATAGTTGATAATGAAGTGAGAGTGTGAATAAAAGGAAATTCTTCCTACGCGCCTGGTCTTCTAAGCATGATGACATAGTATTCAGTTCGTCACAGACGTAGATTTCTCTACATCTCGTTCTAAGACTTTACTGATTCTCTACCTTCATAAATATCTATTCGTCACTCTCCCTATGGTATTTTTGTAGGGGTTGATGCTTGAATATTTGCCCTACTCTAATAGAATGCTCTAGTATTGAGAAGTATGTGCAAACATATCATTGTGTATTTCGATAGATATATCATTATGCATGCTACAGAACAGTATGGAGGTTCCCTGCATGAGCTTTAAATCGGTTGTAACGATTGTTACTATATTTGTTGTCGCAGGAGTTCTGCTAGGGTTTTTCTTCCTGGGTCCATCTCTTTTTAGCGGCTCTGGCAGTTCTTCTGGCGTGGTAGGTACGCCAGTTGCTGGCGTGGAGAAATCTACAACAACAAGCGGGAATGACAACGCTATTGTGCGAGAGAATAATCAGAGTGGAACGGCGGCCTGGCAAATTCCTGATGGGCATGCCGCAAATACAGAGATTCAGGCTTTTGCTGGTGCAACATCGGTGGCACCCGGAAAATCTATCACGTTTTATGTGAGTACGAAAGAGCAGGGAACGCGTTACTCAATTAATATCTATCGTATGGGTTGGTATGGAGGTGCGGGTGCGCGCTTGATGACGACCGCTCCAGACCAGACTGGGCAGGCGCAGGGATATTACGACCAGAAGAACTATCAGCTTGTAAACTGCACCACCTGTACTGTCAATCCTATTGAGACGAACTGGAAGCCGTCCTACACACTCACAATTCCCAATGATTGGACGACGGGCATCTATCTCGCGAAGTTTATTGACAAAAATGGTATGCAGACCTATACACCTTTTGATGTATTGGGAAATGCTCAGTCGGCATATATTGCGGTGACTCCCGATACGACCTATGCGGCCTATAATTACTGGGGAAAGTTTAGTCTTTATGTAGAAGATGGGCCGACGACGGATGCTGCTCACAAGGACCCAAAGGTCTCTTTCAATAAGCCCTATCAAGACCATAATGGTGCAAGTCAGGTACTCTCTTTTATCGTCCAGGCTGTACGTTGGATGGAGCAGCGTGGATATGATGTCTCATATATGAGTGATGTCGATATGCATGTGAATCCCGCCAGCTTGCTTACGCATAAGGCATTTCTCTCCCTTGGCCACGATGAGTATTGGACCAAACAGATGCGTCAGGGCGTTGATGCGGCTCGTGATAAGGGGATAGGGCTTGCCTTTATGGGGGCAAATGCGGTCTACTGGCAGATGCGCTTTGAGCCAGATCATAATGGTGTCCCAAACCGTGTCATTGTCTGTTACAAAGTCGAGATTGCTCATAATGATTACACTCGTGATCCTATGTATGGTGTAGATAATACAGTGGTGACTTCGTACTTCCGTGATCCAGTGGTAAATAATCCAGAGAATACTTTGATGGGAGAAATGTGGAATGGCTTGACTCATAATCAGAATGGTTTTCCCTGGACAGTAGACCCCTCGGCCGCGAATTCACCACTGCTAAAGAATACAGGGTTACAAGCGGGCCAGACTTATGGCTGTGGCATTGTGGGGTACGAGTGGGATAAAGTATGGCCGACTGTAACGGCTGCTGATAATCAAGGACTTGTGTCTACTCCTGCGAAGAATGTGCATATATTAAGCACATCTCAGGTCAAAAGTAGCGATACGAATCAAACAGATGTGAGTAACTCGACGTACTATATTGCTCCTTCCGGCGCGATGGTCTTTGATTCTGGGACCATCCGCTGGTCTAGCGCCCTTGATAACTACCGTCCTGATCCTGATAAGGTCTGTGATGCAAGCCACAATAATAAGTCGGTCCCTGAAATACAGGCTTTAATGGCAAATATTATGGATGCGCTGATTGTGAAGCATAATCCAAATAGTTTCTAGATGGTCCATTGTATCGTTTTGTTGCAGGTACGGTTCGGGATAGCAGGCTGTAGCTCAATGCCGATACATGTTGGGAGAAATAGCGTATGCGAAAAAATGTACGTGTCTGGGTTGCGGCATTCCTCTACTACAGCGGTCTGGTAGCCTTGTTCCGCTGGCTTATGAGGCGGAGTGGACCGCGTCTCGTTATTCTTAACTATCATCACAGTAAGGGCGATCTACGGCATCATCTGCTCTATCTACGCCGTCATTATCGTATGCTTCATCTAGATGAAGCGTTGGAAGAATTGTATGGCGAGCGAAAAAGGGTGCAGCAAGATCGGCGTACGCCACTTGTGCTTACCTTTGATGATGGATACCACGACAATTATACGTATGCATTCAAATTCGCAAATGAGCTACAGGTTCCAATTACGATCTTTCTGGTGCCGGGATATATGGATAGCGGTGATTTTTTCTGGTGGGGAGAGGGTGTGCGACTGGTAAAGTGTGCTCAGGTCGATCGAGTGACGCTTGATGATCGTGTTTATCAGTTAGGGCAGGTAGCCGATAGGTCCGCATTAACAAAGGTGATTGATAGTCGCCTGCGTTTTGCTCGCTCTGTAACGGAGCGAGAAACGTTTTTGAAGATGATTCGTCAGTTATTAGCTGTGCAACCTGCACATGATATGATGGAATATGAAGGTGAAGTAGATCTTCCACTCTCGTGGGCGGAGGCTATAAAGATGCAGGAAAGTGGTTGGGTCTCTTTTGGAGGACATACTATGCATCATCCTGTACTGGCTTATCTTGATGATCCCGCTGAAGTGCGTTCCGAGATTCTGTCATGTCGGGAAGTCCTTGAGCAACGCCTGGGTAAGCCCATTCGTACGTTTGCATATCCTATTGGAAAGACCGAGCATATTAGTGATGATGCTGTACGTGCTGTGGAAGAGTCTGGGTTTCTCTGGGCTGTTACTACGACGCGTGGTGTTGCGACACTTGCAAGTGATCCATATCGTATAGAGCGAGTTCTCGGGGATGTGAGCCGACACTGGCTGTTAATGGCTGCTGAAACCTCCGGTCTCTGGCATAAGCTTTCTCCATTATGGAAGTCATTTATTAAGGATGATGAGTAAGAGTAGATTCGTAAAAGATAATTTTATAACAATAATAAAGAATTAATTTAGAACGAGGTATTACGTGGTAAGTCATTCGTCGGATCTAGAGGCAAAAGATCCCATCCATCGCATTGCATCAACTACTCAAATTGAGAATACAGAGAAAGATTTGCCAAAAACCTATGATGCACTGGTTCTCGATGCTGCACTGCGGCAGTCGCTAGTTACAATCCGTTCGTTGGGGAAAAGAGGTCTCGCGGTAGCAGCCCTCGAAACATCGAATGGAGTACCTGCATTCTCTTCACGCTGGTGCCAGCGGTCTTTTGTCAGCCCATCAGTTGATGGAACAGAGACTTTATTGGTCTATCTAGAGCAGCTACTAGAACGGAATAGTGCGCGTGTTCTGATTACTTCTTCTGATAGTACTGTAGCATTCGTCCGTCAATACCGTGAGCGACTGGAGAAGCGCGTCAGGATTGCGCTGGCAAATGAGCCAGCAATGTCTATCGCCATCAATAAAGACCAAACTCTGGAGATCGCGCAACAGTTAGGTCTAAGCATACCGCGAGGGCTCACGATCTCATCCGTACAGGAAGCGTCTGTGGCTCTCAAAGAGATAGGACTGCCCGCCGTTGTGAAGCCAGTAGAATCCTGGTTGTGGGGTGATGAGGAGGAGGCGGGAGCTCGCTTTGCGTCAAAGCTGGTGACAACCGCCGACGAAGCGAAACAGGCCGTCGAAGAGTTAACACGTCTGGGTGGAACGGTCCTCTTTCAGCAGTTTCTCACAGGCAGGCGTGAGGCTATAAGTTTCTTATATGCAAATAAAGAGGTGTACGCGCGTTTTGCACAGTGGGCAAAGCGTACTGAGCCACCGCTCGGCGGTACCTCAGTGCTGCGGCAGAGTATTGTTGTTCCACCCGATAGCGGAGAGCAGGCAGAACGCTTAATCCGTGAAATTGATCTGGATGGTTACTCTGAAGTAGAGTTTCGTCGTGACAGCGCCGGTATTCCTTATTTGATGGAGATCAATCCGCGTCTCTCCGCCTCAGTTGAGATGGCGGTCCGCTCTGGTGTTGATTTTCCGCATCTACTGTATCAATGGGCGAATGGCGAAAAAATTGATAAAATTCTATCCTATAGTACTGGTGGATGGATGCGCTATTTGAAGGGCGATATAATGACGACTATTGAAGCGGTCAAGCAACGTGGTCGCCCCGGTGTTCCTCCACCAGCTCAGGCTATTCTTGATTTTTGGCTTTCTTTTCTTATGCCTATGAATTATGACTATGTCGATGGAAATGATCCCGCTCCAGCAGTGAAAGAGACACTGAACTTTACCCGCGATTGGGTTGGTGGGGCTATTATGAAGAGATTTTCCCAATCCAAGAGGAGACTTTCATGACTACTGTTTCAGATATAAAAAAATCACAACAAATTACCTCTGCGACAAAATACGATGTCGTAGTAGTTGGTGCAGGTCCTTATGGTTTGACGGCGGCAGCCCATCTTCGTGGTAAGGGCTTAAACATTGCAGTTTTCGGGAAGCCTATGGAACTGTGGCGTGACCATATGCCGGAAGGGATGAACCTTCGCTCTCATTGGTGGGCGACAAATCTTTCTGATCCTCGGAAGAAATATAGTTTTAATCGCTTTCTCAAAGAAAAAAAATATGAAAAAGTCTATCCTATGCCTGCTAAATATTTCATTGAGTATGGCTTATGGTTCCAAAGAAATGCAGTCCCTACTGTCGATGAGACCTATGTTTCTTCGATTGAGCGTCAGGATCAACAGTTCTTATTAACGCTTGAAGATGGCCGCAGAGTACAGGCTTCTGCAGTCGTCGTAGCTATCGGAATTTACTACTATGCGAATCGCCCGGCTGAATACGATGTTCTGCCCTCTGAATACATCTCTCATTCTTTTGAGCATGCAAACTTCAGCCGTTTCAACGGTAAAAGCTTGCTTATTATCGGTGGTGGTCAGAGTGCAATAGAGAATGCTGCGTTGGCACATGAAGCTGGTGCTGATGTTCATGTTGTTTCACGTCATCCAATTAAATGGCTGTCGTTGGACACGGCAAAAGATGAGCGTCCTTTGATTGAAAGAATCAAAGCTCCTAAAACTAGCCTTGCACACGGCTGGGAGAGTTGGGTGTTAGAGAATGTACCTTACCTGTTCTATCGCTTCCCACAGGAGAAAAAGGATCGCTACTTGCTTAGCAGCTACGGTGCGGCGGCGGCAGCGTGGTTGCGGGATCGTGTGATCGACAAAGTTCATCTACACGAGGATCAGAAGGTGGTCAATATGGAGGTGAAGAACGATGGGGTTGATGTCTTATTATCCAACGGTGAGACGCTGCATGTGGACCATGTGGCCTTATCAACAGGGTATAAAGTGGATTTGAAAAAACTGCCAATGTTACATCCCTCACTGACTACACAGATTCAAGTGGATGATGATATTCCAGTCTTAAGTCACTGGTATGAAAGCAGTGTTCCAGGTTTGTATTTCACCGGTTTGAGTTCGATGCGTGCATTTGGTCCGCTGTATCGCTTTGTCATCGGAGCCAATTCGTCCGGTCGGCGTATAGCAAGTACTGTCGCCCGCTATGTGCGTAAGTAGTAGAAATATGATTGATATGGTACTGACTGTAACGAGACGTTTCAATGGAGAGGGACGATGCTATGCGTGAGCTTCTGCGGATATTCATTGCATCATGTCTCTACTATAGTGGTATTGTCAGGCTTGCGTTATTCTGGAGTGCACGCACAAAAAGACAGTTAATTATTCTTAACTATCATAATGCCGAAGGTAATCTACAAGATCAGATGCGTTATCTGAGTCGTCACTATCGTATTCTGCACGTGGAAGAGGCTCTGAAAGAACTGTATGCGCCAGCATCGGTCGATCGTGCAAATACATCTGGACGTGATCGCCGCATTCCTCTCGTGCTAACATTTGATGATGGATATCTGGATAACTATAGGCTAGCATGGCCGCTGGCGAAGAAGTTTCAGGCACCCATAACCATCTATATTATCCCTGGCTACATAGAGAGTGGTCACTACTTCTGGTGGTTAGCTGCGGAGCGCTTGCTCAAGCAGCTCAGCGGCACAAAGGTGAAGTTTGACGGGGAGGTGTATCAACTCTCTCAAGCCGAGGAGCGGGAAACTCTGCTCAAGTTGATTGATACACGCCTGCGTTACGCTTCATCAGTAGCCGAGCGAGAAGCTTTTCTTGTAAGATTGCAACAGGAGTTGGGTGTCTCGCTACCTGTTCGTAGCGCTGAGGAAAGTAACGAAGACGCTCTTCCTATGACGTGGGAACAGATGCGCGAGATGGAAGAGAGCGGCCTTGTCTCCTTTGGTGCCCACACTGTTAATCATCCTGTTCTATCGGCTCTTGCTGATCAAAAAGAGCTTCAGTATGAAATAAGTGAGTCGCGCACCTTGCTTGAACAGAAATTAGAGCATCCGATCCTTACCTTTGCCTATCCAATCGGCAAGCCTGAGCATTTTGGTAATCAAAGTATCGATGCAGTACGCTCTGCTGGATATTCATGGGCAGTGACGACAATTGAGGATGCAAATATACGAGAGACAGATCCATATCTGCTCCGTCGCCTGCCGGGCGATGTAGATATACATTGGACCGTCATGGCCGCAGAACTCGCTGGCTTACTGGGCCTTGTGTCTCGATTTAGGAAAAAGTATGCAACATTCTTTAAAAAATAACGAGAGCACGATCTTGAAACATGATACAAGGTCGGCTAATCAGCCCTTACATTCCGCTCAATCTGAGCAGGGAAAAAAGACGTATGATGCCCTTGTGCTCGATGCAAACCTGCGTCAATCTCTTGTCTCCATACGTTCGCTGGGACGAAGGGGCATGCACGTAGCGGCGCTAGAGACGAAGAAGTATTTCAAAAAATCGAAATATGTGCCCGCTTTCTCCTCCCGTTGGTGTGAGCGTGGATATGTCGCCCCTGGTTACGATCAGCAGACCGAGCCATTTCTGATATACCTGCTCCAGTTGCTTGAGTACACGGGAGCAAGAGTGCTGATTACATCCTCCGATGGAACGCTGGCTCTTGTACGCAAGCATCGCGCGGAAATTGAGAAATACGTGCAGATCGCTCTGGCGAAAGAACCAGGTTTAGAGGCGGCTATCAATAAGGATCAGACGCTAGAGATCGCGGAACGTCTCGGCCTGGGAGTTCCTAAAGGGGTGATGGTACGATCGGTCGCCGAGGTTGCCGAAGCGGTGCGCGATATTGGTCTGCCAGCCGTTGTAAAGCCGGTCGAAACCTGGTTATGGGGAGAGCAGCAGGGAGTGAGACTCATCTCTGCCCTGGTCACAACTCCTGACGAGGCTCGCGCCGCCGTGGAAGACTTAACACGATACGGCGGCACCACCCTGTTTCAGCAGTTTCTAACTGGAAGGCGCGAGGCTGTAAGTTTGCTCTATGCACGTGGCGAAGTCTATGCGCGTTTCGCTCAATGGGCCAAGCGTACACAGCCGCCTCTTGGTGGAACGTCGGTCTTGCGTCAAAGCATTGCCGTTCCTGAAGACATCGGTGATGAAGCCGAGCGCCTGGTGCGAGAGATCGATTTGGAAGGATATTCTGAGGTAGAGTTTCGCCGTGATCACCTCGGTAAACCGTATCTTATGGAGATCAATCCACGTCTATCTGCCTCCATCGAGATTGCAGTGCGTTCCGGTGTTGATTTTCCCTACCTCTTATATCAATGGGCTCACGGAGAACGGATCGATCGTGTTGAAGGATATACTACAGGTGGCTGGATGCGCTACCTGGAAGGCGACATTATAACCACTGCACAAGCGATTGCGGAACGTGGTCGGCCCGGAATTGACGCACCATCCCAGGTGCTGTCCGACTTTTTTACAAGTTTTTTTACTCCAACTGGATATGATTATGCTGATTGGCGAGATCCTCTGCCTGCGCTTACAGCCACACGAGATTTTATCTATCGTGTCGGACAAAAGGCAGGAGGGAAATCTTCAAGGAGAAAACGAATATGAGTATAACTCTAGATGAAAAAAAAACACAAGAAGTTAATCCATCTGCAAAGTATGATGTAGTTGTAATGGGTGCGGGTCCTTATGGTCTCGCTATTTCTGCTCATCTTCTTGGAAAAGGCTTGAAGGTTGCGACCTTTGGCAAGCCGAACTTTTTCTGGAGCAATCATATGCCTAAGGGAATGTTGCTTCGCTCATTCTGGTGGGCGACGAGCTTGTCGGACCCAGAAGGAAAATATCCACTCTCCCGCTACTTACAGGAAAAAGGTATTGCTCCAGTCGATCCACTACCGGGCGCGGTATTCGTAGAATACGGAAAATGGTTTCAGCAGCGAGCAGTGCCCAATGTTGATGAGACATATGTTACCAACATTACCCAGAAGGATGATCACTACCTGGTCACTTTAGAGGATGGCCGCGTCGTCGAGAGTAATGCCGTAGTTCTTGCTCCTGGCCTGCATTATTATGTTTACACACCTGCAGAATATGCACACATGCCTGCCTCACTTGTTTCTCACTCATCAGAGCACTACGATCTGAGCAAGTTCAAGGGTCAAAAAGTTGCCGTTATTGGTCGTGGTCAGGGAGCTCTGGAGAGTGCCGCTCTGCTCAACGAGAATGGAGCTGATGTGCAGGTCATCACACGCAGCCCTCTTCGCTGGTTGCGTAACTCGACTTCAAAAGTTCCAGCCTGGATTCGCGAGATTCGTGCTCCTCAAGCTGGAATGGGAAACGGCTGGTCGAATTTTTTACAGGAAAAGTTTCCGTATGCTCTGCATAGTATGCCACGCGCAAGAAAAGATCTTCTATTCGATACAGCGCATGGCCCTGCTGGCGCGTATTGGCTAAAAGATCGCATTCTAGGTCAGGTGATAGTGAAAGAGCTGGTGGAGGTCGAAAAGGTCGAGGCCGTCAACAACAAAGCGCGTTTGACCCTTTCGAACGGTGAAATACTGGACTTTGATCATGTGATCCTGGGTACCGGTTATCGCATGGATGTAAAGGGGCTGCCGATGCTGGATCAGGATCTGAAGGACTCTCTACAGTCCCATAGGGGTGCACCTGTACTCAATAGCTGGTTTGAGAGCAATGTGCCAGGGCTGTACTTTGCCGGCTACACGTCGGGTCGCAGCTTAGGCCCATTTTATCGTTTCGTTGTAGGGTCAGAGGCAGCGGCTCGTCGTATCGCCTCCGCGTTAGCGAGACAGCTTGCGGGCGCTCGCTAGAACAACGTCTCCTAGCCAGACTACACAGCTCTGGGAAGGAGAGGGAGAAGCGGAAGGAAAGAAAGGTAGAGTATGCGTAAGCGTATACTTGTAGGAATAGCAGGGATCTTCTATTACAGTGGTCTTGTGGCCTTAGCGCGCTGGTTAACTCAGCGCGCAGGCCCACGCGTGGTTATCCTCAACTATCACAGTGCAACTGGTGGAAGTTTCTTACAGCACATGCGTTATCTCCGTCGCCATTATCGAATTATGCATGTAGAGGCGGCCCTGGAGGAACTCTATGCGCAGCGCAAAGATCCGGCTTACAAGAGCAAGAAGCGTACGCCTCTGGTGATAACGCTTGATGATGGATACCGCGATAACTTCACCTACGCGAAGGAAATCGCCCATGATCTCTGTACACCCATCTCGATCTATTTGATTCCGGACTATATAGAGAGTGGCGCACGCTTCTGGTGGTTAGAGGGAAAGAGCATGGCGCGACGTGCTCAGGTAGAGGAAGTAACTCTTACAGATCGTACGTTTCACCTCAAAAATCCAGAGGAGCGCGGAGCTCTTGCTCAGTATATCGATGATCGCGCTCGTTTTGCCACCTCGGTAGCGGAGCGGGAAGAATTTCTGGCATCGACGCGAGCGTTGCTGAATTTGTCGGCGACGCCTCATGAAAAGGATCGAGATGATGCGATGCTGCCGGTGAACTGGGAGCAGGTTAAAGTCATGGATGAGGGGGGCTGGGTATCATTTGGCGCGCACACAATGCATCATCCAATCCTGTCGTATCTTACCGATCCTGCTGAAGTGCGCCAGGAAGTAGCAGAGTGTCGCCAGGTGCTGGAGCAGAAACTAGGTCATCCTATACGCACATTTGCTTATCCCGTTGGCCAAGCGCAGCACATCGGCTCAGACGTGGTGCAAGCAGTACGCGATGCCGGTTACAATTGGGCTCTGACAACAACCTATGGCATCAACACTCCTCAAACAGATCCGATCCTGTTAAAGCGTATTGAGGCCGATGTGGATCAGCATTGGCTTGTCGTTGCAGCCGAGGCGGCTGGCCTGTGGGGATTCATCTCTCGTCTGCGCTGGCTCCCGCTCATCCGTAAAAACTTTACAAACGCAAGTCGTCAAAAGGGGATGTGATGCAAGATACATCATTTTATGTTCATCCCTCCGCTGAAGTTGAGCCGGGAGCCGAGATAGGAGCAGGAACACGTATCTGGCGTCAGGCTCATATACGTGCTCATGCATCTATCGGCGAGATGTGCAGTATCGGCAAAGGCGTCTATGTTGAGACAAACGTACATATCGGCTCACGCGTGAAAATTCAAAACAATGTGTCTGTTTTTGAAGGCGTTACTATAGAAGATGGTGTGTTTGTTGGCCCGCATGTCTGCTTTACCAATGACATGTTTCCGCGTGCTATTACGCCTGATGGTCAACTGAAAACTGCCGACGATTGGACTATCACGCCCACACGAGTACAATATGGAGCCTCGATTGGTGCGGGCTCCGTGATTGTCTGTGGTGTCACGATCGGCGAGTTCGCGCTCATAGGTGCTGGTTCGGTGGTGACAAAAGATGTTGCAGCGTACACTCTTGTCTTCGGAAATCCCGCCCGCTTTCATGGCTATGTCTGTAGTTGTGCTCATCGCTTATCTGATGTTCGAGAGCAGGAGGGGAAGCTGGTCGGCTGGTGCGAGTCTTGTGCTCAACTGCGTATCATAAAATAGTACCCGAAGAGCAGTAGACACTTAATAGTACGCCTATTACTTTCTACTTCGCTTGACAGACAAAGCACTTCTCTGTATGATGGAGCTACTAATAATCTTTCTTGTTTCTCTATATCTACGAGTACCATCATTCCAGGTACTTCTGATAAGAAAGCGGTAGTATTGTGTCGCAAGCTAGTCTCTTTGGCTCTGCATGGCAAGGCTCGCTAAATGATCTGGCAACTATAGTACAACATATCAGGCGCGCCCACGCGTTTGGTCGTCTATCGCTACGAAATTTAGAGCAACTGAGCATCGCACATCTCTATTTTCGTGCGGGGAAGCTGATCCATATTGTTGGACATCGAGGCGACGCGCGTACTATTCTGGCAGAGTTGCAAAATTGGAAACGTGCTGTAGTTCGTTTTGAGCGTGGAGTGGCTACTGCTGATATTACTCTAAATGATGAATATGAACAGTTATTGACAGACGTACTAGCTAATCTACAACAGCGTGGACTGGTCGTCGTTCCTCGTATGCCTGCACCTGTCAGTTCTCGTGTGATTGAAAGTGAGTTAATAGCTACTTCTGATGTCAGGCAGTTAATTGAGCCGTGGGAATGGCATGTGCTTATTGAAGGGACACGTCGGATCTCGTTTGCAGTGGCTCACATTGTAGGGCCGAAAGAGGCACTGACGGTTTTAGAAGACATTCTTGAGGATTGCGCGGCTTCTTTTCCAGCCTTTGCAAGTTTAAAGATAGCGCCGAGCGGATATCTTCATATTACAGATCGATCTCAGCTCGATCACATGTCACGTGAAGATCTTCTAGAGGGTTTTGCAGCTCTGATCGCTATTTGTCAGCATTTTTGTGGCCCAATTGTGGGAGAGAAAAATGCGCACAGGTTGATATTGCAATCTCTACAAGAACTTGGTCCCGCACTTGTCAGCCTCGGCGTGTTTCGCGTTGATAATCGACTGCTCTTTAGCACCAATAACTGATTCTTTTCGTGTGCTTTGCTTTTTTTGCACAACCTGGGCAGAGTCCAGGTTGTGCAAAAAAAGCAAAGCACACGAAAAGAACCAGCGAGAGCTGCGAATGTGCAAGGTGATGGAAATCAAAACCTCTCTAAAAGCGAGTAGGATAACTCTTTCTCCAGTAGCGCATATATCCCTGAACGGTCATCTCGTAGTTGGATGCGAGATCGTAGCGTTTCAGTACATTTGCTTCATTGGTCTTGCGTAGCAACTCTGGTTCCGTCTGCTGGCGTAACAGTTGAACAATTTCAGTTTCGCTTTTCCCATCATTCATCGCGCTCAAAATCAGATCTCCCCACGCGAAAAGGTTAGCTCGCAAGGCTTCTAAGATCTGAGTGGGATTGCGCTTTGCGCCAAAGTGCCCGATGTAGAGCACGTCGGGGCGCAACCGCTTGAGAAGATCAATGCTGCTAGACCATGCCTCGATATCCAGGTCGGGTGGTGGCGTCGGTGGCCGTACATACTCTGTACCTGGTAGACATACACCCGCCGCGTCACCTGCGAAGAGTTCTCCTGAATGAACATCGAAGAAGATGACGTGATGAACGGCATGGCCAGGAGTATAATGGACCTCGAAGCGGTGGCCTGCCACATTCAGTACTTCGCCACCCTCCATGACCTGAATGCGATCTTGAGGTACCGCTTCGATCTCACCCCACAGATCATCCATGCGCTCTCCGTAAATCCTTCTCGCGCTGGTAACAAGCTTGCTCGGATCGATCAAGTGAGGAGCACCTTTGCTGTGAACCACAACTTTTGCCTCTGGCATAGAATGCAAGAGTGTCCCTGTTGCTCCCGCGTGATCCAGATGAATGTGCGTTAAAAGAATAGATGTAACGTTTCGTGGCTCAAATCCTGCCTCATGTATAGAGGCGAGCAATGCCTGTGCCGTACTTCCCGGTCCTGGATCAACAAGAACGAGCTCATCTTTTCCAGAGAACAGATAGGAGCCTACGACTTCCTCTTCACCCTGAAAGGGTAAAGAGATCTGCCATAAGCCGGACTTTACTTTACTAACAGTCGTCAAGTGCTGCTCCTTCGCGTTACTTTTTTGCAGAGATTGCTTTCGCTTGCGTAAACAGTAAGAGGTAGTCGCGGCCGCCCGCTTTTGAATCTGTGCCAGACATGTTAAAGCCGCCGAAGGGATGAACGCCTACCAATGCGCCGGTGCTCTTACGATTGAAGTACAGGTTGCCAACATGAAACTCTGCTTTGGCTTGCTCGACGCGCTGGTCATCCTTCGTATAGAGTGAGCCAGTTAGACCATACTCGGTATTGTTGGCGATAGCGAGTGCATCTTCGAAGTCTTTTGCCTTGATGACTGCGAGTACCGGTCCAAAGATCTCCTCCTGTGCAATACGCGCATCAGGAGGCACGTCGGCAATAATTGTCGGTTCAATGAAGTAGCCCGGTCCTTGATGCTTCCCACCCAGAAGAAGATGGCCCTCTGTCTTGCCGATCTCGATATACTCAAGAATTTTCTTCATCGCGTTTTCATCAACAACAGGCCCTATACTGGTAGCGAACTGAGTGACATCACCCATTACTAGCTGCTGTGTCTTTGCATTGACCTTTTGCAGTACCTGGTCATAGACCTGCTCTACAATAATGGCGCGTGAGCCGGCTGAACACTTTTGTCCCTGGAAACCAAAGGCGGATGCTACGATACCCGCCGCCGCCGCATCTCGATCGGCCGTCTCATCAACAACCACCGCATCTTTCCCGCCCATCTCCAAAATAGCACGCTTCAGCCAGATCTGCCCCTTCGGTGTGTGCGAGGCGTGCTCGAAGATGCGCAAGCCAACATCTCTTGAACCCGTAAATGTGATAAAACGGACTTTAGAACTATCAACAAGCGTATCACCAATAACTCCACCAGAGCCCGTAAGGAAGTTCACCACGCCGACAGGAAGCCCTACATCTTCTAGAATACGCACAAACTGATATGCAATCGCTGGTGCTGTACTTGCAGGCTTCAGCACAACGGTATTGCCAGCAACAAAGGCTGCGCTGGTCATGCCCGTCATGATAGCGCACGGGAAGTTCCAGGGCGGGATGACGGCTGCAACGCCCAATGGAATATAGACAAGCTCACTCTCTTCGCCTTCAATATGAGTAATCGGCTGCTTCTCAGACAGGCGGATCATCTCGCGAGCGTAGAATTCAAGAAAATCGATGGCCTCAGCTGTATCACCATCGGCTTCAGCCCAGCTCTTCCCCACTTCATAGATCATCCAAGCATTGATGAGGAAGCGGCGCTGTTTCATCAGGTCTGCAGCCGCGAAGAGATAGCCTGCGCGTTCGCTGGCCGGTATGCGTTTCCAGGTCTCGAAGGTTGTTGCAGCAGCTTCAATCGCCGCATTGGTCTGCTCAACGGTAGCGGCGGCAAAATAGCCAATAACTTGGTCTGGTTGCGATGGATTGACGGAGGCGAACGTTTTCTCTCCACTGATCTTCTGACCGCTTATAACAAGTGGATACGTTTGCCCCAACTCCCGCTTCACCTGTTCAATCGCCTCTGTTTGAGCTCGCTTCTGCTCTTCTTGCGAAAAATCGGTCAGCGCCTCATTTATAAATGGTGTGTGTGCACGAGACACGACATCTTCGGCTACTATGGTCATAAAAAATACTCCTGCTAACACTACCGTGTGCGTGTGAACGATTATTTGTTCCATTGTATCTCATAACCGAGAGAAGGTGAAAGCACTTTCTACTCTTCTCTCGGATGAGCAGGCTTGTGTCTGTAGCAACCTGATAGTGTTTGCCAACGTATTAATGCCCTGTTTCCTGGCTGTTTGTAGTCAACGATGACACGCAACCCACTGATTCTGGCTAGATCACACAAAAGCATCTGTACTCGCTGACTCAAATAGCGAGTACAGATGCTTTTTATATGCTTCAATCGTGATGCCTGATGTTTGCTGAAAATGTGTCCGACTTCCATCGTGAAGGGAGAAACCTTTCTTCAAGGCATCTTCCTCCGGAGTGTCCTTTCTTGCACTCTCAGGGCAGCTTATTGATCTTAAAAAAAGCTCTTCGATGTCGTAAGAGTGCGCTACCCATTCGAACCTAATTTAATTTTATAACAGCCAGAGAAGCATTCACATTTGCTTGAGTCCCCCCTGTAGCAGTCTGAAGAGTAACAGCCGAGGCGGAAGTGTGATTTCGAAGGGTAAGAACATCACCAGATGATAGGGCCAGCATTGTCTGGCCGCTGTTTTGCTGAGTGCCAGCTCCTGAACCATAGACTGCTCCCATAACCGGGGCGCCATTTACAAACAATGCGAATTGGCCAGGTTCTACAGTCGAGACTGAGAAAAAAGCCACATAATCACCCGTAACAGTTACATGGATCTGAGAAGTTCCTGGAGCATGAGTAATTCCAGGTGTCGTAATGCCATTGGTATCAAAGGTAACATCAGCTTCTATTGGTACAACCTGAGCACTTTTGTTGTAAACGTACCCATATTGGGGTAAATTAGCGGGAGGTCCAGCCGGGCCAGCAGGTCCGGTATTGCCAATTGGCCCTTGAGGTCC
>JAABUQ010000245.1_pt1 | contig 122710 bp, 97 predicted proteins | sample 5560001 | NCBI WGS metagenome assembly JAABUQ01 (sample SAMN10711888, study PRJNA513371) | rock metagenome | isolation source: Antarctica rocks | place: Antarctica: Victoria Land, Finger Mt nord | collected 2015-12-18 | reverse complement strand
CAGTGGCAAAACGAATACAATTGCGAGCGGCCTCACAGCAGCCTGGGTTACCGCACGCCTAACGAGTTTGCCGAAGTACTGAAATCCTCAGTTATGACTGGCTGACAAAATCGAGCCACGTCAGAGCGGCTATGGCCGCTCTGCTTGCCTACGTACCGCGCACCATGCATAGCTAAGAAAGGCCGGGCTGTCGTGAGAGCAGGTCGACTAATAGATCAACACCTTCAACGACGCTCGCCAGTCCCTTCTCCTTCCGCATCCGACCGCCGGCATTCAGGTCAATCAGGCCGTGGACGGAAGCGTAGATCAACCCGGTAAGCGCCACGTTTGGCACCTGTGGGAGCGCCGCCGACTGTTGGCATTCCTGAACGATGGCCGCAAACTCGACGAACGATCTGAGGGCGGCGGCCTCAAGATTACCCCCTTGCGCGGCGATGTACGGATCGCTGAAGAGCAGCCGGTAGCGAGCAGGGTAATCGTGCCCATAGGCAGCAAAGACTTTGAGTGCCTTCTTCAGTTTCGAGATCGGCTTCAGCCGGGTCCGGCGAACCTCAATGAAGGTGTTGGTCAGCATCGTGAAATCTTCGATTGCTACCGCAGCGAGCAGTGCACTGCGATTTTCGAAATGCTTGTAAGGCGCATTGTGAGAGACGCCGACGGCGTGAGCGACGGCGCGCAAGGTGACGGCGCTCTCTCCGCCTGAGTCCAGCAGAGAGGCGGCTGCTGCGGTCAATCGTTCATTGGTCTTCATAGAAGCCGCGGGGGCGCTGATTCGCATTCAGGTGCACCACGTGCCCGGAGTCGCTCCACAATTTTACTTCGCGAGCTTGTCGTAGAACATGTTGGAGGTCATCGCGTAAGTTGCCGTTTATTGCTTCGAAGCAATTTAGGCAGGTTGTCTGGAGAGTCAGCTCTAAGACTGCTTGAGCATGGCAATCAACCGCCAGTTCTCGAGGGCAGCTTTTCGATGCGGGGCCGCGTCGCGCTTGTACTCGGGGCTTTCCACAACACAGCGGAATGCCGCAAAGTTGGGGTACTCAACGAGCGCCACGTCGTCCCATGGCTCATCCATAGGTCCTACGAGACAGGCAAGCACGGCGCCCACGAAGATGGGCCGGATACTCTTGGTACTCTCCGAGCGTGCGGCAATCGCACTGAACGCGGGAACATAGCCCTGAAAGTAAGCTTCCCGTCCGGAGCGCAGGCCGAAATCCATACGGTCGCCGTAGTCCGCATGATTCTTGTAGCGAAGCAGATTGAGCATTACGAAGGGCGTATTCTCGGGTATAACCGCGGCCGCAGCCGAGATGTTTTGCGGGTCTAATTCAGTGGTTTGCATGAGTGACGTCTCCATTTCTTTTTTGAACTTGGTGTGTTTTACTTTGAGTCGGCAGCTTGCCAGTGCCGCTCGAGGGCTTGTGCTACCTCAGCCGGCCTTTGCAGGGGGAACCAGTGTCCAGTGTCAAGCTTCAGGACGCGGCGCGCCTTAGTGTCCTGTGCGAGGCAATCCGCAAACTCCACGGGGCAGGATAGGTCTGCAGCGCCCCAGAAGACAAGGCCAGGAGACGTGATGCGTGCTAATCCAGGCTGCCACTCGTTCCCTACGTGGACCGCGGAACGGTACAGCCGGAGGATGCAGTCCTTCATTCTGTCATCCATATGAGTGGCGGCGTTCAGCGCAAGATCAAAAGGCACACCGAGCTGCTCCAGACGACGGCTGAACTGCTTTGGATCGAGGTTCGCCATCCACTCCTCCCCGGCAGCGGGAGTCTGGAAGATCTTTGCGAGCTCATGCCACTCGTACTCCTTGCTGACAGGGCCATCGCCCGCTGCCCAGGTCCTGACGAGGTCAGGCCGGAGTGAGGCGACGCGGACAGCCAGGATGCATCCCCAGTCGTGACCAACCAGGTCGACCGGTTGGGACTGCTGTTCAAGTTGGCCGATGATCCAGTCGATGTATTCTTCTTTAGTGGCTGTGAAGCCGTGGGGAACCGGGCTGTCGAAGCCCGGCAGGGCAAGCGCGACGACATCGGTCCGAGCCAGTTGCCGGAGCACTCGATCCCAAACACGATACGTATCGGGAACGCCATGTATGAAAACCGCAGGCATTCAATTTCTTCCTTTCCCTAGCAAATCGTCATTGTGACACTATATTGTTAAAGTGTCAACATGAGGGCAATGTCAATATGGTGACAGTGCATGGCCCTGAAGCAGACCGTAAGTGAGGCGAGTGTCCGAAGAGAACGGATCATCGCGGCCGCGACCGATGTGTTCCTGCGGTATGGCCATGCGCGCACCACCATGGGCGACGTGGCGGAGGAGGCGGGCATCTCCCGGCCGGCGCTCTACCTTGTATTCCCACGGAAGGAAGATATCTTCGCCGCCGTCATCAAGCGCATGATTCAGGACACACTACAGCGGTACCGGGAGGCGCTGCCCAGGCTGCGGAGCTTGGACCGAAAACTGCATTTCTGCTGCGAGCAGTGGGCAGGGCACGGATACGATTTGACGCGAGCACATCCGGATTCCAAGGACGTGTTCAATCTGACATTTGTTCCTGTACGGGAGATGTATGCAGCTCTGGAGGCGTTTCTGGCCGAGCTGCTTCGAGATGCACTGGCTGCTTCGAAGCTAAAGACAACACCCGCGGAGCTGGCGCGCGTTCTGATTTTTGCAATGCGTGGCTTCAAAGACATTGCAGAAGACGGAGCGCACATGCGGCGTTTGATCGCACTGCAGGTAGACGTGGTGTTGGCGTCGATGAAGGCCCGGTAGAAGATAGTTGGTGATGGTTTCACGCGCTTCGCTCAATGCGAAAGTTTACGTGGAGCAGAGTCAAAAGCAGGATCGTTCATCATCTCGCGGCAGGTCTCCGGATAGTCTGGCCATTGAGAGATAGATCCATACATTCCACTCTCACTTGAACGTTATGCTTGGCGCGAAGATCACTGCAAGCCGTTGCATGGGCTCGACTCTCCAGGCCATCGTTCCGCCTCTGGGAGGAGCTTCTAAAGCCACTGCTTTCCTACAAAGATCGATCCGAGAGGATGTTGAGTAATCCGCACTATCGTTGTGGTTACTTTCAGGTTCAGAAGTGAATGCAGCGGGTTCATCTCAGGGCAAGGGCCGCGTGATGGTATCAGCTCAGCCTGGGTCGACTCGGTACCGGAGGTTTTTACGTCATTTCTCTCTTCCCTGTTTCGGGGTTCTGCCTTACTGCGCCTGTCGTGCGTAATCACGATTTGCGCTCTACCCAGCTACCCGTTCGAGGCGGCAAGTTCGGCACGGCTATTGCCTGGCGAGTATGTGAATGCGGCGGTAGCGACTGGGGCTCCTGTGGGGGACAGTGCCGACCCGCTTACGTTTCACATCGTCGTCAAAGAAGGAGAGGGAGCGGTCAACATTTTAAACCGGCAAACGGCCATCCAGCCTATTGTGCAGGTTTGCGGTAAAAATAATGAACCCATCGCCGGGGCGTTAGTGACGTTTACATCACCGAGCAATGGATCAGGCGGCGTGTTTCTGAACGGATCGCGCTCAATAAGCCTTTTGACGGACTCGTCGGGGCACACGGGCGTTGTCAGCATGAAGCCTGTAGGCACGGGGGCATTCAAGCTGAGCGTCTCAGCGTCGTTCCACGGCCAAATTGCAACAGCAACCGTTTCGCAGACTAATTACGCGACATTAGCGAGCGCCGAAGCCGCAGGTGCACCCGGGTTGGGGACCCCGACAGGAAGCGCTACCGGCGCCCGCGCTGCAGGGCTTTCGACGAAAGCAAAAGGCGGAATCATAGCAGGAATTGCGGCAGCGGCGGTGTTAGGCACCGTGGTGGCTCTGAGCCATGGGGGTGGCAGCAGCAGTGCTTCCGCTGTAGCGATCCCGACCGCCACCATAGGCTTCGCCGGTTCGCCGACGACGGGCGCACCGCACTAGATCTCGGTAACGCGTAAAACCCATGAAGACGTTTTTCGTACTTACGACATTTTCAGTCGCGCTGTTTGCGCAAGCACCGAATCCAGCTAGCTCCGGTGGTCCAGTGGTGGGCTTCGTGAACGGGCCAGGTGCGCTTGAGATAACTCCCGTTATGGGCATTGCTTCGGCAGCTTATCTGGCTGCGCCGGTGGCTGCCCCGGAAGGGGCCGTGAAATTGTATCTGCCTCCGCGGCAGCAATACGCGCTGATTGAGCAACAATCCGGCGCGCCAGTGGGAGTGTGGGATCTTCAGAAACCAGCGGATTCGCGAACAGTCCGCTCGATTCCCGGCGCTTTGCCGCACGCCGAAATTGCCGTATTCAGTCCCAAGGGGAGCGCCGCGGCAGTGTACTCGAGTTCGCTGGGGCGGCTGCAAATCCTAGCAGGCTTGCCGGGTATGGCCGCTGTAAAGGCCGATGTTTCGACCGAAGCGCTTGCTAGCCTGAGCAACATTGCGGTGAGCGATGACGGCGCCGTTGTCATCGCGAAGAACACCTCCGGGCAATTGAACGTTTGGTCGAGCGGACAGGGTTGGCGGCTGATGCCATGGAACTATTCGCCTGTCGCCTGGTCGTTTGTTTCAAACTCGCATGACTTAGTCATCAGCGACTTACACCAAAGTAATCTAGTGCTGTTCCATCAGGTAGATGGACCGAACAGTCCGCCGGTTTTTCTGGGCAGCGGCGGCGCGCCAGCCGACTTGCTTGCGATGACAAGCGACGGGGAAAACATCATCGCAGCCGACTCCGCGCATCGAACCATGTGGAGCATCGAAGTCAAGACAGGATCGGTTAAAGCTGTGAGCGCGCGGCAGGGCCAGACCTCCCTGCTTACTCTTCGCGACGGGCACACATTCTTTCTCGCTTTGGAGCCGGATTCATCATTCTCGCTTCTAAAGGTGGCGAATGCGGGCGCGGCGCCAGTGATTCTGATGCATCCGGGAACTACGCCGGCGATCTCACAAGGAGCGGCACAGTGAGCACGGGTAGACTCGCCCTGGTAGTGGGAATGCTGTTGGGGGCGTGCACGCGCTGCTTTTCCCAAGCGACAGCCATCACTGAATTCCCGGCGCCGACAGCGAACAGTTCTCCGAGCGCGATCACGCTGGGAGCGGACGGAGCGCTTTGGTTCGTGGAAGCAAGAGCGCAATTCACCGTCGGCCGTATTACAGCAGCAGGAAAGATCACGGAGTTTCCTGTCGAGATGATGGAGACTTCGTACGCTCCTTACGGCACTGTAGGAATCACGGCGGGGCCGGATGGCAACATCTGGCTTTCTTATGCGGTGCTGCCGGACGGCCCGCTCATGAGCGTTATCAGCCAGGTAACGCCATCCGGGCAGATCCGCAACAGCTTTCAGCCTCCTACCAGATCGCAGTTGGGGGGAATCACTTCGGGACCGGATGGCGCTCTCTGGTTCACCGAAACTGATGCTGGTCGAATTGGCCGCATCACTACGGATGGACAAATTGAGGAATATATTATTCCAACGACAGGTAGCCAACCAACCAACATCAGTTCCGGCCCGGATGGCGCGTTGTGGTTTACTGACGCTGGCAATGGCCAGGTGGGACGGATCACAACCTCACATGTCTTCAGCGCATTTCCCCTGACAAGCGCTTTCGGAAACAACCGTCCGACGAGCATAGTGTCCGGTTCGGACGGCGCGATGTGGTTTACGGCGCCGCCGCAAGACGGATCGATAGGATCAGCTTTCATCGGAAGGATCACGACGGCAGGAACGGTCTCAGTGGCCTTTCAAATACCGCAGGCAAATAGCCATCCTCAACTTATTATTAGCGGGCCGGACGGCAGCCTGTGGTTCACCGACAGTATCAACAACCAGCTAGATAGTCTTTCTACAAATGGCACGTTTACACAGTACAGTGTTCCGACATCAGATAGTGGACCTTTCGGAGTAGCTAGCGGACCCGACAGCGCGGTCTGGTTTACGGAACAAAACGGCAATAACATTGGACGTCTAGGCGTTTTCTCAATTACCACAACAACTTTGCCGCCGGGTGTTACTGGAACCGGGTACTCGACGAAGCTGTTGCTTCAGGGCGGGGGGGCAGGAAATGCCTGGTCGATCAACGCCGGATCGCTTCCTGACGGTCTTTCTCTCGATCCGGCTACAGGCCTGATCTCAGGGACACCCTCGACGGCGGGATCATCGACGTTCACCGTGCAAGTTCAGGACATGGCTGGCCCTCAGGCCCATACTGTGAGCCGGGCGTTGACGATTACCGTCACGGGGCTTCCAAGCTTTGGTGAATTCGCAGTTCCTACTGCCGGTAGCGCGCCGGGTCCGATCACGTTAGGACCAGACGGTGCACTCTGGTTCACGGAAGGTGGACCCCAGCCCAAGATAGGGCGAGTAGACACAACAAAAACATTCACGGAATATCCTGTTACCCCACTTATAGGCGCGGTAAGTTTCGGCGGAATCACCGCAGGGCCGGACGGAAACCTATGGTTTACTTGCTTGCAATCCGGGACGAGTTACATCGGCAGAATCACCTTGGCTGGTACAGTTACTCTGTTTCAGACTGCGACTTACTCGTCTCTACAAGCAATAACTTTGGGACCGGATGGAGCGCTTTGGTTCACTGAGGGGAGCGCGAATAAGATCGGCCGCATCACGACCGGGGGATCAATCACAGAGTTTCCGGTAATCACCGCTGGAAGCAGCCCCTATGGAATCACCTCAGGCCCAGACGGGGCTTTGTGGTTCACGGAGAGCGCTTCCGCGCAACTGGGCCGGATCACTGCTACAGGCGCTATTACCGAATACTCGTTGACTTCGCAATACAGCGGCACGGGGAAACTCACTCCCACAAGCATTGTTTCCGGACCCGATGGCGCTCTTTGGTTCACCATCACGAATCCGTCATTAATCGGGCGCATGACAACCGGAGGCGCGTTCAGTTACTTTGCGGCTCCCCAGAATAGCTCGCCGGAAGCCATAATTAATGGCCCCGACGGGAGCCTCTGGTTCACTGACGCGGTGGGAAATCAAATCGACAGCATAACTACCGGCGGAGCGATTACTCAGCACACCGTTCCGACAGGTGGGAGCCTGCCTAGCTTCCTGGCAGTAGGTCTTAACGGCGACCTCTGGTTTACGGAGCAACAGGGCAACAACATTGGACACCTCATCATCAATACGACGATCCGGGAGTATGCGACTCCAACCGCCAATAGCAACCCTGGTCCGATTACGACCGGAGCTGATGGTGCGCTGTGGTTCGCCGAGCAGGGCCCTCCGCTTCATATAGCACGGGTGACTACCAGCGGAGGCATTTCCGAGTACGCGCTTGTTGCAAGCGCGGGAGCGGATAGCAGTAGCGATCAGATTGGAGGCATTGCCGCAGGGCCGGACGGGAACATTTGGTACACGGTGAGCGACCAAGGCGGCGCGAGCTACATTGGCAGCGTCACCAGCGCGGGTGTGATGCAGCCTTCCGTCCCAGCCATCACGCCCACCACCCTGCAAGGAATTGCCGCCGGCCCTGATGGAGCTCTTTGGTTTGTAGCGGCCAGCGCCAATCAAATAGGGCGCATCACCACGTCGGGAGCGGTGACGGAGTTTGCGATCCCGACAGCCGGGAGCCAACCGTACGGCATCGCTTTGGGGCCGGATCAGGCACTCTGGTTCACGGAACAGGGTTCTAATAAGATCGGCCGGATTACGACCGGGGGCTTGAGAACGGAGTACGCGCTGCCTGCCGCAATGCAAGGTCCTCTCAGCATTGTGGCTGGGAAAGACAACAGTTTATATTTTGCTCTGAGCGACGGGCAGATCGGACAGATCACAACCAGCGGCATCATTACGTCTTACGCAGCGCTCTCCGCTCCTGCTTCGTTTGGGATAGCTCTTGGGCCGGACGGCAACGCGTGGTTTACGGACCCCAATAACAACCAAATCCATCAGCTTGGCGGGGCGCAGTACACAATACCGGCCGCACATAGCCTTCCGTCCTTCATGACACTCGGACCGGATAGCGCGCTGTGGTTTACGGAGAGCGGCGCAAGTAAAGTAGGACGGCTGGGCGTGCCGACGCTGGTGTCCACGAGTTTGCCGAGCGGCGTGGCGAGTGCGCCTTACTCGGCCCCAGTTAAAGCCCAAAGCGGCACGGCCCCGTACACGTTTTCGATTGCAAGCGGATCTCTCCCTGCAGGTCTCTCGCTCAACAAGTCGACAGGAATGATTTCCGGGACGCCCACTACTGCCGGATCGTTCCCTTTCAGCATTGGTATCACTGACTCGGGTTCGCCGCAAGCCGTAAGTTCAAGCCAAGCGGTGACGATCGTGATTGCCAGCCAAGTGGGTCCTTTGCCGCTAGCTATCGTGACGCCTTCGGTACCCATCGGGGCGGTGGGAATTGCGTATAGCGTGACATTTGCCGCGCAGGGCGGGATAGCACCCTATAGCTGGACCGCAGCGGGTTTGCCCGCGGGGTTGACTCTCTCGACGGCAGGCGTCCTGAGCGGCAGCCCCACGCAGCCGGGCACCTACTCAATATCCATTCAGGTCGCCGACAGCAGTTCACCCGCACTAACGGCCACGCAGACCTTCGCTTTGACAATTAGCGCCCAGGGCACTGCACTGATCATCACGACAGCGTCAGCACCAAGCGGGACCGCAGGCTTGTATTACTCGACCACACTCGGAGCGCAAGGCGGGACAGCACCGTATTCCTGGACTGCCACGGGTTTGCCCCCGGGGTTGAGTCTCAGCACGGCAGGCGTTCTCAGCGGGACGCCGACAAGCCCAGGCACTTATGCTGTCGCCGTGCAGGTGGCCGACAGTAGTTCACCGGCACTCAGCGCAACGCAGAACTTCGGGATCACCATCGTCCCGGCCAGCAGTACTAGCGCAGCCAGCGGATCGCCCGTTTCAATCACAGGTCTTCCGGCAACACAGCAACCGGGGCAAGCAATCAACGCAGGACTGCAACTGAACCAAACGTACCCGAGTGACATTTCAGGCACGCTATCGCTCAGCTTTACGGGGAACGCGGCAGATCTTCCGACGCCCTACGTGAATCCCGGCGTTTGTTTCACGACTGTCGCAAGCTGCGCCTCGACTCCGCAAACTACGTCGACCTTCACCATTCCAGCGGGATCGACGGTGCTTAGCCTGCCGGCGATTCAGACAGGGACGGTGGCTGGAACGATCACGCTAACCGTCACTGCGTCAGGCCAACCGGCGGTGACATCGACTGTTGTTGTACCGGCAATCGTTCCGGTCATTGAGGCGAATAGCGTGCAAATTACGAATGTAACGAGCAGCGGATTCGTCGTGGAGCTGGTGGCGAGTTCCACACCACGCGATGTCCAATCCGCCACCTTTACCTTCAGTGCGGGATCAGGCACACAACTGACGGGACCCACCACGTTCACGGTAGATGTGCGCTCACTTTTGTCGCAGTGGTACAGCAGCAGTGCGGGCCAGAGCTATGGCAGCTTGTTCTCGCTGCGCGCGCCCTTCACGCATTCGGGCGACTCCAGCGCGATTGGCTCGGTATCGGTTACGCTGACCAACTCGGTGGGCACATCGGCAGTCGGCACAGGCGGCCAATAGCGCGAAATGTTAGCGGTCCATTGCGGATCTGTGCCGCGCCGAAGCGGCTCCGAATCACTTCGCTCTTGCGGGCTCAGTTGCTGGAGGGGAACTTCGCGAGTATCCCTGTATGGCTGATCGTTTCGCGCCCATCCGGTGCGCTTCATCGCTCATAGCATGTACACCGCTCGAATCAATCCAGCGATTATAAAAATTGAACAGCGCGCATACCGTGATGCTGTTCTACGTCCTTCAGAAACATTGGCTCCATCGGCTCTTAGCTCCTCATCAAAATAGCTTTTGAACGCCAATCAGCCCCGGTGCCCATCTCTGCGTGGGGCGCAGGGGCTCGCGCGGCAAGGCGAGAAGCAGGGTCGTCCATCTAAAGAAACCCGCGTCATTTTGATTGGCGTCCACAGTCAAGGAAGCGTAACAACCGCGGCGCAGCTTGTCTTCAGTCCAGCGATGGAGGCGAGCCTCCACCCTACGATGTAGATCCGCCGGCAGCCGCGAACTGCAAGGCTTCAAGCGGCTGCGCCAGTGGACCATTGATCCCTTCATTGAGCGGCCGCCCGGCAATGGAGTTTGCCGCCTGGACACCGGACATCGCAGCAGCTTCGACACAGCCTGCATTGAAGCCATTGTTGGTCCAATCGCCCGCTAACGTGACATTCGTAAAGCCCGATTGATTGGCCCGCAAGCGGTAGCGCGTTGATCCGGCGACCGACAGCACGTAACGCTCTGTAGGATCGATGTTCGTGCGGAGGTACTTCTCGACGATCGTGGAACTGCCTCCATGATCTGAGAGCTTAGGCCATAGAGGATCGAGACTGGTGGCGATAAAATCCTCGCAAGTTATCTTCAACGCTTCGAGCGCCTCCTCAGGTGCATGGGTGTTGTCGCGATGCGGTATGCCGCCTTCCATTTGTCCGCAGAAGTAGTGAATTCCTTTGACGCTGCCATCCGGCCAGCTTTCGCGTGGAAGCAAGTGATCCATTACAGCCCAAGTGTTAATGGGCGTGGTGTAGGCGTCCAAAACAACGTCGCCGGCCTCCCAACCCAGATCGAGAAGCGGCTGGTTTACCCAAAGCTGAACGGCCTGAGTTGCAACGGTCTGAACATTGTCTAACATCAGCTGAAACGCCTGCGGCAGCTTCTCATGCCGATCGAAAAGATAGGGCAGCGCGCCAATGGAGATGGCAAGCACCACTTCATCGAAGTCGCTGCCGAGGCGAAGCACGCGCGTTTGTGGATTCGACCAAGGTGTCCAGAAGGACTCCAGATTGCAGCCGCTGTCTTTCAGTTTTTCGCCCTCGACAAGTTGTTCGTAGCAAGGCTTTGACGGCCAGCAAGGCAGACCTTCCACGTGGCGCAGCGGATCGTATCGCGCCTTCGGATCTTTCAAGGTAGCTTGCACGCCTACGCGAACGGCCTCTATCGACGTTCCTCCGCTACTCAGTTCCAATCCCTCCACGCGGTGGAAGAACTCAAACTTTACGCCGCGATCTCGCAGCACCTGATACATCGGTGCGAATACAACATCGCCCATGCCCGCCTGCATTTTCCAGAACACGGACCCTTTGTAAGAGCCAAGAATGAGCAGCGTAGTTCGCAACGCTGGTCCCGCTTCAAAGGAAGGCTGACCGGCGTCACCGTTTTTGTAAGCGAACACTAGATCGTATAAGCCGCGAATCACCGCGGACTTGTCGATATCAAACGTCAGCGGGTGGGCGCCTTGTTTCCGCAGCCATTGCTGAAAATCCTCTTCGAGCAGGTCGAGCATTGCGGGATTCTTCAAATAGCCTCCGCTCAACAGCCCAATCACCACCGATAAGCCCAGGTCAATGAGCACAAACGAGCGGTGTGCGGCCACGTTGCCGGCGCTGAAAAATGGCTCTACACTCTTGCGCCACAGATTCCGGAAAGTTTCTATCAATTTCGCCAGGTGCAGATGTTGAGCTAGCGAATGCTGCTGCGAGTGCGGATGCAAGCAATTGGCAATTCGCCAAGCGGCCTCCATCAGCAGCGCCAGTTCTATGGTCGCGCAGGTACTGACATCGATAAAGAAGTCGACCGCATGCCCGAAGTGGGTTTTCAATTCGCCGAACAGCGTTTCATGGACGGACGCTGTCGTGGAGTACTCGCGAAAAGCCGAATCGCGATAGGTCTCATGAATCCAGCCCAGCACGCGAACGAAAGTGGTCCAAAGTGTTTCTGGATTGCCTTCGCCCGGACTGCCCGGCACTCTGGGCAAATGCATCGGCCATATTTCCCACTCCGCGTCCTTGCCGGCGATCGCGCTGTCGGTCACCGCAACGAAATCATGCTCGCGAAACGCTTCCGTCCACTCGCGCAAGGGCGTGCCAAGCGGCCTGTTCTTCTTGTTTTCCTCATACACCTGCCGCATGATCCGGAATGCGTTCTCGTAGAAGCCCATCCAAATGTGCAGGCCGTGTTCCTCAATGCGGTTGTGCTCGCCACGTCCGCTCGCGCCCTTGCCACCCAGGCGCCATCCCATCTGGTAGACGGTGATGTCGTACTGTGACTTCCAATTTAGTTCGCTCGTCAGTTGCAGCGCGGTTGTCATGGCAGCGATACCGCCTCCCAGAATCGCGATCTTTTTCGGCTGTTCAGCCGCAGGCAGAGACAACGCCGCCGTCCAGATGTCCTTACCCAGACCGACGATCATGTCGAATGCGATCCACACTTGCAGAGCCGATTGGACCGTGTTGCCGGCTAAGCCGAGGTCAGCCACGATGGGATGGCTGTCGGCAGGCGTGAAGGTCACCGTCCACTCGCCTGGCAAGAGAGCAAATCCGTGCACGGCCGTCGCGCGCGCCGCCATCTCGACAATGGCCTGATAACACGCTGTCCCCGGCGTGCCGCTGGCTGGAAACTGCTTAAGAAAGACCATGGGCACTGTTCGCTCAACCAAGTCCTTGAAGCTCTCGTAAATGAGTTCCAGTTTGCCGAGCGAGCCTTCGCATCGCGCTAGAGCTCCAAGCAACTCAGCACCGAACTCCACGGCATCCGTCATGACCTTCAGCGGCTCGCCGGTACCCTGCGTTTGCCTGGCACTTATCAGTTCCCTGCGGACGGCCTGAGCCTGCGGACCATACACGGGTAACACGGTAGTTTCCATGGACAGCGATGTGACACCGTGCGGAGACTCTGGAATAGTGAAGGCGCCCAGCGACTTGGGAAAACCGTACACTTCGCGGCCCAGCGCCAAAGCATAGGGATTGTCGACAAAGATATAAGGATGAAACCAGAAGGAGCGCTGTCGCCGACGGTCGACGACGCGCACCCAGATGGCGCACTCCTGTTCCGCAAAAGTGCCTTTATCGCAGTCCGGCTGATTCAGGCTGGACAGCTTTCCGAGATTGTTAAAGGCCAACACCACGAACGGGCCGGCGGGCTCAAAATCCACTTCGCCGCGCGAAGGAATATTGAGGCGCTCATTCACAAGTTTTTGTAAGGCCTGCTGGTCTGCCGGCAAGACGAACGCATAGAATCCTACACCCTCGGCCATGTAGGGCGGCCTGATCATCAGGCTGCCACCATACTCAACAAACGGAACCGGCATAGCTGCCACTCTCTTTACGTAAGAAATTTGCGAGCCATGCGTACGATCGCCGGCTCGTGCGATTGCGTTGCAAGTTGACGGCCAAGAGAAGCCAGCGGTTCGCGCTGGTCGAAAAGCCGGGCCAGTTCGAGCGCCGCGCGTAGCTGCCCGTTGAGCGATTGCATGGCGCGCGCTTCGGCCAGGGCTTTCGCGAGGGAGTCGCGAGCTTCATCCACGCGCCCCAGCGCCCAAAGCACCGCGCCGCGGACGCGGAAAAGATCGGGCGTTGAAATGGCCACGCCCAGTTCGTGGGCCTGCTGTATGGCGGCGTCGGTCTCCAGCAGCGCGTCCTCTGTGTCACCGCCGCGCAGCAGAGCTTCGGCGAGAATCCCGCGGAACAAAGGCTCGATGACGCGCGATCCGATCGCCCGCATTATCTCCAAGCCTTCGCGAATCTGCCTTACCCCCGGTTCCACGTCGCCCTGCTCGGCCATTCCCCAACCCCAGAATGGGAGCGCCGCCGATATCCAAAAGGGATATGCTTGCTGCCGGCAGTAACGAGTTGCATTCTCGCCGCAGGCGAGCGCCTGCGGGCCGTCGGCCTCGAAGTACGCCAGGAAGGCCTCAAAGCTCAAGGCCCAGCCGATGCTGAAAGGGTGATGCAGACTGCGCGCGTATTCCACTGCGCGGTCGCCGGCGTTTTTGGCTTGGTCATACAATCCAAGCTGGCCGTACACGGAGGATTGGTAGCAGAGCGTAGCCACCAGCGGGTCTTGTCCGAAACGGTAAGCGTGTTCGTGAAATTGTTCAGCGTCGTAGAGGGCTTCGGCTTTCTCCAGATGCCGGCGGCTGCGCTCGAGGTCGCCTTTCCAGAACAAAGTATTGCCGGCCGTCCAATAGCCCTCGAGGAGCATGGCGCCATCCGCCGCCGCTTCACCACCCGCGATCATTCGTTGGGCTATTTCGAGCGCATGGTCCAAATCGCTCCGCACCAGGTTGTAAACCCATACGCCCCACAGCGTGGGCAGCGTGAGTGGTGACTGCTTTGCGTGTGGCAACAACTGTTCAGCTCGCCGGTATATATCGCCAACTTCAACGGCGCCGAATCCGCGCGTTGCAATCAGCGCGGGACCTAAGCTCGCTACCAGCAGCAACTCCTGCGCGGCATCGCGGCGTTCTTGCGGCAGCGCGCCGAAGATTTCGAGCCCCTTCTCAAAGTGCCAGATTGCCTCCAAGTAGGCCGACCGTTGCAGGGCCGCCATGCCGGCGCGATGCCAGTGTGGGATGGCTTCTTCTGAGCGGCCTGCTTCCGTGAAATGGTGGGCCACTACTTCCGGCTGACCGGCAACCGTCTGGGGAAATCGCGCCACCAGGATGTCCGCCAGTTCTCCGTGCAGCGCCGCTCGCGACTTCTTCAACAGCGAGTCATACGCTGCTTCCTGCAACAAGGCATGTTTAAAAATATAGGAGCGCCGCTCGCCCGCCCCACGCACATAAAGAATGTCGGCGCTCACCAGCCGGTTCAGATTGGCTCGCAGCTCGGAGTTGGGTAGCCCGGCAAGCGCGTCAAGCAACCACTCGGGAAACTCTCTTCCAAGCACTGAGGCCATGCGCGCCACATGGCGGGCTTCCCCCAGTTGATCGAGTCGCGCTAGAAACGAATCGCGCAGGCTGTCGGGTACCGGGAGCTTGCCTCCGCGCGAACCTTCCGATTCGGCCACCGTGCGCGCGATCTCTTCGAGGAACAGCGGCACCCCCTCCCCATTGGCGACGATCTGCTCAAACACCGCGCTTTCGAGAGCGCGCCCCCGTGTAACGGACGTGGCAATGGCGCGCGAATCAGTGCGCGACAGACGGTTCAAAGAAATGGGCGATACATGGCTGCGCTGCCACGGCGATACGTATTCGGGGCGATGAGTAAAAATCGCGAGTATCGAAACCGTGGGCGCTTGATCGATCACCAGCCCCAATAGTTCAATGGTGGTGGGGTCCGCCCAGTGCAAATCCTCCACTATCAAAAGCAGCGGTTGCCGGGAGGCGCGCTCAATCAACAGGCTTGCCAGCACCTCCAAGGTCAGCATGCGCTGCCGCTCCGGCGTCAATTCCAGCGCCGCATAGCCTTCCGCCGTTATGTCCAATAGCGGCGCCAGGAGCGGAACTGTGTCGCTCAACCGGAAGCCCAGTTCGGTGAGTAATGCTTCAAGAAGCCGCAGCTTGGCCGCGGGCGACGATGCTCGAGTCTCCTGCTCAAAGATGAAGCGCTCAAAGTACTCGATGATGGGGTGCAGGGCGGTGTTTGCATACTGGGTGGCGCAGAAACATTCAATCAGCGCGGCCGCCGGGTTCTGGGCGACGCGACGCTTGGTCTCATAAACCAGACGCGACTTGCCCAAGCCTGCAGCGCCGCTCAGTAGTGTGACCTGTCCGTGACCCTCAAGCGCTTGCTGCCAGCGGCTGAGCATGAGCTGCAATTCCTGATCGCGCCCTTGCAGACTGGTCAGCGCCGACTCTGGAAGCGCTTCGAATCGCGTTCGCGCGGTGCTGCGGTTCAGCACCGGCGAATAACGCAAGGTCCTGCCGCGCGGGAGTAAGATGTCCGCCGTTTGACCGAACTCAAAGCGCCCTTCCACTAAACGCCGCGTTTCAGCCCCGATCAGAAGTTCGTTTGCCGCGGCCTGCTGCAGCAGGGCTCGCGCCAGGGCGAACCCTTCCCCACTCACTGACGGCGCAGACCCGCTGCCGGACCGCTCTGCCACCGCCAATGAAGTTTCCGCGGCCACACGCACATAGAAGCTGGAATCGCCACTCGCGAAAGCTTGCGCGACCGCGAGCCCCGCCTCAACAGCCAGTCGCGCCGCGTCCTCTTGGGCACGCGGATAGCCGAAATAGGCCACGGCTGTGTTGCCCGTCCAAGCCGAGACATAACCTTCTTTGCCCGCGATGATTTTGCCGCAAGACTCGCGCCGAGCCTCGAATGCAAGGTCGAAATCTTCTGGATCTTCGCTAGCGACAGCGCCGGAAATTTCCACGCTTAAAAATGTGATGGGGCGTCGCTCCGCGGTACCCAACACCAGCCGCGCCGTAGACGTATACTCTTTCCGCACCGGGGACCACGCCATCTGCGTTTCATACGCAGCCATCGTTCCCGCGGTGTACGGGCGCAATTCTTCTATCAGGGCTCGCGCCGATGGGCAGCGCTGTGCCCGGTCCTTGGCTAGAAGTTTCTCTACAATGCGCGCTATCCCACTCGGAATCTCAGGCCGAAGTTGCCGCACCGGCTTTGGTTCCTGTTGAAGCACGGCCTGAGTGAGAGCGCCGAGATTATCCGCCATGAAGGGCAGACACCCGGTGAGCATCTCGTAGAACACCACGCCGAGAGACCACAGATCGGTACGTGAATCGAGCGTGTCTCCACGCGTTTGCTCCGGGGACAGATAGGCAGGCGTGCCCACGACCACGCCGTCTTGCGTGATCAGTGCGGAATCGCTCAGTTTGGCAAGGCCAAAGTCCAGCACTTTCACCCGTCCCTCGGGAGTTCGCATCAGGTTTGAACTTTTGATGTCGCGATGGACGATTCCCGCCGCGTGGGCTGTCACCAATGCTTCCGCTATTTGCAGAACATAGCCGGCCGCCATGGCGGGGGCGGGCGGCCATCCTTCCGTGGGGTAATCGGCCAGTTCACGAAAGCTCTTTCCGGCAATGTACTCCAGCACCAGAAACAGTCGACCGCCCTGCTCTTCAATAGCGTGAATGCCGCAAATGCCCGGATGGTTCAGCCTGGCCGCGGCCTGTGCTTCACGGATAAATCGTTGGCGCGCCTCAGCCCCGGTGGCCTCCGGCATAATCTTGACTGCCACTTGACGGTTCAGCCGCGTGTCGAGCGCAAGAAAAACCGCGCCCATACCGCCGTGCCCCAGCAGAGAAAGAAACTGGTAGTGGCCGATGTTCCCGGGAACGATGCCCGTCGGCAAAGCCGCGTACCAACTGGGATCAACCGGTGGTGAAACAGTTGTTAGTTTCACCGGCGCGCCTGCACTGTGAAGAAGCGAACGCTCTCCTGCAACCGGGACATCACCGTCCCGCTCCGTTTCTACCCGCTCCGGCATTGGCTAATTATAAGCAGGATTTCAGCATGGCTTTTGCAGTTGATGACAAGTTGCGCGGATTGTAACTTGTGCAGCCTAGCGCAGGATCAGAATCAAGGAGTAAGTATTGTGCACGTGATTTTTATTACGCCAACATTCACGCGAGTACCATGTATTCCCTTGCTCTGCGGAAGATAAAAGACACTTATACCTTGGCGCGGAAACCGGTTACGTCGTCTCTTCTTTCTCCCTGTTTCCTTACTTAGTCGCACTCTGAAGTCGCCGGACCTCACGATTCCGTCCCTTATTTGCGCTTATTTCAAGCAAACGATTAGGACGGGTTAAGGGATTTCAATCGAACGGTTTTCCTGCAAAACTCACATCATGTCACCAAAGGCCAAGCGAAGCAAATCGCACTGGGGCGGTGGTCAAAAACTAGCTTTTCCTTGAGGAGGGAATATGAATTTTCGCGGACTAATACTATCATCCACCGCAGTCTTTGCTTTGAGCGGCGTCATGCAAGCAAGCACTGTTTACAACTACGCCTTTGGCGGCTCGGGCAATTTGGGTTCGAACACCCACACGTTCGCCCCTGTAGGCGGCTCCGGTCCGGTTATCGATGCAACCGGCTACCAAGGGCTTGGCTCATCGCTTTCAGCGGCGAACCTCTACAGCAAAGGCGTTGCCGGTTTTCCTGCTCCAAATGATGAGAGCGGTCTTGGCCTTACTAATGATCGTAGCGGAGATAACGAAATCACGTCCTGCAGCTTCATCATGCTCGACTTAGCTAAACTCAGCGGGATCTCCAAGCTGGGTCTTTACACGGAGAGCACTACCGGCGGGGAACAGTGGAAAATTTGGGGTTCGCAAACCGCCCCTTCAAGCGGCCAGTCTTATTCATCCCCGACCACTGGCTTCCTTACTGGAACCAGTGAAGGGATTCAGGACATCAGCAGCCTGGACAGTGATCGCTACATCTTCGTCACTTCCACAAGCGGTAACATCCTGCTTGGCGGATTCACAGCCACTGAGTCCAGTTCCGCGGCTACTCCCGAGCCCGCCTCAGCCGGTCTGCTTGGTTTAGCTCTCGTCGCCGCCGGTCTTGTTTCCCGTCGCCGCCTGAGCAAGAAGACTGCGTAGATCTTACCCCTGTAGATCTTACCCTTGTAGATCTTACTCTTGTCGGTATAGCGTGAAGCTCCGGAGCGTCCCTCCGGAGCTTTTTGCTTTAGCCGGTCCACATCTCCTCGCTCTGAACGAGCGCTGCCTCTAAGCTTCGAAGTCCAGCGCGACAACTTCGTGCAATCCCACCGAAGGTATTTCCACGACTATCGCCGGCCCGTCGCGCCGATAAGCAATCTCTGTGTTCGCCACCAGAAGAGCAACTTTGCCGACGCGCTTCCCAGCGGGAACAACCAGCCGAAGCTGCTGGGCGGCCACGGGAATAATCTCGCGGATAGGCCCCTTCACAGAAACGGCTTGCGGCTCATCGGTGGCCCACACAACGGCATTACGCAGAAGCTTTAAATGGTCCACGTTCAAGATCTCCCAGAAGGTTCGATCGATATCCCAAGGAAAGTAAACGACGCGCCCCCGCCCCACTTCCCGGACGAACACGCCCGCGTCCTTCGTCTTCGCCGCTCGCGGATACACCTCCTCCATCGGAAGATCCGGATAGCTGGGGACCACCGTCAGCGGAAAAGACGAAGCGGTCACGGTGGGCCTGACAAGTACCCGGTTCACTCCGTTGATAGTGCGACTGGTATCCTCCAGGCCGGCGAGGATGGGATGAAAGCGTCCCGTCGCTCGATCCTTCTCCACGCTTAAATAAGAATTCAACATTGGTCCTTCGAGCGCACCGGCGTACGACGCTCCAAAGAGCGGAGCAAGTCCGAAATCGGACCGCTGCTTGCCCCACTCGTCGTAAAGAGATGTCTCGTAGGTGGCGACGATGCTGCCGCCGCGCTCCACAAAGCTCTTGAGTTGCTCACATTGCCTCGTGGAAAGCGCTGCGATGTTCGGCAGGATCAGCGTACGGAAGGCCGCGAGGTGCTCAGGGTCGAGTAGCCGGTCGTGAACCATCTCGAACGGAATTCTCGCTTCGACCAATGCTTGGTAAAAGCCCAGGCCGGGGTCTTCCACCTTGGCGTGCGCTTTCTCGCCGCCATAGAAGGTCGCGGTCTGTTGCGAATAGACCAGGCCGACACGCGCGAGTGAACTCTCGTTGCGCAGATATCGCTCATTCGCGTGATGCCATGTGTATAGCTCCTCCACAACCGGCATCCAGCGGCGGTCCAGCGGCTTGGCGTTAAACTTCGCAAACCAGGGACGCAAGCCCTGCGCCATCCCGTCGGCCACCCACAGCCGAATCTCATCGCCACTCTGCACGGAATCCTTCCAGCGATATTCCTCTTCGAGACCAACGCTGAAAATGCCTGCGATAGCCTTGCGGCCGAGCGTGGCGCGATATTCCTTGCCGTTCTTTCCGTTCTCCCAGGGCGGCATGACTCCACGACGCGCCTGGCGATCCGCGAAAAGCGTAGGGGCTAGTTCACCAATGGTTTTCATATCGAGTGGGCTCAGCGCGCCGCCTCCCGCGTTTGCGATATAAGCCGCCTCCGGGTTAATGGCCTTGATCTTCGAGTCCCAAAGCCGCCACAGAGAAAACAGCCGCTCCCCCCGCCACAGGATGTATTCCCTTCGCGCCGGATCTTGCGGATCGTTCGTTCGCGGCAACTCCATGCCGGAGAAGGCTCGGAAATTTTGCCGGCAATGCTCGCAATAACACATCCCCGAGCCACTCCAACGATTCGTGAAGATCCCGTCGACTGCATACAGCCTGACGATCTCTTCCGTCACCTGAGTCATGAACTCAAAGTTGTAAGGTCCGAGCGCACACGTCACCCAAAGATCCGGATCAGCCCAATGCCGCCTCTTGTGGCCCTTTGCGTCCACGGCAATCCAATCCGGATGCGCATCATAAACGTCTTGATGCACCGCGTGCGGATCGGTGCGGCCGATCACGTTCATTCCAAGTTCACGGCAGCCCTTCACCAACTCTCCGAAACAGTCGCGGTCTCCCAGCCACTTGCTCCGGTAGTGCAGCGGAATCTTTGTCGGATAAAAGGCGACGCACCCGCCGGCACTGAGGCAAGCGGCATCCACATGGCAACGGCGAAAGTAGTCGAGCCAAAACGACGGATTGTAATTGCCCGGATCGTCTTCGACAAAGGCCACCTGGGCCCATCGCATGGGGCGGCCGTACCAGCTTCCGCCCGCTGATGAATGTGCTGTTTGCGATGCTGCGCTGGTTGCCAGCATTGCGCCAGACGCTGAGACCTGCATGAACTCGCGACGATTGATCCGGTTGAACATCGTGTTAAACACCGTGTTGAACATCCAGATCGATTGTGTCGCATGATCAACTAGTGTTCGCATCATGTGGCCACAGACCTACCATCCCCATGGCGAAAGCATCGCCATCACCGCTGTCATCGCCGCTATTCCGCTCTTTGCCGTTCTGCTCTTGCTGGGTTTAGCCAGAAGGCCCGCCTGGCTTGCTTCTCTTGTTGGACTCGCCGCTGCTCTGTTGGTGGCGATCGGCTGGTACGGCATGCCCGCAGGCTTAGCACTGAGCTCCGCCGCCTATGGCGCCGCATTCGGCCTGTTCCCCATCGGCTGGATCGTCTTCTGGGCCATCTTGCTTTATCGAATGACGGTTGAGAGCGGCAAATTCGAAATCATCAAGGACTACGTGGGTGGCCTTACGCCCGATCACCGCTTGCAGGCGCTGCTCATCGCCTTTGCCTTCGGTGCGTTTATCGAAGGTGCGTCAGGTTTTGGTACGCCCGTGGCAGTCGCCGCTGCTATGCTCGCGGGCCTGGGCTTTTCCCCCTTTTACGCCGCCGGCATTTGCCTGTTGGCCAACACCGCACCCGTGGCATTCGGCTCTATCGGAATACCCATCGTCACTCTGCAGGGCACCACCGGCCTGCCCCTTTCCACGTTGAGCTCCAACATTGGACGCATCTGTGCACCTATTTCCCTGCTCATCCCCGCCTACTTGGTTGCCGTTATGTCGGGAGTGCGTGGCTTGGCAGGCGTTTGGCCCGCAGCCGCTATTTGCGGCATCGTATTTGCCGGCTCGCAACTTCTCATCTCGAACTTCGTGGGCCCATATCTTACCGACATCATCGGTTCACTCTGCGCCATCCTGGCGCTCGTCGCTCTTCTGCGCGTCTGGCGCCCAGCCGCGCACTTCCATGTGGAAGGTCGCGCCACACTCGCCACGTATCGCCGTCACGGCCCCCGCCAGATCCTGCACGCTTGGAGCCCCTATGCGCTTCTTGTGATCTTCGTGTTGCTTTGGGGACTGAGCGGAGTGAAAGCGCTGCTGGACTCCGCCACTGTGAAGGTTGCCTGGCCGGGTCTTCACAATCTGGTCATCCGTACCGCACCGATCGTGGTTCGAGACTCGCCCTATCCGGCGGTTTACACATTCAACTTCTTGACTGCCTCGGGTAGCGCCTGCATGTTCGCCGTTTTGGCCTCGGCCGTGGCGCTGCGCATATCCTTACGCGGGTTCGCACTGATGTTCGGGGCGACCGCGCGGCAGCTCGCCCTGCCCATGCTGACCATCGCCTCCGTGCTGGCGCTCGCCTTCGTGATGAATTACTCCGGCGCCACCACATCTCTCGGATTGGCGTTCGCAGCCACCGGTGTCCTGTTCCCGTTCTTTAGTCCGCTACTCGGTTGGCTTGGCGTGTTTTTGACCGGAAGCGATACCTCCGCCAACGCCCTCTTCGGCAATCTTCAAGTTGTCACGGCCAACACTCTTGGTCTGAACCCGGCCTTGATGGCGGCCGCCAATTCAAGCGGAGGCGTGGTGGGGAAAATGATCAGTCTACAGAGCATTGCCGTTGCAGCGGCCGCCACCGGCATGCCGGCGAGCGAAGAATCAAAACTGTTCCGCTTCACTCTTCGCCACAGCCTGCTTCTGGTCTGCCTGGTCGGCTTGATCACGCTGTTCTATGCATATGTAATGCCGCAATGGGCCCAGTGAACGCCCCTTGCCTTGAGCGGCGGCCATCCATGCGCAAACATACCTGCGATTCGCAGCTGAACAGCATTCACCAAAAAAGAATTGCCGACGTTCGATAACTTCGCGCGTTGAACCATAGAACACTTCTTCGGATGGAGCGCCGGAATGCCCCTCACACTCACAAGTACGGTAGTCACCATCTAATCGAAAGCTACCCTGAAGTTGACCGAACCTGAACTTCACCAACTATGACCGATTCATCAAGCCATTCCCTCCCCGCCCCATCGGCCCAGGAACCATTGGCTCAAGAGCAACGCTTCTCACTAGAAGATCAGGCCTATCCCCGACCGCAACTCCGAAGAAATAACTGGACCTGTCTCAATGGCATTTGGGATTTCGCCTCCGATGAGAACGCCACCTGGACGGATCCTGGCTCGGTAGAGTGGTCAGCTAAGATCAGGGTCCCGTTTAGCCCTGAAACGCAGGCCAGCGGCATCAACAAAGGCGGCTTCTACCGCGCTGTCTGGTACCGCCGCAACTTTGAGCCACCTAAACTCGCCCCTGGGGAGCGTCTTCTGCTTCATTTCGGAGCTGTCGATTACTGTGCGCAAGTCTGGGTTAATGGCATTAGAGTTTCTTTTCACGAGGGCGGCTACACGCCTTTTCACGCCGACATCACGGATGCACTCAGCGGCGCGGGGCCCAATGAGATCACGGTAAAGGCAGAGGACGATCCGCTCGATTTGGCCAAGCCACGCGGCAAGCAGGATTGGAGACTTGAATCGCACTCCATCTGGTATCCGCGCACCACCGGCATCTGGCAAACGGTGTGGCTGGAACTGGTTCCTTCCTCATTTATTGAATCGGTCAAATGGGGCTCTAACCTCCAAGCCTGGGAAATCAGCCTCGAAGCGCACATCGGCGGGGTGCGGCAAGAAGGACTTCAGTTGGCTCTTCGGATGTACGTGGGCCATACCTTGCTTGCCGTCGACACGTATTCCGTGATCGCTGGTGAAGTTCATCGGCGCATCGCGCTATCGGACCCCGGCATTGACGATTCTCGAAACGAGTTGCTGTGGAGTCCGTCCTCGCCGACCTTGATCGACGTCGACATGGAGCTACGCGATCAAAACGGTCAGGTGATAGATCGCGTCGGCAGTTACACTGCGTTGCGTTCCATCTCCGTTCAGGGCAATCGCTTCATACTCAATGGCCGTCCACTTACTTTGCGATTGGTGCTCGATCAGGGTTACTGGCCCGACACCGGCCTTACCGCACCTAACGACGATGCATTTTTGCAAGATGTATCGCTGGCAAAAAATCTGGGATTCAACGGCGTTCGCAAACACCAGAAGATAGAGAATCCCCGCTATTTATACTGGGCCGATCAACTGGGGCTGCTGGTCTGGGAAGAGATGCCCAGCGCCTATCGTTATACACAAAAATCCATCGAGCGCCTGACTCGCGAATGGATAGAAGTCATCAAGCGCGATAGCAGTCATCCGTGCATTGTCGCGTGGGTTCCGCTCAACGAATCGTGGGGCGTGCCCGACCTGCCTGATAGTCCAGCGCAGCGGAATTATGTGGAGGCTCTCTATCACCTCACTAAAACGCTGGACCCCACACGTCCGGTAATCGGAAACGACGGATGGGAAAGCGTCGCAACCGACATCCTGGGCATCCACGATTACGATAACGATCCGGAACGAATCGGAAGGCGCTACGGTCAAAATGATGTAGAGTCGCGCCTGTTCAGCCGTGAGCGGCCCGGGGGCAGGATGTTGGTCGTCGACAACAAACTGAACGTCTCTCAGCCGATCGTGTTAAGCGAGTTTGGGGGAATTGCCTACTCCCGCGACGGTAATCAGGGCGAGTGGGGCTATTCGCGCGCTGGTACGCCGGAGGAACTCCTCAAGTGCTATCGTGCGCTCCTGGACGTTGTCCGTTCCCTTCCGGCACTGGCGGGGTTCTGCTACACGCAATTCGCGGATACTTACCAGGAAGCGAATGGCTTACTGTTCTTTGATCGCACGCCCAAGGCGCCGCTGGAGCAGATCGCAAAGGCCACGAGTGGATCGGAATACCATTTTGAGGCTTTGGAAAACTCGCATTGGCGAGACCGCCTGATGGAAAAGCAGCGCTGAGTTTCGTGCGTTCATCCTCTCAACCGGCTCAGGCGAGGAGCCATTCTCCCGGTGGTTGTAAGGGCGGCAAAGGCGGCAGCTGCGCAATCGTCGGCAGAGCTGGGACCGGCTGTGTGGAAACCTTCGCCGCCTCGCTAGTCTTCGCCACCTCTTGCGCGTATTGTTGGGCCCGCGGTCCTGATCCGTTATAAGCGGCCCAGGCCTTCATTGCCCACTCCATCCACGTCATGCCCGGTGTGAACTGGTGCTGCAGCTTGCCCAAAAACAGGTTGGCCGACTGTCTCACGTTCTCTCGCCAGTCCCAGGCAATCTCCGCCGTTACCTTTTGGCTTCCCACCTCCGTGAACTGTGAAATGCCAACTCCGAAATCGAAACTTGCTAAAGGAAAGTGGGCCGGGTCGGCGGGCCAGGTGAGTTGCACCGTGCAATCCGGCTGTGAAGCGTTGTCGTGATACATCTTTGTAAACGTCATCCGCGCGGAACCTTGCGGCTTGTTATTGAACTGCGTGGAACGCGATTCGTGCCGGAACACAGCTTGCAGCATGTACAAAGTGTTCCGGTCGAATCCACTCCACTGAGAGTGCAGATAGTTACATACGTCGTCGACACTGGGATTCGTGCCGCCAATCCGTAAGTGGACATAATCCGCCAGGGTCGCGGTTCCCGCGTGTGCCGCCACCTCCAGCAACGCATGCCCGCCCAGCACTCGCGATTGATCGCTATAAGTGCAGGAACAATCCGCCGTTGCGTCTCCAAAAATCGTGAACGATGCGCTGCGGCTCTGGCCCCGCCATTCCCGTTCGAACGTCTCACAAATGCTCTGGTAGCGGTAGGCTCCCGTATTGCGGTAGCGGCAAAGCAAGTGGCGGCAGACCAGCCGCCAATAGATTGGTGATGTAGCAGGGTCGAAGCCCGCTACTGCGCATTGAACCGGGATAGCGGGCATGCACGGCGCGGACCCCAGGTGGAACAGGTTGCGGTTGAAATCGGCGCTGCGAGGCACGCCACCGGGACGGTAGCCAGGCGGATCGCTCCGGTCGAGATTCTGAATCTCCAGACTCGCTCCGTTTAGGGCGGTAGTTCGCGCCGGCAACGCCAACCCGCTATCCCCATTGACGAAAGAAGTGTCCAGAATGTGCCAGTCAGGTGTGTGCGCCATCCAGGCCCCGAGTGTGCGCCGCACCCGATCCCCTGCCCAGCCAAAAGCTCCGTAACTGGCACGTTCTAAATACTAAAAAATTCCGGGCACTCCCGGACTGTAAGTGCCCAGGCTGACCCCTTTTTCCCCCAATGGCAATCTCACAAGCGAGACAACCGTGGCATCCTAACTTCCTACGGGTACGACTCTTTGAATCGGATCACGAGCAATCGTATAACGACGGCTTAACCGCGCCGGTAAAATACACGTATGGAGATGCAAGCGGCGTGCCTTACGGGAGGGGCCAATTGATCCAGGTCGCGAACGGCTCGTCGGCAACGAATTACACCAGCTATGATCCGCTGGGCCGCACCAATGCGGTGGTCCTGAGCGCTTGCGCCGCCCCCACCAAGAATTACGTGAGCAGCGTGGCCTACTGACCGACATGCCCAGCACGTCGGCGATGGTTTTGTCGCGGTATTTGATCTCGAGAGTCTTGGCGTTGTAACGTGTCCCATGACAGGCAGGGCAGGGCGTATAGACACTGGCGAGGAAGAGCAGCTCAACCATCACAAAGCCTTCGCCCTCGCGGGTTTCACAGCGCCCTTTCGTAAGGCCACGCGGCAATGGCCCGTTTGCGAATACTCAAGGAGTCATCAGGAACCATGGAGCGCTCCGTCACCTCATAGATTCGACCGAGGCCATGACATTGCGGGCAGGCGCCCTCAGGCGTGTTTGACGAAAACAACTCGGCATGCAACGACGGCTGGTTTGGCGGATAGGTCCCGGCGCGGAAATACAACATCCGAAGTAAATTCGATAAGGTCGTAACGGTACCCACTGAGGAGCGGGTGGTGGGCGAACCGCGCTGCTGCTGCAGAGCCACGGCCGGGGGCAAGCCATCGATCTCGTCTACCTCCGGCACGCTCATCTGGTGGAACAGACGCCTGGCATAAGGCGATACGGATTCAAGATAACGCCGCTGCGCTTCTGGGTAGAGAGTACCGAATGCCAATGACGATTTGCCTGAACCCGATACGCCCGTGAACACAACCAGTGCGTCACGCGGGACATCGAGATCGATGTTCTTCAGATTGTGCTCACGGGCGCCGCGGACGCGAACAAATCCCTGGAAGCCACTAGCAGCGACCTTGCGGGAATGAAGATCTTGAACTTTTTCCTGGACAGCCGGCCGGCGGTGCATTCCACCTAAGTGCAAACTTTACTCCCCACAACTCAAGATGCCAGAGTCGTAACAATGATCCTCAACAGGCAAGTTGCCGGCAGGTGAAACTGGCGCGGGGGATCACCCACGATTCGTCTGTTTCCTTGCGGTTCGGTAGCTTGGAACTATGGCTGATTTCCAGCAAGGATGGAATCGATTTCTCCCGCAGTCTCACAGCAACGGCTTTCGTAGCGAGTTTGCTGTTGCCTTTGCGGGTCAAACCGTCTGCGTGGCCGGTGCCGGAGGTTACATTGGATCGGCTCTGGTGAAAGCTCTGGGTGCAGAGGGTCTTCGTGCAATCGTCCTGCTGGATTCTTCCGAGCACGCGCTATTCGAACTTCAACGATATATGGAAGCGGCGTACCCCGCGGCGCCGTGCCAATATATTTTGGGCAGCGTGGACGATGTAGGATTGCTCGCCGCTGTTTTCAGCCGCTTCCGGCCACAGATTGTCTTTCACGCAGCCGCCTTCAAACACGTCGGCGTACTGGAGCACAGCCCCTTTGCCGCTATCCAAAATAACAGCTTGGGAACGTACACGCTGGTCCGGGCGGCTTTGGCTCACGGAATTTCGAAACTGGTGCTGGTTTCAACGGATAAGGCGGTGAATTCGCATAGCGTCATGGGGGTCTCGAAGCGAATCGCGGAATTAATTACCTTGTCGTTAAGCAGCCCGGCATGCCAGGCGAACGCAATCCGGCTCGGCAATGTGATCGGCTCGACAGGCAGCGTTATTCCTATTTTCCTGGAGCAAATCGCAAACGGCCGGCCCATCTCTGTCACACACCCGCAAGCCTCCCGCTACTTCTTTTCAAGGGAGGAAGCGGTGACAGGGATACTTGCGGCTGGTGGAGCCGATTGCGAAGGAATGATTCTTCTCCCTGCGCTTGCCGACCCAGTGCTAGTTACGGATTTGGCAAACTTTCTGCTTAAGACGCACGATCGAAGCGGAACGACGCCGCTCTGCTTCACTGGGCTGCGGCCGGGAGAGAAACTGACTGAAGATCTAGTAGGGGAGAATGAGACGCGGGCCGGAACTATCGGCGGTCCACTGACTGTCGTCAGGACTGAACGACTGTCACGGGCGAAGTGCGAGGAGGCAGCGACGCAGCTTTCCAGCTGCATCGCACGCCGCGATCCGGGAAGCCTGCTTCAGAGCTTGTGCCAACTTGTCCCTGAGTATGTGCCCAGTAAGCTTATGCGGGAAAGCGCTGCTTTGGTCAGCTAAGGGTGAGCGGTGAAGCGCAAAATTGCAGTGGTAACAACCTCGCGGGCTGACTACAGCCATTTGTATTGGCCGCTGCGGGAGTTGGCCGCGCATCCCACACTGGATGTAAGGGTGATCGCATTCGGGCCTCATCTTTCACCGGAATTCGGCTACACGGTTGCCGAGATTGAGAAGGATGGCTTTGAGATCCATGCACGAATCGAATGTTTGCTCAGCTCCGATAGCGACGTCGGCATGGCGAAAACGATTGGGCTAGCAACGCTAAGCCTGGCTGATTGCCTGGGGCAAATGCGGCCGGATCTTCTGCTCTTAATCGCAGATCGATATGAAATGCTGGCGCCCGCATCGGTGGCACTCGCTCTTCGGATTCCTCTCGCCCACATAGAGGGCGGCGAGGTGAGCGAAGGGGCAATCGACGATGCCGTTCGGAATGCTTTGACAAAGCTGAGCCATCTTCACTTCACCTCCACTCAGCAAGCGCGCTCGCGCGTAATCGCCATGGGTGAAGAAGAATGGCGAGTCCACCGCGTCGGCGCCCCTTCTCTCGATCATCTCCGCCGCGGCGTGCTGAGGACTCGGGAACAGATCGAGACCGACCTTGCTGTAGATCTAACGCCGCCGCCGATACTGATCGCCTATCACCCCACTACCATCGCGCGCGACACCACCCGCGAAGCGGATGCCTTATTCACGGCACTCGCCGCGCTTTCCGAGCCGCTTCTGTTCTGTTATCCGAATGCCGACGCCGGGAGCAGGTTTTTGATTGAACGCGCCCGATCCTTCCTCCAGACGCACAGCAACGCCAGAATGTTCGTCAATCTGAATCCGATCGCATATTGGAGTCTTTTGCGCTGCGCGGGCCTGTTGCTTGGCAATTCCAGCAGCGGCATCATGGAGGCGGCATCCTTCGCCGTGCCAGCCGTGAATGTGGGCATTCGTCAACGCGGCCGCGAACGCGGGCGCAACGTTCTGGACGCTGAAGCCACACCTGAGTCAGTGTTGCGGCAGATCGGGATTGCTCAGAAGCCGGAGTTCCGCCGCTCTCTGGAGGGAATGGAAAACCCTTATGGGGACGGTCATGCAGCCGAGAGAATTGCCGAAGCGATCGCCGCCCTTCCGCTGAATGAGGAACTCTTGATTAAGCGCGCGAAGGACCCACTATGAAAATTCCGCTTTCACGCCCGGAGATCACGGAGAGCGACATTGACGCAGTAGTAAGCGTTCTGCGCACTACGCAACTAAGCCTTGGCCCGAAGCTTCCTGGGTTCGAAGCGGCATTCGCACAGTACATAGGCGTAGCTCACGGCGTGGCGCTGAGTTCAGGCACCGCGGGCTTGCACCTCAGTTTGCTGGCGCTGGGAATTGGCGAGGGCGATGAAGTCATTCTTCCTTCTTTCACGTTTATAGCCGCGGCCAATGCGGTTCGTCACGCAGGCGCTACGCCGGTCTTTGCCGACGTCGACCCGCTTTCGCTGAACTTGAGTGCCGAGTCGATCGAACGCGCAATCACTCCCCAGTCGCGAGCTATTCTGCTGGTTCACACGTTTGGCTATCCTGCCGAACTCGATCCAATCCTCAGTCTCGCCCGGAAACACAATTTACGCGTCATTGAGGATGCGTGCGAAGCCATCGGAGCGGAATACAGTGGACGAAAGGTAGGAGGCTTCGGCGACTTAGGAGTGTTCTCCTTCTATCCCAACAAGCCCATGACAACGGGAGAAGGCGGCGTTGTGGTGACGCGTGACTCCACGCTGGCCAAGACCCTTCGGGCGCTTCGAAACCAGGGAAGAATGGAGGGCGATGGCTGGCTGCAACACTCGATTTTGGGATACAACTACCGCTTGTCCGAAATCAGTTGTGCGCTAGGCCTCTCACAACTTAAAAATATCGAGAGCATCCTCAGCCGGCGGGAAGCCCTTGCAAACCGCTACTATGAGGTCCTTCAAGGTTACCCGGATGTGATGCCGCCGCCCATGACGCTTGCGAACGGCCGGGTGTCCTGGTTCGCCTACGTAGTACGGCTTTCCGAGCGGTTCACGAGAACGGATCGCGACCAGGTAGTCGAAGCCCTCACAGCAGCAGGTATCGGTTGCAGAGCCTACTTTCCTCCTATCCACTTGCAACCGCTCTATGCAACTTGCGCGGGTACTCGCCAAAGCCTTGCCGTTAGCGAAGACATTGCGTCCAGAACGTTGGCTCTGCCGTTCTTTAATGCACTGCGGGATGACGAAATTCTACAGGTCTGCAGGAACTTAGGCGAAGCGCTGCAAGCAATCTGACTTCGTCCGACCCAGAACGTACAGAAGATTTCCAGCGAATCTCGATTGACGGATCTTGCCGTTGGCGTAGTCGACGGTAAATCTCTTCTTGATTGTTAAACCGGCCGCTTCAGCGATGCAACAGAACTCCGTATGTGTGAAGACATGCCCGTTTGTTGTATAGCTGGCGCCGTCAACATCCCAACGGACTATCACGTCGCCATTTTTCTCACTGGGTCGCGCGCGGTCGCGCAGGATTCGGAGAGCAGTCGGCAGAAGGCCGTAGTGCATCGCGTTATAGCGATGATTCAAATCGATGAATAGCAGGCCGTCCGGTGATAGGAGGCGCGAGCAATGGCGCAGGACTTCGATCCTGTTCTCCGATGGAAAGATGTGACCAAGGACGTTCCACAAGCACGTAATCACGTCGAAGACATCGCTCTTCTGGCACAACTCTTCTGCTCGCATCGGCCAACCCAGAGTCTCAGGGGGCCACTTGCCGCGCATTTCAGCGCTAGGCTCCAGCAGCACGAGATGCTTCACCCCAGAAGCTTGTGCGATACGGAAGGCTCGCGCGCCATCACCAGCGCCTACATCGAGCAAAGAGCGGCTGCCCTGCGGAATTTCCGAAATGACAAGCTGTTCGATGCTAGCCAGATAGGCGCGGCGACGATCCGACAAGGGCCCAAACTCCTGTGCAATGCGGTCATAGGCCAGCACTGGATCGAGATGAATCTCTCGTTTTGGTTGCAAGAACTACTATTGTTGCTGTTGTTGGGCAAACAACAGTTCCGCTTCCTGGTCATTTTCAAGAAAGCGAGACCACTCTTCGTCGGCGGCGAACTCCTGGTCGGGCGGGAGTACCGCCTCACTAGGGGTGACGCGCACGCGGACCTGCAATTCAGTTTTGGCCCGGCCCTTCATCGTCCCCACGGTGGGTGGGACGTCGGAATAGTCGCGGCCAACTGCCGTCCTGATATGCCGTCCCGCCGGAAGAAGGTTATTAGTAGGGTCGAAACCGATCCACCCCAAACCGGGAAGGAGCGTCTCAACCCAGGCATGTGTTGCACCGTCTCCCGATCGATCGGTATATTCGGGATCATGGTGCAGGTACCCGCTGACATACCGGCACGGAATACGAAGATTTCGCGCCAGTGAAATCATGATGTGCGCGAAATCCTGACAGACACCCTGCCGCGAACGAAGAGCATCTTCGATAGGCGAATCGACGGCGGTGCTCTCTTTTACATAAGTAAAGGTCCGATAGACGTCCGCGTTCAACGCTCTAAGCAATTCGAGTGGATCGCGCCCATTGCGTTTGTCGACGCCCAGTTCTCTGGCAAGATCTTCCAGTTCGTTCGATGTGCGGGCGAAATGGCTGGGCATCAACATGTCCCAATAGTCATCTCTCAGAATCATGCCGTCGAGTTCGTTCCATGCTTCGGAACCAAGCGAAGGGGGAAGCTCCATGGGAGGGTCGACGTCCACTAGGGAATCGGCTATGATCGTCAGCTGATCATGCTGCGCCGGGACATCGAAGTGATGGACCAGGTTACCCAGGTGATCGGTGAAGGCGAAGATGCGGGCGCGGGGGCTTACGGAGAGCTGGAAGGTGAAACAGCGTTGGGCACTTTCGCTACGGGGATGCATGCGCACCTCCATGAGGCTCTGCCGGACGGGCTTACTATAACGGTAACGCGTGAAATGCCGGATAGCGTAGAACATCAGACCTCGAGAGCGGCTTCGATTGGATAGTCGATATAAACCTGGTGAAGCGCCGCGTGGAGGCTGCGGCACTGTTCGATGACACCGTTAAGATAACGATGTATATCTTGCGCCATGATGTCGCCGATTTGGACGTAAGCGAGAGAGGCGCGAAGACTACCGATGATCCTTTCAATGCGGGCCACTCCTGGGCCGGAGGAGCTGTCCGTAATGGCCTTTAGTGCGCTGTGCATACGCTCGGCGGCATACCGGACGGAGTATGGAAATTCGGCGTTGAGCAGCAGAAATTCAGCCACGCGGTCAGGCTGCAGATCGGCCGTGTAGACCTTGCAGTATGCTTCAAAGGCGGCACAACTGGCCAATAGCCCAACCCAATCGAGATCGTCAGCTTGTTCGGCGCTGGAGAAGTGAGCGTCGAGCAGCACCGATAAGGCGCAGGCCCGTTCCATGTACTTGCCCAGCTGGATGAAGTGCCAGCCCTCGCCGTGATTCATAGTCGCCGAAGTGACACCGTGAAATTTGTAAGACCCATCGCGCACAGCGGCCACCAGGTGCAAAGGCTCGGAGTGGTTCTCGGAACTCGCACTCGATCGGGTTACTTCGTGGTAGAGCTGGTTCAAGTTCTCCCACATTTCCGAGCTGATCTCCTCACGAACTTGGCTCGCGTTGTCGCGGGAGGTGGAGATGCAGCAGACGATTGACGAAGGGTTCTCTAATTCGCTAGTCAGCCTGACTACGGTAGTTTGAGGATCGGCCCCATCAGGCTCCGCGGGCAGCCCTAACGAAGTGGTGATCTTAAGCCATCGCAACTCAGTTGAGGGGCGGGATGGATCCAACATAAGGTTATAGTTAGCGTCCAAGACGCGCGCGCAGTGGTCCGCGCGTTCGAAATAGCGGCTCATCCAATAGAGGCTGTCCGCTACACGGGAAAGCATGGCACTCCTCCCTCCGGCGGCGGTCCTTTGCGCGCCGCTAAGTTCAATTCTGGAGAACCCACGTGTCTTTGGAACCCCCTCCTTGCGATGAGTTCACCACAAGTGATCCCTTGCGCAGGGCTACGCGCGTTAGTCCTCCGGGCACAATCGTTACCTTTTCGCCGAACAGAACGTAGGGGCGCAGGTCGACATGCCTGGGCTCGACGCGGCCATCGATGAAACAGGGAGCCGTTGAGAGATCGAGTGTCGGCTGGGCTATGTAGTTTCGCGGCTCTTCCCTGATGCGCGCTCGAAACTCGTTTCTCTGCTCAAGGGAGCTGTGGGGACCGATGAGCATGCCATACCCTCCGGACTCACCAACCGCCTTCACTACATATTGATCAAGGTTATTGCAGACGTGCTCACGCTCGGAATCCGAGGTCATCAGGAGCGTCTCGACGTTGTTCAGAATCGGATCTTCGCCGAGGTAGTAACGAATGATAGCGGGCACATAGGCGTAGATGGCCTTATCATCGGCGACGCCTGTGCCGAGAGCGTTTGCTAGAACAACGTTTCCCGCGCGATAGGCGTTGAACAGCCCGGCCGCACCCAGGGCTGAATCCTCGCGGAAGGCGAGCGGATCAAGAAAATCGTCATCGACGCGGCGATAGATGACGTCAACGCGCTGCAGACCGGATGTGGTCCGCATATAGACGATATTGTCGTGCACCAGCAGGTCGCGCCCTTCGACAAGTTCGATGCCCATTTGGCGGGCAAGATATGCGTGCTCGAAGTAGGCGGAATTATAGACTCCGGGAGTAAGCAGGACGATAGTGGGACCGGATCGATCCGCCGGGGCCAGCGAGCGAAGCGTGGAAAGCAGCACCTGACTGTAGTGCTCAATGGGCCGCACGCCACACTTGCGAAATAGAGTGGGGAAAGTCTGCTTCATCACCTTGCGGCTGGTAAGCATGTAGGAGACGCCGCTCGGAACGCGTAGATTATCTTCGAGAACGACAAACTCTCCGCTTGGCAGACGAATCAGATCCGTCCCGCAGACACTGACATAAACATCGCGGGGAACCTTCACGCCGCGCATCTGCCTGCGAAAATGCTTGCAGGTGTAGATGATTTCGCCCGGAATGATGCCATCTTTCAAGATCCGGCCTTCGTTATACACGTCTTTCAGAAACAAGTTCAGGGCGGTAATGCGCTGCGTCAGCCCGCGTTCGATGGTGTCCCATTCGGCGCTTGTGATGATGCGCGGAAGCAGGTCGTGCGGGAAGATCCGCTCTGTCCCTTCTTCACGGCCGTATACCGTAAAGGTGATGCCCTGGTTGAAAAAGGAAAGGTCAGCTTCGAGTTTGCTGCGCCTTAGTTCCTCGGCGGGCAAGTTGAGCAGTTGAGCGAACAGGTGCCGGTAGTGAGTTCGTGGCCTGCCATTTGGCCGAAACATCTCGTCGTACGAAGTGCCAATTTCGTAATCGGGAAGAGTCGCGGGGTCGCGGCGGTTTGGAGGAGGTTGTACGGGCGTCGCCATTTTCCAGCAAAATGTTCCATTGAACCGGAGACTCTTCGACTGGGAACAGAACCGGACTAGCTTCTAACTAACAGCCCGGCAACACACTTCGCTGCGGCTTGGCAGGTCAGCAGAGTTTCTTTCGAGTGTTGACGAAGCGCCGGACTGGATTACAGAAGTATAACTCTTATGACAGATTAGATCCATGTCTGCTACAGCATCATTTGCTAGAGGGCGTCAGCAAAAGAGCGAAAAAGCTTTAGTTGCTCCGGACTCACCAACGCCTGATTCTCAGGGTGCCATTGTACGGCCAGTACGAAGCGCTGATCAGGCATCTCCACAGCTTCGACCGTTCCGTCCTCGCTATCCGTGGCGGATACGATGAGTCCGTTGCCGATTCTTGCCACCGCCTGATGGTGCCTTGAGTTCACATCCCACGTGCCGGTACCTGCAATGCTTGCCAGCAATGTATTTGCTGCGATATTTACCTGGTGCGCAGGCCGAGCGCGATCTGGTGGCCGCTGGCAATGCCGTGCTACGGGCCCGACATGCTGAATCAGCGTCCCACCCTGTTGAACGTTTAAGATTTGCAGACCGCGGCAAATCGCAAGTAGTGGAACATCGCGTTCAAGCGCCTCCCCAATCAGTTGAAGTTCGATGAAGTCGCGCTCATCGTCTGGAGGCTCCGTCTCGGGAACCGGGCTTTCGCCGTAGAGTTTGGGGTTAACGTCCTCGCCTCCGGTCAACAGAAGGGCGGAAACACCATCAAGCGAAAGAGACGCGTTCGCCTCGGCCAGCACAGGTTCTACACCGGCAAGGCGAAGTGCGGCCTCATAGGGCTCGACCGCGGAGTTGTGGCGATAGACGACCAGCGCCTTCTTTCTCACGCCGGGATCTCGCTGGGAGGACTTCGAAAATGGATATCCGGGAGCTGTTCGACGGCCCGTCGCAAGGACTGCTCCCAGGAGGCGTGGATCACCTGCAGATCCTGATCAGAGGCTGAAAAGCGGCGGTGCTGAGTCAACTCCAGGCTGTCCTTCCGGTAGAGTACGATCTCGATGGGAGGGCCTACGGTGACGTTGGAGCGAATGGTGGCATCAAAGGAGAGCAAGGCATATTTCGCGGCCACCTCCAGAGAGGTTCCGGACTCTATTCCCCTATCCAAAATGGGCCGGCCATATTTGCACTCCCCGAGCTGCAGGTACGGCGAGTCTTCGGTTGCTCGCAGGGGATTTCCCTGCGGATAAATCAGATACAACCCTGGAGCTTCGCCTTTGACTTGCCCGCCCAGCAGCAGATGGACGTTGAAATTGAATTGGTCACGTTCAAGCGCTACGCGATCTATATCTGAAACCCGGCGGACGCAGTCGCCCACAATGCGCGCGGCGGCGTAAAGAGATTCGGCGTTGGCGAGTCCTTCTCCCACGTCGAACTGATTTCGCAATAGCGTTAGAACCGACTGGCTGATGGAAAGGCTTCCGCTCACGAGAATCACGAACACACGTTCACCAGGCTGCACAAAGCGGTGCATCTTCCGGCAGGTATTTACCTGGTCATATCCGGCATTGGTCCGTGAATCGGAGGCCATCACCAAACCCTCATCGGTCACAATGCCCAAGCAATACGTCATGTCTCTCCCCAGCTTCCCAAGTCCGCAGTTTCATTCTGGCAGCTTGTCATCTTCCGTAAGAGATAGCGGCAGAGATTCGGCTACAATTACACTACGTATTTACGTCCCCGTACGTGGTTCTCCTGCCCTGTAAGCAAGCGGCGCGCGGTCCGGTTTCTACCCACTAGTTCGAGAGGCTTATGCTGATCCGTTTAGGTTATGACATCCAGTTCAGAACTCCATCGCGCGTGCCTGTCGTCGCGCTTTTGAATGTGCATCCGTCCCGCGAAAAGGATCTCGTGGAGCCGGATCGCTTGCGAATTGAACCGGAGGTTGATATCGAGGAGTATACAGACAGTTTTGGAAATCGCTGTTGCCGGTTTGTGGCGCCCGCGGGCCCGGTCCGGCTTTGGAATTCGACGCTGATCAACGATTCAGGGGAGATGGATGCGCAAGACCCCAGCGCGCGGGAAATGCCAGTCGAAGAATTACCGGCGGAAGTCTTGCAATACCTTCTGAGCAGCCGCTACTGCGAAGTGGACCTTCTTTCGAATACGGCGGCCGAGTTATTCGGCGCTCTCCCTATGGGTTGGCAGCGCGTCCAGGCAGTCTGCAGTTGGGTAAACCAGAAGGTGACCTTCGGGTACAACTTCGCCCGGCCCACCAAGACCGCCCTCGATGTCTACACCGAACGAGTGGGAGTGTGCCGCGATTTCCAACATCTTGCCATCACATTCTGCCGGGCCCTGAACATACCGGCCCGGTACGCGACGGGTTACCTAAGCGACATTGGTACCCCTCCGCCTTACAGTGCGATGGATTTCAGCGCATGGTTCGAGGCGTACTTGGGAGGTCGGTGGTGGACCTTCGACGCCAGGCACAATCATGCCCGAATAGGGCGAATTTTGATGGCGACGGGACGGGACGCAGCCGATGTAGCGATTACCACTTCGTTCGGCAGTACGCCGCTGATCAGCTTTGCCGTAACGACCGATGAAGTGCAGGAACAGCAGCAATTGACCGCGAGGACCGGGTAGTTTGATTCGCGGCTCAAGGTAAGGAGCTTTCGAGGTGCTGTGCTAGGCGACCCACGGTGGACTGGCTCGGCCATTTTCATTCTAAGAACCAGCTGCACGGAACTGTTATAGCGTCAGGGAGAGATGGCGAAGAAATCGGTCGCGACTCCGTTCCGCCGGTTTACCTGCGGTAACGTCCTTTATAACAGGCAATAAGCCAACCCATAAAAGGTAGAAAATGTTTTATGCTACGGACAAGGAGAGCCGCATGGGCAAGATGCCTAGCACCGGTTCTGGCTTGCTAAGTTGCGGATAATCAATGGTTAGCCCGAAATGTATGATCCGCCCGCACAGCCGAAGATCTATCACATAACTCATGTGGGCAACTTGCCGAACATTATCGGGAAGGGATGGCTTGTTTCGGATGCGCTCATGGCTGCGGAAGGTGGGCCATCCGCACCAATCGGTATGGCCGGAATCAAACAGCGGCGGCGGACTCTTCCAGTTCATTGCCACCGCAATACGTACGTGGGGGACTATGTGCCGTTCTACTTTTGTCCCCGTTCAATCATGCTCTATATAATCCACAAGGCTAATAATCCGGAGCTTGGCTACACGGGTGGGCAAGGACCCATCGTTCACTTGGAGGCAGACATGGCAGCGACCATCGAATGGGCAAACACGAATCGTCAACAATGGGCGTTCTCTCTCTCAAACGCCAGCGCAACCTATACTCAATTCCGCAGCGATTTAGCACGTCTCAATGAGATCAACTGGCTGGCCGTGGAAGCCAGGAATTTCACAGCCCGTGACATCAAAGAAGGCAAACAGGCCGAGTTTCTTCTCCATAAATATTTTCCCTGGCAGCTGGTGAGCCGTATCGGGGTCTTTTCGCGACAAATTGCCCAACAAGCCCATAATGCTTTAGGGTCCGCAGGCCACCGGCCGCCGATTGAAATCGTGTCCGATTGGTATTTTTGAAAGGCATTTCCATGATCGAGCACAAGACAGGCAATATCCTCGCTGACGATGCCGAAGCGCTGGTCAACACTGTGAACTGTGTTGGCATCATGGGCCGGGGCATTGCGCTCCAATTCAAAAATGCGTTCCCGGAGAATTTTCGCGCGTATGAACAGGCCTGTAAGCGGCAGGAGGTTCAACCAGGTCGGATGTTCGTGTTTGAAAACGACAGACTGACAAACCCGCGATACATTATCAACTTTCCGACCAAGCGGCACTGGAGGGGAAAAAGCCGCATGGAGGATATCGACGCCGGATTAGTTGCGCTTGTCGATGACATCAAGACTCGGGACATTCACTCCATCGCGATCCCGCCACTCGGAAGCGGCCTTGGTGGCCTTGACTGGGCCGATGTACGGCCGCGCATCGAGCGCGCCTTATCCGGTTTGAAAGACCTACGTGCCGTCATATACGAGCCTAAGGGCGCACCCGATACGCGTGCCATGGTCTTATCCCGTGAAGTGCCGAAAATGACCCCGGGGCGGGCCGCTCTTGTCGTTCTGATCGATCGTTACCTTGGTGGGCTTCTCGATCCCTCTGTGACGCTGCTCGAGGTGCATAAGCTGATGTACTTCATGCAGGAAGCCGGCCAGAAACTTCGCTTACGATACGAGGAAGCTCCTTATGGGCCGTACGCTAACAATCTCCGTCATGTGCTCCGGGAAATTGAAGGTCATCTGGTTTCAGGGTATGCGGATGGTGGCGATGCACCAGACAAGCAACTTGAGCTTGTACCCGGAGCCGTGCCTGATGCCAACGCTTTCCTCGAAGGTGATGAACAGGTCCGTGCACGCTTCGACCGTGTCGCTGATCTTGTCCAGGGATTTGAAACACCCTTTGGCCTCGAACTTCTATCAACGGTTCACTGGGTTGTGAAACATGGAGCCACGTCCGTTGACGATGTGATTGCTCGAACCTACAGCTGGAACGAACGCAAGCATCAATTCAAGCCTGAACAGATAAAGTTAGCTCTCCGAGTGATGTCGGACCAACAGTGGATTGGCCCTGAATACGGAACTCAACAGAAAAAGCATGCGTGAACTGCGCTGTACAAATCTAAACCAACAATTTGAGAAATTACCGTCCCTGCTTTTCTGCCACCATCCTTGAACGATGCGCCAGAGTGATAACAATCTGTGCGATCAATGAGAACATAGCAATCATGCAATCCTGCCGCCGAGCGTACCCCTAACGATTGCCCGGTCTCTTGTGCGAACAAATCAACAGCCGTCGAGATGGACACTGCCACTTTCAATAGTCCCGCTTTCTCCCAGACGGATTATAAAATTGGCTTTCTTCAGACCAATACCGTCCCGTGCGAGCCACTGCAATACGTCGTCTCCGCCAGCCTTAATCTGAGGTCTCCCTGTGACACGGAACCTTGTTTCGGAAAACATGCGCTAAGTGAGCCGGCGGCCACATCAGCACTACTGAGCAAATCCATCAGTTCCAGGCTAGGTGGCTTAAAAGGCCGAGCCCCACCAACCAAAGGAATTGCGCAACCTGATCGAGTATAGATGTATAAGACACTATCGAAAATAGCGAGCAATTGCTTGTGGGTTTCTTGGTTTGCACAGATGGCATCGTTGTCGCTCATCCAAAAAACCTTCTGCCCATCATGAATGAGAAGGCCAGTCAAAAATGCCGTGAAATGAACCACGCGAAGCAATTTCTCAGCCACACGATGATTCCGCTTGCCGAACCCCTGAGCCTCTATGAGATTTGAGAGCTGGGTCAAAGTCTCCTTCTCTTGAGGACCCAAAAGAGTCGTGATGCCTTTGTCTACCAATAAAGTACACAGCATTCCAGGTAGACGGTTTATTGCTTCTAGGTAATCCGGAAGTGCCCTGCGAACCTGCCCTGTTCCAAAAGATTTGTATGCAATCTCGATTTCTCCAAGCTTGTGCTTCTCACGCACAGCTTTCATGTTTTGGTTAAAAGGACCGGTGTAGCCAAATCCGCAAACCAGCGCAGAATAGGTGTAATAGCCTCCTGAGCTCTCGCCGCCATAATCAGAAAACACCGAGACAGCTTCGTTACGGAATGCACGCAAATCCGGCAGTGTAAGCTGCCCATGTGCATCGGAATTCTGAACCGCATTTTGCAGCAATTGTGAGAATAATGGGTACTCCTCCGCATTCCTGCGTAGCACGTTGAGATCAGGCGATTTCCAGACAAGCCGATCTGCAAAATCAATAGGCTCTTTCATCGCTGCTCCAACATAACCTCCCCTTATCGTAGTGCAGCTCTTGAAGGAAGCAGGGGTCACTTTCGACGAGAGGGTGACGCTAGTCCTTCAGTTTTATCCCCCGGGGCCCCGGGTCGCCCGAGGCCGAGCAGGGTACCTGCCGCGGCGGCGATCAGCATGGGGCCAAGGTGCCAGACTGCGATGTGGGCGACGTTCTGCAAAGGACAATGGAGCGCGAGAACCGCCACGCCCGCCAGTCCGGCTAAGAGGCCAGCTGTTGTAGCCATCCGGACAGGCGAGGCGCTGAAGCCTCTCCGAAGCAACAGATAGGCGACCAACCCGCTTCCGGTGGCACAAAGGATGCCCGTTTCTAAACATGGCAGGCCCAGCTCGATGAAGTGAGCAAAGTCGAGTCTTGGGAACAGCACGAATACCACTAGCGCAAGTGCTACAACCGTCAGGACTATGGCCGAGCCTGGAGGCAGGCGGCGCTTCGAACCGGGGATCATGTCTTGGACGATGGCTGCCGAGAGCAAAGCCGCCGATAGTAAGATCACGGCGTAGTAGACGAGCTTCTGGTTTGCGGAAAGGTGATGGAAACCGTCGAAGCCTAGCGGGATGGTCACCAAGGCTGAGAATGCGATGAAGCCGGCGACGGCAAGCAGGACGATGGCTCCGTGCGACGGCAGCGGACGAACAGGCGCAAGCGAACTGGTAATAAGGCCGCGAATAGCATCCAGGCGCTCGTGCGCAGGCATTTCGCTGCCTGCGTGGAGCCCTTTCAGCTCGCCGAGCGCGTCTATAATGGCGTCGCTGTCGTTCATGATTCCTTACCCAAGGATCTGCGCAAGGTGGTGTATGCGCGATGAGCCTTCTGTTTCATGGCGCCGACCGTTGTCCCCGTAGCGCGGGCGGCTTCCTCCAGACTAAGTCCTGCCACTTTCAAAAGGAGAACGGCCTCTCTTTGCGCCGGGGGCAGATCTTTGAGCAAGTCAGCCATTTCTGGAATGGTGTTGCGCGGCTCGGATGCCGCACGCTCAGGCAACTGTTCAGTTTGCAATTCGTGCGACCGGATGCGGCTCTTGCGGCGGTAATCGTCGATCTGGACGCGGCGCGCGATAGCGTACAGCCACGGCAGAACGGGTTCACCGAGCCGGTAAGTGCGCCGGGCGTTATGGATTCTGAGCCAGAGGTCCTGGAGTAGGTCTTCGGCGTGTGATCGATTGCGCACTTGTGCCAGAAAGAACTGAAACATCTGGGGGCTGATACCCGTGATCATGATGGAGGCAGCTTCGGTATCGGCCTGTTGATAACGGCACATGAGTGACTCCAAGTCTGCTGCCGTCAGTGCTGGCTTGAGTGGGAGGTCGCCAGTCACCAGGACGGCCTATACAGACTGTTCGAAGATGCGCAAACAAAAGTCACGAAGAATACAGAATCTGACACGCCCAACTTATCGCACTTTCCGTCCCGGCCCTAGCATGGCTGATAAACATTTTTTGGGAGACGCCCCGCTGCAAATTTCACAACGATTACCGATGTAGAGGGTTGAAACCGATATTAGATTAAGTATTGAGTAGCCAGGTGACGCAGTCCATCCCAATCGATGCAACCGCAGGACGGGACGCGGTAACGGACACGATCCTCAACGCGTTACCTGAAGACCAGGTGTTGGAGTCCAATGCATTAGCTACTGTAACAACGAACTGCTTGATTGTAAAAAGCTCTGACGACCACGCGCAAACTATCATCCCTATTGTCCACCTTTCGAGTATCAGGACGGCGAAAACCAGCTATCCGGGGCTATTAGTGGTCAGCGCCGCATGCCTTTTGATCTCGGCTGCCGCCTACTGCTCGAAGCAGGAAGGAGGAGCGGCGGTGCCATCGGCGGTCTTAGGAGTGCTTTTTCTGCTGGCGCATCTTGCTTATCGAAGAGTCGCGGTTTCTTTTATTACTAAGTCAGACGAGACCTTGACGGGGACGGCAGCACCGGCGAAGCGGCGGCATTGATTAAGGCGGTACGTTCCGTGCAAGCCGTTAAGGCAGCGCGCGACGCGGAGGAGCCCGCTAGCTATATCTAGCCGATCCGGCGTGATTTCGGGCGGGCGGCCCGCCCAAACATCGGGGATTTTTACAAATCACTAGTGTTAGCCAAGGCTTCGCCGGCAGCGCAGAGCAGCTAAACGGCTGAACCGTTTCGAGGTAAATCGTTAGCTTGCCGGTTTTGGTAAGATGACGGCACTTCCCTGCCCGGCTGGTTGGTTTGGGTCGAAAAGGCGCGCTGATGGCACAATTCTTTGAGGTTAGCCTGCCGCTGCAAGAATACTTGAACATTGCTGAGGAATGATTAGGACTGATGACCTTTAATGAACGAAAGCGGCGCGGCCAGGAATTGCTAAAGAAGTATGGCGCTTCGAGCGGAACCGACCCATACGCCTGCGCAGCCGATGCCATCGCGGACATTTTGCTGTTCGTGGCACAGACGGAAGATGAGGGCACCAAGATTTTGCACTCGGCCGAGATGGATTTCCGGAATGCCGCAGAGAGCGAGAGCTTCGCGTCAGAGGGCTGAGCGGGCATCTTGGCGCAAGCGCGGGAACTCAGTGATGGCTATGCCCGAGTTCCTCGTTCAGCTGCCGGAGAACTTCTTCCCGGTCACTGCCACTCAGTTCCTTCTCCAGGCGCCGGAGTGCAAGCCCAACGACGTCGCGGTGGTGAAGTTTCGAACCCATGCCGTCGTCCGCACTCAACTTAAGCCACAAGTCATGTAGCTTGTCCAGATCTTCCGGCCAGAGGCGAGGTGGATGAGGTCCCAGATTAACGTAGGTGGACGGGCGGCCCGGGGTGATGATCTCAAGCGAGAAGGGATGGCGCGGTTCAGGCAGACGTTCCCAAGCAAGTCCGATTCGGCGAGCCAGCTCTTCAGAGCTCATTTGCAGCGAGACACCGGTAACAAGACGCGAGACCTTCAACTCGTTGGCGGTTTGCACGACGGCATCGAAAGGATCGGTCGAGGGAACGACTAGAAGTTCGACGTGTTTGCCCTCTTTTTCCGCTAGCGTCACTACGGCGGTGAAGAGAGATTTTTCGTCTGAGCCAAACACCTGGTCGTCTTTGAGATCGTACTCGCTGTCAGCGGCGAGGAGACGAACAGTCATGACGACGATGTCGTTGCGGCGCAGGTTGGTGCGTTGCAGGACACGCCTCAAGTGATCCATGTTTGCCGGATTTCGCACGGCAACCAGAACACCGCCAGGCCGGGTATGCAGCGTTTGGGCATCGACGGTGGGCTCCTGCTGTAGATTAAATTCCTCGAGCGGGTGTTTCTCCTTGGTCTTGTGCTTTCGAGCGTTGATGCGTTCGGAGAGGGTGAAGATGATAAAGAAGGCGATTGTAAAACTAATGCCGTAAATGGTGGCGTATTGTTTTGTGAAGAGGTTTACGAAGGCCGTCGCGAGTAGAACGATTGTGGTGGCCGCCAAACCTACGGGGATTTCTTTTCCGGCGATGTGAAGGTTGAAAGGAGCCTTATATTCCTGATCATGGCGCTGGAACCGAAGAACTAGAACGCCGAGCGCCTTCAGCGCGAAACTCCAAACAACGCCGAAGGCGTATGCCTCACCGAGTAAAAAGACATCACCCCGGCTCAAGATGATGGTGGCAACTTGCAGGACAGTGATGAAATTGATGATGCGGTAGGTAGTTCCAAATTTGGGGTGAAGCTTGCGAAAGCTGTCGAGGAGCACGCCGTCTTCCGCAACGCGATTGAGAACGCCGTTAGCGCCGATCATGGAGGTGTTAACGGCTCCCGACAGAATCAGCACGCCTACGATGACGACGAAGATATGGAACAGGAGCCGCAGCAGTTCCGGGCCGGCTAAGTTCATCGCAAGGCCGCCGATCAAATTATCGACGTACGTTTTCCGGACGTCATCGGGAATGATCATCACAGCGAATAGGGTGATAAGTCCGGTGGACACAATCGAATAGAAACAGACGATATTCCCGGTGATCTTAAGGTTCTTGAGTTTGGGAGAAGCGATCTCGCGATAGACCTGAGCCAAGGTCTCAAAGCCGCTCATCGACAGCAGCGAATGCCCAAAGGCGATGGTGACGGCAACGATGGGTACGGTGGGCCAAACCGTCCCGCGAAACCAGCCGAGAGACTCCTTTTGGAAAACCAGATGGCGCGGGAGCGGCGAAGGCGGCAGTTGCCAGGTTCCGTGAAGCAGGATGGTGATGGGACACCAAATTAGAAGCGCTACCACCATGACGGTGGTGATCTGCATGATCTTCAGCGCGGCGGAGCTGGACTCCTCAAGACCGCGGATATTGCTTCGCCAGAAGTAGACGGTGACGATGACGCCGAAAAAGGCGGCAAACATATTCGGATTGAAGCGTAGATTCTGGTGCCCGAATCCCAGCAATTCGTTGAGAAGACGCGCCAGGTATTGGCCGGCGCTGACGCAGCTGATGGGCCCGGTGAGGATGTAATCGAACACCAGCGCGGAGACCGACACGCGCGCGGCAAACGGACCCATGCTGTCGCGGACGACAACGTAGACGCCGCCGCGAACGAACATACCGCAGCTCTCCATGTAAACCGCGCGCACCGCGAAACTGAAGATCATAACGCCCAGGACGTACCAGGCCGCGGAAGGGCCGATGGCCTGTTCGGCGATGCCGCCGGCGTAGAACATGGAGGAGGCAAGATCACTCAGGACGATGGCTGCACCGCGCCAGTAGCTGATGAAGGACAGGGCGACAGTGGTGGCGACTACAACCTTGGAGGTTGTAGAGATCGCACGATTGGGAGTCATAGTCTGACGGTAGTGTTACGGGTCCTGTTCGAGACTGCAGAGCAGTGAGACGCGAAGGCTGCGGTCGGCGTCGGGTTTACAATCCAGCAACGGCGATTTGAACGTTTCACTCGGCGAGCGTAAACGCGTAGAGCGAATCCCCTGCCCCTACGACCAAATATTGCTTGCCGTCCAGCATATAAGTTTCCGGGCCGTTGCTGATGTTTGAGCCAAGACCGGCGTGCCAGAGAATCTTACCGTTCGCCGGATCAAAAGCCACCAAGTGTTGTGACCCATCACCGGAAAACAACAGTTTGCCGCTGGTAGTCAGCAGACCGGACAAGCCGCCGCCCCCCGGGTAGTCATGACGCCAGACGGTTTTGCCTGTCTTGTAGTCGAGGGCGCGCAGTGTGCCACCTAAGCCGCCGGCATTCTTCTCGGCGGCGCCATAGCCTTCCGGGTGAGGGTCGGTGTCGGTGAGATAAAACATGCTGAATGACTGGTTGGTGCTGACGTAAAACAGCCCCGTTTCCGGATCAAAGCTGGGTGGGGGCCAGTTGGTGGCGCCGCTCGAATGCGGCGAGACCAACACCCCGTCGATAGTGGCCTCCTTTGCGGGATCGGCGATGGGCTGTCCTTTGGTGTTTATCCCTTTCGACCAGTTGAGCGTCTCGATAAAGGGATGCGTGAGGAGATGTTCGCCAGTGGCCCGGTCAAGCAGGAAGAAGTAGCCGTTTCGAGCTGCCTGTCCGAGCATTTTGCGCTGTTTGCCATTAAACTCGCCGTCGATCAAGATGGGCGTTTGCACTGCATCCCAGTCATGTGTGTCATGCGGAGAGACCTGGAAATACCAGGCTAATTTCCCGGTCTCCACGTTGAGCGCGGCAATGGTGCAGGTGTAGAGATCGTCCCCCCTGCGGCTTCGGCCCACCATGACTGGATTCGGATTGCCGGTGCCCAAGTAGTACAGATGGAGCTCCGGGTCATAGGTGCCAGGCATCCAAGTCATGCCGCCGCCGTGGCGCATGGAGTAATCGTCGGGCCATGATTCGGAACCCGGGTCACCCTTCTTCAGAGGCTCGGTCCACCAGCGCCATTGCAGGTTGCCGGTCTCGGGATCGCGCGCTTCAAGGAACCCTGGGACGTCGAGCGAGTCACCGCCGGTGCCCACGATGACGTGATTGCCGACAATGATGGGAGCGGGCGTGGAGAAATATTCCTGCTTTACGTCAGCAATTTCGACGTGCCATCGCTCCTTGCCCGTCTTGGCGTCAAGCGAGACCAGGTAGTTGTCCGGCGTTTCAAAATAGATCCAGTTGCCGTACATGCCGACACCGCGATTGCCGATGTGGATGCCGCCGCGCGTGCGCCAGAAATAATGCCATAGCTCATGTCCGGAGCGCGCGTCGACGGCCCAGGTGTTATCGGGCGCCGTGAAATATAAGATGCCATTCACCATCAAGGGGGTGGATTTGATCGAAGTGCCAAAACCGAAGCCGCCCATCCCGGGGCCGCCCTCGCGCCCACCGCCCGAGACTTCAGGCGCCGGGGCTTCGCCCCCGATGATGGCGCCAGGACTTTCGCCGGTGTTGGCGCGGTATATCCAAGCCAGGCTCAGATTCTTGACAGTGGACTGATTTACCTGCGAGAGCGGGCTGAAGCGCCGGCCCGAATAGTCTCCGTTATAGGTGGGCCACGCCTCGCTGGGGGCCTTCAACAGCAGCGCTGGATCGAGAATCTGGCCTGCGGCCAGCATGGGTAAGAGAGCGATCGAGGCAGAGAGCAGACTTCTTCGGAGTTTCATTTGACGGTTACCAGGTAAGCGGTGAGATTGTGAATATCGGCGTCTTTGTATTTGAATAGCAGGTCTATGTGCGCCTGCACGGGGTTGCGAGTTTCCACCTTAGGAACGTCGCCATTCCGTGTAAAGGCCCGGTAGTCGCCGGCAGGCGTAGTGAGCGAGACGGTGAAATCGTCGATATGTTCCAGCTTCCCCACGACCGACTCACCGGAAGGAAGCGTGACCTTTACAGTGATCGCTTTCTTGTCCGGCGAACCAGGCTGCATAAAGCCGCCCCGTACGTCCGGCATGACAAATGCCTGCTGGAGAGTTACCGGATCGGTCTTGCTGCCGATGTGGGCCAAGTCCCCAGTGACTGAATGGCACGTGCTGCACTGGCCGGCGCCGTTGAAGTAAGCCTGCCCAGCTTTGGGGTCGCCGCTGACGATGTTGAGAATCTGGTAGGTTCCACGCTCCGCCGCGGCTTTCACTCGATCCAGCAGGAAGACCGAAATGTCGGCAATCTGTTCCTGGGACAGGTTGAACTTCGGCATGCCCTTCTCGGGACGGCCGTGCAGAATGACGGGACCGATCTTGTCTCCGTGTTCGTCATCAAGCACCAGGACGGAGCGGAGCAGATCAGGGCCGCTCTCTCCGCCTTTCGCGTTTGACCCATGGCAGAAGGCACAGGTCGACAAAAACTGTTTCTTTCCGCGTTCAACAGTTGCCGCATCGGAAGCTGGATACACTCTGCCGCCCCCACCAAAGGCACGTCGTTGCGGCGCTGCGGGGCGCGGCGGGTTTTGGGCTGCTGCCGGGGTTTCAGCCGCGGGTGCGGGCGGAGGCGACTGAAAGGCGGCTAACCGGGTGCTGAAAACCAGCAAGACAGCGGCGGGAAAAAGGAACATGGCGCCGATGGGGCGCAGAGTCTTCGGTCGAATCAAATCTTCTCCTAAGCCAATGAAAAGTTTATCTCGGGCGGTTGAAGAAGGAGCCCATATTATAGTTTGACGCACTCTTGTAAAGGGTTGATGTTATTTAGAAGAGCATGGCTTTCACACTGGACCGCCGCGAGTTTCTTCAAACGTCTTTTCTAGGCAGTGCTCTGGCACTGGCAGCTCCTCTCAGCCTAGCCGAGCCGTCAGCCAGCTTTCCCACACGGGCCCGGGAACGGCTATCGGTGTCAACGTATCCGTTTCGCTCGGTCATCGCACCCGCACCGAGCTCTCACAATGAGCCAGCCGCCGAAACGAGCAAGCCGCGCATGAGTCTGGCGCAATTCGCGGCTTCGATTCGCGAGCAGTTCGACGTGCCTGGCATTGAGCCCTGGAGCCATCACTTCGAATCGGTAGAGCCGGGTTATCTGCGCCAACTGGCAAGTGCGTTTCAGAAGGCCGGGGTCAGGGTAGTGAACATCCCCTGCGACGTCGGCGTACGTTTATGCGGAACGTCAGACGAATTAGCGGCTGGCCTCGATACTTACAGCAAATGGGTTGATGCGGCGGTGATTCTGGGTTCGCCCAGCATTCGCGTTCACGTCCCGAAAACCGAGCCCTTGGACGACATTCGCTGCGCGGTCGACGGTTTGAAGGCGCTCGCCGACTACGGGGAGAAGAACAAAGTGGTTATTAACCTTGAAAATGACGAAGCAAAGACTGAAAATCCATACCACGTCTTGAAAATCATTGAAGCGGCGAATACACCGTTCCTGCGCGCTCTGCCGGATTTCTGCAATTCGCGGCAGTTAGGCGATGAGCAATTTAACGAGCGCGCGCTCGAAGCACTGTTTCCTCATGCCTTCAACATCAGCCACGTGAAAGACATGGAGACGATCGGCGGCAAGACGTTGCGGACCGATGTCGCGAAGATTTTCGCGATTGCCAAGAAGGCGGGCTATCGCGGTTATTTCTCCATGGAGTGGGATGCGGCAGGCGACGACCCTTATCAGGCTACGAAGCAATTGATTGAGACGAGTCTGAAGAGCTTAGCGTAACAGTGGGGAAAGGGGTCAGCCTGTTCAAGCGCGCAAAACTAGTAAGAAATGGACCATAGAGTTCCTAAAGAAGCGGACTGGTACGGGCGAGTGAATCAGCTAGATCTTCGGTTTCACAACTTCACGTAAGAATACAGCTAAGTAGAGCTACAATGGCGGATCATGCGCCAAGCCTTTGCTCTTCTGAGTGCATTCGCACTCGCTCAAGCTGCTGATTCCGTCCATGCCCTTCGAGGCTATTCTCGGCAGAGCTCGGCCAGCGAAATCCAGTGGGAAGAGAAGTTCCGGGACATCCCACAAAGTGATCGCTTGCGGGAGAACATGCGGAGATTATCCGCACGACCGCACCACGTTGGGTCACCTTATGACAAAGACAATGCTGAGTGGATTGCTGCCCAGCTGAAGTCCTGGGGCCTCGATGCCAGGATTGAGACATTTGACACGCTGTTCCCCACGCCGAAAGAACGCGTGCTGGAAATGATAGAACCCGTGAAATACAGGGCTAAGTTGGAAGAGCCTGTACTCGCCATCGACCCCACCTCGAATCAAACGAGCGAGCAACTTCCGACATACAATGCCTACTCGACTGATGGCGATGTCACGGCGCCGGTGGTTTACGTCAATTACGGTGCTCCCGCGGATTACGAAGAATTGGAACGATTGGGTGTCTCAGTGAACGGCGCGGTTGTTCTTGCACGGTACGGCCAAACATGGCGCGGCATCAAGCCCAAGGTGGCAGCGGAACACGGCGCCGTCGCTTGCCTGATCTACTCGGACCCGCATGAAGACGGATACCTGCAAGGAGACATTTTCCCGAAAGGTCCGATGCGGCCGCCTTTTGGCGTTCAACGAGGTAGCGTGATGGATATGCCCATCTACCCGGGCGATCCAGCGACACCGGGTATCGGTGCTGTTCCAGGTGCAAAGAAGCTGCCGCTCAGTGAGGTCAAGACACTGACAAAGATTCCGGTGATGCCGATCTCGTATGAGGATGCCGAGCCATTACTGAAGAATCTGACCGGCGACATGGTTCCGCCTTCGTGGCGGGGCGCGCTTCCCATGCCTTATCACGTTGGACCCGGACCCGCAAAGGTCCACTTGCATCTCAAGTTCAATTGGGATCGCAGGCCTTTGTATGACGTGGTCGCCCGAATACCTGGCTCGAAATATCCAGACGAGTGGGTGATTCGAGGCAATCACCACGATGGATGGGTGAATGGCGCTGGGGATCCGGTCTCTGGGGCAAGTCCGGAGATGGAGGAAGCGCGTGGTTTCGCGGAGTTGTTAAAGCAAGGCTGGCGGCCCGAAAGGACCATCATCTATTGCTTTTGGGACGGTGAGGAGCCGGGCCTATTGGGATCGACGGAGTGGGCCGAAACACATGCGGAGGAGTTAAAGCAGCACGCTGTCGCGTACATCAACTCCGACGGAAATGGACGCGGCTTCTTTCGCGCGCAAGGATCGCACTCGTTAGAGAACTTCGTCAATGGAGTGATGAAGGACATCACTGATCCGGAAACTAAGATGACGGTCTGGAAACGCGAGCGAATGGCTGAATTATCAAGCGCAACAGCAAAAAACCGTGGCGAAATCAGGGCGCGGCCGGATATACGGATTGGAGCGCTCGGATCTGGGTCGGATTACACGGTCTTTATCGATCACCTTGGAGTCGCAAGCCTCAACATTGGTTATGGTGGCGAAGATGCGGGCGGTGGGCAATACCATTCCATCTATGACGATTTCTATTGGTATACGCACTTTGAAGATACCGATTTTGCATATGGGCGGACACTGGCGCAAACCGGCGGAACCATCATCATGCGTCTAGCTGATAGCGATGTGTTGCCATTTCAGTACACAGACTTCGCGGATACTATTCACAGATATCTAGGCGAACTGAAGGAATTAGAAGCAGATCAGCGGGCCACTATCAAAGAACGGAATTCAGAGATCGAGGAAGGTGTGTACCAGGCGCTGGCGGATCCCAAGAAGAAGAGGGTGGCGCCTTCGAAGGAACCAGTTCCGCCTTACCTGAATTTCGCGCCACTCGACAACGCAGCGGACGATTTGACGCATGCGGCGGAATCTTATGAAAAAGCCTTTCAGGCGGCTGGGGATTCGGCTCCCGCTGCAGTGAATGCGAGCTTGATTCAGAGCGAGCGTCTACTGGTAAATTCAGCGGGTCTACCCAATCGGCCTTGGTATCGGAATTTAGTCTATGCGCCGGGCTTTTACACGGGTTACGGCGTGAAAACAATACCTGGCGCCAGGGAAGCAATTGAGCAGAAGCGCTGGACCGAGGCCGACGAGCAGATTGCCCGCGTTTCGAAGGCCCTTGAAAGTGAAGCGGATCTATTGGACAAGGCCGCCAAGCAATTGCAGAGCCGGTAAAAGCCTCTTCACAGTTCCTTAGAGAATACGGCGGCTGTGCTGAGTATTGCCGCCGTGCTTGGACTTGCTATCGTGCACCGCCTTGTATGGTGCACAATAAGCGGAATGAAAGATCCAAGGCAGTACGCACTTCTCTCCCACACCGTCATGCGCATTTGTGCAGGTTTGCTCGCGGCGTCCTGCGCAGTTCTTGGGCAAGGTTTCGACGCGAAGCTTTTCGGCGACATGAAATGGCGGGAGATTGGGCCTTATCGCGCGGGGCGCACCCGCGCGCTATCCGGTGTGCCAAGCATGCCTCATGTGTTCTACATCGGCGCCGTAAATGGTGGCGTATGGAAGACGACCGATGCAGGACAAACTTGGGAGCCGCTTTTTGACGATCAGCCGACGGGCTCGATCGGCGCATTAGTCGTCGCGCCCTCGGATCCCAACATCATTTATGTGGCGAGCGGAGAGGGCCTGGTTCGTCCCGATCTTTCGGTGGGCGACGGTATCTATAAGTCGATCGACGCAGGCAAGACGTGGACACATCTGGGGCTGCGCGATGGGCAGCAGATTCCCGCCATTTCAGTCGATCCGAAAGACCCTAACCGGCTATTTGTCGCGGTGCTGGGGCATCCGTACGCAGCGAATGAAGAGCGTGGAATCTTTCGATCGACGGACGGGGGCCAGACTTTCGAGAAAGTTTTATATAAGGACGCGAATACCGGAGGATCGGCTATTAAGATCGATCCCAATCATGCGAACGTGATCTATGCCGGGTTGTGGGAGGCGCGGCAAGGACCATGGGAGAACGGAGCCTGGAGCGGCAGCGGTGGCGGTTTTTTCAAATCTACCGACGGCGGCGACACCTGGAAGCAGATAAGCGGGCACGGACTGCCGGACGGAATAGTCCAGGTGGATTTCACGATTTCTACAACCGATTCCAACCGCATTTATGCGACCGTTGCCGCCGGCCAAGGCGTTGGACTGTACCGAACGGACGATGGCGGCGACACCTGGACGCGCACGACGGATGATCCGCGGCCGGTTCTGCGGATTGGCGGAGGCGACCTGCCGGTTCCGCAGGTGGATCCGAGGGATCCCAATGTGATTTACGTTTGCAGCACGGTGACGTGGAAGTCGAGTGATTCGGGCAAGACGTGGTTCGGATTGCGCGGCGCGCCGGGCGGAGACGATTACCAGAGCCTTTGGATCAACCCAAACGATACCAAGATTCTGCTACTGACCAGCGATCAAGGAGCGGTCATTTCTTTGAATGGCGGGAATAGCTGGACGACCTGGTACAACCAGCCGACGGCTCAGATGTTCCATGTGACCGTGGACAATGCTTTTCCTTATCGAGCGTGCGGCGGACAGCAGGATAGCGGTTCTGCCTGTGTAGCCAGCCGTGGGAACGACGGAGAGATCACTTTCCACGACTGGCATCCGGCGGGCATAGAAGAGTACGGAGTTGCGGCGCCTGATCCGCTTGATCCAGACACGGTATTCGGCGGAAAAGTAACACGTTACGACAGACGTACTGGTCAGATTGCGGAAGTGGAGCCCAAGCCGTTGCGGGATTACCGTGTAGTGCGCACCGAACCGCTCATCTTTTCACCCGCCAATCCGCATGTCTTGTTCTTCGGCGCCAACACCGTATTCAAGACAATGAACGGCGGAAGAAATTGGACCGAGATTAGCGGAGACTTAACTCGTAAGACATGGGAAGTGCCGAGCAGTGTCGGCAAATACGCGAATACACCAACGGCGGGACCGGTGCAACGCGGCGTCGTGTACGCGCTTGCTCCATCGCCCTTGAATGTGGAGCGGCTGTGGGCCGGTACCGATGATGGCTTGATCTGGTTGACCACGAATGGCGGGCAGCATTGGGACAATGTGACGCCGCCGGAGTTGAAGCCGTGGTGGAAAGTCTCGATCCTGGATGCCGGACATTTTGATCGACAGACCGCTTACGCGGCAATCAATACGCTACGGCTGGATGACATGCGTCCGCACTTGTTCCGCACGCATGATGGCGGTAAGAGCTGGACGGAGATCAACAACGGCATACCCGCTGGAGCACCGACGAATGTCATTCGAGAAGATCCGAAGCGTAAGGGTCTTTTGTTCGCGGGAACGGAAACACAGGTTTACGCTTCGTTCGATGACGGCGATCATTGGCAGAGCTTGCGGCTGAACATGCCGGCGAGCTCTGTACGAGATTTGCAGGTGAAAGGCGATGACGTGGTAGTAGCCACGCATGGCCGGGGGTTCTTAGTGCTCGATGACATCACACCGCTACGGCAGATATCAAACCAGGTGGCGGACTCCGCGCTGTATCTCTACCGGCCCCAGACGGCGCTGCGCATTCGGAACGATATGAATCCGCCGACTCCGTGGCCCCCGGAGACACCAGCAGGAAAAAACCCTCCGGACGGCGCAATTCTCGACTACTACTTGGGGCCCAGTTCCGGGCTCGTGACTCTGGAGATTCTGGACAGCGCAGGAACGGTGGTGCGGCGGTATGCGAGCACGGACCTGGCGCCGGTGATCGATTCGCACTATTCGGTCCCTCTGTATTGGGCCCGGCCACCGCAGGTGCTATCGAATGCTCCAGGCGAACATCGGTTCCTGTGGGATATGCATTATCCGCCGGCAACAGGATCAAACCCCGGACCGGATGAAGACCAGGCGGTTCCGCACAATACGCCGCCCGCCGCGAGTTCACCGTGGGTGATGCCGGGCAACTACACTCTAAAACTGACGGCAGACGGACAAACGTTGAGTCAGCCGTTGACAGTGGCGATGGACCCCAGAGTACAGACATCAATTGCGGATTTGCAAGCGCAGTTCCGCACATCCAAGCAGCTATATGACGCAATCGCGGAAGCGAGCGCGGCCATTGAGCAGATCAATGCACTCCGGAAGCAAATCAGCGAGCGCAACACCAAGGCGCCGGCGAGCGATGCGCTGAACACTTATGACAAGCAACTGGAAGCGCTAGTTGGGCGAGGAGGGTCGGGACACGGGGGCGGGTTTGGCGGCGGGACCAATTCAGCGTCCACGTTTTCCGGGATACGTGGACAGCTCGAACGGCTGCAGCATGAGCTGCAGAGCGCCGACGTTGCGCCCACCAAACAACAAGCCGCGGCTTGTGCGGAGAGGCTTCAAGGGTTCGCTAAGCTACTTGATCGATGGAAGGCTCTAAAAGGTCAAAGGCCGACAGCGCTGAGTGGTCGCGTAACGTCCAGCGCCTCCGAACCTACAGTTGCGTTCGGGTAATAGTTGGCCAGGATGGCCCGCCAGCTCCAGCCGAGTCTCGCAAGACCGATAGCACCGTCCTGGCACAGGCCCCAACCGTGGCCCCGGCGAACGTTGCGGCTGCCGCGACAGGTCTCGCACGGGACGGAGACGTATTGATAATCGCCATCGACCCCTGACTCTGTGGCGCCGCCGCAGGCGGCCGAGTAGCGGGCGGGCAGGATGCGCTCGCGCTCGAACAGGACCACTCCCGCAGTGGCCTGGATCGCCTGCGCGACGTTGCTGCCGGGGGCGGCGGGGGAGCGGAGAAACTGGCAATGAGTTGTGTCGCAAAAATCGGCGACGTTATGGCGCGGGGCGGTTGCGGCGCAGAGGACCGAGCGCGACACAACCGCTTGCGCCGCTAGCGCATTGGGCGGGCAAGCGTACACCGGGAGTTCGGCGCCGACGATGCTGCCGGCCGCCAACTCACAGTCCATGGTGACCACAGGAATGAGGACGCCCGCAGGGCTGCGAAGGTCAAAGGCGCCGAAGTAGCTGCGGCGGATTACATTGGGGATCTCCAGCACGAAGTTGACAGGCCGATTTGCTGGGCCCGTGACGCGAACCGGGCCAGACGCTGGGTCCATGGATAGAGTTTCCGAGCCTTCCACGATCCAGCTCCGATGAGCGGAGGTGCAATGCAGGCGTGCTGTTCCAAGTGGACGCACAGAGAGAAACGCTGGATGGAGAAGCTTCAACACCCAGAACGAGCGTGTTGTGGGCGCACTTGCGTGGAGTTCCCTCGGGAGGCACAGAGATCCTGCGGCGGCGAGGAAATGGCGGCGTGTGAGACCGAGTTGCATTACCCGCGACCATCAAATGAGCTGCTTATCAGGAGCTTGAGATCCTTCGCGGCATGTGCGCCAGTCGTATTGTGCCGCATCATCAGGACAACATAGCGCGGCTGATTGAGCGGGTAGATCGCCACTGCATAACCGTCTCCGCAGCCGCGATGGAAATGAGAGCAGCGCGCGGTGCCGGTTTTCGCAAAGCAAGGGAGGCCCGCTGCTTGCGCCGTGCCGGAACGGGCGCAACGCGCCATGCCATCCAGCACTGTGTGGACTCGAGGATCGGATGCGTTACGCACTAGACCGGCGAAAGCGCGAGCGATCGAGATGGGCGATTGAGGCCATCCTTCGTCAAGGCCAATAAGGCGGGACGGAGGCCAGTTACGCGGCGGGGACGAGAGTCCATAAGAGAGACAAGTGAGGTCTAAAGCGGCGCGGTTCAGATTCGCGGTCAGTTGCATGAAGTAGACGTTGCAGGAAATCGCAAGTGCGGAGATGATGTCCTGACGTCCATGACCTTGCGGACTCCAGCATCCGGCAATCGCGCCGCGGCACTCGACGACCGGAGATTGCGCGTGCGTGGTGAGATACGCAAGAGCAAGAAAGGGTTTTAAAAGAGACCCCACGCTTACGGGATTCCGGCGTTGGGCCAGTTTGCGTTTCGAATTTCACCCGCGAGATTGAGCGCAATCCAGTTGAGCGGCCCGTCGGCCGAGAGCGCGCGAGCGCCGGATGGCGCCAGGATACTTGCTAAGAAGGCGCGGCGCGTCATGGCTGTGCGAGTTGATAGCGTATGGTTTCCTCAACGATAGCGCCGCGATCCGCGCTGGTAATGGAGGCGCTACGTAGGCGGGGCAGCGTTTCGCCAAGACTTTGAACATTGCCGGAAAAGAACGCCGGAACGGAACTCGAGACGGCCATCTCCGGGCTGGCCGCATGTGTATCAACGACATCGAAGAGCTTCTTGTAATGCGGCCACTCGGCGCGATGGTTGTAGACGGCCGTGTAAGTAACATCCGGAGATACTGACGACGCCGCGGGGGCGCGGGAAAGATCCATACGGCCGAGAATGATGGCATTGCCGGCAACAGAGATTCGCAGCGGATCGAACGCGCCGGTCTGAATTGCGGGTAGTTGGGCGAGCGCCTGATCGAGCGCTGCGCGATCTGGATCCCGGCACAAGATGACCATGGCGCTAGCGGGCAAAACGAATACCTGATCACCCAGCACCTTGGTAGCTTGTACGTGCAGAAGAGCGGTTGGCCGCATGGCGAGCACTGCAGCAATGACCGGAGTCACTGGCTGCACCGACGAGCGCTGAAGGGGAGGCTCATCAATGCGGAGTTCGAGATCAGCCTCGCTCCCCACCGCGCCTGCTTCGGGCGTGACTTCGGGAGCCGGAGCGTTGTAGAGCTCTGTCGTGGGCCGTTCGCCCGAGATGACCTGCTGTACCGCATCGCTGAGCTGTCGCGTATTGGGCATGCTCCAGGCGCGGTACAGAGAACTGTCTGATGGAGCGTACGCGAGCGCCTCGCCCAGCGACGAATCCGCCGCGGGCGCCGGCGTTTCTGTGCTGCTGCGAAGCAGGATGCGGTGCTCTTCAAATCCCGTTTGACTTTCAAAGAGGTCAGAGATTCCGGCGGCAAACGGCTTGAGTTCGGAAGCGTTGCGCTGTATCCAGTAAGTTCGAAATTGAGGCGCAGCTAGCAGCGCTTTGAGATTGTAGACCAGCCGCAGATCCCCCTGAGTTTGCATCTGCTTTCCGGCTTGCGTAAACCAGGATTCGGTAGCGAGCGAAGCGGCTTTGGCGCCGGACAGCAAAACGAGCGTTTCGGCCATGCGGTTCTCATCGGTTGAGATCACGAACCAGTCTTTGTAGGAAGTAAATGCGACGCTGCGTTCGCCGGCCTCGTTCGACTTGACGTAGAAAGGAACGCCCGCGACTTCGCGCGATTGGTACCGAGTGCGGCCGCGCCAAAGAGCAGTCGCTTCCACCCGAGTAGCGGGGAGTTGCGTGATGTAGACGAATGAGAGGCCGGAAAGATTGTAAAATGCGAAGCCAGAGCGCGTGCCGGCCACTTGATTTGCCAGATTCATGCCGATGGGGATGCCCGCTACAGCAGAAAACTCGTCCTGCGCTTGAGCCAGACGCTGGACAAGGCGCGAGAGAGAAATCACCTGGTAGTTGGTGCTTGCCCGCCAGCGTCTCTTTTCGGCGGAGCGGTTCCAGGAGGTGAGCAAGCTGCCAAAGTCTTTCGCCTCCAGGTACAGAAGCGCTCCCGGCGGCATAATGGACGCGACAGGCCTGACGTCGGCAGCTTGAACATGAAGCCAAAACGACGTTCCAGCTGCGAGAACAGCAGCGGTCGAAGTGAGCACGGCCAAGCGAAGTTTCGAAGTCAGATGTGCGCGCATTATTGCTCCTCTTCCGATGCGGGCTGTTCGTTCGCAACCCAGCCCGGCGGCAAGACCATCAGTTTTGGTTTGACAATCAAGTGCTGCGCCACATCGTCCGTAACTACAGGCCGGCGCGATAGGTTAGCGAGCGCCAGGTTCTGTTTTCGTTTGATGGAGTCACGAGCTTCAGTAAGTGCGTTGCGTTTCGCAGTATCTTGCTCACGCTTGAGCAGGTCGTGATAGAGGCCTAATGCGAGCGCCCACTGCTTCCGGCGAGCGTACGCTTCGGCTGCCAGCTGTTCAACGGCAAGGAAGTCTTCGGGTGCAGGCTCCTCGTCTACGCGGGAGGTAACGCGCCGGTACCCGGCCATCCTTTCTTGGCCGGGTACCGGCACTCCATATTGATTCCGGTAGCTTTTGAACGCTTCCAGGCCGAGCGCATTATCGTCAGTTTCGAATGCCGCTCGGGCGAGTTGGAGGCGCGGCTCACGGAGACTTGGTGCGAGAGCAATGGCCTCTTGGTAAAGCTTTCTACGCTCAGCCATATCTGAAGACTGGCGGCCGGCGTCAAGACGCGCCTGGACATAGAACGGTTGCGAAGCCTGCGCGGGAGAAATGGATTTATGCGTGAGCAAGGACAATTCGTCCGATCCATCGATAGGTGACGCAAGGTCGCGCATGGAACGCGCAGCTTCCACTCGAATCGTGTAAGGTGCAGATGCGGCACGCCGGATGGAATCAAGAAGCTTTGCGTCGCCTTTAAGGCGTACAAAGGCCAGCTGTGCATCGTCGTTCCAGGGCTCGGCCGTTTTCCACTCCAGAGCGTATTGTGTCGCTTGGGTCTTCATCCCTTCTTCTTCCAGCAGGCGGACAGCTTCCGGCAGATTTTCAAACGGGGCGCCAACGCCGACAGTTACGTTGCGGATGAGAGATAAAGCGTCTTCCTTACGTGCCTGCGCAAATCGAACGCGCGCCATCCCGAACCAGGCGGAAGCGGACGGCGAGCTGCCTTCGAGTTCGCGTCCGTATTCGTAATCTTCGAGTGCCAGAGCGAAATCCTGATGTCCGGTTTTCTGTAGCGATGATGCGGCAGCAAGCACCTGCTCGGCGCCCGGTGCGTGGGACGGGTCGTTGCGGAACTTGCCGATCGACTCGTCAAGATGCCCCGTCAGCGCGCTTGCGGTAAGCAGCAGGTCTGGAGGCACCTCCGAAGCAGGTTGAATCTGCTGCAGCAACGCCCATTCTTCGGGCCAGCGTTTCTGCTCCGAGAGGTAGCGCGCATAGAGATCGATGTGGCGGTTCAGTTCCTCGCGAGCTTCGGCGACTGCATTTCCAGCAGCAGAATCCGCGGTCTTGCGAGCCCGCTCAATTTGCTCGCGGTAAAGCGAATCTTTGTCGGCCGGGTCAATCCAGTTAGAGGACTTCAGCACGTCTGAAACGATCTCTTGCATACCGGGCATGCGAGACAATTCGACAACCCAGGCGAGAGCGGCGGCGCGATCAGGCGGATGATCGAAAATACCGGCGAGGAACGGCTCGAACTGATAGGCGCCGTTCCGCCTGGCGTAGGTCCGCAGCATGTTGTCGGCGGCGGGCTTGAGTTCGCCCATGGCATGAGCACGATTTACATGCGCCAGGACGGCGCTTGCGGTAACCCAATAATCAGGTGGCAATGGGCCCTGCTCGACCCGCGCGGTCAGAATTTCAAACGCATGCTGCCACTCAGTGATCGCTTCGGAGTGCTGGCCTCTGGCGAGAGCGAGCAAGGCTAGACGATCGTAGACATCGGCGCGCTCAGGGCTTAGTTGCAGAGCATAACGGTATAGCTGGGCCGCGCGCACAGGCTGCTTCAGGTCCTTGTAGCTGTCCGCAAGTTCGACATAGCTATTCGATGCGCCTGGGCTTGCTTCGAGCGTAGCCGGAAGGTAATCCTGCTCGCCGGGCATTTTGCGGTAGCCGAGATACTCTCCGTATCGCGCCGCGTAGTAGAACCAGTTCGCTCCGCGAAGGTAATCATTGGGCGATGGCGCAGTGAGTTCGCCGCCGACCGTACGAGGGCCGAGCACGGCGTCGAAGGAATGTCCGGCCCAGGCCGCGGGCGAGAGCGAGTACAAACCGGTCAAAGCGGTGTAGCTGTTGATCCATAGCGGCGTGAGACTGTGTCCGCGAGCGGAGATGGCCGAAGCGGCAGTATCCGCCGAGGCGTTCGTGATCAGGTACTCGATCACATGGTTGGCTCTGGGGTCGTGCGGCCCTAAGCGGGCCAATCGCCCTTTGAGATCGCTGCCTGCAAGCACGAACAGACGCGCAAACTCGCTGCCGGCGGAGTCGGCGAGACGTAGCTGAGAGGCGTTATCACCAGCGCTCTCGTTGGCCTTGAATGCCGCACCCAGAATCTGCGGATAGTCCGGCGTATCGGAATATATCTTGGCAATGGCTTCGAGCTGCTGCCCAAGAGGCTCAAACAATAAGCGAGCGGATTGCAACTGATTCAGCGCCTGCCAACGAACGTTGTTGTGTGAGTCATCTTGCGGGAGCCTGACCAGTTCGGCGGCCTCCAGATCAAGGAAGCCGGCAGCTTTGGCTAACTCAAGAAGGCTAACTTGCTGTGGCAAGCCTCGCGGCTTACTTATCTGCTGAGCAAGAGCCGATTTCTCCTGGGGCATGAGGTAGGTCTGTATGGCCGCGCCGGTGCTCGCCGTAAAAATGGCTGTGTCGCCGGGCTTCTGAACCATAACCGCTACCAGGGCAATGGCGTCGAAGGGCCGGTGCAGGGAAATTAATGCCTCCGTCTCGAGCGTCAAGCTTTCCTGCTTCCACGGGCTCTCCGGAGAAAGCCGGGGGCGAAGCTCTCGAAACAGGGCATCGACCTCGCCGAACATGTGCCATGCCGCCATCTGCCGCATGGCGGTGACATAGCCGCCGGACTCGTTTGGATGCGGGTCGATGTAGGCCGCGCGAAGGAGCCGCAGTGCTTCGGGCTTGTTACCCAAGCGAGCGTAAAGCTCGGCCTGAATCCCCAGATACTGCACGTCATGGAAGCTTAGTTCGTACAGCTTTTGATAGCTCTTCAATGCATCGTCGAACCGAAGCAGGCGCGTTTCGAGATTGGCCTTGGCAATAAACAGATCGGAGCGGTCAGGCCGAACGTAGGCTGCTTTATCATAGGCGGCCATCGCCTCCGGATATTGCCGAAGCGACGTTTCGAGTCGAGCGAGCACAAGCGGCCAACGAAAATCACGCGGTGAATCAGAGGTGGCTTTCCCGTAATAGGCAGTTAAGCGCGATTGAAGTTGATGTGCTTCCGCAAAACGAGCTACTTCGGAAGCAAGCGAATCATCTTCCGGATAGGCGTTGAGTACAAGCTGATACTGTTCGAGAGCATCAGTGAACTGCCCGACCGCCGCAAGAGCCAATATGTAGCCGCGCCGCAGCGCCGCCAGGCGCGCTATCTTGTCTTGCGTAGGCAAAGGCGCCCCCTGCATGGCTTTCAGGCCAGCCGCATAGAAATCGACCAGCCCCCGATTGTCGTTCTGGCGCGCGTAAGTGGAAGCTTTTTCCGCGAGCAGGTCACCGTTATAAGGGTCATTTGCAAGCAACTGATCGAGTAGACGCCGCGCCTCCTGATACTGACCGGAATCGGCCGCTTTCCCGGCTGCCTCACGCCGTAGCTGGTTTTGATAGAGCGGCTGGGCACGGTCAGCAGCGGCTTCGAGCGTAGAGACGGCTGGTTGCGATTGCTTCTGGCGCCAGTAAAAGTCGACAGCAGCGCGAACAACGCCAAGGCGGTTCGGCTCGTCCTTCAGCAGTGATAAGAATTCCCGTTCGGCCGCCGCCGTATTGCTGTGTGTTTCGTAGAAGCGCGCGAGCTCGATCCGTGACTGAATCTTCTCGATAGGATCAGTGCTCATCGCAATGGTGCGTTGAAGGCAGTGGGCAGCGATTTCATCAAAGCCGAAACGATTGGCGACGCTGCCGATTTCTTCTATCTCAGAGAGCCTGCTCAAGCGAGGCAGCAGAGATGCAAGCATGCCCTGAATCTCCTTTCGGCGGTCCTGCTTTTCGAGTAACGCCAAACGCAGCTCAAAAGCAACGGAATCGAAAGTGCTACCGGTAAGGCGAGCGGTTTGTTGTTCGACCAGAAGGCCCGTGCTCTTTCGGCGAGCCAGCTTGAGCAGGCGGGCCTTCGCGGGCTCTGACCCGCCGTGTAGAGCGGCCTCAATATAAGAGGCGACGGCTTGCTTGTAGTTGCCTGCGTTCTCATGAATCGCACCCGCTTCATAAGCGAACAGCGCGCGGTTGCCGAGTTTCTGGCGGGACTCGGCAATCACGCGCAGAGAGTCGTTGAATTGAAAATAATCCCAAAAGACGCTAGCCGAATCCAGGTAGCCGGCGGGCGCGCCAGGCAGAGCCGTGGCCACGCGGTTCCACCAGGGCCGTGCTTCCGCATACATCTCGCGATCAGCGTATATTTCCCCCACTCGCGTGATGGCGACACGGTTTTCAGGCTCGGCCGCGGCGTCCTGTTGCGCTAGACGGATGGCGGAATCGAATGCACCTTTCGTGCTGGGTGCGAGAGAACGTTCAATCGAAATGGCACGGTCATTCGCATCGCTATCTCCCGGCGTCAGCGAAGCAAGACGGACGAAAACAGGCGCGGCGGCTTCGTAGTCGGTGAGCCAGGCTTGTCCGTGGGCACGAAATTCGAGTGCCGCCAAATTGCTGTCCTTCACAGCGCGATCCACATTGGGCAGTGTCGCCAATTCGCCGCGAAGCTTACCTGCGGAGCTTAGATGTTCGAAGAACCGGTTTCGGAGATCGGGGTCATTAAACCAGTTTTCGCGGAGCAGCTTGTCATAGGCGGCGTAATCCCAAGTTGGCTTGACGCTATAGGCGTGGAGCAAATTATTGACGAAGACCAGATTGTATGGAAAGCGTTGGTGGGCGTAGAGATTCACCTGGCGATACAGCAGAGGCGAGCTTGGGCCCACGTCAGACAGGAAGCGAGCGAGCTCCGATCCTTTGAACGTGTCGGTGATCTGGCGCGCCAAGGCCTGGTATGCGCTGTACTGTTGCTGACGCAGATAGAAGCGGCCCAGCTTGCTTGCCCACGACATGTCTTTGAAGTGATTGAGCGCATCGCGATAGGTCTGCTCGACATCGCTGTCGAGTTGGTTCTGCTCCAGGAACAGGGCGAAGCGCTGGTAGATGCCCGGGTCGTCCGGGTTGCGGTCCATTTCTCCGCGGAACAGCGCGACGGCATCCATAGGGCGCCGCAATTGCACAAGCCGCGAGATATAACGATCGAGTACGCGTGAGTAATCGGGCGAGCGTGCAGCAACGGATGAGGTTGGAACAGCAACGACGCCACCACGGTTGCTGGCCATAGATGGCTGAGGCGGCACGGCGTCGTCTTGCACCACGCCCGCTTGGCCGATAGGCATGTGGCCGCTCTTCTTTGCGAGTTCGGCGAGAAGGCGGTCGTAGAGCGCCAGTTCCGCTCCCGTGTTCTGCTTCCAGATATATGCATCGCCTAGCAACAACGCCGTGGAAATATAATCAGAGCCATTGAGATTCCGGTTCAGCCAGCTGGGAACCAGGCGGATGATTGCATCTTCCTGACCGTAAGTTGCGTAAGCAGAAAAGAGCTTGGCTTCGAGCTCCGCGGTCTGCGGCGCGTTTGGAAACTGCTGTTTCAACTTGTCGATCAGAAGCGAGGCAGAGGCACGATGGAAGTAAGCGACGGCGGATTGCGACGCATTTTGGTATTGAAACTCGGGAGACGTCGTGTTTAAGGCCAGCGACAAAATACCGTTCAAAAATCCGGGGTGGCGGTCCATCTGCGCGATGTTCCTGTAAAGGCTGAGATCGCGATTCCCAAAGTGTAGCGGCTGTTCCGGCACGTCGAGCAGCATCGAAACGAGCGACGAAAGAGCTAGCTGCTTGTCGGCCGTAGGCGCCGAGCCCAGTTGGTAGATGGTGTAGTAGACGCGTGTGGCCTCGTCGTAATCGGCGACGCGCAGCAGGAGCGCTGCGACCGTTTTCAACTCTGGCGCTGTCCAAGCGACGCTTCGCGCAGCCCTGCGTGACAGCAGAGTGAGGAGCTGCTGGCCGGCGATATCCTTGCGGCCTTCCTGCTCGAAATAGAAGAAGAGGCGCAGCGCCGGATCAAGGCTTGTGGGGTCGGCCGCTGCAGCGGTTTGCGCATCGCCGAGGAACGTCCGGAGCTGGTGCGCGCTGCTGAGAGCCTGGAAATACTCTGTTCTGAGCGCCTCCGGCCAAAGAGGCGAGAAGTTCTTGGAATAGACCGCCAGTGCAGCGCCGGCTCCGCTTTCAACTCGGGCGAGATTGGCGTCCGTTGTGACTGACAGTTGAACATCATGCGCGAAGGCGGCTTTCAGGCGAGCAGCCACCGCTCCGGCGACTCTCCGGTTGCGCTGTTCAATAGTCCAATCGAGATACGACTGATAAGGCAGGACGTGTTTCGGGTAACGATGAATCCAGGCGTTGTAGACCTGTTGGTGACGCGCAGCCGTAAGAAGCGCTTCATTAGCAACGTTGATAGCGCGAGCAAAGGCGGCCCATTGGGGCTGGTTGGTTTCGGGCTGGAAACGCTGATCGGGGCGCTCTGGCACGGCCGCAAGCCGGAGCAGCGTATTCAATTCCTTGTCCGGGTCGATACGGCGATGGTAGAAGTCAGCAAGTTCACTCAGGGATGTGAGCTTCGCTTGAGAGGTGTCCGCGGCCTGCTTCCAATCCGCTTCGGCAGCCATGTAGTCCTGCGATCGTTCGTCTTCGCGCGCCCGGATGGAATACAGCTCGGCGTTCTGGGGCGTTTGCTGAATGAGCTTGCCGAGATGGGCCCGGGATTCCCACGGTGGCCGGAGATGCATGACGACGCCGGCCGGCAACGCCATCATGCGGAAGAGCGTAGCTTCAAGCGGCGTCATCGCGATTGTGTCTTGAGCCCAGGACGGAAGCTGGGCGCGAACGGCGAGCACGGTCGCCAAAGCCAGCAGCACGATGATGCAATAGCTACGGAAGGACTTCAAGCGGCACCTCCTGATGGCTTACGTTGTGGGCAATGTCTTCAGCGGTGACGTGAATGGAGTAGCGGCCAGCGGGCAAACTGGAGGGAATCGCCAAGACACCTGTATTTGCTTTATCGGTTTCGGTCCAGTGAAGCGACAGCGGCTCCGAGCCATAGAGTTGTGCAGTAATGGTGCGCGTGGTTTGTGAAGCCTGCACGCGGACGGTGAGGCGGTCGCCGGGACGAACGCGAGTGGAATCGAGGTGAACGCGAACAATAGGTGGATGGCTCGAAATGACGAAGGTCTTTTGCTCGCGAAAGATGTGGCCTTCGCGATCGCGAAGGATCAAACGCACGATGTAAGCGCCATCGGCTAAGTCGTCGGGAGCGAGAAATCGGGTTTGCCAGATATCTTCGTGCTGAAGGTAACGCAAGGGTTTAGTGAGGCCGAACGGGAATAGGGCAATGACCGAAGCGATGGACGGGTCGGTGCGGACGCGCAGCACAGGATCGCCCGGGCGGATGAGACGTGGCCGAAGCAGCGCGCGCGGCGCGGCGAGGAACGATGTATAAGGAGTGACGAAGTGATATTTTCGCGACAGGCGGATGATTTCGTCAATGCTCGCTTTGTCTTCCCCTTCGCGGTCGATCTTTTCGAGCAAGGCATCAACCCGTGCCCGAGCCCAGGTGGCGGGTAGATACGTGTGTTCGGTTGAGATAGCCGGCATGTCGGCACGGACAGACTGGCTTTCAGCAGCCGCACCGCCGCCTGCCGTAACCGTGATTTGGGCTGCACCGGGCACTCTGTATTCGCCCACCCAGGAAGCTCGCGTGCTCGGAAAGTTCTCAAAGGGCAATTTGTAAACAAGCGTGGTGTTCGCCTCCGGAGCAATGGTGAGCGTGACCGGATTCAGCGGCGCAAGGCCGATCTCATGGATGAAGTTGGCAAGCTTAAATTCCAGCGGTTCCGAGGAATTGACTTGCTCGAAGACGCCCGCATGGGCGGTGAGGCGGCGCAGGAATCTGATGTTTGCGTCGTCGCCGATGGCGAGGGCGTAAATATGAGGACGCCGGTCTGCCTCGATCGCTTCCCAGGATCGGTCGAACGACGTGGCGAACTTGGCGGGTGCGATGGTTCCTTCCGTCATTTCGCCATCGCTCAGCAGCACGATGTAAGTGTTCCTAGCAGACTGGGCGAATGCTGCTTTGAAGGCGGCGTCCAGATTGGTTCCGCCTCGTAGTTTGCCGGCACGCACGAAGTCTAGTGCCCTGGCAACCGCTTCGGGGCTGGCGGATTGAGGAGTTGGAGCGAACGGCGAAGCCTCCGAATTGAAGACCAGGACGTTGAAGGAGTCTTTCGTTTGGAGGGAGCGCAAAGTGGATTCAAGGGCCTGAAAACTGCGCTCGAGTTTCTCCCACTGCATACTGAGCGAGGTGTCGAACAGCACCAGCACAGTTCGTCCATCGCTAGCTGTCGTTGTGGCGGCGGTCTTCGGTTGCTGAAGAATAGCCGAGGCTTCGAAGTAGCCGGGCTCAGAAGGCTCGCCGCTCCGATAGGCTGTGACGCGCGGCTGTTTGTCGTTCGAAAGTGAGTACTTGATTTCGAAATCGCTCGCGAGATTTACGTTCGCTTGAGAGAAAGAGGCGCTGATCGCTTGCGGAGTCTGCCGCGTGACTTTCAACGGATACACTTTGCTGATGTTTTCGAAAGCTGCAATGGATTGCGCGCTTCGGAGCTCGACGGAAACCGAGAGGTTGGCGATAGGAGTCGTGTGGCTCGAAGCCGGTTTCAGAGGGAAGACGAAGTCGCTGGCCAGTTGTGTAACGCGCACAGTCTGTCGGTACTCGGCTTCAATCCGCTTATATCCGTAAGCCGGAATAGGAACGATGTGGACGGTGAACTCGGTGGAGTGCCGAGCTTGACCGGGTGCGGTGCTCTCGCTCACCTCTCCTGATTGGAGAAGGCCGGGATCGATCATCTGGTTCCGAATCTCGTTATAAAGTTCCTCGGCGCGCTTGCGCTCCAGAATGACGCCGGGGATGCGAGTAAGATCATCCCAGACCGCGAAGTCGGAAACCGCAGCGGAGTCCGGTAAAGCCAGCGAATAGGTTCCTTCCAGGTTCGCGATCGTTTTATTTCGAAACACCTCTTTGAGCGCTACTGTCGCGTGCCCATTGTCAATGACAATGTGGACATCCATGGATTCAACGGAAAGGATGGAGTTGTCCGGCGCATCCTTCCCGGTTGGAATAATGACTCCTGTATCCGCAAGGCATGAACCCGCGTACACGAGGGCGGAACAAAGGAGAGTAAGGGCTCTCGTCATGGAAGCAGGTTGTTCTCCGAGATTCGCACCAGACCGTTGCCGGTTCCTATGTAGAGGCGGCCGTCACGCTCATCGAGCGCAGTGACGTTCAACGAGGGCAGGCCTTCTGAGATGAACTGCCATCGCTCATCACCGGCGCGCAGAATGGCAAGCCCTTGCCCGGCGGTTCCAGCATAAAGCGCGCGATCCGTCGCGAGCAGGGCGTTCAAACTAATTTCGATCCGGCGGTCATTCAACAGCGGGGACGACTGAATGGCAGCGCCATCATCGAAACGAATGACGCCCGAGCCGTAGGTGCCCAGGTAGAGATGATGGCCAAAGACGGCCGAGGCGGTGATCCAGTTCTGACGGAGTTGCGAGTTCGCAGTGTTGAAGCTGGCCTGAACCAGCCCATGGCGCAAGCTGGATACTCCGCCCAACGTACCCGCGTAGAGATTGCCGTTGAGAGCCGCGAGCGTGTACACGTGATTATTCACCAAGCCATGAAAGGCGTAGATGCTGGACATAGAGCCATGCTCTAGGAAACTTAAGCCGGCGGGCGTCGCAATCACTAGAGACGGGCTGGCCGCTTCGTTCGCTTCAAAGAGAACGTCGGTGACGCTATTAGCGATAAGGCCATTCTCTGTCGTGAGCACCTGGCGAAGCCTGCCTCCTGCATCAAACACGGCGAGCCCGTTGGCAGTTGCGGCCAGCAACGAACCGTCTTGCGGATTTTCTTTAATGCGGTTGATGCAGAACAGTGTGTCGTCTTCAAAGTGAGCCGGGATGGCGTCATTGGATGGCGGTAGAACGTCGATGCCGTGGTCGAAATAGCCGACCCATAGGCGCCCGTGCGAATCCTGGTGGACGGCGGTGATGTGGCCGCTGGCCAGACTATTCTTCGGGGCTGCAATAAGAGATTGCCGGCCCGGCAGCGCGATGACCTGCCGCGGTTGAACGGCGGCCAAGGTGTCGCCTATCTGCACGAAGGACGCCGCGGACTCAGTTTCGCCGGCGACGGACGATAGCTGCGGCCGGGTCTTCTGGGCGCCGAGAGGAATCGCGAACGTGCCTTGATCGATCGTTCCTATCCACAGCTTGCCGTCGTGTTGCGCAAGTGCTTGGGCGAAGAGACCGTCCGCAAGGCGCCGGCTCAGCTGGCGATCTCTGAACTCGACAACTCCCAAAGCCGTTCCGATCCAAGCCTGATCGCCTTTAGAAGCTAACGAGAGCACCTGCGCGTCAGGCAGATCCGCGATGATGTGCACAGCGTCGCCACCGCGCCATAGCCAAGCGCCGTCGGCCCTAGTACCGATCCAGAACTGGTCTTCACCGCCTGCCAGGGCCGTGACTTGCGTGTTCGCAAACTGGGGATGGAAGACTCGGAAAGATTTGCCGTCGGTATAGTAGAGACCGGCCGCGGTGCCTAACAGCACGCCTCCGTTCGAGAGCGGCAGCATGGCTGAGATCTTACGCAGAGCAGGGTTGTCTGGAAGGAACTCATGGAACGTATAGCCGTCGTAGATGAGGACGCCGGCTCCGTCTGTCGCGATCCACAGTTCTGGATTGCCGATTCCGGTGCGTACTGCCAGCGACAGAAGACGGGAGGCTGGAAGCTCGCGGCCGGCATACCAGCTCTTTTTCAGTTCACTTTCGGAGTACCGGAAGAGAGCCGAGCTGCCACATATATAGAGGTCGCCCCCGAACTGGACCGCGGATTGGAACTCCGGAGCAATGAGAACAGGTTCAAATCGCGAGGAAGAAGGCCGTAAGGTAAAAACGGATACACCGGCCCGGCCCGAAGAAGCCGCCACCTTCGCGCCATCGGCCATGGCAGCACGCGCAGCATGCCAGGCATACAGGCAGAATGCGACGCCGGCGGCGAGCAGTACTGCAAACGAGAATGTGACAATTCTCTTAGACGAAGACGAGACCCTGGCGAGCAACTTGATCCATATCGTAGCTGATAATTGTCGGTCTTCGAAGTGGCACGCGTACGGGAGTACGAAAGATTATAAGTCTCGATAGCAAACTTACTCGCGACGCATAATTCCATAAGTGCGTTACCTTGATGTAGGTATTTGGCTTAGCGAATACTCGTTCGCCAAATAACAACCACTATCGATAAGGAAAGCATTCCATCCGCTTCCTTCGAGTTCTGCCTCATTCGGCGGATTGTGAACGCTAAACCCGGTGAAGAGCGGCGAGTAGAAAACACATTAAGAAGTCAGACTTGCCAGGTAGACTTGCAAGTCTGGCTGTTATTTGTGCATGATGAAAGTGGCGTGCCGCGAAAGACCCTGGAAATCGCCGTAATGGACTTTACTCAGGCAATTGGGCTATTAGTGCGCCGGGTGCGCGCGGCTACCGCCTTGCATGAGCTTTCACTGACCGAGGCTGCCGTCATGTCACGCCTGGAGAAGGAAGGGCCTGCAACGACCGCCGATCTGGCGCGCGCGGAAGGAATGAAACCGCAGTCAATGGGAACCACCATCGCGGCGCTTGAGGAAATGGGCATGGTCGAGCGCAAGCCGCATCCGACCGATGGCCGCCAAGTGAATATCGAGCTGACCGCCAAAGGCGCCGCCGTGCGCAAGAGCGCCAGGGATGCAAAACGGACATGGCTGGCGCAGGCTATCGCCGGGCTCGACGAACAGGAAAGGGAAACGCTGTTCGCGGCTGGCGAGATCATTAAGCGCTTGGTGAAAAGGTGAGCGGCAACAAGGAGACCTCTCGCTCCGGAGGTTCCATGTCCCACGCCTGGCGGGCGCTGCGGCACCGCAACTTCAAGCTCTTCTTCTTTGGTCAGAGCATCTCGGTCATCGGAACCTGGATGACACGGCTAGCGACAACCTGGCTGGTCTATCACTTGACCCACTCGGCGCTGCTGCTTGGCATCGTTAGCTTCGCCGGGCAGATTGTTTCGTTTGCGCTGGGACCATTTGCGGGCGTGTGGGTGGAGCGCATCGATCGCCGCAAGCTGCTGGTGTGGACACAAGCCGCGGCTTCCATTCAGTCGCTCGCCATGGCCGCCCTCGCGCTGGCACATGTCATCACCCTCTGGGAAATCATCGCTCTCACCGCTTTGCAGGGGTTAGTCAATGCCTTCGACATGCCTGCGCGCCAGTCCTTCCTCGTGCAGATGGTCGAAGATCGTAACGACCTCAGTAACGCGATCGCCATCAACTCCTCAATGGCAAATGGGGCGCGGCTGATCGGTCCGGCCATCGCCGGCTTGGTGATCGCAGCCGGCGGCGAAGGCTGGTGTTTCCTGATCGATGGCAGCAGCTACTTTGCGGTGATCGCATCTTTGCTGCTGATGCGCATCAAGCCGTTCGACATCCACCGCAACAAAGCCAACATGCTCGAACAGATGCGCGAGGGGTGGGACTACGTGCGTACCTTTCGACCCATCCGCGTGATTCTCCTTCTCTTTGCGCTGATCAGTCTAATGGGTTATTCGTGGTCCGTGCTTCTGCCGGTCTTCGCCGCTCAGTCGCTGCATGGCGGAGCGGCAACCCTCGGCTGGCTTACGGGCGCCTCAGGGATCGGTGCGCTTGTGTCGGCGCTGTCTCTGGCGGTCCGCAAGTCGGTCGTCGGACTGACGCGCATGCTTCAGATCGCGACCACGATCCTGGGAGGCGCGCTGATTCTCTTTGGCCTCTCGCATACGTTGTGGCTGTCGCTTGTACTGATGGTCTTCGTTGGTTTCGGCATGATTCAGGCGGCGTCCGTCAGCAACACGATTATTCAATCGCTAGTTCCAGAAGACAAACGCGCCCGCACGATGAGCTACTACACAATGGCCTTCTTCGGCGCCGCACCGTTCGGCAGCCTGCTGGCCGGCACGCTAGCTGATCGAATAGGAGCGCCCCATACCGTCATCATCACTGGCGCATTCTGCATTGCCGGGTCGCTCTGGTTCACCCTTGAACTTCCAAAGATCAGAGCGGTCATGCGGCCAATTTACCAGGAAAGGGGCCTGCTACCTGTGACTGAGATGAATCTGCGCTCACAGGCCGAGCAGCCCGCTCAATAGCTTTTTAGACTCATCGAAAGGAACCACAATGAACTGGTACAACTACACCGCTTGCTTCTTCGCAGGAGCCTTTCTCGCTAACGCCGTGCCTCATCACGTATATGGCATCTGTGGTGACCCTTTCCCGACACCCTTCGCTAAACCTCCCGGAAGAGGACTCTCATCGCCAATGGTGAACGTTCTCTGGGCTTTGCTGAATATGGCCGTTGGTTACAGCCTCTTTCGGGTAGGAAAGGTTTCGACCGGAGACTATTCAGGGCTCGTTGTTTTCTCTGCAGGCATCCTTGCAATCAGCATTATGGGGAGCCGGACATTCGCAAAGAAAGAAACCAGGTAACCGCCCGGGCGAAAGCTGGACACTGTGCCATAACCCGCAGGCGAAAGGAACACCATGCCTCTGACAACACTCGATGCCACCGCCGCCTTGATCGTGATTGATCTACAAAAAGGTCTCGCCGGTTTGCCGACTGTGCATCCTACTGCCCAGATCATCGAGCGATCTGCTCAACTCGCGCGCGCATTCCGTAAGCGAGGTCTACCGGTATTTCTCGTCAACGTGACGGCCGCGGCTCCGGGTCGTACCGACGCCGGACCTCGCAAGTTTGCGTTTCCGGACGACTGGACTGATCTCGTCCCTGAGTTAGAGCAGCAGCCGGACGATTACATCGTCAGCAAACAACGAGTAGGCGCGTTCATCGGTACATCGCTGGATGAAACCTTACGCCAGCGCGGAGTAACCCAGGTCTTCGTGATGGGTATTGCGACGAGCGGGGGTGTGGAATCGACGGCGCGCAGCGCCTACGATTTTGGCTACAACGTGGTTGTTGTGGTGGATGCGATCACAGACCGGGACGCTGACGCACACCGCCTTCTTGTCGAGAAGATGTTTCCCCGAATCGGTGAGACAGACACAACCGACAACGTGCTGAGGCTGTTGAAGGAGGCACCGGCTCAGTAAGCCGGTCACCACCGCCAAAGTGCCTAAGCCGAGCGACTGCCGCCACGAACAAAGTGCAAGATCAGGAAGATCACCGCGATGACCACCAGAATGTGAATGAGGCCTCCCGCAATGTGGAAGGCGAGAAAGGAAACGAGCCAGATAATCAAGAAAAAGAGAAACAGCCCAAGAAAGCCAAAATTCCGCACCGATGTACTCCTCCATTCAGGGATTGTGGACGGACTATAAACGTTTCTATTTAGAGCGCTTCAACCTCTCCGAGCTCCCAAATGAGAAAGCGCAAAGTGACGCTGGGCGGTCAAGCGACAATGCTGTCAGTTCTTGTTCTGGGTAGCCTTCTTCAGCAGCCATACACCGGCCCCCGCAAGCACAACGCCGGCAGCAACGCCCGTCAGAGCTCTCAGTACTCTATCGGGCGGCGCAGTCGGCAGGTAGGTGACCCCCGTTTCGTCGGCACGGGCCGACTCAGAGACATAGCGGCCATATGCGGGAACGGGGAAGTTTTCGGCGAGTTGCTTTAGCTGATCCGCAATGAGCGACATGGGTACGCCATGACCTGCAGCGATCAGGCGCACCGGTAAGGCGTTGAGAGCCTGCACGGAGTTGCGTGCCTGCGGCCAGTCCGGGGTGCCGGGCGTGGGAGGCCGGGACACCTGCTGGCGTTTCGTTATTAGGTCTACGGCATTGTCCATATTGACGGTAGTCAGGGCATCCCCGGCAATGAGCGTGCCATCGCTGCGTCGAAAGAACGAAACGTGCCCCGTGGTGTGACCTGGGGTTTCGACCAGTTCCCAATCACTGAGACCCAGTTCCGGTAGATTCTTGGCCAACTCGGCATAGCGGTCACCGACAAAGGGCGCCTTCGAAGGAAAGAAGCGGGAAAGCGCGGAAAAGGCGCCAGGTGCGCTTGGGTCAAGGGGCGGATATTGAGATTGCCCGGTGAGGTAAGGGCGCTCCAAGCGATGCGCGTAGACTTGTACATCCCACATGTCGGCCAAATCCTTGGCTGAACCAGCGTGATCGAAGTGACCGTGGGTCAAAACAATCGCCTGGGGGCGTGCGGCTGGCCCGAACCGCGCCTCGGCCGCTTCCTTGATCTTCTTAGCGTTTCCGGGCATACCTGAATCAATCAAAACCCAGGATTGTGAATCGCCCAACAGATAGGCGTTTACAAAGGACATGGGTACTACAGCCAAATCGCGTGCTATCTCTTCCATGCTTATGTGAATAGCTCACCGCTGGGGAAGTTTCACGTCAGTTCCGTTTCAATATTTCTGCGGAGCCGGGACTGTTAGCGGCTGGCGCCCAGGTGTCCCGTTTGTAAGAATGCCATGATTGAGGTCTCGTTCGTGCCGTCTGTTATCTCAGGAATGAAGCTGCTTGCGGGAATTCTTGTTGTGACACCTGCGTTGCTAAGCGCGGCTGCACCCGCCGGGATCCATAATGTCACGTTTGGGCAGAACCATACATTCCGGCTTGAATATAGCAGCGATGGATTCGGCATGCAATCCCATGGTGCGGTTGATGTTGTGCACGGCCGCTTGAAGATGTACGCGCTGCCGCAAGCGGTTTCAAAGCTTACTCAGAATTGCGGCCAGAAGCACTCAAGCTGAACCCCATTCAAGCCAAAGACTATGAGCGGCAGGAAGTCATTGGCCCGCACCAGATAGAGGGTTCGCGTCTCGCCGCACGAGGTCCCTTCGAACGAAATCAGCGCCATGTTAGTTGAACGCGATCAAGTACTGGCTGCCGCTCGACCATTTTGGTGAAGATATTAGCAGCGTGCCTGGTGGACTCGTCTGCTGCAATAGAGAGACACATCAAGTTCGTCTATATAAGATCGAGTTTTTAGTACGTGCCATAAGTCGAGACGGTGAATCGCTGCATTTGACGGCTGACGGCGGCTATGCGGTATTGAGAAACAACACTCTGCAGGAGGTATCTGGCATCCGGCGCGGCGTACGCTGGAATGGTCGGACCGACGAGAAGAACGAGATAGTTGGACCGTCATACTGCTTTTGGGCAGTATGACACCGTGAGTATGATGATGTTGTTCCTGACTACCGCTGCTAGCTACAGGGTGTCGGGTGAACCCACGATGCTGCTTGCCATAATCGCCCTCGGAATTTTGTTTGTGATTCTGATGATGGTGTTCATCATCAACCCGCCGGAAGCTTGGATCAAGAAAGTGTTCTATAGAAATGAGCCAAAGAGAAATGAAAAGGATTCTGAATCCACGCGCGGCCGGTAGCCAGCACCGCCATCCACATCTTTCCACATGAAAACTTTCAAGTTGGCGGTTGTTCCGGGAGATGGCATAGGCAAGGAAGTTGTGCCGGAAGGACTCCGAGTCCTCAAAGCCGTCGGCGCCCAGTTCGACATTGGCTTCGAGTTGAAGCATTTCGATTGGAGCTGCGAAACCTATAAGGCTACGGGCCGCATGATGCCGGAAGATGGCTTGGCTCGGCTGCGCGATCACGATGCGATCTTCCTGGGAGCGGTCGGCTTCCCCGGCGTTCCAGACCACATCTCGCTGTGGGGTCTGCTGATTCCGATCCGGCGCGAGTTTGACCAGTACGTGAACCTGCGGCCCGTGCGTCTGCTGCCCGGGCTTGTCGCTCCCATTCGCGACCGCAACCCCGGAGATATCGACTTCTGGGTTGTGCGTGAGAACACAGAAGGGGAATACTCGCAGATCGGGGGCCGTCTTTACGCGGGAACCGATCGTGAAGTAGTGGTGCAAGAAGCAATTTTCACTCGACATGGCACGGATCGAATTCTTCGGTATGCCTTTGAGTTCGCGCGCCAGCTAGGCCGCAAACACGTTACCTCAGCGACTAAGTCGAACGGGATCTTTTACTCAATGCCGTTCTGGGATGAGCGTTTTGCCGTTATCGGCAGCGAGTATCCAGACATTCGCGTCGACCAATATCACATAGATATTTTGGCGGCCCGCTTCGTTATGACGCCTGAGCGCTTCAGTGTCGTGGTGGCGAGCAACTTGTTCGGAGATATTCTTTCGGACCTGGGACCGGGCGTGACGGGCACGATCGCGGTTGCACCGTCCGCCAATATCAATCCCGAGCGGATTTTCCCTTCGATGTTCGAGCCTGTTCACGGCTCGGCTCCCGATATCGCCGGGAAAGGAATCGCGAATCCGATAGGGCAGATATGGTCTGCCGCGATGATGCTAGACCATCTTGGGGAACCAGAAGCGGGACGAGCGATCATGCAGGCGATTGAGAGTGTTCTGACGTCCTCGAACGCACCGCTGACTCCGGATCTTGGGGGAAAGGCGAGCACCACGGATTTGGGTGCTGCCATTGCCGCAGGGATCAGCCGTTTGCGCTGAGGGTCCATGAGCGGCCTACGTAAATGGGGAAAGCACATGACTCTGGACGACTACAAAGTGGTGGTTTACCGCAGCCACCCGTTTGGGGTGTTGCGGAGATCCCGTCGATTCCGGGCTACTATGCACTTATCCCTAACAGAACAGAGGCGTTGCCGGAACTCGAATTGGTGTCTGGAATGATCGAAGCCGAGTACCGCGATAAGGGCGCCGCGCTGCCCGTGGACACGACTAAGATCGTCCATGCCTAGCGCGCGGGCGGAAGAGTTCTGTCGAATTGTTTTGGGCAGGCAGAGAAAGAATGATCTCATGCTTCTGCCGTTGTGCTTCGCTTTTAACCTTACAGCCGAGGAACGCCTGGCCGGTACCGGGACGCCTTAACTCTCCTGGGGTCCTATCAAGCAACCCGATAAACCAGCAAACTGAATTCAAGAGCGGACGCAGAAGCAGTAGCTGCTCAATAATTCGGAGGCTGTCTTGAAAAAATCTATTCTCTCGTTTCTCTTGTTTGGTGCCGTCCTGGGTGCCTCGCCTATCAACGTGACCCTGTTGAACGCCGGCAATGGAGCCATTGACTCCACAGGCCAGTATTATGTCGGCCCTTATACGCTGACGGTAAATGGGGTGGCAACCCCGGCCATGTGCATGGATGACTTTGTGAACGACAAAATCGGCGACCAATGGTCAGCCAACGTAACTGCGGCCAATAGCTCTGACTTTTCCGGTACTTACCTGGGCAGCTCAAGCAAAACGATTTACGGTCAATCCTACACCAGCTCTCAGGTTTACAACGCAGAAGCTTATCTCTTCAGTCTGATTATTCAGCCGGGAGCAGACCAAGCCGACATCCAGGAAGCCGCCTGGTTCATCATGGACCCTTCCAACCCTGCCTACGGCAGCAACGCCGGCGTGCAAAGTTACCTACAGGCAGCTGCTAACAACTCGCCGAGTTTCAATTCCAGCGGCTTTAACATCATCTCGGACGTAAACCAGTTCGGCGCACAGGAATTTATGGTTTCGGCTTCCCCTACCCCCGAGCCTGCCTCCATCGCTCTCATAGGCTTTGGTCTCCTCGCTGCAGGAGCCGCCCGACTCCGCCGCGCAAAGCAGTCAAAAGCATAGACGACCGCATCTATGTTCCGCGACAAATACTAGCGGACATTAGCCGCTTTGTAGCAGGTGTAAGGGTTTTTCGGATTGAGCGCTGCTCCTGAAGCACGAATCGAAAGCAGCGCACGAAGCATGTCCCGGTTGCAAACTGCTTACGTTGCGATTCGCAGCAGAACGACTCCGTGGCCCGGGACTTGGGCGGCGAACTCAGGTCCTTCTAACTTCACCTCACGATGCAGCCACAAATCTCGCGCGTGATGAGGTGTCGCGGCGACACCTATGTCGCTCCATTTCACGGCGATCTTGGCGGGGTTTGCAGCGCGGTTGAAGAGAGCGACCGCTTTGGCGCCATCGGAGAGATCTTTCACCCAGATTTCCTGATCTCCGGATTTTGAGACGCGTCTCGCCTGTTTGCCGAGCGCGTCCTGATCGACCGCAATGACGTCACGGTTGATCAAGATAGCGCGCGTTTCAGAAGACATATTTTGCAGATCGTTACCAGCCAAAAGCGGTGCCGCGAGCATTGACCATAGCGTCATGTGCGTCTGGTATTCCGTGTTGGTCATGCCGCCGTTGCCGATTTCGAGCATATCCGGATCGTTCCAATGACCGGGTGCGGCATAAGGCGCAAGATCGCTCTGGTTGAAGCCGATTTCTGTCATGGAGGCCCAATTGTCCTTGATGTCGTCGGTGGTGCGCCAGAGATTGCCGGACACTTGCGGGCCCCACTTCCAAACTTCGGCGCGGCCGTACTGACACAGGCTGTAGACGATGGCCCGGCCACTCGCTTCCAAGGCGTCGCCCATTTTCTGATAGACGGGTTGCATCTCGTCGTCCGTATAGATAGTCCTGGCGCCGCACCAATCGTATTTCAGGTAATCGAAACCCCAGGCCGCATAGGCGCGCGCATCCTGCTCCTCGTGGCCGTAGCTGCCTTCGTAGCCGGCGCAAGTGTTGGGACCCGGAGATGAGTAGATGCCGATCTTGAGACCTTTGCCGTGCACGTAGGCGGCGAGTGCTTTCATGTCGGGGAACTTTTTGTTGGCGCGGATGTTGCCCGCCGCATCGCGATCGCCTTGCCAGGTGTCGTCGATGTTGACGTACACATAGCCCGCTTCCTTCATGCCGTTCGAAGCGATGGCGTCGGCGGCCGCACGCACGCTCGCGTCGTCTACTTTGCCTGCGAACTTGTTCCAGCTGTTCCAGCCCATGGGTGGGGTTTTCGCCAGCCCGTCATAGGGAACATTGTGAAGCGTGGGCGGCGGAATCTTCGCAGGCAAGGCACCTTCGCCCGGCGGCACGCGATGAGCGACTATCTCAGGGCGCTCTTTGCCTGGCGCCTGTACGGTTGTGAGGTGCAGTTCGTCCCCAACCAGCTTGCCCTGGTATTCCCTGCCCCGCCTCATATTGCCATCCTTTGGCCCGATCTTCAGCGTGAAGACTTCGGCTCCGCCGGAGCTTTCGAGGACAACGAAATCGAACTGAGTGCTGTGAACTACACCCGTGATGTGACTCTCTTGCTGGGTGAGATCAAAGTAGGTGCGTTGATCGGTACCATCGGGCAGGTGGTGAACATACAGCCAATTACCTGTGATGTCGGCTGCGCAGCACGACACCACGGAGAGAAGTGCGACCAGGAACGTTTTCATCCTGATCTAGACTACTTCACTCCGAACTACTGAACGCGCCGGTAAGTAGGTTCGAAGCCGAGCCGCCGGGCGACGCCGAGAATCTTCTCGAAATCCAGGCTGATGGTAGCGCCCGCTTTTTGCGTGACTTCGTCTTCGACCGGCAGATCGAAATCATCGGCGCCTTGGGCGAGGCCTTCGAGCGCGCGCTCATTCTGCGTAAGGACGGAGGTGCGGATGCTCGGGATATTGTCGAGATAGATTCGAGAGAGCGCCAGGTGGCGCAGGTAATCTCCGGTCGTGACTTCTGAACCACCGAGTTGCGTGAAGTAGGGCTTGTAAGTCCAACAGAGGAAGCTGGCGAGACCGCCGGTTTCGTCCTGGAAGCGGCGCGTGCGTTCCAGGTGTTCCAGGCGCTCGTCAAGCGTCTCGTCAAAACCGATGACCATGGTGGCCGTGGTTTTTAGCCCGGACTCGACGATGGCGCGCTGCGCTTCGAAGTACTGAGCGACGGTGTACTTGAACTTGCTGTGGCGCGCGCGAAAGCTTTCGGTAAGGATTTCAGATCCTCCTCCAGTGATCCAGCGGACGCCGGATTGTTTGAAACGCGCGGCTGTTTCCGCGTAGCTGAGTTTGGCGTGATCGGCGAGATACATGAACTCAGCAACTGTCAGGGCGTAGAACTCTAGGCGGCCGCTATAGCGCTCCCGAATGGCCGCAAAGAGCTCGCAATAGTAATCGAGCGGAAGATGCGGATTGAAGCCGCCGTTGAAGGCCGCAAGATCACCACCAAGCAATAGCAGTTCGTCCAGCTTTTGGAAAACGGCGTCGCGGCTCAGAACGTAGCCTTCTGGGTGGCCCGGCAGGCGATAGAACGCGCAGTAATCGCATTGGGCCACGCACACGTTGGTGTAGTTGATGATGCGCATCACCATGTACGTGCAGGCGTGCGGCGGATGGAAGCGCGCGCGGACTTGGGAGGCGAGGCTGCGAAGCTCGTCGCCGGTCGCGTTGAGCCACAACCATCGCGCCTCGGCCATGTCGATGCGTTCACCTTGCGTAATTTTTTGGCGGATACGCGCTAGTAGGCCGATCTCTGAACCGATTTCCGCGGCAGGGGTCACGTGCCTATTTTAAATGGGACACAAGAAGGCCCCGGGTCGCAAAGAAGCTTAGCGGCCGCCGAACATGCGTTTCAGCAGCCCGATAAAGGGGATAGAACTCGTTCCGGAAGACTCGCTGAGGCCCGAGTCGGTTTTTCTCACACGATCGCGATGCGAGATAAACTCGTCTAGCGACAGGCCTACTTGCCAGCTGTCCTTCGCCTTCTTGCTGCAGTGGCGCACCTCGCCGAAGGCAATGCCACTTTGCAACTCCACGATGACACCGACTCCTGCCGGGATGTCGCGTGGAACTTTTAGGCCTAGGCCGGACCGGGAAATATCCACCACTTTCGCCGGCATGGAGCCAGGAAGATCGGAGGTGGTAAGCCGGGCGTTTAATTCGATGGGAATGCGCGGCTCCCGCCGAATCTCGCCGTTGAGACCGGCCATCAAGCGCGCGCCCACTGCGTAACCATTGCGATAGTCGGCTTTGCAGAATACGACTTCTACTTCCAGGCGCTGGCGGTCAAACGTGATATCGATGATGGTGTTGCTTTGCAGAAAGACGGGCGACGAGAGCTGGAAAAAGCCGGTATTCACCTGAACAAGGTGAGCCGAGATGATTTCGCCATTTCCTTCGCGAAGGTCCAGGTCGACCGGGATGTTGAAGTTGGCGCCTACCTTGGTGCGAGGCATGGGGCTAGAAGAGGTCATTTCGCAGGAGCACTCATGTTTCAGATCGGCTGGGAGTGAGCTGACCTCGCGTCGAATTTCTGATTACCGGATTTTTCTGAGGGAGACCACTGGCAGGTGTCTAGTGTCCGGCTTACGCTAGCTCACCACGTTGCCGGCTGGCGACGTTTGCTAGCCATCCCAGCAGCCGTTCGCATTGCTTCGATCATGCTGTGCGGATCAGCCTCATTCTTGCCTGCGATGTCAAAAGCGGTGCCGTGATCAACCGACGTTCGAATGATGGGAATGCCGACCGAGATGTTCACAGTGCCTTCGAAATCGATGAGCTTCATCGGGATGTGACCCTGATCGTGATACATGGCCACGATCAGATCATATGCGCCGCGTGAGCCTTGCAGGAAAACAGTGTCACCGGCGTGAGGGCCGGTGCATTGAATTCCGCGGTCACGAGCGGCCTTGACAGCGGGCACGATGGAGCGCTCATCTTCATTTCCGAAAAGGCCGTGCTCGCCTGCGTGCGGATTCAGCCCGCACACCGCGATGCGGGGTTGATCGAAGCCAAGCAAGCGCATGGCTGCATGGCCGAGTTCAATGGTGCGCAGAATGCGTGCGGTATCCAGATCACAAGCGCGGCGCAAGGGGATGTGAGTGGAGACGTGGATGGCGGACAGCCGCGCGCTGCGAAGCAACATGCGCGATTCAGTAGCGCCGCAGAGTTCCGCGATGAATTCGGTGTGTCCGGAGAAAGCGCGGCCGGATAGCGTCACGGCTTCCTTGTTCAGAGGCGCAGTGACCATGGCATCCGCCTCGCCCGCGAGGCACATCTCAGTTGCTGAGCGAACGAACTCTACCGCGGCATGGCCATAACGGGCGTCGAGTCTGCCGAACGCGAAGTCGTCTATGGGGCCAAGGGTCGTGATGTCGCGGACGCTGGCTCGCTGAAGCGAGAGGCCGGTGAGGCGGGCGGCTTTTTCGAGGATGCGGGAGTCCCCGACGACGACCCAGTTTGCGAGCAGGGCAATTTCCGCATCGGCCAAAGCCTTTAAAACGATCTCGGGGCCAATGCCGGACGGATCGCCCATCGTAAGCGCGACGGTGGGAAGGGAGGAATCTAAGGAGTCTGGCATGAGAAGAAATCCGCTACTTCGATCAAAGCATTAGACGCGCCGAATGCGCCCGATTTCGTTGCGACGGGGAGTTGCTGAAAGCCGCCACCCTCGAGTATGCCCCAGGGGAGGCCCGTGACGATTTCGCCTTGGAGCGCGATGGCCTGAGCGGCGATGGCACGACAGACGAGTGAGGCCGTATCGCCGCCCGAGAGCAGCAAGGCGCTTAGCAATTGGCCGGAATCCCGCAGGAGATTCGCGAGGTGCTCCAAGTTCGTGGTGTTACGACCGATAGTCAGGATTGTGTGCTGGCCCGAGCGCAGGGCCGTTACCAGGCTTTCCGGGCTAGCCGAGTCGCCCTCTAAGTGCCGGACGGGATAGCGCCCGCACAATTCCACCACTTGCGCGGTTGTCACGGCATGATCGGAACCGATGGCAAACAGGACCGGCGCGCTTTGGCGTGCGGGCGCTGCTTTTTGCTTGGCGACGCCGGGAAACAGCGCGCGCGCCAGCGCAGAAGCAAGCCCGGCAGATCCGGCCCACAGAACGCGGCGGCCGCAACGCAGCGTTTCCTGCGCGATAGTCTCAAGATCCTGGTTCCCCGTTGCGTCGAGAGAAACGAACCGCGAGCCTCGCGCCAGGGCAGCCTGGATGGCGCCAGGTGCAACGTGATTGCAATCGTGAAGCCCTTGCGCGCGCAGGAGAGTTCGAACATGGATGGGCTGCCAACCTGGATCGCGATTGCTATGCAGATATCCTTCGCGAACATCTCGCCCCATATCCGGGAAGGCAGGCGCGACCACCGCAGCTTCGCAATCGAAGGCTTCAAGCGCAGCGGAGATCTCTTCGCCGGGGTTGCCTCGCAACGTGGAATCGATCTTCTTGAATATAATGCCGGGACGAAGGTTTTGCATGTGCGAGGCTACCTTGCGAAGGCGATTTTTCACTTCTATCGCAGTCACGTCGCGCGAATCGGTACTGAAGGCGAGCACGTCGTGATAAGGTTCCGCCCGGCTCTCAAAACCAAGCTGCACGTGCGCGCTGGCGCCCTGCCGGCGAAACGGGGCCGCAGCGTCACAGGCGCCGGTCAAATCATCCGCGATAAGTACGCAGTGTACTTGCGACGAGGGGCGCTCGACAGGGTACGATTGGGCCATGGAAGAAGTTCACACTCCGAAGCGCGAAGCGATAGAGAAATTTATACATCATGAGGGTGGAGTGAAGGATTGGATCATCGAGGTGCTGGATGAGGGGCACGAGCCAACTGTGCGCTTGCAGGCGCGCAGAGACGACCAGGTCGGCAGCGGGCCCGCGAAGTCTCTAGAACTGCACACGCGCCAAGTCAGGCTGACGGATGACGAGATCGACGAATCGACCAAAACACTCATCCGCCGCTGGATGGGGTCGCTCTAAGGAGCAAGCATCCCATGAAGGTTGTGATTCTTTGCGGCGGGTTGGGAACGCGTATGCGGGAAGAAACCGAGTTCCGGCCTAAGCCTTTGGTGGAGGTTGGCGGCCGCCCCATCTTATGGCACATTATGAAGCTGTACGCGCATTTTGGTTTCCGCGAATTCATCTTATGTCTGGGTTATAAGGGCAACATGATCAAGGAATATTTCCTGAATTATGAGGCGATGAATAACGACTTCACCATTTCTCTGGGAAAGCAGTCGCAGATTCGGTATAACGCGTTTCACGAAGAGCAGGACTTTTGGGTCACACTGGCGGAAACGGGCGCCGAATCCATGACGGGCGGACGCCTCAAACGCATTCAGAAGTATTTGGCGAATGACGACCGGTTCATGCTGACGTATGGCGATGGCGTCAGCGATGTGGATCTTTCCAAGGTTCTCGAATTTCATGCCGGCCACGGAAAAATCGCGACAGTGACGACGTTTCGCCCCGTCTCCCGATTCGGCATTCTGGACATCAACGAAGAGAATCAGGTAATGAACTTCATTGAAAAGCCGAAGTCGGATGCCTGGGCGAGCGCTGGCTTCTTCATTTTCGAGCGGCGGATTTTCGATTATCTGGATGGCGATGAGACGGTGCTGGAGCGTGAGCCTCTTGAGCGGCTGGCCGAAGAGCAGCAATTGATGGCCTACCATCATGAAGGCTTCTTTCAGGCAATGGATACGTATCGGGAGTCTCAGATATTGAACGAAGCTTGGAAATCAGGCCAAGCGCCATGGAAGAAATGGGCATGACGGATTTTTGGCGCGATCGGCCAACGCTGATCACCGGCGGAACGGGCCTGGTGGGAAGCTGGCTCACGCGACGGCTGATGGAGGCGGGTGCCGACGTTGTTTGCCTGGTGCGCGACTGGATACCGCAAAGCGAAGTGGTCCGGAACCGAACGCTGGACAAGGTGAAGGTAGTGCGTGGCGACATTTGCGATCGCGCCATTGTGGAGCGGACGCTGGGCGAGTATGAGACCAATACCGTTTTCCACCTTGCCGCCCAGACGATTGTGGGCATTGCGAATCGAAATCCAGTCTCCACGTTCGAGAGCAATATAGAAGGAACGTGGAATGTTCTGGAGGCATGCCGCCGTTCGCCTTCCGTAAAATCGATTGTCGTGGCGTCCTCCGACAAGGCGTATGGAGATCAAGAGCGGCTGCCCTACTCCGAAGATACGCCGCTTGAAGGGCGGCATCCGTATGACGTAAGTAAGTCCTGCGCGGACTTGATCGCGCAAGCTTACAGCAAGACATACGGGCTGCCCGTGACGATCACACGCTGCGGAAATTTTTATGGCGGCGGCGATCTCAACTGGAATCGCATTGTACCTGGCGCCATCCGCTCCATCTTGCGCGGAGAGCGCCCGGTGATTCGCTCCGATGGCAAGTTCATCCGGGATTATTTCTACGTCGAGGATGGAGCCGCGTGTTACATGCTGCTGGGCGAAAAGCTAATAACCGATGGCGACGGAGTGCGTGGTAAAGCATTCAACTTTTCAAATGAAATTCAGGTGACGGTGCTTGAGTTGGTGGATTTGATACTGAAGAAGATGGGATCGTCACTTACACCAGACATTCGCAACGAAGCTTCAAACGAAATCAAACATCAGTACCTTAGCGCGGAACGGGCCAGGAAGCAATTGGGATGGAAGCCGCTGTTCACGTTGGATGAGGGGCTCACTCGAACCGTCGATTGGTATCGCGCCTTTCTGGGAGGTTCCTAACATGAGTTCTCAAGTGGAGGCCTTGCGGGACCGCATACTCGACTTAGTAAGTGAGTACCACAGTGCGGCGTTTGCTCCGCGCCCCTTTGTGCCGGGAGAGACCCCCGTTCCTGTTTCCGGGCGCGTGTTCGACGACGAAGACATGCGGTCGCTGGTGGATTCATCGCTCGATTTCTGGCTTACAACAGGACGTTTTGCGGCGCAATTCGAGAAGCAGTTCGCACGCTGGTTCGGAGTTCGAACCGCCACGCTGGTTAACTCCGGATCTTCCGCGGATCTGTTAGCGGTGACGGCTCTGACCTCACCGAAGCTGGGCGATAGACGCCTGAAGCCGGGAGACGAAGTGATCACGGTAGCCGCGGGGTTCCCCACTACGGTGAATCCGATCATTCAGAACGGCCTGGTTCCCGTGTTCGTTGACGAACACATTCCCACTTACAACATCGACGTTACGAAGTTAGAAGAGGCCAAGTCGGAGCGCACGCGCGCGGTGGTCATTGCGCACACGCTAGGGAATCCATTCAACGTCCAAGCCGTCACGGAATTCGTCCGCAAATACGATTTATGGCTGGTGGAAGATTGCTGCGACGCGGTCGGCGCCACGTACAACGGCAAGAAGGTGGGCACGTTCGGCGATCTGGCCACGGTCAGCTTCTATCCGGCACACCACATCACAATGGGCGAAGGCGGATGCGTACTGACCGAGAAGCCCCTGCTGAAGACGCTGGTGGAGTCTTTCCGCGACTGGGGCCGGGATTGTTGGTGCGAGCCAGGCAAAGAAAACACCTGCGGCAAGCGTTTCGATTGGCAGCTGGGTGAATTGCCGTGCGGCTACGATCACAAGTACACGTACTCCCACATCGGTTACAACCTGAAGATGACCGACATGCAAGCCGCAGTGGGCGTGTCGCAGCTGAAGAAGCTGCAGGGGTTCATCGACAAACGCCGAGCCAATTTCCAGGCCTTGCGCGGGGGTTTGGAGGGCTTGGAAGAGTTCTATATTCTTCCCGAAGCTACGCCGAATTCGGAGCCGAGCTGGTTTGGTTTTCCCATAGCCGTTCGTCCGGACGCGCCCTTTAATCGCAGTCAGGTCATTGCGTTTCTTGAGGAACGGAAAATCGCCACTCGTCTGCTTTTCGCTGGGAATCTGCTGAAACAGCCCGCCTATGCTGGGATTAAGCACCGCGTTGTGGGTTCGCTTGAGAACACGGACTTCATTATGAATCAGGTTTTCTGGATCGGAGTTTATCCAGGCCTGACGAACCAGATGATCGAATACATGATTGAGCAGCTAGCGAATACACGAAAGATGGCGGCGCTCCCCGTTCTTTAAGCAACGGTGCGCCGTCTACATTTCTGCTAAGCCTGCCGCCGGTAGTCCCCGCGGCTGAAGTACTTCTCCACCCACACATACAGGCAAATGAAAAGATAGCGGCTACCCATCTCCTTCATCTTTAGCTTCGGTACGCCCGTCCGCCGGTTCCTCCAGGTGATGGGTATCACAGTCCAGCTATAGTCTCGAACGATAGTTTTAAGTGGCAGTTCGACAGTCAAGTTGAAATGCGGCGACAGAAGCGGACCACAGCCCTCGATGACGCTGCGGCGGTAGGCTTTGAACGCGTTGGTTGTGTCGTTTAGCCTGACGCGGAACAGCAAGCGGATGAACAGGTTCGCCATCCGGTTTACCTTCAGCTTCAGCCACGGGTAATCAATCACTCCCCCGCCCTTTACGAAACGTGACCCGAACACCGCGTCCCATCCTTCGTTGAGGAGTTCCCAGTAACGCACCACATCCCGGCAATCGTCTGATTCATCCGCCATCATGATGACTGCCGCGTCGCCCGCCATGTGATCAAGACCATAGATGATGGCGCGTCCGAAGCCGTGCAGCCCGGTGTTCTGTATTGGATGAAGCGTCGGAACTCGGCTCTGGAGAGCCAGCAACTTGGGCCAAGTCGCATCCGTGCTGCCGTCATCAACCACCAGAATCTCGTGGGGCACTCCGTGCAGCCTCAGTTCAACGTAGAGATGCTCCACGGTAGAAGTAATGCACCCCTGTTCGTCGCGCGCCGGGATGACGATGCTGAGAAGAGTGAGGGGAGTTTGCTGCCCGCCTGCCGGAAGCGATTTCATATCGCACCGGAATGGGATAACCAGCCGGGATGGCTGTGGACGTGATCGGCAATCTCATCGAGAATAGAAAGTAACGTGCGTTTCGGCTTCCAACCGAGTTCCTGGCTTACGCGAGAAGCGTCCATGACCACCCAGGGGATATCGAAAGGCCGGGAACGCGGGTCAGGCTGTGGCTGGTGTGCACCGAAACGGGCATCGCACCAAGCGGTCAATTGCGCAAGCGACATGGCGTTCCCGGCGCCCCCGCCCACGTTAAACGTCGCATCATTAGAAGGCGGTTTGCGCTGCAGTTGAGCGGCAACCAGGTCAGCCAGGTCTTCGGGATGGAACGCGTCGCGAATCTGGCAACCCGCTCCGCCAAACCCTATGTAGCGAAGTGGCAATCGCGCCGCGTGCGCATGCAGCCAGTAGGAAAAGATGCCCTGTTCGGCGGTGCCAAACTGGCCCGCGCCCGCCAGAACGCCACAGCGATTAATCCAAACGGGAAAGTTGAACGTAAACCCGTATTCAACCGCCATAATTTCGGACGCCAGCTTTGTCGCGCCATAAAGCGAGATGGGTTGCTTGGCCGGGAACGTTTCCTCTATCCCGCGACCGCTTACGCCAGTTGGTAACGGCTTGCTTTCATCAAGCATAAAGGCTTGGCCGCGCTCTATCATCGGCAGTGCTGCCAAGTCCCTGACCGAGTAAACGCGGCTGGTGCTGAGAAGCACCAATCCGGCTTTTCTCTCGCGGCAGTACTCCACAATATTGAGCGTGCCCGAAAGATTGTGCTCTCCTAGCTGGCGCGGGCTCGACCGCCCGTCCACACCCGCAAGCACACTGGGATGCGCGGCAGCGTCAATGACCCAATCGCAGGTGGGCAGTGCATCCACATCGCTGCGCATGCGCAGATCACCGTGCATGAACTTGATGCCGCGCCGGCTGAGTTCGCTGCGGTTCCCTTCAGATCCAGGCCGCAGCAGGTTATCGAGACCGCTGATCTCGCAGCCTGGGAACCGCTCGGAAAGAGCGATCCCCAGCCGGCTTCCGACAAAACCGCAGATCCCGGTGATCAGGATCTTCATTAAGGAAGCCCGGCGACTGCTTCCGCCGTTGTGTCCGAACGAGCTTCCCACGACTCAACGATCTCGCGAAAGACGTCCTCTAAACTTCTAGTGATACCCCAACCCGGATAGTGCGCCTTCATTTTGCGCAGATCGCTGTAGTAGCAGATGTGATCTCCGCTCCGGTTCTGGTCCAGATAGCTAAAATTCTGCGCTTTGCCGGTCAGCTTTTCCACGGTAGCGAATGCTTCCAGAATGGAGCACGAGTTTTCCTTGCCGCCACCGATGTTGTAAACTTCGCCGCAGCGGGGCGCGCCGCAGAAGGCCAGGATGAAACTCGATACGTCTTCGGAGTGGATGTTATCGCGAACCTGCTTGCCTTTGTAGCCGAATACTTTGTATTCGCGGCCCTCCAGGTTACAGCGCACAAGGTAGCTGAGAAAACCGTGAAGCTCTACACCGGAATGATTGGGCCCGGTAAGGCAGCCGCCTCGCAAACAGCAGGTGGGAAGGCCGAAATAGCGTCCGTATTCCTGCACCATGACATCCGCGGCCACCTTCGATGCGCCGAATAAGGAATGCTTCGACTGATCAATGCTGAACGATTCCGGAATGCCTTCCTGGTACTGTGCGCCGTCATAATCCCAGCGCGTTTCAAGCTCACGAAGAGGAATGGAGTTGGGCAGATCTCCATACACCTTGTTGGTGGACATATGCACGAAGGGCGATTCGGGGCAGGCGCGGCGAGCCCCTTCAAGCAGATTGAGCGTACCGCCTGCATTTGTATCGAAATCGTCGAACGGTATCGCGGCGGCGCGGTCGTGGGACGGTTGGGCCGCGGTGTGAACGATGACGTCCGGCTTCACCTCCGATAAGGTCCGAAGAATACTGTTACGATCCCGAATGTCGATCTCAAGATGCTGGTAGTCAGGGATATTCGCCGCCAAGCGTTCGAGAGACCAACTTGTATCTCCCTCCGGCCCGAAGAAGATCGCGCGTTGGTTGTTGTCGATTCCGAAGATCCGGAAGCCGTTTCGCGCGAGGTCGAGGCTCACTTCTGAGCCGATCAAGCCGCAGGAGCCGGTCACTAGTGCGTTTCGTTGGATCAAATCACAATTTTAGGGGATGCCGGTTTACAAGTCGAATAGATCTTGCGGGATATGCTTTTCGGCGAGAGACGCCGAGGCCGTGACACGGAAATGAAATAGAACTTTCGGTACTCCCCGACGATACGCTGCGCCAGGTCGAGTTGACAAGCTTCTTCAACGCTGCTCGAAGCCGAGTGGTCTTGGTCGTGGTACTATTTGCACCGTGATCCAGCTTCTAAAAGACAGGCTCGTAAAGCTCGGTCCCCAAAACTCTGCTGTTCAGCTTGCGTTGCTGGTAAGCGCACGGCTACATGGTTTTGGAGTGCTATTTGAAAGCGGATGCATAACTGTCCACCGTGGAAAGCGCGCCATAATCCTCGACTTTGACAGATACGTTCAGGTCCCTATTATCATCAATACGTTCGACCTTTACTTTAGGACCATCCGGCCAGCTATCAGAGATGGCGTCAGTGTGCTCGATTTCTCACGGCCCGGGCTGCACACATATTTGAGTTCCGGAGCGGAGTTCGAATTCGCGAATATCCCCGAAGATGACTCAATGGATGCGTACCTTCATCTGTTTCATCCAAAGCCAGGGGAAACCGTGTGGGACGTGGGGGCGCACTCCGGTTTCACGACATACTCCTTATCAAAACTGGTCGGACCGGTAGGTCATGTTTACGCTTTCGAGCCGGATGATCTTAGTTATGAGTATCTACGGCGTAATCTACAACGCCACGGACTTTCTAACGTTACGGCAGTCCGTAAGGCACTTAGCGATGAAACAGGGTATACCGATTTCAATATGGATGGCACAATGTCAGCCGGCATCCCCGAGCGCTTGATTTACTCGGGCAACGGAAAATTGCAAAAAGTTGAAGCAATCTCCCTTGCTGATGCATGTCACGAATTCGGTAATGTTCCTTCGTACATCAAAATGGACATTGAGGGATCGGAAGTCGCTGCAATCCGGGGCTCCGGCGAGTTCCTCCGCCGCCATCCGATTCACTTCGCCATTGAAGGCCATAGAACAAATGCTGAGCACACATGCACCACAATGACTCGACTATTTATGCAACTCGGATACCAGGTCCGCTCATCGGGTGAGTTCGGGGCGATGTTCACTTGGGCGTCACCCGCTCGCAACTAACCCCAAAAAGGCAGATCAGTGAATCGTTCGATTCATTTCCATGTCCGCAAGGAAATGGTCATTCGAAAACTGCGGAAAAGTGATCGTCCCGCCTGGCTTGATAAGCAGAATTAGTTCGGCGAGTGAAGCCGTCCTGCCGTAGACCAGCCATCGCGGAGACATCTCAAGTAACTCTTGTTTAGTAAGTACCCGGTTGAATTTGAAAGGCGCCCACTGCTGGAAGTCCTGATAGCCCGTATAGGCAAAATCGTTTCTAGCTCCTTGAACGTAGTAAAGCCGAGACCGAAGACCCGGCGCATAGTGTAGGAGATACAGGTAATCAAGCGGATCAAGTACGGCAATTGGCCGGGAATCCTCGGCGGCTGATGTAAGAACTTGATACCGATCAAGCGGACCTCTCAGAGAAGCGTTCATGGTAAACCCGCTGCTTGGCTCGTGCAGATCTTCCGCTTGTCCGTGGTCCCGGTGCCAGATGAGCGCTGTGAAGTTCCACAGAACCGGCAACGTTAGTAAGGTAATTAGGACCAAAGCAACCCAGTTCGCCGAACGTCGTGCGCCTGCACCCACCCCGATCAATAGACAGAGACCGATCAAAGTTGACATAAAGTAACGCCCGATAAAGGGTCCGCCCATCACCTTCGCGAGAACAAATCCAAGAATCGGCATGAAGAGGAAAGCAGCGCCAACGATGGCCTCCGGCGTGCGGCTGGATACGTCGCCGGTCCCATCGGAACGCTGAACGCGAAGACCGCTGATAACTTGAATCGCGAAGAGGGAGCACGCCGCTATCAAGATAAGGATGCAGGGCGAAACAAGGTATACGTAAAAACCGGTCAGAGCCCCGATGCTGGGCGAGAATGTCGCCGCATAATCGGTACCTTTCATGTGTGACCGGTAGGAAATGAGTAGTGGAACGTAGACCAGGCTAGCGATAAGCGATGGCGCGATCATCGCAATCCACATCGGCCAGTAGACGCCACGCCGTGCTTTCGTGCGTAGCAACTCAAAAGCCGCGAAGGGGACGGAGATCAAAATCGCGTAGCAGTGCAGCAGGAAGGCTCCCAGAAGGCAAAGGCTGAAAGCAACCAGCCAGCGGCGTGAGCTTGACCTTTCGAGGCTCATCTGCCAGCAGAGGAGCGCCAGACCGCAGAACCCCAAAACCAGCGCGTGCGGCCGAGCCTCATAAGCGTAGTAGAACGCGCCGCTGACCATGGGCAGCGCCATCGCGATTGTGCCCGCAAGCCAGCCGGCCCGCCGAGTAACGACCGCGTAAAGACAAAGACACAGAATCCAAAATCCGACCATTTCTGGCGCCCTCATACCGGTCGGGGTTTCGCCCAAAATCGCTTTTGACAAATCAGTGACTAAGAAGAAGAGCGGTGGATTGAAGTCGATTCCGTGACGAAGAGCATTCCAAAGCGAGCCAATCGGCAGACGGCAGACGTAGAGAGTAACAAGTTCATCGAACCAAAAATATTTTTGCGAAGCCCGTAGATAGACGTCTACGAAATAGAGGAGCGAAAAAACAATCGGCGGAACCAGGATGAGGCTGGAAAGTGATGTTCGCGTTCCTTTTTGAGTATTCTCGTCGATCTCCGGTTCGATGGCTGACAAGTCACAAGTTTAACCGCTAAGCCCGTCTGTCCGGCGCACTTTATTAGATCAACACTAAAACAATATCGCCACTTCTACGCACGCTGCTATTCTGTGGGAATTGTTGGTCGCTCGTAGGAGCGCACCTGCAGCAGCGCTTGCTGTCCTGGCAAGCGGTTCTTATTCTCCTCCCCCCGCAGCATGACACCCCAAAAACCTATACAACTGGAAGGCTTTTTAGACGCTCCTCCGTTTGATGCGCGGGTTTCGAAGCTGGCCGGCAAGTTTGTGGGTTGTTGGAGTTACCCATTGCTTCGGCGTAAGTGGGCTGGAGTTCTCCTGTTACTACTGATAACCGGGTTGTGCGGCCTGCGAGCGTATATCGGGCTCACTGGCACACAGAACTATTCACACGATGCGTTCATGCTGCTCGATGGGGCATGGCGCATGATGAACGGGCAGCTTCCGCACCGGGATTTCTATAGCCATCTGGGAGTGTTGACCTATGCTCCCACCGCAGTCGGGCTTTGGATCTCCGGTGGAAGCGCCACGGGGTACGGATACGCTCAAGCCTTCGTGGGTCTCACGCTCGGATTTTGGTCCTATTGGTTAGGCCGACGATATCTCCAGGACGTCCCAGCATGCCTCCTTTGTGTAGCCGTAGTGTTGCTGGCGATCTCTACGTCCCAGCTCGGTGATCCACCAGGAATGGTCGCCGGGATGACATACAATCGCCAAGGGTACGCAATCTTAGCAGTCATACTGCTAGAGACACTCGCGGGACGCACCGCAGCGCTGAAGCGAAATGACTTTCCAGGGGGTCTTTCCACAGGGTCTGCGCTGGCCATCCTCCTTTTTCTGAAAATTACTTATTTTGTTTTTGGCGTTTTCGTCGTTGCGGCACTAATACCGGTCAGGCCGCAAGGGAAGCGGCGATGGGCCGGATTGGCGACAGGTTTCGCAGGAATTTCGGCGGCGGTTTGTGCGTACTTGCGCTTCGATCTGATTCCCATGTGCAAGGATTTAGCCACTATATTCCGCGCAAAGCACTTCCATCTATTGTTCTTTGCTTTCGATACCATCCTGCAGGAGGTCGCGACCTTCCTTATATTCGTCTTTATGGCCACCGTCCTGCTGTTTTTACATCAGGAACGAAGAGCAGCGCGTGCAGTTGCCGCCGGAGGGCTGGTGGTCAGTGTCACGAGTCTGTTAATTTTCGGGAATTACGAACAGAGCGGTTTCCAGATGGCTGCCTTTCTGGCGATCATCGCTATCGACATCATCAGTACTTGTATCCCCGTTGATTTGCTGCAAACCAGCGTACTGCACGTTTCCGTGTTGCTGTTGGCTTCGGCCTTCGTGCTCACCTCCGTGACGTCAGGCGTCATCTCCCTTTCAGAGGCGACAGTGGTGAGGCTGACCTCCGCCTCGCGGTCTCCCGGATTAGGGGCGCCAAGGTTGGAGACCTTCAAGCCGGTCTCTAATGACGTTGAGTACAGAGCGTTCGTAAATGACGGCCTCACCCTGTTGAGCAAGCACAGAATTCCAGGTGAAACCGTCATGTCTCTAGATTTCACCAATCCCTTTTCCTATGGACTCGGAATCAGGCCGGCGCGCGGTGGCACGACGGTGTTGCAGTACAGGACCACGTTCGACGACAAGCACCGGCAATCCGCGGAATCGCTGTTTGGTTCCGCGGATCTGGTGATGCTTCCGCAACCCGGCCGTTTCTCGGACGGCACCCTGGACTACAGCATCGTGAGAATCTACGGCCCATATCTCAACAAGCACTTCAAGCTAGTCGCCACGTCGCTCGACTGGCGCTTGTATCGTCACAACCCCGCCTGATCTCATTCGACTAAGTCGCGGGCCTCTCTATTCGCGGTGCGATCCCCTTCTCAATCCTGCTCAGCGTACCTTCGCCCGCGCTAACCTCTTCCTTAACGCGGCAGCTCAGCGGCCCTCTCGAGTATGCGTGGAAGCGACCACGTCGGCAAGAAAGCGTTCGTTCACTACACGCAATGAAAAAATTTGCGACCCAGAGTCGACGATCGGGACAAGCCAGCCGGCAACGTTGCGGCTACAGAAATAGGCATGGGGCGCCAAGCGAAATAGCTCTTTTATGCTCAGACTGCGGTTGTACTTCACCGTTCTAACAATGGCTGGGGCCTTCCGTTCAGTATTGCCCACTCCGATGTTCATGGTCGAGTAACGATTGAGCTACCTGCGTCTTAAACCTGTTTTAAACCACGATGAGCATCCGCCTCTTTAGGTTTCGGCAGGCCGCGTTGATAGATCAGGTTTCGGAGGGACGGTATGCTCGCATACGGACTATCGATAGAATCGATCATCACCGGTTCGTCTTTTTGAACGGGAGTGCGAATTACCTCACCTCGCATCAACTCACGGCATGAGATCTGCCCTTGCTGCAAGGGGATGGCTAAATACACATCGTCATCGCTGAGGATGTAGCCTTCCGGCAGATCGCGTTTTGCGTACACGCCGCGAACCAGTGAATCCAGGTACTGAATCTCCTTTTGCGGGGGCATACGCTTCTGAGTTCCCGACGCGCCGCACATCTCCTTGGCTTTGTGAAACGCCTTGAACCAGGTGTCAATCTGCTCCGGCCTGGAACAATACGAAGACACCGGAATCCCGTCCGCTTCGATATCGATATGCCGCTCGAAGGTTCGCGCGCCCTTGGCGTAAGCGATCAGCATCGAGAACATCCAGTCGGTGCATTCATGCGTGGAGAAACCGATGGTAAGTGACGGGTATCGAGCTTTGAGGAAGTCGATCTGATTGATCTCCAGTTCGCGGTCTTCCGACGGATAGATTGAGACGCAATGATTAATAGCTAGCGGGATATTCCGGTTCTGGAAGAACGTCACCAGATCGTCCAGATCCTTCATGGAGGAACCGCCTGTTGAAACGATAACTGGCTTCTTGGTGCTCGCCATTTTTTCGAGAAGAACCCAGTCGTTCAGATCGGAGCTGGCGATCTTCATGATCGGTATTCCCAGCTCAACACAGAGATCCACTGAGCGCTCATCGAAAGGCGTAGCCATGGGCAAGCAGCCAGTCGCGCGTATAGCTTTCACCAGAATCGCGAATTCATCGTCAGTGAGTCTGGTGTCCAACGTCTTTTTGATGTAGCGGATATCCGTGCGATCACGGAAGTCGGAATGAACAAATGAGTTTACGTCACGAAATTGTAGCTTCAACGCAGCGCGAACGTTATTGAACCGGACCACCTGAGCGAAGGCATTCACCATCTTCATGCCACGGTCTAACTTGCCCCAATGGTTATTAGCGAGTTCAAGAACAAAAAGATCTTCAAAAATATCGCGGTCGATCATGACATCTCCATAGTTTCCACAATTGTGAGTAATTCCCGTAAGTTGTCTAGATGGATGCACTCCGGATACGCAGCATTCGTGACTCCGTAGCCGTAGGAAACGATTGCTACCGGCATGTGGACCTCTGTAGCAGCCCGATAATCTTCGGCGGTATCTCCAACGTACAGACACTCTCCCGGCTCAAGTTGATGCACGTCAAGTAAGTGCCGAAGCATCGCCGATTTGGATTCAAAGGGAGGAGTTCTGGAATTCCGGCAGAGAACATCGACAAACAGTTCCCAAATGCCAAGCCATTCAAGAATTTGCCGCGTGGCGCCGGAGGGTTTGTTGGTAACGACAAAAAGCTGCAAACCCGCGTTGTGGAATGCACGCATCGTATCAAGCGCATTTTCGGCAACGACGGTCTTCAACCAGCCGGTGGAGTCGTAGGAAAAACGAAAGGCTTGCTCGAGTCGTGAAAGATCCTGCTCATCAGCGTCAGGCACAAGCTGCGAAAAAATGCTACGGATCGGGGGTCCAATGAGGGGACGCAGTTCAAGGCTACGCTGCGGCAGGCCACATTCGGCCAGAGATCGGTCTACGGAAAATTCGATTCCAGGTAACGAATCGATGAGCGTGCCGTCGAGATCGAAAAGAACGGTACGAGTCTGCATCGGCCGTCACTGAAGAGGTTTGATAAAGAGATTCGACTGCAGCTCTTCGGGTTCAAGAAACGGGAACATGTCTTCAAGCGCAGGAGACACGATAGTGCCGTCCGGCATCTGCCTGGGTTTCAGACGCGGTTCAAATTCCTGCTTGGGGTCGAGCATGATCTCGCAGACCGCCGGGCCGGGCGCATCAAGCATTTCCCACAGCTTCGGCATGTCATCCAAGCCCGTGATACAGGCGGAAGGGAGACCGAAGGCTTCCCCAACTTTGACGTAATCGGGGAAGGAGAGTCCACTGCCCGGTCCTACTCCAATGAGATGTCCGAAGAAATTCGATTGTGTCTGCCGAATGGAGAGATACCCGCCATTGTTCAAGACCAGCAACTTGACGGGCAGCTTCTGGTAAGCAAGTGTTTGTAACTCCTGGATATTCAGCTGTACACTTCCATCGCCGGCGAGGCAAATAACCCGCTTGCCTTCCCGCGCCACGGCGGCGCCTACCGCAGCCGGAAGATCGTACCCCATGGAAGCAGATCCGGAGTTCGAGATAAGGCGCTGCCCCTTCTTTAAGCGACTGACCTGATAGGGAACAATGCACGCTGCGGCGTTGCCGCACACTACTGCGTCGTCCGCGCGAAGCCCATCGAAAAGAAGCTCTACAAAGTGATACGGATTCAGGGGCGATGTAATACGGCGCTGTCTCTCCTGCACTACCGGATAGCGGGCCACACGCTTGCGGCACCAGGAAAGCCACTCCCGATGAGCCGGGGTAGGCTGCCAATCTTTCAGTTGCGCGGCAATTTCCGTGAGGAATACTTTCAGGTCGCAGTGGATGGGTAGATCGGGTTTGATGATGGGCTTATCGAGTTCGGCCGGATCGACGTCCACCTGAATCTTATAGGCTTCACGGGCGAAAGCTTTCCAGTTATAACTGACTTGCCTGATGTTCAAACGTGAACCGAGCACCAGCAGCAGGTCGGAGTTCTGCACCGTGAAGTTACCGGCGCGTTCGCCGATGCTGCCCGGACGCCCGCAGAACAATGGATCGTCAGAGGCAATTAGGTCGTGAGTCCAGGCTGTCGCCACGGGCAGGCCCAGCGTGCGTGCCACCTCATCGAACTCTTCCACCGCATGCGCCGCGCGAATGCCGGTTCCCGCCATGATGACAGGCCTGGTGGCATTACTTAGCTTCTCTACTACAGCCGCGCACTGGCTCCGCACTTGTTCGACGTTCCAAACCAGGTCGTCTTCGGCCGGGTCATAACCCGCGAGCGTGCCCGGATCGATCTTCGCAGCTTGCACATCCACCGGAAGATCAAGCCAGCATGGCCCAGGACGGCCCGAAACTGCCAAGTGATAAGCCCTCTCAAGGTGATAACGGATGGTGGACGGATCCGAAACCAGCACGGCGTATTTAGTGATGCGTTGGGCCATGTGGACGATGTCCACTTCCTGATCGCCAAGCTGGCGGATGGCATCCATGCCGCGTACACGGGCACAGGTGTCGCGCCGAACCTGACCGGAGAGGACCAGCATGGGAACGGAATCCGTATAACCGCCGAAGACCCCGTTCAACGCATTCACGCCGCCCGGCCCGGTGGTGACATTGACGACACCCACTTTGCCGGTAACGCGCGCGTAACACTCGGCGGCCATGGCACAGGCCTGCTCGTGGTGATTGCAAACGTATTGAATCCGGTTGTCAGCGCCAATGGACTCGTTCAAATGCATAGCGCCGCCGCCTGTCACCATAAAGACGTGCTGGACGCCGCGATCGGCGAGAAACCCGATCACATAATCAGAAAGCTTCAACATTCCTGTGGGTGTTTGCGTGGGCAGCTCGTACCTTTTCAACCCCGAAGCGACGAACGTCGGAGCGACTGTTTCTCTGTGCCTGGTGCTGCGGGGAAAAGCTCTTTCAAACCTTCTGATTATAGCCAAGACTCAAGCCCGGCGAGCCTTTTTGATCTGTGCCTCAATGCTTCGAAAGGAAGTAATGAACAGTCGGCGTCACAATCAGGGACAGCACCATCGAAGCGAGGATGCCGCCAATCACCGCGATGGCGAGCGGCTGAAGCATCTGCGAGCCGGCCCCTACGGCAAGCGAAAGGGGAATCATACCCGCAATGGTCGCCAGCGCCGTCATCACGATGGGCCGCAGGCGCCGTTCGCCCGCTTCCACCATCGCCTCCCGCGGCGATGTACCTTCCGCGCGAAATTTCTGGTCTGCATCAAGCAGCAATATGCCGTTCTTCGCCACAATGCCGATGACCATGATTAGACCCATGAATGACGAGATATTGAAGGTTGTCCGGGTGACGAAGAGAGCAAAAAAAACGCCGGAAGTGGAAAGCAGTGCGGAGGCGAGGATGGCGATGGGCGCCGCGAATGTACCGAACTCGAGTAACAGCACAGTAAACACCAGCACTACCGCGGCGGCAAGAACCAACAGCAAATCGTGGAAGGACTGTTGCTGCTGCTGATACAGGCCGCCATACTCGACCCGGATGGCTGATGGTATATGGAGCGCCGCCACTTTTTTCTGCACCAAAGCGATGCCGGTCCCGAGGCTCATACCTTCCAGGCGGCCAGTGACTGCGATATCGCGCTGCAAATTTTCGCGTCGGATCTCTATCTGGCCCGGATCGTTCTGGATGGTGGCCAAAGTACCGAGTGTTGCGATCTTTCCCGTGGAACTCACCAGCAGCGTGTTCCGAATTGCATCGAGCGATGCCCTCGTTTCGGGCGGGAACGTAACGCGAAGCGTATAGGGCCGATTGTTCGCCACGATGGGAGCGGTAGCGGGCTCGCCCTGAAAAATCGCGCTGGCGTCGAGTTCCACCTCTTGCGGCGTGAAGCCCGCGCGCGCAGCTACGGTCTGATCCACAACAAACGTCAGGGCGGGGCCACTGACGGTATTTTCCACGCCGTTCTTTACGTCTTTGACTGCGGGAATGCTTTTGATGGCGTCTCCCACTTTGGGAGCCCAAACTTTGAGAAGGTCAACGTTTTCCGAGAAGAGTTTGATTTCGATAGGATCGGGCGAACTCGTGAGATCGCCGATCATATCTTCCAGAACCTGGTGAAAGTCCGTTGCGAGTTGCGGGTATTGCTTGTTGACGCGGTCGCGAACATCGGCGATGACCTCCTCCACGCCACGGCTGCGTTTCGACTTGAGCATCACGGAGATGTCTCCCGTGTTTGCTTCCGTCACCGTGGCAAGACCAAGCTGCAAGCCGGTGCGGCGTGAAGTGCTTTCTACTTCCGGAATGGAGTGAATGATCTTTTCGACCGATACCAGAACGCGATTGGTGTCGGCAAGCGACGATCCCGCCGGCATCAAGTAGTCCAGGACAAAACCGCCCTCATCCATGGTTGGAAGCAGATCAGAACCAAGCGTCCGGTAGCAGAGAAAGGAAACAGCTATCAATATCAGGCCCAGCATTGCCAGGATGAGCGGCCGCGCCACAGCGGCTTTGATGGCGCGTTCGTAGAGTCGCGTAAGACGGCCCATAATCCCCGTGGTTGCAACTTCGTGTTGAGCCCGGCGCGGACCAGGAGCACGCTCGGGTATCCCGCCCGGAGTGCCTCGATCCGCAGGTACCCCGTGGGATCGAAGCAGCAGGTGGCTCAACGCCGGCGTCCAACTAAGCGCGAGACCGAGCGAAGTGAGAAGGGCGACAGCCACCGTCACGGCAAGCGCCCGGAAAAATGTGCCGGTCACGCCAGTAATGGTGACGAGCGGCAGAAACACGACGATGGGGGTGATCGTGGAGCCGACGAGCGGTACACGAATTTCCCGTAAGGCGCTACGAATGGCGTCGGCGCGGCTTTGGCCTGCGTCCCGGTGCAGTACGACGTTCTCTACCACCACAATCGCGTCGTCAATCACTAGGCCGACAGCGGCGGCGAGTCCACCGAGAGTCATAAGATTGAAGCTCTGCCCCATAGCGCGCAGCACGATGAAGGTGATGGTTATGGTGACCGGAATCACAAGCCCGGCAACAATAGAGCTTCCCCAATCGCGCAAGAAGAGCACCAGGATGATAGCCGCTAGCACGATCCCGATCAGAATCGCGTCCCGCACGCTGCTGATGGAGGCTTTCACGATGTCCGATTGATCGTAGAAAGGCTGTAGGGAAATGCCCGGAGGCAAGCTGCGGCGAAGCTGGTCGATCTCGGCGTGAACGCCGTTCGCCACCGCCACGGTATTGCTGTGGGGCTGGCGGTAGATATTCAAGAGCACGGCAGGCCTGCCGTTCGCCGTCACGACGGTGTAGACAGGCTTCACCGATGGGCTGACGGAGGCGACATCGCGGATTGTAATGGGTACGCTCGCGGCAGTGGTTTTAACTACGATGCCGCCGATCTCAGCAGGCGTACGCACTTGTCCGCTCACCAGACCGAGAACGAGTTCGTGATTCTGCTCAAGAAGTCCAGGCGAATCGATCAGATTACTTTTAGAGACAGCATCCAGCAGATTCGGGATGGTGACCTGAGTTTCCACCAGCTTCGCGGGATCGGGCTGTATTTGGAACTCCGGCTCTTGACCGCCTTGCACGACTACGGTGGAAAGGCCGGAAATCCTATTCAACCGCGGCTTGATACTATACGTCGCTAGCTGCCACATCACGGTCTGCGGCACCGTTTCCGAGGTCAGGCTGTAGCCCATGATGGGAAACGCCGCGAACGTCAATCGATTGGTGGTGACGATGGCCGAGGAAGGAAGCGTGGTCTGGACGCGGGCGAGTGCGGCATTTACGATGTCAAGCGTTTGGAACATGTCGACGTTCCAGTTGAAGAAGAGGTCGATCTCGGCCGAGCCGCGGCTGGTGATGGAGAGAATGTGATCTAAACCGGGGACGGAGTTGATCACCTCTTCCAGCGGGCGCGTCACTGTAACCTGCATCTGGTCAATAGGCATAACGCCGTTGTCCACGCCGACAACGATTCGCGGGAAGTTGGTCGACGGGAAGACAGCGATGGGAATGCCGAACGCCAGGAAAACGCCGAAACAGGACAGCGCAACAATGATGAAGAGGATGGACTTAAGGTGTAAGGCTGTCCAATGCTCCCCTTGCTGTTCGCCGACGACTGGTTCTTGCACAGAAGAGAGACTCACTTGTCGCCGTCCTGCTTTTTGCCGGGGTCGTTCTCTTCTTTGCCGCCGGGCTTAGAGATCTCCACCTTGGCTTTATCATCCAGGCCCAGCGCGCCTTGCGTAATTACCTGCTGCCCTTCCTTCACACCGCTGAGAAGCTGCACTTCGTCTCCGGAGCGAATGCCAACCTTAACGGCACTCTGGTGGGCCAGCGAATCAGAGCCGGCGATCATCACTTGCTCGCCGCCTTGATCGGAGGCCAGTAGCGCTGCCACGGGTACCACCAGAGCATTTGGGACTTCGCCGGCGTCCACCGTGATCTGCACAGTGGCGCCCGGCTTGAGCCTCTCAGCCGGATTCAGCGCTTCCACCCACACCTGAACTGTGGTCGTGTTCGGATCGACCGCCGGACTCACCACCGTCACTTTGCCGGCCAGATCTCCGCCGGCGCCTGAAATGGTTGCGGGCCTTCCGGCGGTGATGGAAGCCGCCTGTTGAACGGGAACATTCGCCCGAGCGACTACACGAGAGATATCCATCACCGAAATCAGCGCGGATCCGCTTGAGGCGACCTCACCGATGTTCACGGGACGATCGGAAACGATTCCGCCGATGGGGCTGCGAACCTCTGCGTACGCCGCCTGTGCAGCGGAACTCTGGTAGTGAGCTTTCGCTGCATCCATCTGCGCTTGCGCGCTCTTCAGCTGCTCCGTACGGCCGACCGTTTCGAGCGATGTGAGGTGCTGCTGAACAGTTTGAAATTGGCTTTGCGCTTGCACCAGAGCGACTTTGGCATCGTCGACCAACTTTTGCGCCAGAGCCCCCTGGCGGAAGAGGACCTGGCGATTGTCGTACAGCTTTTGGGCGGCGTCGAGCGCTTGCCGGGCCGATAGGACATCGGTCTGAGCTTTCGTCATGTCTTCGGGCATGACCGCCGAGGTGGTGTTTTGATACGTCGCCTGCGCTTGACGATACAAATCCTGGCTCTCTTGTGCGGCAGCCGTAAGGTCGCGGCTTTCAAGCACAGCCACCAGTTGTCCTTCCCGCACGTGATCGCCCCTTTGGGAATAAAAGCGGGCTACTGGAGCGCTAATTTTCGGCACGACGTTAGCCTGCTTCACCGGATAGAGAACCGCTTCCGCGGTGATGTAAGAATGAATGACTTGGCGCTTCACCGCCGCCACTTGTACGGGAGTGACGGATTGCTCGCCTGCATCCGCCGTCGCGGCCGGCTTCGAGCAGCCAATCAGCGACGTGACAAGAGCGGCAAGAGCCAGCAGGAAGTGTACTTGAAAGTTCCGCATATTTAAAAGTTGCCCGTCAGCGTTTCAAGCGTGGCGAGCGCCACCCGATTGCGCAACAACCCATCATCGTACGCGTTGCGCGCCAAACTCAACGTGGTTTGTGCGTCCGCCACTTCCAATGCAACCGCCTCGCCCGCTTGGTAGCGCAGCAAAGTTAGCCTTAAGCTTTCAGCCGACAAATCGGAGGAAGAACGCAATGACTCCACTTGTGCCGCGGCAGTTTGCGCTTCCTGGTAGGCCGAAGCGAGATCGGCCTGAAGCTGCTTCTGGGAAGTGGTTAGGTCGAGTTGCGCCTGCTGCTCTCTCAGCCCTGCTTGCTTCACTTTGCTGCGAATGGAACCCCAGTTCCAGATGGGCACATTGAGCGTGGCTTGTGCCACGTAGCCGAGATTCTGCCGGTTTGTAACCAGGTAATTGGGAAGCGTGATGCGGCCTGCCGCCGGCGTCGGGTAGCTGGAGGTCGCGGCGAATTGGTTGGCGTCGATACCGTACCAGACATCAAGAGCCAAGCTCGGCAGATAGGCGTAGCGGGCGACGGTAACCCCCAGGCGCGCCTGCGTTATGCCGGCCTGCGCGGCGCGAACCTCGGGACTGTTCGTTTTCGCCTGCACAGCCGCTTCGGGCAATGTGGGCAAAGCGGCCCGCTGCGCAAGGTCGTCCACAATCTGGTAGTTCAATTCGAGAGCCGGGAAGATAAGCACGGCCAAGGCGATCTTCGCCTTCTGCACCGCTAGTGCCGCGTCCTGCAGGTCGCGTTGGCGCTGCTGCACCTGAAGCTGAGCCCTGATGACATCGGCATGCGCGACCTCGCCGCCGTGTTCCAGCTTTTCACTCACCTCCACGAAGCGCTGGGCTTCCGAAAGGCTGGTCTGCGCGTTGATCAGCTTGCGTTGCGTGGACGCGATGGAGTAGTAGTCCTGAATGACCGTGGCTTTCAAGCCCCGTGCCGCTACGTCCCCCCTGGCTCTCGCCACCGCTTCCGCGGCCGCCGCTACTCGAATTTCACCGCGCCGGATGAAGGAGAACAACTCTTCATGAGCGTTTACTTGCTCGTTGTAGACGTGCACGCCATCGTTCGCAATAAACACACCGGAAGGCGTGCCATTGCCTTGAGTGTAAATAAACTGGTTGAAGGCGCTGATCGACGGCAGAGAGGCGGCTTTTGCCTGTACCCGATCCTCCCGCGCCAATTGCGCTGCTATGTTGGCCGATTCCACCTGCGCGCCGTATTGGCGCGCGCGTACGAGTGCGTCCTTTAGATCGATGGTAAGCGTTCCTCCGGCGGGCGTCGCGGGCGGTGATTGCCGCGCGAAGACGGCTCCCGCCGAAAGACAAAGGAATGAAATTACGGATGCAACCCTCACTCTCAATACAATAGGCGGTCGAACCTGAAGAAACCCTGAAAGTGCTCACGCACCGGGTGCTGGACCAATCCAGGCCTTCTAAAACAGTTTTCTAAAAGAAGCCCTTAGAAAGCCCCAGCCCCATGCGGATCCGGCTTTGGCGCACCTGATTACTTGCGCTCACAGGTGCAGCATGAAAGGTTCTTCACGAACGAATTATCATTCCCCCATTTCTGGCCGCGATTAAGGTAAATTGCGGAATTTTCCGCCGGGTTTGCATCTTATCTCATATGCGCCGTCTCCTGATCATCGTGCCTATCGCTCTTGTCTTAATCGTCGGAGTGCTTCTCGCCACTGTCTTGATGAACGTAGACAGGTATCGGCCGCGCGTGCAGGCCGAACTGCAGAAAAAACTGAACCGGCCCGTCACGCTTGGAGCGCTGAGCCTCCGCCTTTTACCCCTCTCGTTGACCATCGACGGGTTAACCATTGGCGAGTCTTCCGCCTTTTCTTCCACTCATCCGTTCGCTACCGCGAAAGACGTGTCGGTGAGTGCCGGACTGCTCTCTCTCATTGAGGGCAATCCGGAGGTGAAGTCGCTCAAGCTTGCCCACCCGCAGATCGAGCTTATCCGCAATGCACAAGGCGTCTGGAATTTTTCAACGCTCGGCGGGCAGAGTAGCAGCAGCGGCGGTAACAGCCAGTTGACGCTCGATGAGTTGAAGATCGACGACGGACAGATTGCCCTTACGGACGCGACCGCCCATCCGGCAAGGTCTGTCTACGACCACATCGATGTGGATCTCACTGACTTTGCGCCGAAGAAACGCTTCGGCCTGAAGCTGGGTGCGCATCTTCCCGGCGAGGGCAAGGAGCTCATCACATTTGATGGAAACGTCGGCCCATTGCTGCCGGGCAATACGGCCGCCGTACCGGTCAGCGGGCGCGTGTCCGTCCAGGAAGTTTCACTCGCAGCCATTAACCGCTTCACCAGTGGCGCCGTGCCGCCGAACACGGACGCCGTTACCTCGGGCGATGCCAATGTGACCTCGGAGAACGAGGCCATCTCGTGCAAAGGAAACCTGAAGCTTGTAAACGCCGTGATTCGCGGCAACAAGTTGGCCTATCCGGTGGAGGCGCAGTATGACCTGACCGCTGATCGCAAACAGGACAAAATTCAGGTTCGATCCGGCGTCATCAAACTGGGTCCGACTTCCTTCTCGGTCTCAGGCGACGTGGATGCGGGCATGAAGCCTGCCAATCTCAACGTGCGATTGACAACCAACGGATCATCCATTACGGAGCTAGCGCAATTGGCCGGCTCCTTCGGCGTGGCGTTCAACCCTGCTTACCAGGTCACGGGGAATGTCACTGCGGACATCACGGCCAAGGGTGCAGCGACTGCTCCACAACTCAACGGAACGATGGATGCAAAGCACCTGGAGATCAGTGGCGGCGAGATCAAAGCGCCGGTGCTGGTGCCTGAAGTCGCGTTGGCATTGTCGCCCGATGTAATCCGCTCGAACTCATTCGAAGCGCGCAGCGGAGCTACTACGCTCGCTGTCGCTTTCGCCCTCTCGCGGTACACCACGCACGACAGTAATGTGGACGCGACCATCAAAACCAACGGCGCCAACATAGCCGAGTTGCTGAACATGGCAAAAGCCTATGGCATGGATGCTTCGAAAGGCATGGCGGGCACCGGCAAGCTGTCGCTCGACGCGCACGTTCAGGGTCCAACCTCGCAACCCTCGAAGCTGGTCTACTCGGGAACGGGCAGCGTGTCGGGCGCCACCTTAACCACGCCCTCGTTAACCAAGCCGGTTTCTATCAGCTCCGCAAATCTTCGCTTCTCACAGAATAGTGCCGCAGTCGATAATCTTGCAGCATCGGTTGCTAACACCAACTTGCACGGGAGTTTTTCGGCCAGTAACTTCGCGGCGCCTCAGGTCCAGTTCGCGTTGACTGCGGACAAGATCGACACCGCCGAACTCCAGCAGCTCAGCGCCAAGCCTCAGCCGGCTTCGACAGCAGCACAGGCGAAGGCCCCGCTACGGTCGAACGAACCCAGCCTGCTCGACAAAGTCACCGGATCCGGAACCCTCGCGGCTAATACGGTAAAGGCGCAGGACTTGGTACTAAACAACGTGCACGCCACGTGCAAGCTCGACCACGGCGTGATTCAACTCTCGCCCTTAACTGCCGACCTGTTTGGCGGCAAGGAAAGCGGCGCCGTCAATCTCGATACCAGGCCCGCGCATGCGCTCTGCTCCGTCAATTCGAAGCTCTCGGGAGTCGATACGAACGCCATGCTCTCCGCCGTCAGCTCCGTCAAGAATACTTTGTACGGCAGCCTGGCCGCGAACGCCAACCTAAGCTTCACGCTCGAATCCGGCCCGGACCTGGCTCGTACCCTGAACGGCACCCTTACCTTCAACGTGGCCAACGGCCAACTCAAGAATGTCAACATCCTCAACGAGGTTTCAAAGGTCGGAAAGTTTCTCGGGAGCGCCCCTTCCCAGGGCGGCTCCGACACTGCTCTCAAACAGCTGGGTGGCACGTTCAACATACACGACGGTGTTGCCGCCACAAACAACCTTACGGCCGCGTTGAGTGCGGGGTCGCTCGCGGGGACTGGAACCTTGAATCTTGTCAGCCAGGCAATCGATATGCGCATGAGTGCGGTGCTGGCTAGCGGCCCTAGCCAAAGTGTCGGCGGTTCTCACGTCGGCGGCTACATGACTACCGCTTTGGCAAACAACAAGGGCGAACTGGTAATTCCGGTGTTGGTCACAGGCACCATGGCTCATCCCACCTTCACGCCTGACCTGCAGGCTATGGCCAAGATGAAGTTGAGCAATCTGCTGCCGACCGCTGCCGATCCTTCCAAACTCGCCGGATCTGTGCTTGGCAACAAAGGCGTAGGCGGCGTTTTAGGCGGATTGCTCGGCCGGCAACAGGCCGCTCAACCAGCAGGTCAACCGGCAGCGAACGCAGCACAGCAGAAGCCGCAAGACTCCATCAACTCCTTGCTGCAGCAGTTTGGAAAGAAGAAGCCTGCGCCTAAGCAGTAGGAGCCAGACACCCCCGAAGGTTTAGGCACTCGTTCTGCTTAAACCTTGGCCAGTACTACTATGCCGAAAATTTTTACCAGCCTAAGCGGCTAAAATCGACAAACTTCATCGATTAAGGAACGGAGGGGGAGGGTACAGCCTTGAAATTTCTTTGCTGGGCCGTCGGGCATAGGCTCAAATGGGCCTTGAATCAAGCTTCCGGATTGATGGAACCTAGTTGCGAGCGGTGTAAAAGGCAGATCTGTTAATCCGGCGTGTCTGTTGCAGCTCAGTGAGTTCCCAGGTGCGCGTCGAAAAAGCGGGCCATAATTGCGTCTGCTTCTTTCGACTCGGGCAGGTGAGCGTCGTTCCAAAAGGCATGCGGTAGCGCCTCAAAGACGACCAGCTGCGCGTCCACACCGGCGCGCAACAAGGCACGCTGCAGGATCGTCGTGCCGCTAAGAAGCAAATCTCGAGTGCTAGTGATGAGAAGGGTTGGAGGGAAACCTTTCAGATTCGCATAGAGCGGTGACACCACGGGATCTTTGGGATCCGTCGTCCCTAAGTATTCTTTAGCAGTGTCCGTCTTCGATGGCGGTCGCAGCGGCCCTGAAAAGCCGTTCAGCGCATAAATCGCCAGCGAATCGGCGGCTTGGCTCAGATCGCCGTTGCCGGAGAAGATGCCTAGCGCCCCCGGCAGTGGCAGACCTAATTGCCGCATTTTCACCGTCACTTCTCCCGTGAGAATGGCCCCGGCGGAGGTTCCGTAAAGCGCCACGTTTTGCGGCTGGTATGTTTTCAAAAGTTCTTTGTAGACGGCAATGGTGTCTTCTACCGCCGCCGGATACTGATGCTCCGGCGCCAGCCGATATAAGATCGCAACAACTTTGGTCTGAGTCAAATTGGCCAGCGGAATTGATTCTGTAAGCGAACCCGAATCGGAGTTGAAACCGCCGCCGTGCACATTGATGAGCACCCGGTCGCGCTTGTCCTCAGATACGGTCAGCGGTGTGATGGCTCTAACTGGCACGCCCGCTATCGTCTGGTCTTCGACACTCTTCACCGGATATACCGACCGCGATTCCTCCCCTGCCCTCTTTTGCCAAGCGTCGGTCATGCTACGCCGTTGTTCCAGACTCTCGTCTTGCGGAGCGTCTGATGCGTGTCTGGCTAAAACCTTCTGCGCTTCAGGGCTAATGGTCCGCGGCACTGGAACCACTCTGGTGACATGCGCTGTACCATCACCGTCTATGAAGCTTGTGTCTGTCTGTGGACCGGATTGCGACCCCGCTTGTTGAGCTGCGCTTAACGCAGCAACCGCAAACGCGGCCATTCCGAAACAAGTCAGTCCGTGATTCAGCTTGCGGATCATCATTTGCCCGTCTCATTACAACATCACGCCTACTGCATGCCCGCCTGCTTCAATGCTGCAATCAGCACATCTTCAGATCTTCCACCCACGAAATGTGCAACGATCGTGCCCTGCGGATTGATCACCACCACCGTTGGGATAGCGTGGCAGCCGTACATCCGGTTTACCTTCCTACCACCGTCGTGAAGTGTTTCGAGATCGGGATGGTTCTTCTCCAGAAAGTGCTTGGCCGTCGCTACATCTTCGTCATTGATCCCTAGTACCAACACGTTCTTCTCTTTGTATTTACGGCTTAAGCCTTCAATTGTCGGCAACTCGTGCCGGCAAGGTTGACACCACGTCGCCCAGAAATCGAGCATCACAATCTTGCCCCGCAGATCGGCTAGGTGCACTGGCTCGCTAGTTAACGCTTTGAGTGTGAAATCCGCGGCCCTGGCTGACCGCCACGCGAGTGTCGGCCTCAATCAAAAATGTCTGCATGTTCCTATAACGTTCGGATACCTTGGCGAGCACATCCGCGGCAGTCGGCTCTGCGCCAAAAGCCCCGGCCCCACACACCAAGAATTGCCGGCGTAAGAGACTGCTTCATGGATGTTTAGGAATCTATCGCAAATTCGCGCTCCCCGCATCCCTCCGGCCTCCCGAAGCGATAGTATCTGGTTTGAGACTCCGCTCATCTTGTCATCGGGTAGCGCGCTTGGGCCGGCTATATCATCGCGCACGAATTCCTCATGGGTGCTCCGCGAGCCCACAAACCCGCCGGGGTGGACATTGCCCAACTTCATACTGGATAAACACATGCCAACACAACAACTTTTCGATTTGACCGGCCGCGTGGCCGTTGTCATGGGCGGTACTTCAGGCATCGGACGCGCCATCGCCTTGGGGCTCGCCCGCGCGGGCGCTGACGTCGTAGCTACTGGACGGCGCGAAGCGTTGGTGCGCGAAGTGGCCAGCGAGATTGAAAAGTCCGGCCAAAAGAGCTTGCGCCTCCCTGTAGACGCAAGTAATCGAGCATCTATCGACTCCTTACGAGACGCCGTCCAGGGAGAACTAGGGCGTGTAGACATCCTGGTAAACGCTGCCGGCCAGACGTTTCGTAAACCCACCGCCGATATCGCTGAGAGCGAATGGAACGCGCTCATGGATGTGAACCTCACCGGCACGCTCCGCGCCTGCCAAAGCTTCTACCAGCCGCTTGTCTCAAGCGGCAACGGCCGGATTATCAACATAGCCTCCCTCACGTCCTATTTAGGCTTTTTCGAAGTAACTGCTTACGCCGCTTCGAAAGCCGGTGTTCTAGGGTTGACGCGGAATCTCGCCATCGAGTGGGCGCCCAAAGGCGTGAACGTCAACGCCATTGCTCCGGGCGTATTCCGAACCGCTCTCAATGCAGCGCTGCTGGACGGCTCCGATCGTGGCCGCGAGTTACTCCTGCGTACACCCATGAAGCGCTTCGGGAAGGTGGAAGAGTTGGTCGGTACGGCAGTCTTTCTTGCTGGCGACGCCGCCAGCTTCGTCACCGGGCAATGCATCGCCGTTGACGGCGGCTTTCTTGCTTCCGGTGTGAACGTATAGCGCCTGCCTGCCGCCATTTTCCTTGAACGTACTCCTATAACAAGGCGGTGCCCTCTTCCCTGCTCCGCAACGGCACAAACCACTCGAACTCAGAGGGACTAAGAACCCGGCATCCTTCCCATCGCGCCGTTGTTCCCAGCGCCTTCGCCGGTACTTGGGAAACGGACTAAGCTTCCCCACAGGCTCAAAGTTGCTGCAAGGGTCCCGATAAGCGTCTTGACCACCGAAAGTTAGGCTGCGCTTCGTAGGCTGACCAAGGGGATAACTTAAGGGACCAACAGGATGAAAAGAGCGACATTATCATTTTTATTTGCTGCAGTTATCTGCTCGGCCGCACAGCATGACCGCGAACACGACAAGCAGAAGATCTCGAAAGAGCTGCAGGATGCCGATGCGAACACCAATGTGCGCGTCATCGTGCAATGGAAAGGTCTAGCCGACGCCGACCAGGACGACAAAGTAATGAACCTCGGTGGCAGCGTCCACCATAGATTCAAGGCATTTAAAGGAGGGGTTTACAATCTCTCCGGTGCGGCGGCGCGCGACTTAGCGAACGATCCCAACGTGGCCTTCATTAGCCCCGACCGTCCAGTCCATTCGAAGCTCGACAACACGGCCGCTGCCGTCAACGCAGCCACCGCCTGGAGTGCCGGTTTCAACGGAGCAGGCATCGGCGTGGCGGTCATCGATAGCGGCCTGAATCAGGATCCGAATTTCGGTAGAGGAAAAATCGTTTACAGCTACGACTTCACAAACAGTGATCTCGCCAGCCGCGCGGCCTCTCTGTTCGCGAGTGGAGTGGCTTCGCTCCCGGCTAACTCGCCGCTTCCCCCTTCCGTTCCGGCGCCTGACCAGTATGGTCACGGACAACACATCGCCGGCATCGTTGCGTCAAACGGCTCAAGTTCTTCTTGCCCTAACTGCAATCGCTCCTTCAAGGGCATTGCTCCGGGCGTGAACCTGATCGATTTTAAAGTCTTAGATCAGACTGGCACGGGATTCGACAGCTCGGTCATCCTGGCTCTTGACGCCGCTATTTATCTGAAGAATGTGCTAAACATTCGCGTCATCAATCTTTCCCTCGGCCGCCCCGTCTATGAGACGTACTCCCAGGATCCTCTCTGCCAAGCCGTAGAAGCCGCCTGGAAGGCGGGCATTACGGTGGTCGTTGCCGCCGGAAATGAGGGCCGCGACAACAGTTATGGCGAGCAGGGTTATGGAACCGTTAACTCCCCCGCCAACGACCCCTATGTCATCACTGTCGGCGCCATGAAGACCGAAGGCACCTTCACGCGCACGGACGATCTGATGGCCAGCTACAGCTCCAAGGGTCCAACCCAGGTCGATCACTTCGTTAAACCCGATTTGCTCGCACCCGGCAACCTCATTGTCTCTCTGCTCGTTCCAGGATCGACGCTACAATCCGAGCATCCCGGCAATGCCGTCCCGCTCTCGTATTACCAGACACTGCCTCCGCCCCCGGCGCCAAAGCCAAGCCACGAAGATTCTGCATCGGCTCCTCCGCCGCCAGTTCCGGTCTCCAAAAACTACTTCATTCTCAACGGAACCAGCATGGCTGCAGGCGTAGTGAGTGGCGCGGTTGCTGACCTTCTGCAGGCCAACCCAAATCTCACGCCTGACCAAGTAAAGCTTCTCTTGATGCAGTCCGCCTATAAGACCTTTCCTACCTCGAGCACCGTGACGGATGCAACCGGCACCTTCATCGACTACTACGATATTTTCACGGTCGGCGCAGGTTACCTCGATATGGCCGCAGCGCTCGCCAATATCAACAATGTGCCAACCGGGGTCACAGCGATGTCACCGGTCGCAAACTACAGCAGCAGCACTGGCGTCGTGACTGTTGCCTTCCATCCATCTTCGCTCTGGGGTGCTCAGTCTGCCTGGGGCGCTCAGTCCGCCTGGGGTGCTCAGTCCGCCTGGGGTGCTCAGTCCGCCTGGGGTGCTCAGTCTGCCTGGGGCGCTCAGTCTGCCTGGGGCGCCAGCGGGGTCTGGGGCGCGTCGGTTCTCAGTGGAAACCAAGTCACGTTCGGGTCTCAGTCCGCTTGGGGTGCTTCGAGCACGTCTGCTTCACAATCCGCCTGGGGCGCCCAGTCCGCCTGGGGCGCCAGCGGAATCTGGAGTTCCCGATCCGCCTGGGGCGCGTCCACTGCGGCTGGCTCTCAATCCGCCTGGGGCGCATCAACTACTCAGGCCGCTTCGATTGAGATCACCGGAGAACAGTAAAAACCTTCCGTTCCGGTACTCGGGATCAGGCGTCGGGAGCTTTGTGCCCCCGGCGCCTTTTTCTTTTGCTTGCGCTAATCCAATCACCGTAGCCTGCGCCTTAACGGTAAGGTAAGCGATTCGCAAACAGGCTGTATTGCCTCGCTCCATTCCAGCCGATACGTTGCTTAGATCCCAATTAAGGCAGTCAAGTATGAGCCAGCGGTACATCGTGCGCATGTACGAAGCCCAAAATAAAACCGGAGACACGCGCGTAGGTACATTGGTCGCGCCCGTGGATCGGCCTCTCTCGATTTACGCCAGTACCAGCGAGGAAGCCGAGACCCGTCTCCATAGCGATGTCGCAAGCAGAAAGCTCCCCAGCGGCACAGTCTACCAACTTTGTCCTTGGGGCAAAACCGAACTCATCCGGTCCATCTCATTTGCACTCGATGGCTCCTCAGAGCGGGTGTTTTTGGACCCTGCTTCCGGACCGTACGGAGAGCTTCGAAGCATTCGTTTGCCTAGAGAGGCCGATCAAAAAAAAGAGCAGAGCGTCACAGAACAGCTTGGTCTCTTTCCTCCCCGGTAATCCCCCTCTTGCATACTTAGGAGATGTGGGTGGGCACAACGCCTAACCTGAAGGAGCATCTCCTTTGGCCAGAACGCTAGTCGCTATCACTGGTGCTTCGAGTGGAATCGGGGAGGTCTTCGCGCGCAAACTGGCGCCCGAACATGATCTACTGCTCATCGCCAGACGTAAGGCTCGCCTCGATCAGCTTCGAGACCAGCTATCCTCTCAATACGGCTGCTCGATCGACACTCTGCAGGCCGACCTGACGTCGGAATCCGATCTGTCAACCGCCGCCCACCGAATCGGGAGTGAACCGCGCTTGGCGCTGCTGGTCAACAACGCTGGCTTCGGCGCCAAAGGCCGTTTCTGGGAGACGCCCCTCGAAACCCAGCAAGCAATGCACCGGCTGCACGTGCTTGCCACCGTCCGCCTGACACATGCTGCCTTGCGCAACCTGGTCCCTCGCAACTTCGGCGGCATCATCAACGTAGCTTCAGTCGCCGCCTGGGTCCGAACTCCCGGGTCCACCAGTTACTCCGCCACGAAAAGCTGGATGACGGCGTTCACCGAAGGCCTCTACCTTGAATTGCGCAGCGTGCAATCGAATGTCACGGTCCAGGCTCTGTGCCCTGGCTTCACCTACTCGGAGTTTCACGATACGATGTCAGCCGACAGGAAAAGTCTTGCGGGCTCTGCCTTCTGGATGACCGCGGACCAGGTCGTGGACGCCTCCCTCGATGGCCTTCGCCGCCGCAAGCTCTTCGTCATACCGGGATGGCGTTACCAGTTGCTCACCGCCTTGCTTTCGAAGCTCCCCACCTCCGTCAGGCTGGCCATCGAATCCAAAGCAAACCGCCGCGCCCAAGCTCAGTTCGGGACTGCGCCTGAACCTGAAAAGCAGTTACACGACGGACAATGAACGATCGTCAATCTTCGCTGCTCCTCCCGCTACTCGCGCTCACACTCACCCCTCTTCCCCTTGCCGCCGCCGAGCAAATGAACATGGTCAAGCTACATATCGATCGATTCACTGTTGCAGGGTTTGAAGCCCGCACAACAAACGCTCAGGAAATGACCGGCAACGGACCCATCTCTCAGCTCTGGGTCCGGCTCTTTTCCCAGCACTTTGTCTCCGGGATTTCCAACCGCGTCGATTCCCATATCGTTGCCGTTTTACTCGAATTACGAAAGCGATAAAGACGGCCCGTACACCTATTTACTCGGAGCCAAAGTTGCTTCCGCCAAAGACCTCCCTTCTGGCATGGTTTCCCGAAACATCGTCGCTGGCGCCTACGCCCTGTTCACGGCCGAAGGAGACGCGCCCGCTCAGATGGTCGTGAACTTATGGCAGCGCATTTGGATTCTCGAGAAGTCCGGCCAGCTCCACCGTGCGTACAAAACGGACTACGAAGTTCACTACACCGGGGTAGCGGACGCTGCCGCGAAAACCCATGTCGACGTCTACATCGGCGTTCAAGCCACACAGGCCGCGGTCCCGCGCCGTTAAACAAAAGCAGAAAATTCGGCGGACTTGGGCGCGGGTCGCGAGTCCGTTGTGCGGCGAGTTCCTCCAAAAAAAGCACTGACTACTTCGCAACAGGCCGCTTCGGCACTGCACGCACCGCGCCCGTCGAAAGGCCGCCGTCCACCAGCAGCGTTTGCCCCGTCACATACCGGCTCCCTTCGGACGCCAGAAAGACCACGGCCCCGTCCAGGTCGCCCGCTGCTCCCGGCCGCTTCACGGGAATGCGGTCGCTCAAATACTCCACCCACTCTTTGTCTTCGTACATCACCTTGTTCTGCTCTGTGCGAAACCACCCCGGCGCCAGGCAGTTCACGGTGACCCCGTGCTTCCCCCAATCGTCGGCCAGGCTCATCGTCAATTGCTTCACGCCCCCGCGGCTCGCGCCATAGGGAGCGAGCCCGGCATAACCATTGACGCTTGTCACCGATCCGATATTGATAATGCGCCCGTATCCACGTGGAACCATGCGGCGCGCCACTGCTTGAGCGACAAAAAAGCTGCCCCGAAGGTTCGTCTCCAGAATCTGATTCCAATCGTCCCAGGTCACCTCCAGCGCCGGCTTGCGAATGTTCATACCGGCATTGTTCACCAGGATGTCAATGCGGCCGAAAGCATCCTCCGCCGCCGCCACCATCTGTTCAATGCTTTCGTGATCGCGTACATCCAGCGCCAGCGAAAGCGTGCGGCGTCCCAGTTTCTTCATCTCTACTTCAAACGGAGCTAACTTCTCGCGCGTGCGGCTGGTCAGCACCAAGTCGGCGCCCGCCTTCGCCAACGCACTGGCAAACTGCTGCCCCAGGCCGCGGCTGGTTCCTGTCACCATGGCGACGCGGCCCGTCAGGTCAAACAGCTCCGTACTCATACGCAATCCTCTGGGACGGAATGGCCGTTCGGCGTCAGTATCACTTTCATCAGGTTGGCCTCGCGCGCGTGCAGGCGCTCAAACCATTGCGGCCCCTCCTCTAACGGCGCAACCATGCTGATCAGCGGGCTCACATCAATCGCGCCGCGTGCCAGCATCTCAATGCACTCCGGATACTCGCCCGACGAGGCGGCAGAGCCCTGCAACCGGATCTGGCGGCTCACAACCATTTGCAACGGAATCTCCACAGTCGGCGAGACGTTCCCAATCAACGTCACTGTCCCACCCTTGCGCACGCATTCCACCGCGCTCTTAATCGTCGGTGTGCTGCCGACCGCCTCCAGAGCTACATCTACACCCACGCCTGAGGTAAGCCGCAGCACCTCCGCCGCGGCGTCTGTCGTTTTCGCGTTGATCGTTGAGCTCGCACCCAGTTCACGCGCCAGTTCCAGACGCGTGTCGTCGATATCGACAACGAAGACCCGGTCAGAAGAACCTCGCGCCCGCGCTGACTCGTGCAAAGCTTGCAACACCAGCAGCCCAATCATTCCGGCGCCAACCACCAGCGTAGTCGCATTCTCGGGAACATTCGAAATCCGCACCGCGTGGACCGCTACTGCCAACGGCTCAATCATCGCTGCGTGTGGAAACGAAAGCTCAGCCGGTAATTGGTGAACAATCCGGGTGGGCACCACCACGAAATCGGCAAACGCTCCCGGGCGCCGGTATTCCGGAGTCGACACCCCCAGCACCTGCCGCCGGTCACACAGGTTCACATCGCCGCGCCGGCAGTACTCGCACTCGCCGCAGTAAATGGTCGAATCGAACGTGACCCGGTCGCCCGCTTTCAGCTGCGAATTCAATTTCCCTGCCGCCACAATTGTTCCAGCGGCTTCGTGTCCCATGATGAGCGGCGGAATGCGGCGCCCCGTCGAGCCATCGTAACCATGCACGTCGCTGCCGCAGATTCCGCAAGCCTCCACCCGCACCAGCACCTCATCCCCCGCAGGCCGAGGCATGGGAACATCTACCACTTCGAGCCGGCTGTACTCGGACAGCAACAGAGCTTTCATGCTGAGATAGTATCGCTATGCCTCGTTGCCGTTCCATTCTAAGAAGGTCGCTGCGGATTTTTGGATGAACTTGCAAAATCCTACGATCTAAGCAAGGCCCGCACGCAAATCTCCAAGCAGATTGACACCGAAGTTAGGCCGCGGTAAGCAGCCTAAAACTTAAGGCTGCTTGCCCCCATCGCCGTCCCCCGGCGCAGCCAACAGGTTGTGGGCCCGCGTTCCATTCGCAATCATCTTCGTCTTCAGGTCAGCCAAAAGACGCTCCACCTGGTCCGTTCTCTCCAGCGCCGCCAAACGTTGCTCCGCATTCGGCTCTCCCACCACCCTGTGCCCATGACCAAGCGACTCCGTTTCTGAAATCTTCGACTGCATTCGTAGCAGCGTGGCGTCGTGTTGAAACTCCTTGCTGCTCGAAGTTCCGGACTGCAGCCCCACCCTCGCGCGCCGGTGCTGTGCAATCAGCAAATCGGATTTTGCCTTGGTTTCCGTCGTCTTTTGCTCCAGCCGGTCGAGGGCGTCACGCAGCAACTGCACCTGCTGCGACTGATCTTCAATCTGCTCCGCAAAGTTCTTAGCCGCGTTCTCATGGGTGAGTGATCGCTCTAAGGCCACCCGCGCTAAAACTTCTTCGTTCTTCTGAATCGCAAGCTCCGCCTTCCGCAGCCATTCCTCGTGTGCCTCCAGATTCTCTCGCTGTTTCTTTTCGAGCAAGTGCTGATCGGCAATCGCAATGGCCGCCTGCGTCTTCACTTGCATGAATTGGTTTTGCATGTCCAGTAGAAGCTGCTTCAGCAGCTTCTCCGGATCCTCAGCCTTGTCGATAAGGTCGTTGAGATTGGCCTTGATCAAACTAGTAACTCGATCGAGCAGTGGCATGGAGTTCTCCTTCTAAGCCGTTGGGGCCGGGCCGTTCGCTTTTCCGTCCGTGCTCTTCCTGTCGGTGACGCCACGCTCGCTGATGCCGCGCACTTTCCCTAACAGGTCAGACATCTGCATGCCCGAAAGCGTCTCGAACAATGCAGGGATTTGTGCCGCGATCTTGGTCATATCGCCCGTGATCTTGCTCATGCCGGCGCCTTCGCCGTCACCTGTGGAAATGATCGTAATCTTATCGATGTTCGCCAGCGGCGCCGCCAGCGCTCGCACCACCTCCGCAATCCGGTGATCAGTTTGTCCACAACCGCCGCCTGATTCCATTCCAGGTAAGCCTCGGCCTTCACGTTCATCGCCTTAGCCTCGGCTTCTCCCTTCCTCAAGATGATGTCGGCATCCGCCTCGCCCTGCAGCCGCGTCGCAGCAGACGCGCCTTCCGCTTCCATCATCATCCTGCTGCGCGACGCTTCCGCCAGTGTCTCAATCCTCCGGCGTTCAATCTCGGCGCTCTTCAGCACCGTGGCAATCAGCTCCTTCTCGTGCCGCACGATTTCCGCTTCTTGTACCTTCACCTCCTGTTCCTTTTCCACTTGCCGGATCTTCACGGCTTCAGCCACCACCTGCTGCTGCATCATGTTCGCCTGAATGTCGTACGCCTTATCCGCCTGGGCCTGTTGCCGCTTGATCGTTTCAACGTATTGCGCCCGCCTGATCTCCAGATCGCGTTGCGCTTCGGCCTGCGCCGCAAGTGAAATTGCTTCGGCGAGCACACGCTCTTGATCGGCTTGCGACTTCGCCACCGCCGCCGCTCGCATCGCCTCCGCCCGCTTGATCGCTGTGTCCCGCTCCGCTTCGGCCGACGCCACATCGGCATCGCGCCGTATGCGCGCAATATCGGGCCGGCCCATGTTCGTGATGTACTCGTTCTTATCGCGAACCTCTTTGATCGTGAACGACACCACGTCCAGCCCCATCTTCCCCATATCTTCCGCGCAAGTCCCGCGCATCCGGTCGCCCACCATCTCCGGCTCTTTCACTATCTGCTCTACCGAAAGTTGGCCGATAATGCCCCGCAGGTGACCCTCCATCACTAACCGGATCAGCCCTTCCCGCGCCTGGTCCGACTTGGTCAGGAACTGCTCCGCCGCCGTCTGGATCGATTCCGGATCGCTCTTCACCTTGATCTGCGCTACCGCTTCCACCGTTACCGCCACGCCCTGCTTGGTGTACAGATCCTGCTGCGGCGCCACATCGAACGACATCAGCTGCAGCGATAGTTGACGGAAGCTTTCAATCATCGGGAAGATCAGCGTTCCTCTTCCCTTCACAATGCGAGTGCCGCGCAACCCATACACAATCAACGCCTCGTGCGGACCCGCCTTGCGGAACAAAGTTGCCATCACCATCATCAGCGCCAGCAGCGTCAGCACCAGCACCGCGGATATATAGAAAATTTCACTCGACATCTTCCCTCTCCTTTACGAATGCTTCCGGGCCCGTAGCCAACGGCGTCCGCTGGGTCATCGCTTCCCAGGTGCGTACATAAGCAAGCCCCTTTTCATAACGTGTGACGATCACTTCTGCGCCCCGCTCAATCTGCGTGCCGTCTTCACTCCGGGCAGCCGCCGGCTTGCGCGCGCCATCGCGGATATAAACCAGTTCCCCCACCCCATCGGGCCGAATGGTGCTTGTCACCCGCCCCAGTACGCCGGCCATCTCGTAGGCGGCCGGATCAAGCGGTTTCTCGTGCGACTGAAGAAATCGTAGGAACGCCGCCAGCACTCCCGCACCGCTCAATCCAACCGCCGCTGCAATCGAAACATCGGCCCAGAACGCCAGACCGGAATGCCGCGTCAGCAGATAACCGACCCCGCCAAACCACGCCAGAAATATCGCCCCGCAGCTTGGGTTAATCATGCTGCCGAGCCAGTTGCCGGCGCGCGCTTCAGCCCTGGCGCCCGTCACTTTCCCTGGCCCATGCGTCTGTCCCGTGTGAGCGTGCCCGTGAGCAGCGCCACCATGCCCCAGATGGAAGCCGCCCAAAAGCACAGCAGCCAGCGTCCACAGAGACCCCACCGCAAAGCACAGCAGATAAAAATCAGGCCAGCTCATGATCGCTCTCCTCCTTGGGCCCTAGAACATTCTTTGGCCCTAGGACATCCCACAAACGCCCCACCAGCTCCGGCGTGTCCATCACTGCCGCCAGTAGCAATACGCACTTGCGCGTATCATCGTGCCGCGCAATTTTTAGCAGCGCATCCGCCAGCGTTCCATCGCGCCGAAATTTCTCCGCCCCCTGAATCAGCCACAGATCCAACTTGTCTTCCTGCCGCCGAAGGTCCGTCAACAGCTCCGTTTGAAACCCTTCCGGATCGTCCACCAGGTAACCCGGATGGACTCGGAAGAATTTCGCCAGCAGCAGCCGTGTCGTGTTCGTCAGGTGCTTCCTGTGGCCACTTTCAAGCTGCGACACATACGACTGGCTGAGTGACCGCTTCAGTTCCTCTCCGATCGCCGTCACAACTTCTTTTTGTGTCATCTCGCGGTTCAGGCCGCGCAGCTGCCCCTCCACCGTACGTAGGTAACGAAGCTTGGCGGCCACCGTCATATTGCAATCTGCAATATTTATATCACAAATTGCAATGGCGCGTCAACAGCCTTTCTTCTTACCCTTTGCCCTTTCATGAACTCAACTTAACTGGCTAATCCTCCGTTTTCGCTGTACAACAGTACGTATGCCGCACGGGAGTACATCGTGTCGCCGTTCCGGGGCTAGTCTCCTGCGAACAGAGCTGGAGCGCCTCTACGCCCAGCGGGCGGCTGTTGACGCCGCCATTCGCGATTTGGAACTGAAACAAGCCTCCAGAATCGCCTCGGACGCGGGACGTCCGCCGAACAACAACTTGGAGTTACGGGCAAAGCCTTGTAACCTAACAAGTTGCCGGAGCGCCTAGAAAGTTTGACGGGCCCGACCGCGTCCGGCACAAAAAGCCGGTATGCTTGTCGAGCCAGAAGTGATTGCAAGAGCGCGCGCTGGCGATGCCTCGGCGTTCAATGAGGTCGTGCTTGCCTACAGGAAGCGGATCCTGGGCACGATCTCCAGGCTTATCGGGCGTCCGGAGGACGTGGAGGATGTCGCACAAGAGGTTTTTGTCCGGTTATACTACTCGCTCGATCAACTCCGGACCCCCGAAGTCTTTGAGCCGTGGCTCTACCGGCTGACAGTGAACGCCGCCTACGACTATCTGAGGCGCGCCAAGCGTCGCGGTGAGTCGCGGATGGCTGATTTGAGTGAACAACAGGTGATGATGGCTGACGCCCTGGCAGGCGGCAAGCTGGACAGCGAGGAACGGCAGAAGGGCAAGACGCGCGAGTTTATGGACGCTTTGTTCCGGCATGTATCGGAGGAGGACCGGCTGCTTCTCACGTTGAAGGAAGTGGAAGGCCTCTCGCTCAAAGAATTGGAGCCGGTCTACGGAGTGAACGAAAACGCCCTGAAAGTCCGGCTGTTTCGGGCGCGTCAACGAGTGCTGAAAGCCTATAAGACGGCCTTGGCGGATCATAACCTATAGCTGTGGGGGAAAAGTATGACGACCAACGATGAGTCCCGGCTGGATGCCCTGTTCCACAGATACCGGGCTTCGTGTCCGGATATTGAGCCAGGCAGCAACTTCATGCCCGGCATATGGCGGAAGATCGAATCCCGCTACAGTTTCTGGTTTGTATTCCAGCGCCTGGCGCGCACGACCATGAGCGGATGCGCAGCCCTGTGCCTGGTTCTGCTGGTTCTCAACTTCGCCTCTCCTCCGCCAAGCGCTCGGGCCTCAGCAACCTACGCCGATGCATTGCTTGCCGACCACAGCGCCGAGAAAACTTACTATACGGAAGCCATACCGGCCACCCCCATCGGCGCGGAAGCCTCCGGGGCATCTCGCCATTAGTGTTCGCGGCGCGGCATCGATATGAAGCGTAATCAGTGGACCCCTCTTGCACTGGCGGCCCTCTTATTCTGTTGCGGCGCGGCGGCTGGCGCTTTGGCCGAACACTACTACGCGGGCTCGGTCGCAAGTCCTAGGCCCGGCGCCGAAGAATTCCGCCGCCACTACATCTCCGAAACGCGCCAGAGGGTGAACCTGACGCCCGCCCAGGTTGAGCAAATGGAGCAGATTCTGGACGACACCAAGGCCAAGGTCAAGGCTGTTCGCGACTCTTACCATCCCGCCATGCTCAAGATCCGCGAAGAGCAGATCGCCCGCGTCAAAGCCATTCTTACGCCCCGCCAGATTCCCGCCTACGAGCAACTTGTAGCCGAACGCGAGCGGCACGCCAAAGAGCAGGAAGAGCGCGAACGCCGCGAAGAACAAAAGCGCGCTTCCGCCCGCCTGAATCGATCTGTGCCCTAGGCAGCTTCACCAGCCGGCAGGCAAGCTGCGCTAGAATCGAGCATCTTGCTCAGCCGGGCTCCCCATCTCTTCTTTCTCGTGTCCGCCTTCGCCGGGGCGCTCCTGGCACAGGGCCGCCTCACACCGGGCCTTCAGCCGTTTATTAGCTTGAACGATCCCGTTATCGCGCTGCTGCATGTTCGTCTGATCGATGGCACTGGAGCACCCGCACGCGCGGACCAGGCTGTCGTGCTCGATCACGGCCGCATCCTTTCGGTTGGCGATGCCGCCTCCGTACACGTCCCATCGAACGCCCGCACTCTCGATCTCAACGGCTACACCGTGTACCCGGGTCTCGTGGGCATGCATGAGCATCTGTTCTACCCCACCGGCGGCGGAATCCCCATCTATGGCGAGCAAGCCTTCAGCGCACCACGTCTCTACCTCGCTGCCGGCATTACTACCATGCGTACCGGCGGCTCGCTTGAACCCTACACCGACATCAATATCAAGCGGCTGATCGATAACGGCGCCATGCCCGGCCCTCGCATGGACGCGACCGGACCCTACATCGAAGGGCCCGGCAGCTTCTCCATCCAGATGCCTGCCATCACTTCGCCCGGCCAGGCGCAGCGCTTAGTGGACTTCTGGGTGCAAGAGGGCGCCACGTCTTTCAAGGCCTACATGAACATCTCTCACGATGCTCTCGGCGCCGCCATTCAGACGGTGCACAAGCACGGACTCAAAATCACCGGACATCTCTGCTCGGTCGGTTTCACCGAAGCCGCCGAGCTGGGCATTGACGATCTAGAGCATGGCTTGTTGGTCGATACCGAGTTCACTCCCGGCAAGCAGCGCGACGTCTGTCCCGATGGCGCGCAGAGCACGGCGGCCATCGAAAGCTTAGATCTGAAGAGCGCTCCAGCCCAGCGCATGATTCACACCCTGGTCGATCACAAAGTAGCCGTCACCTCCACTTTGGTCGTCTTTGAATCCATGATTCCCGGCCGCCCGCCGCTCTCTCAGCGCATGCTCGACGCCATGTCTCCTTTCGCCGCTGAAAGTTATCTGGGTGCGAAAGAGCGTGCCGCCGGCAATCCACACGCGCGCACATCCACCTGGCTCAAGAAAGAAATGGATTTCGAGCGGGAGTTCGCCGCCGCCGGGGGCCTGCTCATTGCCGGCTGCGATCCCACCGGAAATGGCGGCGCTCTACCTGGATTCGGCGACCAGCGCAATCTCGAGCTATTGGTCGAAGCCGGATTCAAGCCTGAAGAAGCCATCCGCATTTACAGCTATAACGCTGCCGTCTACCTGGGACAATCGGATCGAATCGGAGCCATTGCGCCCGGCAAAGACGCGGATCTGGTGGTCGTCCAGGGCGACCCCGCAAGCCACATCTCGGACGTTGAAAACGTGAAGTACGTTTTTAAAAATGGCGCCGCCTTCGATCCTGCCAAACTGATCGATTCGGTTCGTGCCACTGTAGGCATTCACTAAGTCCTGTAGGAAATCAATAAGTTCATGTCCAGACCACTTCTTATCCTTCCCATGCTCCTGCCTTCCGCCTTAGCGGCGTTTAGCCAGAGTGCACCTCAGAGCGCGTCTGAGAGGAACGATACGCGAATCGATCAGGTCGTGACTCAGCTCCAACAGGTTCATTCGTTCTCGGGCGTATCCGTTTCACCCGATGGGAATTGGGTGGCCTGGACCCAACCGGCCGCGGAAGACCCCAGCGATACCCAGATCTTTCTTCTGGCCTCGAGAAAGCCGGCAGCCAAGCCCACTCGCCTTACCGCAGGCGACAGCAAGCACTCGTTCCTCGAGTCCCACGTCGCTTGGTCGCCCGACAGCAAGCAGATCGCCTTCCTTTCAAACGCCGGCTCTTCGCAAGAGCAGGTGTTCGTAACCGCCGTCCCCGGCGGCAAGCCGCGCCGCCTCACCAACCTGAAAGGCTACGTTACCGCTCCCGAGTGGGCGCCCGATGGAAAGCGAATCGCTTTTCTATATGCCGAGAACGGCGGTGGCGGCGGGCCGCTCGAAGCCGTTCCCGCGCAGACAGGCGCCATCGAAAGCGAGATTCATAATCAACGCCTCACCGTCGTCAGTGCCGTGGGCGACAGCGAACCTCATCAACTCTCCCCCAGTGATTTTAAAGACTACCGGCTCAAAGCCGGTAGAATCCTTTGCGACTGAAAGTCGTGGGGTGCGGCTGAAGCCGCCTGAAGCGTGCTCCGGCTGAGAGCCGGCTCAAGGCTCGGTGGGCGCTGTAATCTT